>JADMIO010841928.1_pt1 | contig 91376 bp, 63 predicted proteins | sample 8958161 | NCBI WGS metagenome assembly JADMIO01 (sample SAMN16585339, study PRJNA669376) | soil metagenome | isolation source: Crop rotation soil | place: USA: Cullars Rotation, Alabama | collected 2011
GCGACAACTTGTCCACGTGGAATTCTAAGCTTAGGATCCCAATGTGCTGGAAAGCATTAAAGAGGCAAAAATTGAGGTAATACCCACCGGCTATATATTAATAGACGGGGGCAAAACCTCTACTACCTCGTATATAACCCAAACTGTGCCCATACCGCACGATAAACCCGAAATTGCCGTGGCCACTGCCATGGCGGGCGAAATGCTGGGTATGAAACTGATTTACCTGGAGGCTGGCAGCGGCGCTACCAACCATGTACATACGGATATAGTAAGACTGGTAAAGAAAAACATCTCTATTCCGTTAATAGTGGGCGGCGGCATACGCAGCGGCGAACAGGCAGAGGAGGTTTGCAAAGCGGGTGCGGATATAGTAGTAGTGGGCAACATCCTTGAAAAGGAGCCGGAAATGCTGATGGATATTTCGTTGGCGGTGCACGAGTTTAAGAAAATAGAACGCTGATCATCATTATCGTCATGATAAAATACAATGATTTAATACAAACCCTCCCTCAACCAGCGCTACTCAACTCATTCCAATAATGATAATAATGACAATCAGCGTTCCATCTGTATTCTTTCTATGCGCGGCGTAGTCACCAAATCAACCGGTAGCTGGTACGAGGTAAAAACCACCGATGGCAATACCATTAAATGCCGCTTGAAGGGGATTTTCCGCCTGGATGATACCAAGGAAAAAGACAGCAACCCTGTTGCCGTTGGTGATAAGGTAGAAGTAGAAAAAGGCGAGGGCGATGATACCTGGGTAATAAGCAATATTGCAGAGCGCGAAAATTATATAGTCCGCACTTCGCCCAAGCATAAAGGCGCGCGACAAATTATAGCCGCCAACCTCGACCAATGCCTGTTGGTGGTTACAATGGCCAACCCGCGCACCTCTACAGGTTTTATTGACAGGTTCCTTGTTACCGCCGAAGCCTACCACATTCCCACTGTTATAATTTTCAATAAGCAGGATTTGCTGGATGCCAAAAGCAAAAAGAAACAGGATTTTGTAAAGGAGATCTACCAGTCGCTTAATTATAAAACCGCTTTTATCTCCGCGCTTAAGAAAGACCACATAGAAGATGTAAAGTCGATAATGAAAAATAAAACCTCGCTTATTGCCGGGCATTCCGGCGTGGGCAAGTCAACTTTATTAAATGCTGTTCAACCCGAACTTGACTTGCGCACCGAAGACATCTCTAAAATTACCGGCAAGGGAATGCACACCACCACCTTTGCCGAAATGCATATGCTGGATTTTGGCGGCAACGTAATTGATACCCCCGGCATCCGCGAGTTTGGAATACTTGATTTTAAGCCAGAAGAAATTTCGCATTACTTTATTGAAATGCGCGCGGTGCTGAACAACTGCAAGTTCAACAACTGCACCCACGAGAATGAACCGGGCTGCGCTGTGCGTAAAGCCTGGGAAGAAGGAAAAATTAGCGAAGAGCGGTATGTGAACTATTTAGCCATACTGCATGACTATAGAGCGAATTATAAGCACTGGGAATAGAATGTGATGAGATAATGAGATGATATGCCAATGAGATAATGGAACAGCCAATACAAAAATCGCACGGAGTCCACGGAGAAGAAAAGAATTAGAACCAATAAAGACAAATGTCATGCTGAGCGAAGTCGAAGCATGAATCGAAAAAAGACAAAGTAGTGAGAGTGACCATTCAACGTGTATCGCAGGCCTCGGTTACCATCGAAGGCAAAATCAAATCGAAAATTGGCTTGGGCTTATTAATCCTTGCCGGATTTGAAGAAGCCGACACCGCCGAAGATCTTGAATGGACGAGCGGCAAAATTGTGAACCTCCGCATTTTTCAGGATGAGAATGAGCAAATGAATTTATCGGTGAAGGACGTGGGCGGAGATATAATTATTGTATCACAGTTTACGCTACACGCACTTACCAAAAAAGGAAACCGCCCCTCATTTATAAAAGCCGCTAAACCGGATGTGGCAATTCCACTCTACGGAAAATTTATAAAGCAGGTGGAAGCGGATTTGGGCAAACCTGTCGGCACTGGCGAGTTTGGCGCGGATATGAAGGTGGAGCTAATTAACGACGGGCCGGTGACGATTAATATTGACTCGAAAGGCAAAGAGTAAAGGCAATGGAACGCTGATTTTCATTATCGTCATTATAAAATACAATGATTAACGCGGCGCCGATTGGGATAGGACTTGTATTTAAATCATTCCAATAATGATAATAATGACGATCAGCGTTCTATTCTCTTTTGTATTTTAGCGGTATGACTATAGAACAAGCCCAGCTAACCGTCGACCGCTGGATACAAACCACCGGTGTGCGCTATTTTAATGAACTGACCAACATGGCCATGCTTACCGAGGAGGTAGGCGAAGTAGCCCGCATTATAGCCCGCAAATACGGCGAACAATCGTTTAAGGAAAGCGACAAACAAAAAGAATTGAGCGACGAACTGGCTGATGTATTATTTGTACTCATCTGCCTTGCCAACCAAACCGGCGTTGACCTTACCGCCGCCCTGCAAAAAAATTTAGAGAAGAAAAATATGCGCGATGCAGAAAGGCATAAGGGGAATGAGAAGTTGAAATGAAAGCTTAGCGATGACTGACAAAAAATTTAATATTGAACAGAATACCATAAACGAGTGGAGAGGGCTTGGCTTTTATTACGATTTGTCGGTTAATCAATGGAAGTTTTTTGGAAGCAAAATGGGACTTCAAAACTTCGCAGTGCTTCTGGACCAATATGCTGCTAATCCGCATAACAATGCCCTTTTAGAACACAAACATTACGGGCCATACAGCTATTTAAAAATAATGACGTGGAATAAGGCAGTTATTACACCAGATTATTTCGGCGGAACAATTCAAGACTTGAAAACATTGGGACAGATAATTTCAGAAAAAATAAATCAATCCAATCCTGGAGAAGTTTTCAGTATTGATAAGGAATACGGAGTTGATAATACTGCAACAGCTGAGTTTTTTGTAATGAACGATGATTTCGATCCTGTATCAATGGATGAGAATATCCCCCCTTTGGCGCGAGAATGAAGCCAGGCCGGCGGCAGGCTTCTCGTGCCGGCTGTTAAGACCTCTCCCATCCCGGCCTACCGGCAGGCAGGTGCCTTCGGCATCTTCCCTCTCCGAAATGAGAGGGAAGAACCCAGCGCCTTAGAGTGGCGTTTCATCATTTTTATTCCTTGCGTCCTTTGCGTTCCTTGCGGTAAGTAATTCTGCATGCTTTAATTCTGCGTTTATCTGCGGGTTCAGCTGCGCCTACGGCAAGCCTTCGGCGACCGAGACGGGAGATAAATCTTTCATGCAAAATTTACGCATGCAAAATTGTTAGCGGTCGCATCATCTATTTTGCTCTACTTTAGATGAAACCCTTGCTGGTGGCTGGTTTACAGACTTCTATTTTCGTCTACTTTAGACCCATCCATACCAGTCGGCCTTTATCCGCGGTCTATTTCTCTCTACTTTAGACTCAATCCTGCAAACATGCAGCATCAGTTCGTGGTCTATTTTCATCTAGTTTAGACCCTTCGACTATCGCTCAGGGTGACATGCTTAGGTGTCGGACACTTCCCCGGCTCGACCTACTAAGCCTGCCTGCCGTTAGGCAGGTGTCAGACACCTTGCCTACATGTAGAAAAGTTAAACTTTTGCATACTTAAAAAGCGCGACCTTTGTAATAGAAAGGTTCAAGCGCACCTGCCTGCCGGTAGTTACAAGTATTTTTTATCAGGCGTTGCCGTGTTTAACGGGCAGGTTTTCGCCTCCACCAAGATTTTTGACTTTAAAATTAAAATGAGTCGCACTTGCCCAGGCCGCGAAATTGGCAAAATCGATTTTTTTGTCTGCGGCTTTTTTCGCGGGTGGTTTATTTTCCGCCTTTCCCTTATGGTCAGGTTTAAGTTTCGGGTTTCCTCTTAACAACCCCGCTCTATCGGCCTTTCCCCATTCGTCTGCATACTCCAGGGTATCGGACCACATTGCCATTGAAAGATGCGCCTGGTCTCGGCGGGGTCCCGATGGGTCGCCATGTGTTTTTATGCGTAATAGAAAATGTCCCTTAACGTAAAACAAATGGTATCCTCCATTACGCGGCTCACTATCCACCAATTGAAACCCATGTTGCAATAAAAACTGGTGTGTTGCGGGCAAAGAATCAAAACGCACAAGGTTAGTTCTCGATTCAACAAGCAAAGTCATTACTGGTTCCCAAATTGCATTTGCCATAACGAATTAATTTTAGTTTATAGTTATAAAACTATTATTGTTTTACCAAAATTCAAATCTTTTTCCTAGGAAAAATGGGATATGGATGTTTTATCTTTTTGCATCATAAAAATACCGACATTTGGCAAACCCTTAAAACTAACCATTGATGAAGAACATCCTTAGCGACAAAAGTTTCCGGCTCTCTATTATCCTAACCTTTATCTTCTTCTGTACCGGTATTGCCTTTTTGTTTCTTGGCCTGGTAGACTATAGCTGGGTATTGTTTCTACTACTGCCTGTGGTGCTGGGTATTTCTATAGGCGCCTTGCCGGACATACGTTGGGCTTATTTAGGGGCAGTAGTAGCGGCAGTATCGTTTCTTGGCTTTTTATTGATGGCACAGCTATCGGGTTTTATTTGTGTAGTAATGGCCTTCGCTTTAATTATTCCGCTTATTTTTTTAGGAACGGTTATCATTCACCTGGTTAAACGCTACAAGGAAATTAAGACCGACAAGATGACTGTTTTGCTACTGCCCTTAATACCGTTCCTGATTGCCGCACCTACAGAGCACTTTTTAAAGCAGGAGAAAAAGCAAGTGGTAGAGGTTACCACCGAGCAGGTTTTTAATTACACACCGGAGCAGGTGTATGAGGCAATTAAGTCGGTGGATACACTGGATGCCGAAAAGCCATGGCTAATGAAGTTTGATTTACCCGTACCCGTTAAATGCGTATTGGAAAAAGAAGAAGTGGGAGGTACACGCACTTGCTATTTCCACAAAGGCAATATGAGCCGCGGTGATTACGGTGGCGGTACTATTGTAGAGAAAATTACAGAACTGGAAAAGGGCAAGGTGCTTAAAATGGATGTAACCGACTATAACCTTATAGGCCGCAAGTGGCTGGGCTTTAAGCAGGCTATTTACTATTTCGATAAAGTTGGCGACAATAGTTGCAAGCTAACGAGGATAACCACTTATACTTCGGAACTAACCCCACGTATTTACTGGGAGCCCTTTGAAAAACTGGGCATACAACAGGAGCATGAGTATGTGTTCAGAAATTTGGAAAAGGATTTGATGAATAAATACAAATAATAGAACGCTGATTATTATGATTGTCATTATGGGAATGATTTGAATACCAACTCCATCTCTTTATAATAATGATAATGAAAATCAGCGTTCGATTGCATTTTTCTTCGCCTGTTACATTATCTCATCGGCATATTATCTCATCAACTAATTAATGGACAAGCCCACCTCGCTACTTAAAATCCTCGGCATAGGCTTTGGTTTAGCCATGGTTATTGGCAATTCCATCGGCAGCGGAATTTTAAGGATGCCCGGCACGGTAGCTTCTTACATTAGCAACCCTTGGATGATCATTGGCCTGTGGGTGCTGGGTGGTGTGCTTTCTTTGATAGGGGCTTTAATTTATGCCGAAGCAAGTACGGCTTACCCCTATACAGGAGGACCGTATGTAATTTCAGAAAAAGTTTTTGGTAAACAGGCAGGCTTTACCGTTGGCATTTGCGACTGGATATTGAACATAGCGGGGAATGCTTCGCTGGCGGTTGTGGGTGCCGAATTTATTAATTCGTTTGGTGGAGTGTATTTGTCCAACGCATTGGTGGCGGGAATAATAGTCTTGTTACTGTCGGCTGTACAATGGTGTGGTATTAAAAGCAGCAGTATTATACAACAGGGATTGAGTTTGCTAAAGGCGCTGGGCTTGCTGTTTTTGGTGGTAGCGTTTTTTGTTCATGGAAGAGTGGTAAACCCGGTTTCGGATGCTATGGCAAACACACCACCCGGTACTTTTTTCAGCGCGGTAATACTGGCCTTTCGGGCTATCCTATTTACTTACGCCAGCTGGAATGGCCCCATTTATTTCTCCGAAGAAAATACCGACCCGCGTAAAGACCTGCCACGGTCATTGATTTACGGTGTGCTATTGCTGTCATTTATCTATATTATAGTGAATGTAGCGGTGCTTTATTTGCTTCCGGTTGCAGAAATTGCGCGAACACCATTGGCAGTAGCACACGGTGCCTATACGGTTTTTGGGGAAGCAGGAAAAGTTGTGGTTACTGTTATAAGTATCATAATTGTATTAAGCTGTCTTTACGCCGGCGTACTTTACACACCGCGTATTCTTTTCGGTATTGCCCGTTCGGGCTTGTTTTTTCCGTTTGCTGCAACGCTTAATAAATTTCAAATACCGGGCTTGTCGTTAATAGTTACTACCGTTCTAACTCTATTGTTTACCAGCACCGGCACTTTTACTTTTATTATTTCGGTTTTTATTTTTTTGTACCTGTTTGTCGATACCAGCGTTTATGTAGCTGCCTTGTACTCCCGCTGGAAAAACAAAACCGAGCTATATTTCAAAGCGCCCGCTTACCCTCTGCCTCACTTGTTTATGATATTGATAAACCTTGCATTGCTGGTAAGTGTATCTATAGAGGATGGCTTAACCGGTGGTTATAGCCTTGCTATTATTTTGGGCACCGTGCCGCTGTATTACATTTTTAAAATGATTGTGGTGCAGAATGCAAAAGCTGATAGCGGCTCATTATAAGGCAAACACATATAAAGGGACATGTCATCCTGAGCGAAGTCGAAGGATAGACAAAGAGAAGCGGCATTCTCACTTATCCATTCATAAACCTACTAAGCAGCATATGGAAATGATGCACTCCCTTTTCTCGAGTAGGTGAAAAGCGACCAGTGGTGTAAAAACGTGAATTAATGCCGCGCTGTACGTTTTCCACCACAAACTCATCTTCGCGTTCTACTTTATCGAGCATAGCGCCGGCGCCTTTATCGAATTTGCTTTCATCGTGAATGTAGGTAATGAAAGAGACCTTGCACTGTTTCTCGCTCATAGGCTTAACCAAATTGATGCTCAAACCCCAGGGATAAAAGTTGAACATCATATTAGGAAACAGCCAGAAGTAGTAGGCCGCAATTTTTTTACCGTAATCGATATGGTTTTTAGGAAGATCAAAGCACTCTTCGGAGGCCTCACCTACTCCCACTTGCAGGTTGCAGTAATCGTAGAGTTCGGTAGTATAATTTTTATAATCGAGCGCCTGGTTTAAATCCGGGTGCACAAAAGGAATATGAAGACCTTCCAGGTAGTTATCGCAATACAACACCCAGTGAGCATTCACTAAATACTCGCGCGAATATTCAGCCGCATACCGAAACTGATCAATAGGAAGAAAACCAACGCGCTCATCAAAAATTTTTAAAACGCTTTTTATATCGAATGATGGATTTAATGAAACAAAAGGAAACTGGTGCCAATGTGCAGAGCTTACCTTGTGCAAGTCCTCACAATCACGCGGAAAATTTTTGGCCTCCGTAAACTCGGGCATACTTTCATACTTGCCATCAGTACTAAATCGTCTGCCGTGATAATTGCAGATAAACCTTTTGTACTTGCCCGCATTCTGTACCAAAATATTTCCGCGGTGGGTGCACACATTGCTGAAACACGAAAGTTCATTGCCGGCGTTCCGCACCAGCACCAAAGGCTCATTCATAAAGCCCGATAATAAGGTAAACGGGTATGCTTCTTCCGGGTGCGAGGCCTGCTCGCCGCTTTCCACCAACTGCCAACTTGATGCAAATACCTTCTCGCGCATTTGCTCAAAGTATTCCCGGCTTTTATAGAAGGAGGACGGCAAGGTAGAGGCGACGGTAATGTCGGGATTAATTTCAGGAAGTTTCATGATTGGCCTTTTACGATTCATGCTTCGACTTCGCTCAGCATGACATTTGCCTTTTATGGTTCTTATTGCTTTTTGTTACCAACTGCTTCTTGCCACCTGAAATTCATTATCTCATTGGTATATTATCTAATCATCTCATCTGCAATTATTCCACCGTCACACTCTTCGCCAAATTCCTCGGCTGGTCCACATTACAACCACGAAGTACTGCGATGTGATATGAAAGCAATTGAAGAGGAATAGTAGCTATCAGTGGTTCAAGATATTCTTTGGTTTCAGGTATTTCAATAACATAGTCGGCCATGTTGCGCACCTTGTCGTCGCCCTCGGTAACTATGGCTATAATTTTTCCCTTGCGCGCTTTCACCTCCTGTATGTTGCTAATAACCTTTTCGTAGATGTTATTTTTAGTAGCAATAACCACCACCGGCATGGCCTCGTCAATTAAAGCTATCGGGCCGTGTTTCATTTCGGCGGCAGGGTAACCTTCGGCATGGATGTACGAAATTTCTTTCAGCTTCAAAGCGCCTTCTAATGCCACAGGGAAACCGTAACCGCGGCCCAGGTATAGGAAGTTGTGGGCATCCTTATACATTTTAGCCAGTTCCTTCACTTTGTCCTCGCACTTTAAAGTCTTTTCTACTTTTTCGGGAATAGCCTCCAACTCGTAAAAGGCATTGCGCAAATCCTGGCGGGTAGCGCGGCCTAATATTTCCGCAAAGCCAAAAGCCCACAGAGTCAGCACTGCTACCTGTGCAGTAAATGCTTTGGTAGATGCCACACCAATTTCCGGACCGGCATGGGTATAAGCGCCGGCATGTGAAGCGCGAGGAATAGACGAGCCCACCACGTTGCACAAACCAAAAATTGTAGCGCCTTTTTCTTTGGCTAATTCAATAGCGGCTAAAGTATCTGCTGTTTCGCCCGACTGGGAGATGGCTATCACCAAATCATCTTCATTAATAACCGGGTTGCGGTAGCGGAACTCTGAAGCATATTCCACTTCCACAGGTATGCGGGCAATATCTTCAAACAAATATTCGCCCACCAAACCTGCGTGCCAGGATGTACCGCAGCCTACTATAATAATGCGCTTAAGGTTTTTGATCTTCCCCTCATACTCCTTTAAACTGCGCATAGCGAAGTTGCCGGTAACGGGGTCGAAGCGGCCTCTAAGAGAATCGTAAATAGAGCGCGGCTGTTCGTGTATCTCCTTCAACATGAAATGCTCGTAACCACCCTTCTCGATATTTTCGAGGTTCATTTCCAGTGTTTGAATGTAGGGCGTCTTCTCTACATTCTGTATGGTTTTAACCGAAAGCTTACCATCGCGTATGTAAGCTATTTCGCCGTCGTTTAGGTAAGTAACGTTTTTAGTGTACTCAACTATCGGCGTAGCATCGCTGGCCATAAAATATTCCCCTTCGCCAATGCCCACCACCAGTGGCGAGCCTTTACGCGCGCCTATCATTTTAGTGGGGTCGTTCTTCGAAATAATAACCAGGGCATAAGCGCCTATTACTTCTGCAAGGGCTGAACGGACGGCTTCTTCCAGAGTACATTTGGTATTCTGTTGTACATCGCCAATAAGGTGCGCCAATACTTCCGTGTCGGTATCGCTGGTAAACTTATGGCCGCGTTTGGTCAACTCCTCTTTTAACGAAGCGTAATTTTCAATAATGCCGTTATGGATAATAGCAATATCGCCATCCTGCGAAAGGTGCGGGTGGCTGTTAATGTCATTTGGTTCGCCGTGGGTTGCCCAACGGGTATGGCCCATGCCCAAGTGCCCCGATACGTTTTTACCGCTTGTGTTTTTTTCCAGGTCGGCCACCTTGCCTTTGCACTTATAAATATTTAATGCGCCATTAAGCAAGGCAACACCGGCGCTATCGTAGCCACGGTATTCTAACCGTTTCAATCCTTTTATCAATATCGGGTAAGCCTCGCGGGGGCCGATATAAGCAACAATTCCGCACATAGGTTAAAGTTTTGTGTAAGTTACCACTAAAGATACCTGATAATTTTTATCGGTGGAAGAGTTGGTTAAAACAACCCTTTCGCTGGTTTTGTTTTCGAAGGAGCTTTGCAGGTAAAAGCCGTTATTGCGGTAAACCCCCTGCAGTAGTTTTTGGAAAAAATAACGGATGTTGAACCTATAGCGGTTAATGGTTACCCCGTTTACTACCTCTTGCTCAAGCGTACCGTTAAAACTGGCAAGGCCTTCGTCTTCAAGGTGCTGGCCCTGTCCGGCATCGTCTATCCTAAACAGGTCTAACACCAGCGGAGCGGGATAGGTAGTATCTGTTGGCGAAACGGAAACTATTAACTCCGCCTTATTTATAGCCCGGTTCTTAGGAAAGCTATCCAGCGAAGGGATAAATATTTTGCCCCTTACGCCCGCGCCTGCCTGTATATAAAATTTTTCCTCGCCGGTGGGTAACGGCTGGTTAACCGCCTTCTCAACAGGGGTGCCGGTATAAATATTATCGAAGTGGTTTATACGGGTGCCAATAAGTGGCAGGTCGTATAAAAGCGAATCGGAGGCTGAATTATGATAATACAGGGTTATTTTGCTTAAGGCCGAAAACATATCAATATATACTATTCCATTTCCGGTAATGCTAGAATTGGGGGCTATATAAAAACCCTTAACCACGCTTACAAATGAGGGGTTATCGAGAAGGGTAGCTGCATCAGCCAGCAAAATTTTATTGCCGTAATTATTGGTAAGGTGTATGCGCATGTGCGGCGCCTGGTTAAAGCCAAGAACATTAACGCTATCAACTAAATCGGGGGTAAAGCCCGAAAGGCCGCCAATAGGCGAGGGGTTTACATGAAAGGTGCTATTGGTAAAGTAAGTAACCGAATCGAACATATTGTCGGTTACTTCGAAAACTGAAAGGTCGATAGGCTGGGTGAATTTTCCGTAAGTGCCATTATAGCGCAGGGTAAGCACCGCCGAATCGAGCACCGGGCTTTCGCCAAACGAAACGCTGTTGCTTGTTAAGCGCGGCTGGGCATAAAACCCCGAATAGCTTTTTCCAAAGTGGGGGTCGTTAATGCTTCCCAGTACCCCGAGTGTAGAGCCACTGCTTACAACCGGCTTCGCAAACTCCGATACAATTTTCAGCTTTAGGGTATCGTGCCCTACATTCAGGCCGTTATTGCCCAGAGGATCATTATTGTCAATAGCGGGGTTGCTACAGCTTTGCAGATAAAACAAACACCAGCATAAAAATGCTGGTGCTATTAAAAATTGTAATTTGTTTTTCAAGTTGTTGGTAGCCGGTTAAGGCGCAAAGAAAACAAAAACGCTTAGTTGGCCAGAATATTTTGATAGAACTCGCTCAACACGTTCATAGGATCTTCTTCCTTTTCCTTCATCTTTAACACTTGTTTGCCTTTTGCCTTCTTCAGGTGGCTGGATACCTTTTCGTCTAGGGCTTCACCCACTAAAAGGGCATCGGCAAACTCGGCGCCGCCAATGTGCAGGCTGGTATTGTCGCCGGCCTTAAAGTAATCGATGTGCTTCTTCGAAATATCTTCGCTAATAGCCAGTTTGGTGGTAAAATCGTTCTTTAACTTATCCTTAAACTCGTTCTTGCTTACGCTGTAAACTACTTTTGCATTAGCAAATACAGGGTCGTCCTTGTAAGTGGTTTTCAGGTACATAGGGATAAGACTGGTCATCCAGCCAAAGCAGTGAATGATATCGGGTGCCCAACCGAACTTACGAACGGTTTCAAGCGCACCCTTGCAGAAGAATATCATACGGTCGCTGTTATCCTCAAAAAACTTATTGTTTTCATCGTGGAACACTAACTTACGCTTAAAGAAATCTTCATTATCCAGGAAATAAACCTGCAGGCGGGCGCCGGGCAGCGATGCCACCTTTATTACTAAAGGATAATCTTCGTCGTTTATAATTACGTTAATACCAGATAAGCGAACCACTTCATGCAAGCGGTGGCGCCTTTCGTTTATAGTACCGAATTTAGGCATCAACACACGTATCTCCATCCCGTTATCCAACATGTACTTTGGAAGTTCGTTTGCGATCTTCGAGGCTTCGGTTAAAGCCAGGTAAGGATCCATCTCTTGTGTGATGATTAAGATTCTCTTCTTTTCCATATTATTTGTTTATTTGGTAAGTGAATAAAAGTGAGTTGGAGTGCAAAGATAATAACAAATTATCGAAAAACCTCAAAAAATAATGAGTAAACTGTTAAAATACCGCCATTTATGCTGATTTTCAAGCGAATTAACGAATTAAAGGCCCATTTAAAGGCCTTAAAACGAGGGGGAAAGACTATAGGGTTTGTACCTACCATGGGCGCTTTACATGCCGGCCACCTGTCGTTAATTAAAGAAAGCCGCAAACAAACTAATATAACAGTATGCAGCATTTTTGTCAACCCAACGCAATTCAACGACAGGAAAGACTTCCTAAAATACCCCATAACAATAGAGGCCGATACCGAAAAACTGGAACGTGCTAAATGCGATGTACTCTTTTTACCCAACGTGGAAGAAATATACCCTAATGGCACAGCCCCTAAGAATGCACCGGGTTATGGTTTTATAACCACTACGCTGGAAGGCGAACACCGCCCAGGCCATTTTAATGGTGTTATACAGGTAATGACCCGGCTGCTGAAAATTGTAGAACCCGACAAACTGTTTATGGGCCGTAAGGATTACCAGCAACAGCTTATTATTGGCCAACTGATAAAAAAGAAGAAACTGAAAACAAAGCTGGTAACGGTTGATACCATGCGCGAAAAGGACGGACTGGCCATGAGCAGCCGTAACGTTCGGCTGGATAGAACTGCCCGAAAGCTATCCGTAGAGATCTCAAAAACGCTTAAAGCAGTTAAGGCAGCCATCCGGCACCCAAAATCAAATATCCCCCAAATTCAAAAATGGGGGCTTGCAAAGCTATCCGATTTTAAAGGCATTGAGCCCGAGTACTTTGAAATACGGAATGCAGCCACCCTTAAACCCCCTAAAAGTAAAACGGTGAAACTGGTAGCATTAACTGCGGTAAAGATCGGGGGGGTAAGGTTGATTGATAATATGGTGTTGAATTAATGAGATGATGAGATAATATGCCAATGAGATGATGCGAATACAATAAATCATTCCTTCACAAACCTGCTTCTTTCCACCACATTCGCATTGCGCAGTTCTATAAAATACATTCCGGTAATAAGCTTGCTAACATCTAATTGGCTAGCGAATTTTTGTTCCGCAACTTTTTTGCCACTTATATCATAAACGGTTAGCCATTCTGGCACAAAACCTGTAGCGGCAATAAATAGTTGTTGAGTAGCAGGATTGGGGTAAATGGAAATAGCAGGCGTGTTAGTTTCAATCAGCAGGTCACCGGTAATCAAAGGTAATTTATTTACCACGTTTACTGTAATTATAGGGTTGCCGTCGTTTTTGTAAACATAGGTAGACGAGTCGCAATAGGTAATAGTGCAACCGGTAGAATCTGTTATTGTAAGGCAAATAGGATAGTAGCTAGGAGTGTTATAGGTGTGCGAAACTGTATCGCCCATTCCGGCTACACTGCCATCACCCCAATTCCAAGAATAATTAAGCGGCGGTTTGCCAGAAGATTGATTAAGTGCATACCAGTGGTGTTGTACGCTCATATCAGGGTAAAGTTTAAAATGAGCATAACAAGGTAAAATTTCGGATAAAGGCCGACTCCAAACACTACCGCCATCAACTCCTGCAAAAAGCAGGGTGTCTTTTATAGTTAACGAAGCAATAGTATAGTTTGTTAAACCTACGGGCGACCAACTTCCCCCGTTATTGGAAGACATGTACACGCCTGCATAGGTGCCAGCAAAAAGGTAAGTACCGGCAGATAGTAGTGCGTGAACAGGCATACGAGGTAAACCGTTACTATCAATTGCCCAATGGGCACCACTGTCCGTTGACGAATATACCGCCACATCACTTCCCATAAAGATGGTATTCCCAATAGTAGCAAAGGCGTTAACATCATAACCAGGATAGCCGTTGTTTATAGCCATCCAACTTCCACCGTAATCGGTAGACTTATAAACTCCAAAGCAACAAGTGCCCGCAAAAACATTACCACCCCAAAGATAAACTGTTGTAATCGAAGTTTGAGAGGGCAATCCTGTACTTACAGAAGACCAATAACGTCCATTATCTTTAGATAAAAAAACTCCTCCATCTGCACCACTTCCCCCAAAAATCAATGAATCGTTTGCTGTAAGTGTTTCTATCACTTGATGGTAGTCATTATTACCTTTTTTAAAGCCGGAATCAGCAGTTATCCAGCTAACCCCGTTATTGGAAGAAAAACAAACATTACCTGTATCAGTTGCATAGCCTGCCACAAAAACGCCGCTTTTATTTTTTGTAAATGCTCTGACATACCTAACACTATTTAAGCCCGTATTAGCCTGTATCCAATTTGTTCCATTATCATGAGACAAAAAAACACTTTCATAAGAGCCCATTAAAATATCAGCACCGCTAGTTAGTAACGCAGTAGTGCTGGTATTTGTTATACCCTTATTTACTGCAGACCAACTGCTACCATTATCGGTTGATAAAAATAAACCTCCATCTGCGCTGCCGGCAAAAATGTTGGCCCCCATCGCCGCCAGGGCATATATATTTCCGCTAGTTAAACCGTTGTTTGCTGCTACCCATGTGTTTCCACCATCCGAAGACCGATACACACCATACCCGGGATAGAAATCATAGCGGAATATGCCCGCAAAGAGATCGGATCCTTTAATAATTAAGGAGGTGATTTTAACTCCACCGGGAAGACCGGTGTTTGCCCGCAACCAGTGTGCGCCGGTATCAGAAGAGAAATACACACCATTGTTTGTACCAGCGTAAACGATAGAATCCTTTACTGCGAAACAATCAACTTCTGGTCCCCCAACAAGCCCATTACTTGCCGCAATCCAATTATTTCCACTATCTTTTGACAAGAATATTCCTTTGCTATAAGTGCCTGCAAAAATGTTTGACCCCATTATAGATAAGCTAGTTATATTACTATCAGTTAACCCTGTGTTTATACGCTTCCAGTTCACTCCATTATCTGAAGAAAGGCGAATGCCTTTGCCATTAGTGCCGGCGAAAATATAAGAGCCATTTATTAGCACTGTAGTAACATATGCGGAGGAGATAACATTTAGCTTGGACCAACTATCGCCGTTATTTGAAGATGAGTAAAGGTCGCTACCATCTTGGCTATAAATTGATGCAAAAATATTCGAGCCTTGAGCAGCAAGAGCAGCAATTCTTTTATCACCGGATGAATATTTTGTTGCGTTGGTGGACAAACCGTTGTTAACTGCCTTCCAATCACTACCATTGTTGTTTGACAGAAACACACCAGCCCCCAAAGTACCTGCAAAAATATTGGAACCGCTAACTGCTAAATTGAATATTCTACCACCATAAGGTCCATGAGTTTGCCATTGAGCATTTACATTTATTGATGACAAAACGGCAATTAAAAGAGCAAATACCTTTTGCATAGGGAAGAGTGTATTGCAAGTTAATATTTTATTATGGATTGTGAAAGCAATTTTTGATCTGACAAAAGCCGCGCTAAATCCGCAAAGTGCACAATATAAATTTTTGCATACTGCCTATACCATACCTTTGTAAAGTATTCTGCTAAGCAGCTAAAGTTCTTTGAAATACAATACACCCCTATCTAATTTTATTAAAGCGGAACGCCCCTCTCAATAGGTTAAATGCCCGGCTCACTGGTACCGGCTGTTTAATTTTCCCCTCTTGAAAGGGGGCGGTTTCCAAGTGTAAAAAGTATGGAACCGGGGGTGTGTCGCCAAAAAGCGCAACGTTCATGCAAAAGCAACCAGCGTTCAACTTTTTTCAAGATTAATACAAATGTTACCATTTGGTTTTAAAAGTGTACAGTAGAATAGAATGCAAGGTCTCCTTTGTATTGCGAACCGGACATAACGAATGAAAATGCTAACGCGCGGCTTTTGAAAAAAGTCCCACAAAAGCCCCCTATGCTTTTTTATCATTTTTAATCGGCCTAATTATACCAATCAGTGTTCTATTGTATTCAGGTAGGCTCCATTTTTGCTCACATCCCAAAACCTAACTGCATTTTGCTTGCACTCTTCACTCCATTTGATAACTCTCTTGTAACTATTAGAACCGTCAGCCACCACAAAATCAAAGTCGGCGTACTTCTTTAACCCGGAAATTTGTACCGGTGCGTTGCTAGATAAAATCACCAGGTCGGTTTTTAGTTTGGTGGTTGGTTCCACGCCACTGGTATTCGCAGTTTCATCGACTAATAAAATTCGTCGCCCTTCAAAAAACATCAGCTTACCAAAACTGAAAACATGGCCGGGTGTAACCGGTACGTCGTTAGTAATACCGCATTGCCACCAGTAGGGCAAAATTTTATTGCGCATTGTTTGCTCATCGCGAAGCAGCGAGTCGTCGATGTAATAGTTTGCCATAAAGCCATTTATCAATGCAATAGCCTGGTGGTTGCGGACAGCGTACACTACAATCTGCTTTTGCGAGGCACGGTTAAAGCTTCGGTAGGAGTGGAACGATGATAGCGTGAGGATTACTGCCAGCAAAGCGAGCAGCACTTTGGTTTTGCGTTCTTCACTTAACCAGCAAAGTAAAGCGAGCAGCAGGTACACAAGAATCACTTCTGCAAGTGTTAGGCTAATGCCTTTTATTAAAGCAAAGGGCATTTTGTCGACCATAAAAATAAATTTGTTGAGCCAGGCTATTAAATGACTGAACAGCCAACCGGTAACATCATTCAAAAACGGAATTGGTGAGATTGTAAAAAGAGCTGTACCGGTCCATAGAATAAGGTCGCTAAGGGGTATAACAACCAGGTTGGCCAGCAAAAACAAATTCGGGAACTGGTGAAAATAAAACAAGCTTAGCGGTACTGTGGCCACCTGCGCCGCCAACGAAACAGCTACAATCGCCCAGCCTTTATCCAGCAGCCAATTTTTAAAAGCTAAAAGCGCATAAATTTTCGGGTACAGGTAAACAATACCGAAAACCGCCAGGTAACTCAACTGAAAACCCACATCCATTATTAAAAACGGGTCGAACAACAAAAGCAGGACGGCGCTGCCTGCTACCAGGTTAATGGTGTTCTTATTTTTGAAAAATAATTGCCCTAATTGTATTAGTGTAAACATTAAAGCGCTACGCAGTACGGGTGGACTTAACCCCGTTAAACACGCATAAAACCAAATGAAGGAGATAATGAAAACCGCTTTTGCTATCGCCCACTTTCTTCCGCGCTCATCCAATTGTTGCAATAAAAAGTTAAGCATCAGGAAAAGCACAGTAACGTGCAGGCCGCTAACGCTTAGCACATGTATTACCCCAGAGCCGGAATAAGCGCGCAGCACATCGCTGTTAATGTAATCGCGGTAGCCCAGCATAATAGCGCTGGCTACGGCAAAGTCGTTCTTATCTTTTACATACAAACTAATTACGTGCAAAAACCTATCGCGCAACCGGTATACTGCCGAAAGAAAAAAATTGCCCTTGCCATGTTCAACCAACTTCCAGCTTCCCTTTGGTATAAAAGCGTGGTTGTAAATATTGCGGTAATGCTGGTATCGCTTATAGTTAAACTCAGCGGGATTAAGCGGCGCAGCTACTTCTTCCACTTTTGCTTTAAACAATACTACATCACCATAAACGGGTGGCGCGACTGTGCTATCTTTTATAAAGCTTAGCTGTATCCTACCGGTTGGCTGCACATCGGCGACAGCCATTATTACTTTGTTGCGAGTAACCGGTGGTTCGGTAATGGTGGCTGTCCAAACCTGCTCGCTACCTATATTATTACCTAAATAGCTGCTGTAATTTTTATCGGCATAAAACCAGGTTAAAATATAGCCGAACGAAACAGCGGTTAGGATAAGCGCTAGTCCCTGGTATTGCTGCAAACGAAAAAGCCGGGCGGGATTTTTTAACCGGTTGAGGGTGGTTGTTGTAATAATGCCTATGAGAAGCAGAGCAACAAATACCCGTAGGGGTTCAAAACCTTGAACCCCTATCTCATCCAATATAAGCTGCAGCCCAATGCCTGCTATTAGCGCTAACAATATTCGAAGCATGGGCATTTCCTGCCAGTAGGTACGCATTTGTGAAAGTTACTATTGCTTTTTTAAATTTACCAAAATGTTACAACACATCAACATCCACCATCTTATTTTCATCGACATTGAAACCGTACCCGGTTATGCCTCTTTCGATGAATTAAGTCCGGCTATGAAGGAACTATGGGCGGTTAAGCACGCGACCTTGAAAGCAGGCGATGAATCATATTCCGAAGGGTATTTAAACCGGGCGGGCATTTACTCCGAGTTTGCCAAAATAATCTGCATTTCGGTTGGCTTTTTTAATACCGATAAAGCCACGGGTAAGCGGGTGCTCCGATTAAAATCAATTTCCGGCGATGATGAAAAAAAGTTGCTGGAAGATTTTATGAAGATGATGGAGAAGAGTTTTAACTCGCCTGATGTGTTTTGCTTTTGCGGCCACAACATTAAGGAGTTCGACATACCATTTATTTGTCGGCGTGCTATTATTAACGGCCTCAACCTGCCTGAACTTTTTGACCATTCCGGAAAAAAGCCTTGGGAGGTAGGCCACCTCGATACCATGCAACTTTGGAAATTTGGCGATTATAAAAGTTACACCTCTTTAAAGTTATTGGCTGAAGTATTAGGCTTGCCAACACCTAAAAATGATATTGAAGGTAAAGATGTGTGCTCCGTTTACTGGAAAGAAAAGAACCTGCCCCGCATAGTAGAGTATTGCCAGAAGGATGTAGTAACCGTAGCCAGACTACTGCTGCGCTTTAAAGGCGAGAAGCAGTTGGGTGATGAGGATGTAATAATTGTAAATTAAAAACGGTGTTAGCTACAGCACGCGAATATTGTTCTGATTTGCTCCGATTATTTTACCCGGAGGTTTGCCTGGCCTGCTCGCAACCTTTGTTGAAGGACGAAGAGGTGCTTTGCTTTAAATGCGAAAGCGAATTACCGCAGACTGGTCACTTAACCGACCCACAAAACGCATTAATGCGACGTTTGTGGGGTAGGGTAGAAGTGCAAGGCGCAGCGGCTTTATTCCAGTTTCAGAAAGGGGGGAATGTGCAGCACCTTATTCACCAGTTAAAATATAAGGGCCGCAAGGAAGTGGGAGAATACATTGGTAAATTGTACGGGCATCAACTGAATGAACCCTGTTCGATAATTAAGGATGTAGACATAATAGTACCGGTTCCCCTGCATTGGAAAAAGTTAAGAAAACGGGGCTATAATCAGTGCGATTCTTTCGCAAAAGGATTGGCTGAAACCCTTGACATTCCATGGTCTTCGACTATATTAGATAGGAAGCTTGATAATGTAAGCCAGGCCGGCAAACGCCGGTACGACCGGTGGCAAAACGTATCCGGTATTTTTTCTTTGTCCGGTACACAACAAATTGAAGGTAAACACGTTTTGTTGGTGGATGACGTGGTTACCACCGGCGCCACGGCCGAGGCTTGTATGCACACTTTGCTATCCACCGGGCATACTAAAACAAGCTTTTTAGCCATAGCAGTTGCTCTACAATAACAGACACTTTAACAGGTTTTTGTGGGCCGAACGCTTGAATTTTAGCCTTTTATGCAACATATTTGTGAGATTCTTAGTAAAACCACCTATAAACAAACTATAACTAAAAGGTAAAAAATTACTATAGCTGTGAAATTCAGGAAACAGATTGCTTGCCTCCTCTTTGCATGGCTATTGCTATATACGCCAACCTATTATTCGTTTGCTACCGGTCCCGGCGTTAATGAAAATACCACCACCCCCACTACCGAGAATGTTACCGATTACATTAGTCAAATAGCGGCTGCCCAATTAAAGGCTTTTTACACGTACCGCCACAATAACAAGTACGACGCCTTCAACGGTACAGTACTGGTAGCCAAGGATGGCAAAGCGCTTTATAAAGATGCATTCGGATATAGTAATTTTTCAACGAAAGATCCGCTAACAACCCAATCGTCTTTCCAGTTGGCTTCTACGAGTAAAACTTTTACTTCCACTGCTATTTTAAAATTGGTGGAAGAAGGACAAGTTTCTTTGGATGATAGCATCCAGAAATTCTTTCCTGATTTCCCTTATCACGGCATCACGGTTAAGTTATTGCTTTCACATCGTTCGGGTTTGCCAGAGTACATTTACTGGAGCCCTGATTTTATTGGCCGCGATAAACTGTACCTTACCAATAAAACTTTCCTGGAAGTGCTTATTAAAAGGCACCCGGCAAGGCGCAGCAGCCCCGATAAAATGTTCCACTACTGCAATACCAACTTTGCATTGCTGGCCTGTATCATTGAAAAGGTAAGTGGTAAAAGCTATCACGATTATTTGCAGGCGAACATTTTCGAGCCGCTTGAAATGCACAATACCTTTGTGTTTAATATCGAAGATTCTTTTCCTCACTGCGGCACTAACTGCTACCTGAACAAATGGACCCAATGGGGTTTAACTTTCAGCGATGGTGTGGTGGGCGATAAAGGAATTTATTCTTCGGTAGAGGATATGCTGAAATGGGATAATGCCTTAAAGCAAGGTAAGATCATATCCATTCAAATGCAGCAGTTGGCTTATACCCCGCATAATATCGACCGCTACTCTTTCCGCGGCGAGCCTAACCGCAATTACGGTTACGGCTGGCGTTTATTAATGCAACCCGACCGCAGCTACGTAGTTTATCACAATGGCAACTGGCACGGATGCAACAACGTTTTCAGCCGCGACCTTACCAATGGCTATACCATCATAGTTTTAAGCAACAAACACAACGAGCGCAACTACCAAACCCAAACCGTTTGGAACATCCTCAACCAAATAAAGAGTGCTCAAAACATGGCCAGCGGCCCGCAGCAACCGGCAAGCAATAATGGGCCGGGGCAGCAATAAACTGTATTCTCTTGTCTTTTAATTCGGAACTAAAAACTCCAAACTCAAAACTGAGTTTACATGCTCCTCCTATACTGCCCGCCCACTTCATAAAGTGCGTGTGTAATTTCGCCCAACGAACAATGCTTCACTGTTTCCATTAACTCGGCGAACAGGTTGCCGTTGCTGGTAGCTACGTGTTGAAGATGCTTTAGTGCTTCAGCAGAAGTTGCCTTATGACGCTTTTTAAATTCGTTCAACGCGTTGATTTGAAATTCTTTTTCATCGGTAGTAGAGCGAATAACTTCCTGCGGAACAATAGTGGGAGAACCGTTCTTGTTAAGGAAAGTATTTACACCAACGATGGGGTATTCGCCGGTATGCTTCTGATGTTCGTAGTAAAGGCTTTCTTCCTGTATTTTATTGCGCTGGTACATGCGCTCCATAGCGCCCAACACACCACCGCGTTCCGTAATGCGTTTAAACTCGGTAAGCACCGCCTCTTCCACCAGGTCGGTTAATTCTTCAATTAAAAAAGAGCCCTGGTTAGGGTTTTCGTTCTTCGCCGTTCCCAACTCGCGGTTGATGATTAACTGAATAGCCATTGCGCGACGAACGCTTTCCTCCGTTGGTGTGGTTATTGCTTCGTCATAAGCATTCGTGTGCAGCGAATTGCAGTTATCGTAAATAGCGTACAGCGCCTGTAGCGTGGTGCGTATATCGTTAAAATCAATTTCCTGGGCATGTAAACTGCGACCGGATGTTTGAATATGATATTTCAACTTTTGTGACCGATCGTTGCCTTTGTATTTGCTTTTCATTGCTTTTGCCCAAATACGACGCGCCACGCGGCCAATTACCGAATATTCGGGGTCCATACCGTTGCTGAAGAAAAATGAAAGGTTAGGAGCAAAGTCGTCAATCTTCATTCCGCGGCTTAAATAATACTCCGCATAAGTAAAGCCGTTTGAGAGTGTAAAGGCTAATTGTGTGATAGGGTTAGCACCCGCTTCTGCAATGTGATAACCGGAGATAGAAACCGAATAAAAATTGCGCACCTGCTTTTCAATAAAGTATTGCTGCACATCGCCCATCATCTTAAGGGCGAACTCGGTAGAGAAGATACAGGTATTCTGTGCCTGGTCTTCTTTCAATATATCGGCCTGCACAGTACCGCGAACTGAAGAAAGAGCTTTTGCGCGAAGCTTTTCGTAAACGTCTTTCGGTAACACCTGGTCGCCGCTAATGCCCAGCAGGGTTAAGCCCAGGCCGTCATTGCCTTTTGGCAACTTGCCGTTATAATGTGGTGCAGTTGCGCTCTGCTCTTTAAAAATCTCTTTTAATTTTTTCTCTACCTCTTTTTCCAGTTTATGCTCCTTAATATACTTCTCACATTCCTGGTCAATTGCAGCATTCATAAAAAATGCAAGTAACATAGGCGCCGGGCCGTTAATGGTCATACTCACCGATGTCTTCGGGTTGCATAAATCGAAGCCGCTGTATAGTTTCTTCGCATCATCAACCGTTGCAATGCTTACACCGCTGTTGCCCACCTTGCCGTAAATATCCGGGCGATGGTCAGGGTCTTGTCCGTATAGGGTTACCGAGTCAAAAGCAGTAGATAAACGTATAGCCGGCTGGTCGAGCGATACATAGTGGAAACGCTTGTTAGTGCGCTCCGGCCCGCCTTCTCCGGCAAACATACGCGTAGGGTCTTCACCCTCGCGCTTTAATGGGAACACGCCAGCGGTGTATGGAAATTCTCCCGGCACATTTTCTTGTAACTGCCAGCGAAGTATGTCGCCCCAATCGTTATACTTAGGCAAATAAACCTTGCGGATGGAAGTGCCCGACAAACTTTTATACACGAAAGGCAACTGCAACACCTTATCGCGCACCTGGAAACCGAAAGTTTCCTGCGAATATTTTTTCTTTAGCTCATCCCAATCATCAACCAGTTTTTTGCACTCGGGGTTAAATTGCTTTTCGTAAGTGGTAATTAGTTTTTTTACCTCCTCATTCTCTTTCAACTCGCCCTGTACACCATAAAGTTTATACAACTTGCTGGCAATAATGCACTGCTCATTCACCCATTGGTCGTAGGCTTCGTTGTTTTCGGCTATCTCTGCCAAATAGCGTACCCGTGCCGGTGGAATAATCTGCGATTTGGTAGAAGTATTTTTCGCTGAAGTATGGCGTACATGAAACTCTGTACCGGTCTTTTCTTTAACGGCATTCATTAGCACTTCAAACAGGTGATTTACACCCGGGTCGTTAAACTGCGAGGCTATAGTGCCCACCACAGGCACTTCTTCATCTTTTGCCTGGAACTTCTGGTGATTGCGTTTGTATTGCTTGCGCACGTCCTGTAAGGCGTCCAATGCCCCGGCCTTGTCGAACTTATTGATAGCAATTACATCGGCATAGTCCAGCATGTTTATTTTCTCCAACTGGCTGGCCGCGCCATATTCTGGTGTCATTACATACATCGATACATTGCAGTAATCCAATATCGAAGCATCGCTTTGGCCTACACCTGCGCTTTCAAGAATGATAAAATCAAAGTGTGCAGCGCGACAAATATCTATCGCCTCCTGCACGTGTTCGCTTAATGCCCTGTCGCTTTCGCGGGTAGCGAGGGAGCGCATATAAGCGCGGGGATTGCTAATAGAGTTCATTCTTATGCGGTCGCCCAATAAGGCCCCACCTGTTTTCTTTTTACTTGGGTCAACCGAAATAACTGCAATGGTTTTATCCTTAAAGTTTAGCAGGTAACGGCGTACTATTTCATCAGTAACTGATGATTTACCAGCGCCACCCGTACCGGTTATTCCGAGTACCGGCACATTGGCTTCTGCGCCTTCAATTTTGGCAATCAGCTTTTTGCCTTCGTCAACATCATTCTCTACTGTGGTAATAGCTTTGGCAATAACCTTCCAGTCTTTATTCTTCAACTCCTTTAGCTGACCGTTCAGTTTTACTTTGGTATCAAAATCGCATTGTTTAACCACATCCTCAATCATTCCTTCAAGGCCCATTTTTCGGCCATCGTCCGGACTGTAAATTCTTACAATGCCATACTTCTCTAATTCCTCAATTTCGGTAGGCAATATTGTTCCTCCGCCGCCACCGAAAATTTTAATGTGTCCGCAACCGCGTTCTTTCAGCAGGTCGTACATGTATTTAAAGAATTCAATGTGCCCGCCCTGGTAGCTGGTTACGGCTATGCCCTGCGCGTCTTCTTGTATGGCGCACTCCACAATTTCCTGGGCGCTGCGGTTGTGGCCTAAATGTATTACCTCGGCGCCTTTGGCCTGCATTATGCGGCGCATAATATTAATAGCGGCATCGTGCCCATCGAACAGCGATGCGGCGGTTACAATTCTTACTTTATGCTTTAGAACCATATTTGACTATGTGACAATATGACGATTTGACAATGAAAAGGCGGGGTAAAGTTAAGAGATTGGGGCAAATCTTCTCCCCTCCCTGTTTTTCAGGGAGAGGCCGGGGAGGGTTCGTTACAAGGCGGCTGGAAATACCTTAATATTATACCCAAAAACCAAGGGAAATGAAGAAGGTAATTGTAGTGTTTTTATTGGGCATTCTGCAGTACGTCCACGCCCAGGAAAAAATCGACTTTATCGATAACGACTGGCAAAAAGCATTTACGCTGGCCAAACAAAACAACAAATACGTTTTTGTGGATTGTTATACCGACTGGTGCTATTGGTGCAAAGTGATGGTAAAAGAGACCTTTAGTAAAGATGAGGTGGCTGCTGCAATGAACAAAAATTTTGTTCCGCTGAAAATGGAGATGGAGCATAATTTCGGGAAGAAAGTGGCTATGAAATATCGCGTAAACAGTTATCCCATTTACCTCATATTTAATGCCGATGGCAAATTGGTTTACCAGGCTGGTGGATATATGCAGGCGCCCGCTTTTTTAGATAAATTAAATGAGGCCCTCTCCCCATCTAAACAAATAAAAGCCCCGGGCGTCTCCAATAAAGTGGAACTTGACTTCCCCGATTTTTATGCGAAAGGGTTTGATGAAAATGGCAAACGCGAGTTTCCGGATGGCAATGTGCTGCTTGCTTATTTCGACCACCAAACCGATTTAATGAGCGAGGTGAATTTCGATATCCTGGCCCGCTTTGTTGGAATTAACCCGGATAAATACCAGCAGTATTTTTTAGATAACCACACAAAATACGCGGAACTGTACACTGCGGAAGCCGTGAATGATATTATCTACTCCATTGCTTTTAAAAAACTTCAATCGGCTATTGACGACTCCAGCGAGGCGGGGTTAACATCAACCTATGCTTTTATCGATAAGTATTTCGATGACCCGAAAGACCGAGCGGAAACACGCGGGTATTATGGCATATCCTTCTATAAAGGAACACACAATTGGAAGAAATTTGGCGACGAAGTAGACAAGTTTATTGCCTTGAAGGGGTATGTGTATGATAATGCTATTAATGAGTGGAGTTGGGAAGTGTTTCAAAAATGCAATGACAATACTGTTGTGCAAAAGGCCATAAGCTGGATGAAACCGGTTATTGAAACAAAACAGCAATATGCATATATGGATACCTATGCAGCGTTACTGTACAAAGCAAAGCGCTGGACCGATGCCAAAACTTATGCTCAAAAAGCTATTGAACTAGGGAAGAAAGAGGGACAAAAAACGGAGTCAACGGAGGCGTTGTTGAAGCTGCTTGAAAAGCGGCAATAGTTTATCGGCCATTTAATTTCTTCCATCTTTGCACCGGTGAAAAACCTCCGTGCCCACATTTATCTGTTTATTGTAAACCTGTTTTACGGCGCCGGGTTTACCATAAGCAAAATGGTAATGCCGGAGTTTATAAAGCCATTTGCCTTTATCTTCATCCGCGTATCTGTTACTACTACTCTTTTCTTTATCCTCCATTTTTTTTGGCTTAAGGAGAAGGTCGACCGCAAGGATTTTTTGCTGATGGCGGCCTGTGGCTTATTTGGCGTGGTTATTAACCAGGAAATGTTTTTTATGGGGTTGAGCCGTACCACACCCATCAATGCCGCATTGATAATGATAATGACGCCTATCCTTGTTTCACTTATCTCATTTTTCCTCGCTCACGAAACGGCTACCTGGCAAAAAGTGCTGGGTATTATTTTCGGAGCATCGGGTGCGGCGGTTATTATAGGAGGTAAGGGCTTTAGCTTTAACGGCGAAACCGTACTCGGCGATTTCTTTATTCTTATCAATGCCACCTCGTATGCCATTTATTTGGTAATGGTGCGCCCGCTAATGAAAAAATACCATCCGCTTACAGTTATTAAGTGGGTGTTTGCTTTCGGTTTAATACCGGTGACATTATTCGGGTTTAAGCAATTTGGAGAAATACAGTGGCAAACCTTTAGCGCCCAAACATGGCTGGCAGTGGCCTTTATTGTTATTTGCGTTACCTTTTTTGCTTACCTGCTTAACATTATTGCCTTGCGCGAAGTGCATAGCAGCATAGTAGGCGCGTATATTTACCTGCAACCAGTGCTGGCTACGCTAATCTCCATTGGCCTTGGCAAGGACCAGCTTACCGGCACCAAAATTTTTTCGGCCATCCTCATTTTTACCGGGGTATACCTTGTATCATTTGCGGGGCAAATAAAGATGTTCCATAAGCCCGAACAGGAGCCGGATAGCGATGATATGATAATGGAGTAACTGCCCCCTTAGCCCCAAGAAGACCGTCATTGGTAAATTCCATCTAACGCTCTATTTGCCCTTGTTCCGCCCCTTCGGGGCGGTTAGGTGGGGCGTTTTTCTTAGTTTCGCCCCATGCTTAAATCGATGACGGGCTTTGGAAAGGCCAGCGGACAGATTGACGAGAGAATCATTAATGTTGAGGTAAAGTCGCTGAATAGCCAAAAGGGTTTAGACCTTAGCATGAAGTTGCCCAGCAAATACCGCGAGTATGAATATGCCCTACGCAACAAAGCGGGCAACCTGCTGCAGCGCGGCAAGGTAGATATTTACATTACGCTGGAGCATAATACGGCCAGCAGTGAAATATCGCTGAATAAGGAATTGATAAAATCATACTATAGCGAGTTCAAGAAAATATCGAACGAAATGGGCGCTTCTACTGAAAACCTGCTGCCGGTAATATTAAAAATGCCCGATGTAATAGGTGAAAGCCACGAAGAGCCGGATGAAAATGAATTGAAGAAGATAGAAGAAATATTGGGCAAAGCGGTTGGAGAAGTAGATGCATTTAGAATGAATGAAGGAAAGTCGCTGGAGGAAGACCTGAACCTTCGGGTAAGTAACATCTCTAAGCTGGCTGAAACTTTGAAACCGGAAGATAAGCGGCGCATAGTAGAAATTCGTGAACGGTTAAAAACCAACCTTGAGAATTTTATCCCTAAAGATAAGGTGGACGCTAACCGTTTTGAGCAGGAGGTAATTTATTATTTGGAGAAGCTGGATATAAGCGAGGAATTAACCCGCTTAAAATCGCACTGCACTTATTTTCGCACTGTTATTGATGATAAGGAAGAATTGAAAGGCCGCAAGCTGAATTTCATAGGCCAGGAAATAGGCCGGGAAATAAATACTATAGGGGCCAAAGCAAATGACGCTGCTATGCAAAAGATAGTGGTGAACATGAAAGACGAACTGGAAAAAATTAAGGAACAAACGAGTAATATTTTATAGTTAACGGATGACGGCAAAACCGGTTCTGCCGTGAACTGTGAACCAAATAACCAAACATGAGCCATTCTTTCACAAGGGTATTAATTCCACCTAAAAAGATAATTGTTATCTCGTCACCATCGGGTGCGGGTAAGTCTTCAATAGTGCGTAAGCTGCTGGGGCATTTTATCGACATGGCTTTTTCAGTATCGTGCACCACGCGCGAAAAACGCGAAGGGGAAGTAGAAGGCAAGCACTATTACTTTGTTACCGTGGAGGAGTTCAAGAAGAAAATTCTTGAAAATCATTTTGCTGAATACGAAGAAGTTTACCCGAATAAATTCTACGGCACCTTAAAAAGCGAGATAGAAAGGATTTGGGAAGAACGGAAAGTGGCCATTTTTGACATTGACGTAAAGGGGGCACTGAACCTGAAAAAGCAATATGGCGCCGACTGTCTTACTATTTATATTGCCCCACCATCTAAAGAGGCCCTGGTAAACCGCTTAAAGAACCGCGGCACCGAAGATGCCAAAAGTTTGAAGGAGCGCGCCGCCCGCTTTGAGGAGGAATTAAGCTACGCCGATAAGTTCGATAAGGTTGTTGTGAATAAGGATTTTGACACCGCTTATATGCGCACAAAAAACGCTATCACAGCGTTCTTGAAACCCCAGACTATGCACATTCATTGATTTTGTTTTTTGCAAAAGGAAAATTATTTTGCAGTCGTGGAAACACTAACAACACAGGGAGTTGAAGTTCAGGTGGAGCCCTTTTACCAGGAGGAGCACTCGAAGCCTATGAGCAATGAATTTGTGCACGCCTACCGCATTACCATTTTTAACCACAATCAATTTACCATTCAATTGCTTCGCCGCAAATGGCTTATTACCGATTCTAATTCGGATGAAAACGTAGTGGAAGGTGACGGCGTTGTTGGCCGCCAACCGGTGCTTTACCCCGGCGATTCGTACCAATATGTTTCGGGTTGCAATCTTACCACACCAATCGGCAAAATGGAGGGCGTTTATGTTTTTGAGAACAAACTGAACCGCCGCGAGTTTGAAGTTAAAATACCAATGTTCAAATTGGTAGCGCCGCTCATCCTCAATTAATACCACCCCTGATCCGCCCCGGCGGAGAACTCTCTTTCCTGAATTAGCGCGGGAATTCTTTTGAGCATAGCTTTCGCCTAAGAAGAAATATAGAAACAGAATGAATCTTTCGCGCAACTTTAAAAAGTAAAGCGTTCCCCTTTAGGGGTAAGGGGTTAGTTTAAATTACTCTTACTTCTATCATAAGGCATAAAAACAAAACTGGGCGATGCCTCATCAATTACAAACACACACATAAACTGCTCGGGGTTTTTGTAGGCCTTTATAAACTCTTCGCTTTTTTCTTTGGTTACTATTCCCTTATTCACAAAATCTTCCAGGTGCGATGCGTTGAAGTTCCACGATATATCGAAGTCGCTGCGGTTAATAAGCGGCAAGCCTAAATCAATGTCATTTTCGCCGCGCTTAGCCACAAAGATAGGATACCTTGAAACCTTACCACGGATAATACCTAAGGCTATCTGCCGTATATAATCGCGGCATATCTCAAGGTCGTCGTGTAGCGATTTATATATTTCTTCATCCAATTCCATAGCCCTCCAAAAGTTCAAAGAATTTCTGATAAATGAAAATGAGAAAATTCATTCACAACAGATTAAGCAGATAAATCAGATTAAATGTTTCTATTTTCAAATTGTCACATCGTCAAATTGTCAAATTCAGCAGCGCTACATTCTCAATATGCGTAGTATGCGGAAACATATCTACCGGCTGCACTTTTTTCACCTCGTATTTCTCCGAAAGCAACTGCAGGTCGCGGGCTTGTGTAGCGGGGTTACAACTTACATAAACAATTTTTTGGGCTTCCAGTTGCAATAATGTTTTTACCACATCCTCGTGCATACCGGCGCGTGGAGGGTCGGTAATAACCACATCGGGCTTGCCATGCGCTGCAATAAAAGCGGGCTGCAATACCATTTTTACATCGCCTGCATGGAAAGAGCAGTTGGTTACCCCGTTTAATTGCGCGTTTTGTTTAGCATCTTCAATAGCTGCTTCTACCTGCTCTATACCAGTTACGCTTTTGCATAAGGCCGACATATAAATAGCAATACTTCCCACGCCGGTGTAAAGGTCATACACTACATCTGTGTTTTTTAGTTCTGCAAAATCTCTTGTTACATCATACAAAGCCTTCGCTTGTTTCGAGTTGGTTTGGAAAAAACTCTTTGGCCCTATTTTAAACCGGTAATCGCCCAGCTTCTCAAATATATGATCGTTGCCCTTATGCACTTTGGTTTCGAGGTCGTAAATGGTATCGTTCTTCTTGGTATTAATAACATATTGCAGCGAGGTAATTTGCGGGAATTTTTCTGCTAAAAAATTCAAGGTCATTTCCACTTTGGCTTTATCATCTTCACCAAAACTTACCAATACCAATAATTCGCCGGTAGTGGCGGTACGGATAATAAGGTTGCGCAAAAAACCGCCATGCTCTTTTAAATTGTAAAAGGTGTAGGCGTTCTGCAATGCAAATTCTTTTAAACTTAAGCGGATAGCATTTGAAGGTTCCGCTTGCAGATGGCATTGTTCAATATCTATAACACCGGCAAAATTGCCCGGCACATGAAAGCCCAATGCGTTCCGGTGTTCAAAGGTGGCCCCTGAATTTATTTCTTCATCGGTAAGCCAGCGTCTGTCGGTAAATGCAAACTCCAGCTTATTGCGGTAGTATAGGTTTTCTGTAGCGCCTAAAACCGGTGGTATGTCGCTTATGTGCAATTTACCTATCCGGTTAAAAGCATCTTCTACTATTTGCCGCTTAAATTTTAACTGCCCGGTATACTCTATATGCTGCCATTTGCAGCCGCCGCATACACCAAAGTGCTGGCATACCGGTTTGGTACGCATTGCCGAAGGAGACTTTAATTCGCTTACAACGGCTTCGGCAAAATTTTTCCTGCTTTTTTTAACCTGCACTGTGGCCACATCGCCGGGTACGGTAAACTCGGTAAATACCACTTTGCCGTTTACTTTGCCTATGCCCTTGCCTTCGCTGGACATGCCCTCAATGGCCACATCTTCCAATATCAATGTCTTCCGTTCTTTCATTGGTGTGCGAAAATACCAAATGAGCAGACTTTAGAGGTCTTTGTAGGTCTCCGGGCCTATGTACCTGCGTGTTTGACCGATGTTAAAAAATTTTAACTTCGCACGGCTTTAAAGCAGGCTTGTATATTTGCAAGCCCCTATAAAAAGGCTTATTGATATATGAAGAAAAGTGTCAGTTATATCCTAATCCTGTTGCTGTTTGTTGTTAACCGTGTACAAAGTGCAAACGATAACCGTGTACTATTTAAGGTAGGCAACGACAATGTAACCGTTAGCGAGTTTGAATATGTTTACAACAAGAATAATGTAAACAATCAGGCCGATTACAGCGAAAAATCGCTGCGCGACTACCTGAACCTTTATGAGAATTTCCGCCTGAAAGTAAAGGAAGCAGAAGCCTTGCGTATTGATACCATTACCAGCTTAAAGAACGAACTGGAAGGTTACCGCAAGCAATTATCAAAATCGTACCTTACCGACCGCGAAATTTCCGACAAACTAGTTACCGAAGCTTACGAAAGGTCGAAGAGGGATGTAAATGCCAGCCACATACTAATCCGCTGCGACGAAAACGCCAACCCGGCCGATACCCTGGCTGCTTACAAAAAAATAATGGCCATTAAAAAGCGCCTCGATAAAGGCGAGGCATTTGATAAAGTGGCGAAAGAAACGTCAGAGGATCCATCGGCAAAAACCAATGGAGGCAATATAGGCTGGTTCACCGTTTTTGGCACAATTTATCCTTTCGAGACGGCCGCTTATACCCTTAAACCGGGCCAAACCAGCGGTGCACCAGTACGCACCGAATTCGGTTACCACATTGTGAAATTAATAGACACACGTCCTGCCCGCGGTCAAATACGCGTGGCGCATATACTAATGCGTTTCCCCGATAAAACAGCTACGCAGCAACAACAGGATTCTGTACATAAAAAGGCCGATTCAGTTTACGCCCTTATTACTTCAGGTAAAATTTCTTTTGAAGATGCCGTAAAAGAATATTCCGACGACAAAGCTACCCGCGTAAAAGCAGGCGAATTGCAGTGGTTTGGTTCAGGCACATCGTTGCGCATGGTACCACAATTTGAAGATGCAGCTTTTGAATTGAAAAAGGATGGCGACATTTCGAAACCTATAATGACCCAATATGGCTGGCATATTATCCGCCGCCTGGAGAAGAAAGATATTCCTTCCTTCAACGACGCAAAAGCTGACATAAAGAAGAAAGTAGAAAAGGACAGCCGTTCACAAGAGGCTAAAAATGTATTGGTGGAGCGCATTAAAAAGGAAAACAATTTCCAGCAAAATGCCGATGTAAAAACAGCGTTTGTTAACTCGGTTGATAGCGGCATTTTCAAGGGTAACTGGAAGGCTGACAGCCTTATGAAGAATGACAAAGTGCTGTTTACACTTGCCGGTAAAAATTACACCACCCGCGATTTTGCCGATTATATTGAAAAGAACTCTAAACGCCGCAGCGATAAAGCAAAGGACGCATTGGTAAATGAGTATTACGAATCGTACGTAAACGCTAAATGTTTGGAATACGAAGAGAGCATACTGGAAACCAAAAAGCCGGAGTTTAAAGCCCTGATGAAAGAATATAAGGATGGCATACTGCTATTTGAATTGATGGACCGCATGGTGTGGACCAAAGCCGTAAAAGATTCGGCAGGGTTGGAAGAGTTCCGCAAAAAGAACGAGGGTAAATATATGTGGGGAAACCGCGCCGAAGTAACCATTTTCAATTGCAACGATAAGGCCCTTTGCGATGAAGCTTATAAAATGGCGCAGAAAGGCAAAACCGGCGACGAAATAAAAACCAAATTGAATAAGGATGGCGCTAAAACGCACGTTTCAACTATTGATGGCAAATACGAAAAAGGCCAATACGATGTAGTGGACAAAATTGAATGGAAAGATGGACTTACCCCGGTAAACAAGCAAAACGACAGCAGCTACCAGTTTATTTGGGTGAAAAAGATTGTAGGCCCCGAGCCGAAAAGCCTGAAAGAAGCGAAAGGTTACATTGTATCGGATTACCAGGAATACCTCGAAAAAACCTGGATAGCCGAGTTGAAGAACAAGTACCCCATTTCGGTGGATGAAAGCGTTTTCAAATCGCTGGTTAAGAAATAAATTTTCAAAATTCCCCCGCCGAAACGGGGGAATATTTTTTTAGTTCATTCTTGAAAAACCTCCTCTTCATATTTGCTTTGCTTATGCTGGCATCGTGCGCTTTTTTTAAAAAGAAAAAGCAAACCGATAAAGACATTATAGCAGTGGCGGGCGATGAATACCTGTATGCTTCGGAAGTGCGCCCGCTTACTAAAGGCCTAAAGGGAAAGGACAGCGTTACCGTGCTGAAAAACTTTGCCGAAAGCTGGGTGCGCAAAAAGCTGCTGCTGCAAAAAGCCATGGATAACATTTCGGAGGATGATGCGGGCATAACTGGAAAAGTGGAGGACTACCGCGAATCGCTGATTTTATATGAGTACGAAAAAGCGCTTATAAACCGCAAGCTGGACACTGTTATAAAACCCGAAGAACTAAACACCTGGTACGAGCGGCTAAAAAGCGACTTCCCTTTGCAGGAGGACGTGTACATGTTGTTTTTCATAAAGTTTAAAAAGGAGGCGCCGGATATGGACAAGGTGCGCAAATGGGTAACAAAGCCTAAGGACGAAGAGGACCTTCGCAAGCTGGAAGGTTACGCTAAAGAGTTTGCCACTAGTTATGTAATGGAGCAGGGCATGTGGTATACCAAAGAAAATATTGCGAAGAATTTTCCGTTAAGCGAAAACGAAATAAACAGCCTGTACGGCTCTAAAAATTTCCGGGAGTTTAAAGAGGATGACGGCACCTGGTTTATTAAGGTAACCGATGTACTTAAAAAAGACGAGCCCAGCCCGCTTGAATTTATAAAAGAGCCTATAGCTACTGCTATTATTGAAAAAAGGAGGCTGCAACTGGTTGAAAAGGTGTACGATAAAATTTACCAGGATGGCCTCCAGTCCAAATCATTTGAAGTTTTTGTGAAATAGATACAGGGAATAACCGTTATTTAGCCGCCGATTTATGAAATACCCTAAGATACTTTTTATATCTCTTGCTACTTTGGCTGCCGCGTGCTGCGGTGCGCAAGGCGTGCAGGTTGATAAGGTAGTGGCTGTGGTGGGCGATAATATCATCCTGCAATCGGATATAGAGGCCCAATACCAGCAAATGGTAACCGGTAACCCCGACCAGGCCATTCCCGCCGATGAACGCTGCCAGATTTTCGATAACCTGCTACTGGATAAGTTGTTCCTTTCGCAGGCGCAAATTGATAGCGTTACCGTTACCTCCGACGAAATAGACGCCGAGCTGGACCGCCGTATCAAATACTTTATTGGCGTGTTCGGTTCAAGGGAAAAGCTGGAAGATTATTACGGGAAAAAGATACTGGAGTTAAAAGATGATTTTAGGGACGATATCCAAAAGCAGTTGCTTTCCGATAAAATGAAGGGCAAGGCTTTTTCGGGTTTAAAGGTATCACCTGCCGAAGTGAAAGCCTTTTTCGATAAAATACCCGATGATAGCGTTCCCTTTTTCAACTCCGAATTGGAGTTGGGGCAAATAATTATGTACCCCAAAGTTAGCGCCCGCGAAAAGGAAACAGCCCGGAAAAAAATTGAAGAAATACGTAACTCTATTATTAAGGGCGAAGATTTTTCTATTAAAGCCATTCAGTATTCTGAAGACCCTGGCTCGCAAATGGAAGGCGGTAACCTGGGTTTAATTGAGCGCGGCGAAATGGTACCCGAATTTGAAGCAATAGCATTCCGGTTGAAAGAAGGAGAAGTGAGCGAGGTATTTGAAACACCTTTTGGTTTTCACATTGCCATGGTGGATGAAAAGCGGGGCGATAAACTTAAAGTACGGCATATACTTATTCGCCCCCGTATACTTCCATCGGATGTGCGTATTGCCAGCGACCGGTTAGACAGCATACTACACCAGTTGCGTGTCGACTCGTTAAGCTGGCGCGAGGCGGTAAATAAATTTTCTGATGATGAACAATCGCGGATGATTGGGGGACTGATGACCAACCCCAAAAGCGGCAACTCATTTTTTGAAAAGCCTGATATCGATGGCAAGCTGATAAAGGAACTGGACCGGATGAAGGTGGGCGAGTACTCCGACGTAATGACCTACAGCGCACAAGACCGTAGCGGCGAGAATAAATCGGGCGTACGTATTGTTTGGCTAAAAAGCGAAACAAAACCCCATAAGGCCAGCCTGGAACAGGACTACTCTAAAATACAAGCAGCAGCCCGGGCCGAAAAACAGCAAAAGGCCATGGAGGATTGGGTTAAACTGCACCGCCCTAAGAACTATGTGCGTATAGATGATTCCATGAAAAAGTGCCCCCAAACGGCTAAATGGATCAACTAATAATTAGTTGATGAGATAATATGCCAATGAGATGATGAAAAAACAGTTGGCCATTGATAAAGAAATAAAATCATTAAAGGCAAATGTCATGATGAGGTTCTCGAACCATGCCTCGTAAAAGGACGAAACTTATTGTTTTAGGGCATTCGCAAGGACCCCGTATTCGTTAAAAAAGTTTTTTACCCCGAAAAGAAACCTTAAATTCACCCCGCAAGAGGGGAATCCAATGCAAAAGCAATTACTTTATTTTTTCACCATTATCGTATTACTTGCCGTCTCGGGGTGCAGTAAAGACGATTTGCCCCCCCTGAATGCTTCCGGCACCATTAGATACAAAATGGACAATGCCGATAATGTGTTTAAAGATTACGACCAAACCAGCGGCGATGCCACCGTTACCTTTAATAAGCGCTCTATTACGGTGAATTATTCTTCCTACGTTGACAGGGTGGGTGGACAAACTTTTTACTTGCAAATAATTGTACCCGATTCCATACAGCTGCAACAAAACTATACTACCGATGCACCCTTTCAACCGGTAAAACTTTATTTTGAGCAAAAGCAGACCGACCTTTCAACCTTTTATTACAACAGTAACACGGGCCTTAATTTACCTTTATCCAGCGGCAGCATGGAAATTACCCGTTTCGACACCGTACCTGGCGGAAAAATTGAAGGTAAGTTCAGCCTTAATAACATCTCGCGGTTAAACGGCAACGCCGAACCCGTTTCGTATAACCACAACATTACCGAAGGCAGTTTTAGTGTTGTGGTGAAGTAATCAGAGGGATTCACATTAATTTTAATCGTTTTGGATTTTGGGAATTATTCCAAAACGTAAGTAAATGCACTTTGTTATTATGAATACGGAAGTAAAGAGATACTTGTTTTTTACTACCAGGCATTTTCGCACCTTTTTTCGTTTGCTTATTACAGGAAATAGTTCGGGGTTTTTAGCCATTAAAGAAATAGCTTTTTCTGTTTTTTGGATGAAACTATCAATTACTTTTTTATTCCACTTCTCTTCGAGGTAATTGAGGTTGTCGCTGAAAGTTTTTTCGGCTTCCGCAGTCCAAAACACGCCCAGGCTCATTTACGATATTTGGCTTTTATGCTTTTCATAACCCTGGCGTGTGGGGTAACCTGTTCTTTATTGGATTGGTTAATTCCACGGGCAATAGACGATTTAAGGGCGGGATCTAAGTTTTCCCACGATTCTGCCTCTTCTTCCTCCAATAAATGTTTTACCTGTTGTAGCAACACTTCGTTGTTTGATTGAACTATCTTCTCAATCAGCTCATATTTCGATACTAAGTCCATATTATAAAGATAGGCATTTCCCTTGTTTTTGGGCATATTAAGGTTAAGTAAGGTTTCACGCAGAGTAAGCAGAAGAGCGGGGACGCGGAGAATCAATAATAAGTATAAGCTGTTGAATCAATTAATTTGCCAGACCCAGAGTAACACACGCTAATACTCACCCGACCTTTATTATCGAAATGATAATTGTTTACGCTAAGAGATTTTCCAGAATCCCATATTGTTTTTTTAACCAGGTTGGTTGAACTTCTACCTTTAAAAATTAACCCCATGTTTTCGTGGCCTATGGTATTTTTTGTATTGGGATAATACTGGTACCATATGGTATCGTTTTTAGGAGCTTTATCCGTAAGATAAGTCCGCGTGGTGGCCATCACAATATTGCCATTGGCTATTAAATTGCCTGTTTGCCATTCTATCTTTTCCTTATAGTAGCTTTTAATTTCATAGTTATACCCGTTATTTGTCAACTTATACTTGCTTATTGAGTGGGTTTGATGCGCTTCGCTAATGAAGCCTTCATCATTTAAAAGAAAAGTATCGCTATTAGTACTGGCAGATAGTTGGTAATTCATAATTACTTTATCGGCTTCATATTCGTAAGTGGTGACATTTCCTTTTGAGTTTTGCACTTTTATTACCTGCCTATTGGCATTATAAAAGTATTCCGAATACATTTTTGTTACTAGGTTAGTGGTTGTTTTTATCATAGGCGTTGCCCTCCCTTCGGTAGCGGAAATAAGAAATGTATAAGCCGGTACTAGGAATAATAAGCAAAACGCCCACTTTTGCATAATTTCTCTTTTCAGTATAATGTGCTGTTCCATAAAAGTAACAATTTGTAAAAAAAGTGTTTAAAGCTCGTTTTCTCTCTGCTTTATTAAAATACTCTAAAGCTCCGGTATTCCTATCCCATTTTTCCTTATTTTGCCTCCTCAATAATCAATAATCAATAATCAATAATAAATAATCTATTAGAGGATGTACAAATCGGATGTAGAAGCACTGGATGCCTTTGCAGCAAAATATAAAGAGCTAAAGGCCGAGATAGGTAAAGTAATAGTAGGCCAGGATGAGGTTGTGAAGAACATTCTAATTTCCATTTTCAGCGATGGCCACAGTTTATTGATTGGCGTACCGGGCCTTGCAAAAACCTTAATGGTGCACACCATCGCCGATGTGTTAGACCTGTCGTTCAACCGCATACAGTTTACACCGGACCTAATGCCCAGTGATATTATAGGTTCAGAAATACTGGATGAAAACCGCAGCTTCCGCTTTAACCGCGGGCCGGTGTTTGCCAATATTATTTTGGCCGATGAAATAAACCGGACGCCGCCAAAAACCCAGTCAGCGCTATTGGAAGCCATGCAGGAGCGCAGCGTAACCATAGCAGGTCAAAAGCACAAACTAGATCTCCCGTTTTTTGTTCTCGCTACTCAAAACCCTATTGAGCAGGAAGGAACTTATCCGCTGCCCGAAGCGCAGTTGGACCGCTTTATGTTTTCCATTAACCTTGATTATCCCAGCTACGAAGAAGAAATTGAAGTAGTAAAGGCAACTACTGCCGGTTCTAAAAAAGAGCTGAACAAAAAAATGAATGCCAGCGAAATAATCTATTTCCAGCAATTAATTCGCCGCATTCCTATAGCCGATAATGTGTTACAATACGCAGTAAAGCTAGCTGGTAATACCCGCCCTAATCGTAATGGATCACCGGCTTCGGTAAATAATTATATAAGCTGGGGCGCGGGCCCGCGTGCTTCGCAGTATTTGGTGCTGGGCGCCAAGTGCCATGCGGCTATCCGTGGCAAATACTCCCCCGATATTGAAGACGTGCAGGCCGTGGCTTTGCCTATTATGCGCCACCGCGTTTTCAAAAATTATAAAGCGGAGGCCGAAGGGTTGACTATCGATAAAATCCTTGCAGGCATTATGTAATGCGAATTTTTTGTACATTTATAACTCATCTAAAACCCTCATTAATTATGAAAGCGAAATTGATACTTGTTATATCGGCAGCTTTGTTGGTTACTGTTACGCAGGCGCAAACAACCTTAAAGCCGGCAACAAATACAACAACCAACACGGCAGTTACTGCGGTTAAAGCGCCTACCCCGGTTTCAGCGGGCGGTATAGGCAGCTTAATAGCTAAATTGGCAAAAAACATTTCGCCCGATGCTAAAACCCCGGAGTTTGTAAAATACGAAAGGGGCTGGCTGCAAAAGGCCGAAATGACCACCGATGTACGCGGCGGGGCCTGGTTACTAAACAGCCTGCAAAACGGGCTTAAAACAACCGCTTTCAACGCCGAGTGGAATAAGCAGATAAACGAGTGGAAGGTGGCGTCAAGCAACCTTAAAACAGTTAAAGATGTAGCCGGGCAGTTAGATGTGCTTTCGGCCAACATTAACCCCTCGGTTATGCAACCAAGCTGGAATAAGGAAAGCGCCAATTTTAAGGCAGGCCTTAATTCTATGAAGTAATACCGCTTTTTAATGATTTTTAGGGGCTGTTTTTACAGCCCTTTCTTATTTTATCGTCCAGTAATAGTTACCTTTGCACTCCTTTATGAGCGATATCATAAAACACGAGTGCGGTATAGCACTCATACGCCTGCTCAAACCCCTCTCGTACTATGTCGAAAAATACCACACCATCAACTATGGCTTAAATAAGCTGTACCTGTTAATGGAGAAACAACATAACCGGGGGCAGGATGGAGCCGGTGCGGCGGTTATTAAACTGGACCCTTATCCGGGCAGTCATTTTATTAACCGGGTACGCAGCATACAAAACCAGCCCATTGCTCATGTATTTGAGCAAATAGACGCTACTTTTAATAAAGACCATAAACCGCTCGATAACCCGGAAGCCGAGGCCGACTGGCACAAGCGAAACAGTCCGTTTACAGGCGAATTGCTAATGGGCCACCTTCGGTACGGTACCTATGGCCGAAATACCGATAGTTACTGCCACCCGTTTATCCGCGAAAACAACTGGATGACCCGCAACCTGGTATTGGCCGGTAACTTTAACATGACCAATGTTGACGACCAGTTCAATGTGCTTATTACGCTGGGCCAGCACCCGCGCGAACGCAGCGATACCATTACAGTAATGGAAAAGATTGGCCACTTTTTGGATGATGAAGTGCAAAAAATCTTCGACCGGTATAAAGACCAGGGTTACAGCAATAAAGATATAACCGCTTTTATAGTAAAGGAATTAAGCGTTCGCCGCATACTATCGCGTTCCGCAAAAGATTTTGACGGTGGCTATGCAATGGCAGGTATATTCGGCCATGGTGATTCATTTGTATTGCGCGACCCTAACGGAATACGCCCGGCTTATTATTATTACGATGATGAAGTAGTAGTGGTAGCATCGGAGCGGCCCTGTATTCAAACTACGTTTAATGTTCCGTTCGACAAAATACACGAAGTGCGGCCCGGCCATGCGCTGGTGGTAAAAAAAGATGGCCGCGTAAAGCACGATTTAATACGCGAACCCGGCGAGCGCAGGGCCTGCAGTTTCGAGCGTATTTATTTTAGCCGGGGTACCGATAAGGAAATATACAGCGAGCGCAAAAAGCTGGGCGAACTATTAACCCCGGTTATCCTTAAGGCTATTAACCACGATTTTGAGAACACGGTTTTTTCTTTCATTCCGAACACTGCCGAAGTGGCCTTCTATGGCTTGTTGAAAGGTCTTGAGGACCACCTGAACGAATACAAAAGGCAGCAAATTTCTTCCAACAAAAATATAAGCCCTGCCGAACTGAAACACTTGCTGGAATTGCGGCCCAGGGTAGAGAAAATTGCTGTAAAAGATGTAAAGGCGCGTACATTTATTACCGAAGACATATCGCGCGAAGAAATGGTAAGCCATGTATACGATATTACCTACGGCTCGGTAAAAGCCGGTGCCGATACCCTGGTGGTAATGGACGACTCTATTGTGCGGGGCACAACACTTCAAAAAAGCATACTCTCTATTTTGGACCGGTTAGGGCCTAAAAAAATCATCATTGTTTCATCGGCACCGCAAATACGTTACCCCGATTGCTATGGCATTGACATGAGCCGCATGTACGATTTTATAGCCTTTAGGGCGCTGATAGCTTTGCTTAAGGACAGGAAACAGGAGGATAAAATACAGGAGATATACGCAAAATGTAAAGAGGATGAGCATAAACCCACTGCGGAAGTGAAGAACCATGTGAAAGAACTGTATGACCTGGTTACCGCCGACGAGATTTCGAACAAAATATCGGAAATAGTGCGGCCAAAGCACATTTTTGCGGATGTAAGCATTATTTATCAAACCATTGGGGACCTGCATAAAGCCTGCCCACATAACCTCGGCGACTGGTATTTTACCGGTAACTACCCAACCCCGGGCGGCAATAAAGTGGCCAATAAGGCATTTATGAATTTTGTTGAAGGCAACAACAAGCGGGCATATTAATTTAATATAACGTTAAATGGCCTGATTTTGGAGTTGGTTACCTAATTTTTTGGCTATTTTCTAAGATATTTATATGCATGTTGCTTTATAGATTCAGATTTTTTCTTTTAATTTGCCTGTAACGGGGCATCACTATATTTCCGGATGATGAAAAAGTTTACGCATTTTTCAATTACGGTAGCATTTCTGTCGCTCGTCTTTTCTATAAAGGCGCAGAATGTTGATACGTTAAGCACTAACAACGACTCGTTGAAAGTTGTTGTTGCAACAGATACCGCGCAGCACAAACTTACCAAACACGAAAAAGCGGCAATGGATAGTACGCGCCGCGATCCTCAAAACCAATTGAAATTTATGCACCCCGACATGGAGTCGAGGAAGTATAATTTTTATGAAAGGCGTTCGGTATCAACTCCGTTAATGCCACGTTACGACCTGGATTCTGCAGTTTACCAAAGCGGTAAAAGACAACGTAAGCAACAACAAGCGTATAAAAACAACCAATATTTTTTTCCGGCTAAACCTAAAGATGCCTGGGAATTGGGTATCAACTTCGGCGCCGCATTTGTGAGCGGTAACGTAAAACCAAAGGTAAACCCTTTTAATCCTTTCGATAACATTGGTGCCGGTGTTACCATTCGCAAAGCTTTTGGCTATGTATTTTCGTTACGCTTGCAGTACATGTTCCAGCAAAGCACCGGGCGTGACTGGCAACCAAATTCAAACTTAAAATTCAACAAGGTATTGCACCCCAGTCCGAATGATGGCGGCACACCCAACGGCCCATGGAACGATTCTATTGGCCCAAGCTATTATGATAACCCGCGCCTTTCGCCTACGCGTACGCAGCGTGGTATAAACATGAACGATATTTATTTCTATAACTATCGTACCCATGTTCACGACCTGTCGATACAGGCAATTGCTAACCTGGGCAATATCAATTTCCACCGTGAGAGGAACATTATGAATATTTATGTGTTGGGTGGCGTGGATGCTTACATCTTCCAAACCAAATACGATGCATTGGATAAAAACGGCAACGTATACGACTTTTCGCCAGCGTACGAAATCTATCTTAACCAACAGAACAATACCGGCGACGTAAATTACCTGTTAAGCAAACGTAGCCAGATTTACAAAATTTTAAATCAAACGCTGGACGGCACTTACGAAACTTATGCCGAGCAGGACCAGAACGTACCCGGTTTTAAGCATTGGCAATTTGTGCCCAGCTTTTGCGTAGGTGCAGGTATTATGTTCCATGCTACCAAGTTTATGTCGGTAGGTATTGAAGAGCGTGTTATATGGAGCCAGAAAAGCGGCCTGTTAGACGGCTACCGCTGGCAGCAGGACGAACACCCGGCGCTTACATCGCACAACGATAATATAAGCTATACCTCTTTAAGCCTTAACTTCCATTTGTTGGGCAAAAAGAGAACAGAGCCTTTATACTGGTTGAACCCTATACACTACTCCTACCGCAAGATAGGAGAGGTTAACCCGCAGTCTTTTGCCGAGGAATTATTTAAAGATGATGATAACGACGGCGTGCCGAACGTGTTGGATAAAGAACCAAATTCCAAGAAAGGCTGCCCTGTGGATACCCACGGCGTAACATTGGACAGCGACCACGATGGTATTCCTGACTGTGAGGATAAAGAACCGTTCTCACCACCTAATTACCCTGTTGATAGTAATGGTGTAGCTATAGTTCCTCCGAACCCATGCTGCGATACCAACCGTTTCTATAAGAGTTCCGGACCAGAAGGAATTGTGCCTGTACCGGTGCCAACGCACGATACAGCTATAACCATTGTAACCCCTGAAGGGAAAACCGAAGTGGTTCCAACCGGTGTGGTGGCCGTTCCTCCATCTAAAAAGAACGATTGCTCGAAGATAGAGTTGCCGTTTGTAGTGTTCGATGGTGAAAAATATTATGTAGACCCGCAGTACTTTGCTAACCTGCACACTATTGCCGAACGAATGCAGCTATGCCCTGAAATACGCATAGTGGTAACCGGTTACGGCGAAGTGCGCCCTGACCAGAAGTTTAACGAACAGTTAGGTTGGAACCGCGCCAATGCTTCAGTAGATTATTTAGTTGAGAAGTATGGTATATCGCGCGATAGGTTTATACTTAAATACCAGGGTAGCAAGAAAGCTGCGGCAGGTACCTTGTACGAAAGAAGGCTGAAGAATAAAGCCGAATTCCGTTATGCTAACGAAGGCGAAACCGGCGAAAGCAACCCACCGGCACCACACCCGGGCATTAAAGGAGGGCAGAATAAATAATATTCCTTCTAAGAAATTAAAATCCCGCTGTTAACAGCGGGATTTTTTATTTGTGCAGCGCCCCACGCTTAATAATTCAGAATTCCTCTAATTTCGGGCAGTAGCAAGGCTGTAACTATTAACCGTTAACCAATAACTACTAACTGTCCCCGTGTCATCTGCATTACAATCGGACATAAAATTTTTAAAAGGCGTTGGCCCACAGCGCAGCGAGTTGTTGAGTAAGGAACTGTATATTGATACTTTCGGCGACCTGCTTAAATATTATCCTTTCAGGTATGTGGACCGAAGCATCATTCACCAGATAAAGGACCTTACCCCTTTAGCCCAGTTCATTCAACTAAAGGGAATCATAACAGGGTTTCATCAAAAGGGGGATAAAAAACACCGGCGCCTGATAGCTACGTTTAAAGATGCTACCGGCGAAGTGGAACTGATTTGGTTCCAAGGCACCGACTGGATCTTAAAAACGCTGAAAGTAAATACCGAGTACCTCATTTTCGGCAGGCCGGTAATTTTTAACGGCGAGTATAATATTGCTCACCCCGAGGTTGAATTGTATAACGATGAAATTAAAACCGAAGGCAAGGGCCTGCAACCCGTCTATTCCTCCACCGAGAAAGCAAAAAAGAAAGGCCTTGATTCAAAGGGGATATTGAAGCTAACCAAAGCCCTTATAGCGCAATTAAAGCCCGGTGATATAGCTGAATTTCTTCCGCCTGAAATTTTAAGTGCGTATAAGCTATTTCCGCGGGCCGACTCAATGCTCAATATCCATTTCCCCAAAAGCGAGGCGCTTTTGCACCAGGCCCAACGACGGTTAAAATTTGAAGAACTGTTTCTTATTCAATTGCAACTGCTGAAAATGAAGGCCAGCAGAGGTGAAGCAAGCAAGGGTTTTTTATTTGAGAAGATAGATGACCGGTTTGAGCGCTTTTATAAAAACGGTATGCCGTTTGAATTAACCGGTGCTCAAAAAAGGGTTTTGAAAGAAATACGGAAGGATACGCTGGCCGGGAAACAAATGAACCGCCTGTTGCAAGGCGACGTGGGGAGCGGCAAAACAGTAGTGGCATTGCTTACTATGTTAATGGCTATTGATAATGGCTACCAGGCATGCCTGATGGCGCCCACTGAAATATTGGCTAACCAGCATTACGAGAACATACTTAGCCTGCTGAAAGGAATGAATGTGGAAGTAGCGCTGCTAACAGGCAATGTTAAAGGCAAGGCAAGGAAATTTATTCTTGAAAACCTGGCCGAAGGCAGCATTGATATTGTAATTGGAACCCACGCCCTGATAGAGGAGCAGGTAGCTTTTCAAAACCTGGGTATAGTGGTAATTGATGAGCAGCACCGCTTTGGGGTGCAGCAGCGTGCCCGGCTTTGGACAAAAAACCATTTGCCACCCCACATACTGGTAATGACTGCGACGCCTATACCGCGCACCCTTGCCATGACCATATACGGCGACCTGGATGTTTCGGTGATTGATGAACTGCCACCGGGCAGAAAACCAATACGCACCGTACACCGCACCGATGCCGACCGGTTAAGGGTTTTTGGTTTTATAAAAGACGAAATAAAAAAAGGCCGGCAGGTATATATCGTTTACCCGTTGATAGAAGAAAGCGAAGAACTGGACCTTAAGCACCTTACCGATGGATATGAAAGCATTTCGAGGGCATTTCCGCGCCCCCAATACCAGGTTAGCATAGTACATGGAAGGATGCGCCCTGCCGATAAAGATTTTGAAATGCAGCGCTTTGTAAAAAACGAAACGCAGATTATGGTGGCTACCACAGTTATAGAGGTGGGCGTCAATGTTCCCAACGCCAGCGTAATGATAATTGAAAATGCGGAGCGGTTTGGTTTGGCGCAGCTACATCAATTGCGCGGGCGTGTAGGCCGGGGTGCAGAGCAATCGTTCTGCATATTAATGACCGGCTCAAAACTTTCGAACGAAAGTAAGCAGCGTATTTCGGTAATGTGCCAAACCAACGATGGCTTTGTAATTGCGGAAGAAGACCTGAAACTGCGCGGTCCCGGCGACCTGGAGGGCACCCAGCAAAGCGGCATCGTAAACCTGCGCCTTGCCGACCTGGCACGCGATGGAAATATTTTAGAAGAAGCCCGCAAATGCGCCGTGGAATTAATAGCTAACGACCCCTTGTTAATGCAGCCTGCCCACCAACCGTTACGCAGATTTATTGAGGAAAACTCTAAGGATAAGGTGTGGAGCAAAATAAGCTAACCACTAATGTTTTTTTCCGAAGCCCGGTGGAAGCACGCCGCTTTTCGGTTTCTTCGACTTAGGCATTACTATTTCGCTGCCGCCTTTATCGCCTGCTTTCTTTTTAGGGGCAATGCCCGCATAAGCAGGGCAGGCAATTTTGCCGCTTTTACATGATGGCAGCACAATAAAAAATATTGCTGGCAATAAAAGAAGTAGGAAATTTTTGCGCGCGAAGTTCATGTTGTTCTATTAAACGCAAAAGTAAGATTTATGTTTTTACATTCATGTTCAACCATCCTTCCACTTCGTTCAGGATGACATACTCCATAATTTTTTTGGTTTTATCAACATGCTGTAACGTGCTGCTGGCAAGGGTTTTACAATTATAAAGCTGTTTTTCTTAGGCTTGTAGCGGAAAGCAGGTATGCTACCTGGCTGAAACGCAGGGTTATCAACACTTCCAGCCCGTTTTAAATTTGGAAAAACAATTGCAGCGCGTATTTTTGTTCAGCAAACAAAATTTTATTAACCAATTAAAAACAAAACCATGAACAAAGGAGAATTAATCGACAGAATTGCAAAGGATGCAGCTATCACAAAAGGCCAGGCTTCTGAAGCTTTGGAATCAGTGATCAACGGTGTTGCCGGTACACTTACCAAAGGCGGTAAAGTTACACTGGTAGGCTTCGGAACTTTTTCTGTTTCTAAGCGTGCTGCCCGCAAAGGCCGTAACCCTCAAACCGGTAAAGAGATCAACATCAAAGCTAAAAAAGTAGCTAAATTCAAAGCAGGTACTGAACTAGCTAAGAAAGTAAACAAATAAATTATAGTGGCTTCGCCACAATAAAAAAACCCGTTACGGTTTACTGTAACGGGTTTTTTGTTTTTATACCAGTAGTTTGTAGTTTACTTCGGCGGCTGCAATTGTATTGGCGGAGCCGGCGTTTGTTCGTTGGTATTTGGTTGTTGCACCGGTTCTGCTTCGGGGGTAACGGCCTTGGCCTTTTTCAGTTTTTTCTTCGGGGTATCGGGCACCATCGATATACCGGTATTATTTTCACCCGACTTTTTACCACCGGCCGCAAAATCAAACAGCAGCGAAAAGCGCAGGGTGTTATCCAGCGGGTTCCTTTGTATGGTAGTAGGAATCAAGTATGAGAAGTTAAGTGTAGAAACGCTGTACTTAACGGTAAGGCCTGCGGTCAAATACTGCCTTCCACCGTTGGTAATAGGCTCGTAAAAATATCCAAATCGCACACCAAACTGTTTGTTGTAATAATATTCAGCGCCGGCGCTTATGGTTATTTGTCTTAAGTGTTCACCGGCAGAAGCATCACCGAAAGAGGAGAAGATACCGCCTATAGAAGATTTTTCGCGGAAGTCGTAAATATTATTGTGGTTGCTATCTGCTTTGCTTGGGGTTGGCACCAATAGTTTATTGAAATCCAAATAAGCGCCTAACGAGTTATGCTTGTCGATATCCAGCGTATAACCGAAACCTATACCCAGGTTGGTAGGAATAAAATCTTTCACGGTGCTGGAGGTATACGAAATTTTGCTGCCGATATTAGAGATGTTCATACCAGCGGCAAATTCGTGCTGGAACTTCATTTCAGAGTTCTCGTGGAATTTTTTGCGGAAATACCAGCTTATATCCCCCGAACCGGCCAAACCCGATTTAATAGGCAAGCCGTTAGCTTCCTGCCCGTTTGCCAGGTTGGAATAAATAAACCGGAGCGAAGCAGCCACTGAAAAATATTTACCCAGTATACGCGAGTAATGCACATCCACCGCAAACTCATTAGGGCGGAACTGGTTAAGGTCGCGGCCCTGGTCATCGGTAAATTGTATGTTGCCCAAAGAGAAGTAGCGGAAAGAAAAAGATATTACCTGCATCTTTTTAACCTTGTAATACCCTGAAAGGTTGGCTAAGTAAATATCATTTACAAGGGCCTTTAGCCATGGGCTAAACGACAAGGCAAAACCAAAATCCTTATCGATAAACGCCATTTTAGCAGGGTTCATCGTCATACCGTTTCCATCGGTGGGCGAGGCTATTCCTACATCGCCCATACCGCCTGCACGTGCATCGGGGTCAATCCTCAAAAACGGCACCGCAGTGGTAACTGTATTTATTTTCAGGCTATTGATACTGGTGCCGCCACTTGCCGGTGCGGCAAAAGCGGTTAAAGCAGGCAAGCCTGTACAGCCCAATACGGTTATTAAAAGTAAAATTCTGCCACGCAACAACTGAATCATGCTATACTGGTTAAGTAATCGAAAAAGGTTATCGTAAAAACTGTTGCGTTAAAGTTGGTTTGCATTTATAAATAGACAAAATTATCTTAAAACCACTAATTTTTCAAATTTATTTGCCTGGTTGCCATTGCTGTCGCGTACACTTAATTTATATACATAAACCCCTTTGCCTATCGGGTCGCCGTAATCATCCAATCCATCCCAGGCAATATTATCTATTCGGTAACCCGGGCACGAAACCTGCTGCTGCGAAATACTCTTCACTACCTTGCCGCTTACCGTGTATATCTGTATGCTTATATCCAGGTTATCGCATGGCCGGTTATGCTCAAACATAAATTCCGTATGCGTGGTAAACGGGTTCGGATAATTGTACACGTGGTTTAACGCAAGCTTTGCGTTGGATGTTACAATAAATTCCATGTATTCTTCTGACGAATTATTGTATATGTCCCAGGCTTTAACAGTTAAACTATGTTTCCCGATTGCTAAATTCGACAGCGGGTACTTTACCGTTCCCTTACGGAAGTTATCCTGGTCGCTTTCGTAATAATCATTCAAAACAATTTTGTTTTGGTTGTCATTATCCAACACTGCTGTAAGGTCGTGCCCTACGCCATTGCCCACGGTATTAATACCGCTTTCATCCTGCAATTCTACCAGTAGCACCGGGTTTGCATCCGTGGTTCCCCCGAACACAAATTTTTCATCGTTCATAAACACTTTCACTTTGGGCCCTGCTTTATCAATTGCCGCCGAGTCGGACGAACCACCTATTACAATGTCCTCGTTGTATCCGTGGGCATCGGTATAATTGCCATTATCGGAATAGTAGCTAATACGCCCGTTGCCATACTTATAATTAATATCCTTAGGCACAATAAATGAAAAACTGAAATCGCCATTAGTAACACTGGCCTTGCCTTTAAACAAAATGCTTTTGAATAGTTTGAAAGTTTTTATCGGGCTTTCGGCATCATTACCCAGGGTACTTACGGTAGTTATCTTATCGTAAACTTCGGGGTATATAACCCCGCTGAAGTTGGTCATTTTATTTCCGTTGTCGTCCCTTACCTCGCCCCTAATGGTAACGTTGCTTAGGGCCTTCAATGTATCATGGAACAAGGCCATGGGTTTATTATTCAGCATGGTGGTTACCACATCGTAGCGAGGGTAATTAAGCTGCATAGCCGGGTCGCCCAGCAAACAAAACTTGCGGGTATTGGCGCCACCGCCATTAGCATCGTTTTTAGCAAGCATAGTTACCTCACCCATTTTAGGTGGCCTGCTGTTATAAGGTACAAACAAGTGGTCGAAAACTGCCTGGTTGATAATGGCGTTTTCGTTAGAATAAACAAGCCGCACTGTTGTAATAGCAGCAATGCCTCCGCCTTTTGGGTTAACTATTAATGCTTCGCCAGCTGTACGGAATGGCAGGTCGAAGGCGCTAAAATCGCAGGTGGCGGTAATAAACAATGGCAGTTTTTCCTGGTTGTTTAATAAAACTATGTCCGACATATTAAATATCCTTTCGTGCGCCCAGTTAGAAGGGCCACCGTGGCCAACCCAGTTCATTAACAGCGTGCCAGAATTTATTTTGTTCAGTATAGCTGTATTTACGTCGGGGTAGCGCTGCCCGGCCGGGGTCGATAACTCTTTATAGGCATCAAGGTATATTTTGCTGTAGTTGTATTTTGGCTGGCGTTGGCGGGTTTGCTCGGCCAGTGCATCCGACGCATCAATATGTATATTGCTGTCCTCATCGTCGGCAACAAAGGTTATGTCGTTCCTCCAACTATTGTTTAAAGATGATTGGATACAATTGGCGGTGGAGGCTTTAGGGTGCTTGTAGTTTATTATTTTGTTTACCACATCCATTGCTTCAACGGCGCTTTCAACCGGCAGCCTTCCTACACCAACATCCATTAGCTGTGCCGAATTTGTTATATCGCCGCCTTCGGTCGAATCAAGCAGTCCAAAAAAATCATCGGAAGTATAAGTAAGCGTGGGCGATTCCGATTCATCGCTTTGGTAGGTATTAATAAAATTCTCGGCAGTGGGTGTACGGTATTTAGGATCGAAAGAACCGTCGCCCATCAGCAATAAATAGCGCGGCATTTTAGCCGTATCGCCATTGGCGCGCAAGTACAACATTTTTACAAAATCGCGTATGGCCGAGATATCGGGTTTGCCGCTTCCAAACTCGTTATACACCTGGCTAAGTTTTACCACCGCCGATGGAATGAAATCTACCGTACGGTGAAAATCGGCTAAGGTGTTTGATGCAGCCACAAAATCATCGTAGGTAACAATAACTAAAGCCGCTTCGCCCATGCCGTGTAAGTTCTGGTTTTCTATGCGGCCTATAAAGTTTGGCTTGCTAAAGTCGGTGTTGGAATTAAATGCAATAAACTCGTGCAGAGTATTGGTTGGTGTGGTAAACGAAAACTGCGAACCGTTCAGGCTGCCCTGCATTTGGCTAATGTTATTGAGCGAGGTAATATCCCAAACACGCGTACTTGAATTAGCATTGCTTAAAATAAAGTTGGAAACATTGCCTGCACCGGCTGTAGCAATATTTCTGAACGGCATGGTGTTGCCGCTCATAGTTAAGGCGCGCTTAAAATTCATTTCAAAGTAATCGATGTAAGCTGCGGCTGTTGCCTGCGGGTCCGAGGCAGGGAAAAACGAATAACTGACGTTTATCTGGCTGCCGGTAGCGTTAAAGGTTGGGGTTATTGTGTTGGTGTTGGTTACGGGTGAGAATTGTTGTACACTTATTGCTGGAAGGTTATGTGCCCCCACCTGCACACCGTTTATAGTAATGGTGGTGGTGGAAACATCGGAAGCGCCCACGGCCACTACCGAGGTTAATTTAACGGGGGTGGAAGTAATTAGGTTGGGGAATGAAAAAGAAAAGCTTTTCTGGCTATCGAAACTTGTCATCCTGTCGCCCAGCCAGCGCTTACCGCTTTGCAGCAGGTTGGCGTCATCACTTTCGTGGTAGGCCCTTTCATCAAAGTCTGTTACAGTTCTATTGGCAACTTCGCTGGTACTTACCGGTTGCACTCTTTTTGCCGAGGGCCGGTCGGTGGAAATGAAATAAAAGTTGGTATCGGTGTACAGGTTTTTAGTGTGATAAAAACTTTGGCCCTGTACATTGTAGCTCCATGCATCGGCCATTTGCCCGTAGAACAAAAAGTAGTCGTCCGGGTCGAACCGGTTGTTGCTGTTATTATCCACCACCATAATGGGGTTTTCCAAAAGGTCATCCGGGCGGCTAACCGAATTCAATTCCGGTACCATGCCGCCACCGTTACCAAAAATGGCAAGCCCGCTCAAGCTAATGCCAGAAGGATCTACGCCCATGGTGTTTTTTACAAAATTGTAATCAACCTTGTACATGCCTTCGGTTGAAACACCTATTTTATACCAGGTGCCGGTAGCTAATACCGAACTGGATGCATAAACGGGCGCAGCCTTGCTTTGTAAACGGGGCGTTACGGTAATTTTTAAAGTGAACGACTCCAGTTTTTCAATAACGTTTCCGTTTTTGCGGAACGGGAGAAAAGAAACCATGGCGCCGGGTTTCTTCTTTGCTATTGCAAGCTCTGCTTTTGGTTGAATACTTTCTTTAATGTATTGCCGGGTGTTATTGTCGATGTTGGTTGCAATAGAATAGGTAGCATTTACCAGTTGCACGCTTATGCTGCCGGCAGTAGTAATTGGAATTAGCTCGTAGTAAAATGGTAAAAGCCCCAATTGGTCGTTATGCGAAGCCTTATCGAAAGTAGGTTGTGTAATCGCTTTCCCGTCAATGGTATTAAATGTTTTGGGTTTTTCCTGCCAGCTAATTTTCCGCGGGTAGTCTTGTGCATTGGCCGCGAAGGATAGCAGCCAGGCCAATGCTGTAAGCGCTGGAATATGGACACCCGAAACTTTTTTCATAGATAAACGAGGTATAAACGATTGGTTAGTTATTTTTGACCGGTATTTCAAAACCGCGCAATAAAACGCACGATTTTAAGTTTTATTACCCGAAAGAAAAATTTTTGATCAGGGAACTAAAATATATTGTTGTTATAATATCCTGCCTGTCGGTAACCGGAAAGTTATTCAGCCAGGATTTGTTGATGTCGCAATATTTCTCCGCTCCGCTTAACCTCAATCCCGCTTTAGCAGGTATTTCATATGGACCCCGGGCTACACTTAATTACCGCAACCAGTGGTCCGCGCTTGGCGATGGCTTTAACGGTGGCTTTACTACCTACATGGCTGGCTTCGATATGCATATCGATAAAATACGGGCCGGGGTGGGGGCAAGCTTTACCGGCGACCAAATTGCCAACGGGCTATTTGGCCAGTACGAATTAAAGTTAATTTACTCGCAACAGGTTAAGTTTAACAAAAAAATGGGGATGAAAATAGGCATCTCCGGAAGCTATTTGCGTACCCAGGTAAACTGGGGCAAGCTGCTTTGGGCCGATATGATAGATTCACTATCGGGTTTCTACCATGGAGTAAATGTGCCTAATTCTACCTCGCAAACACCCCCCGGCAAAACCCATAACGACCAGTTTGAAATGGGGGCTGGAGCGGTGTTTTTTACCGAGAAGTTTTATGTTGGCATTGCGGCGAATAACCTGTTAATGCACAGGCAATCGTTTTATACTAATGAGACCCCCGCAGATGTTAAATTTACGGTGCACCTGGGAGCTAACCTGCCTATTAAGAGTGTAAGGGGCAGTCGATACAATATTTGGATGTCGCCCAACGTTTTATTCCTAAACCAGGGAAAGGCTTTCCAGGCGGAGGCCACTTTGTTAACAGGGATAAGCGTAGTGTATTTTGGGCTTGGATATAGGAATGTGATATATAATTCCGACGCCATTATAGGTTACCTGGGCTTTAAAAAGGGCAAATTCAGGATAGGATATAGTTATGATTTTACAATGTCGAAATTAAATGGCCTTACAGGTGGAACACACGAGCTTTCTTTTACGTTTAACTGGACGGGCGACGATAACTCGTTGAACCCGAAAAAGAGCAAGGCATATGTTGAATGCCCTGCCATATTGAATTTTTGACCCTTCGACTTCGTTCAGGGTGACAAAGGGGAGAGCAGATTTTTTGACCCTTCGGCTGTAGCTCAGGGTGACAAGGGGATGAAACCGGATTTTTGATTTTGAGAATTAAAACTATTTTAGCGACCTTTATAATAAGACCTGAAAATTAAACCGACTTACAAATGAAACTACGCAAGTTACTTCCGCTGCTGGCTGTGCCAATACTGGTAATAGGCATTGCATCGTGCGGCAAGGAGAAATCTTCAGTTACCGGATGGAATTACAATGACCCAAAAAACGGCGGGTTTGAAGTAGTAAAGTACCAGGGACAGGAAACCGGTCCCGGTTTGGTACTGGTACAGGGTGGAACCTTTGTAATGGGAAACACCGAGCAGGACGTAATGTACGAATACCACAACATTGCGCGCCGCGTAACTGTTAGCTCGTATTACATGGATGAAACTGAAATCGCTAACGTTCACTACCGCGAATATTTATACTGGATGAACCGCGTGTTCGGCACCGATTTTCCGGATGTGGTTAAGAAGGCTTTGCCTGATACTTTGGTATGGAGAGATGAACTTGCTTACAACGAACCTTACGTAGAATATTATTTCCGTCACCCGGCTTACGACTTTTACCCAGTAGTTGGTGTTAACTGGTTACAGGCAAACGATTTTGCTGCATGGCGTACAAACCGGGTTAACGAAAGAATTCTTATTAACAAGGGTGTGTTAGCTGAAAACCCTTCGCAGGTTGGCGCCGATAACTTTGATACCGAAGCATACCTGATTGGCCAATACGAAGGCTCACCGGGCAAACGGCCTATGAAAGACCTGAACCCTAACGGTGGCGGCACCCGCCACGTGCGTTTGGAAGACGGCATTATGCTGCCGAAGTACCGCCTGCCCACCGAGGCTGAATGGGAATATGCAGCTTTAGCATTAGTAGGCAACCAGCCTGCATCATCAGAAGAAAGAATTACCGACCGCCGTATTTACCCTTGGAACGGAACATCTACCCGCTACCCTAAATCGGGTTTGTGGCAAGGGTCTTTCCTGGCTAACTTTAAGAGGGGCCGCGGCGATAACATGGGTATTAGCGGCAAGCTGAACGACAACGCTGATATTACCGCACCGGTTAAATCTTTTATGCCCAACGATTTCGGCTTGTATAACATGGCCGGTAACGTAAACGAATGGGTATTGGACGTTTACCGCCCAATGACCACACAGGATGCTGATGATTTCCGCCCGTTCCGTGGTAACCAGTTTATGACCAAAGTGCTGGATGCCGAAGGCAAGCCGGTTGATAAGGATAGCCTTGGTAAAATTCAATACCGCATGGTTACCCCTGAAGAAAGCGCTGGCCGCCGTAACTATCGCAAAGGTGAGGTTCGTAACTTTGATGATGGCGATGAGCAATCAAATGTTGATTACCGCTTCGGCCAGTCGTCGCTAATTGACGAAAATGTACGCGTTTACAAAGGTGGAAGCTGGAAAGACCGTGCTTACTTCTTATCACCGGGTACCCGCCGTTATTTAGACCAAAGCCAGGCTACCGATGATTTAGGTTTCCGTTGCGCAATGGACCGTATCGGTTCGCCAGCAGGTAATAGCATGAAAGGCAGCAAGGGTGGAAACAACTTCCCCGGCGAAAAAGGAAAAAGAAAGATCAAATCGTAATTTTTAAATAATATAATTGAAAAAGCCCTGCGATTAATCTCGCGGGGCTTTTTTGTTTGTATTGACTTCCGGAATCTTTTTTGATTTCGAAAGGTCTTACCTTTCCGTCCTCGTTGATTAATCAGGCAAGTTTTTGACTATCCAATCCTCCCATCCCCGCCCGGGTCTCTTTTCCGTTAGTAAATGCAAAGGACCCTGTGCATGGTTTGTGTGGTGTGCACTGGGTCTCCAATCTTCAAAAGGAAGACCAGTAGAGACTTTCTTCAGGCTACAATCCCGAAGGGATGAAATATTTATAGCGATGCGAATGAATGATAGATAAAACCCCGTAGGGGTGACATTATACCACCCCTACGGGGGTTCTGTTTTTGGAATTTCTTCTTTCTATAAATATTTCATCCCTTCGGGTTTATTTCAACATCACCAACTTACCACATCGTTGCAAGGTATTGTCGGTTAAGGTTACAGTGTACAAGCCGTTGGCGGCCTGTTTGACAAGGGTTATTTTCCAAACGCCTTGCTGCTTGCTTACTTCTGTAAGCTCAATTTCTTGTCCTATCAAATCAAAAACTTTAAGCTGGGTTGTAGCTGCATTAAAGTCGGAAGGTAATTGCAGGTAAAACAAATTTCCGTTGTTGGGGTTCGGGTAAATGTTCAGGCTATAAGCGCTTACCGGGTCATTAATGCCGGTTTTAAAGCTAATTGTTTTCTGAATAGTGTCAAGACAATGGGTGCCGGTATCGGTTACCAATATGGTAGCGCTAAAAGGCGCTTGTCCGCTGAATGTGATTAGCGGGTTATCCAGTACACTGGTTTGGTACACCCCTTTACTATCATAGAAGGTCCAGTTAACGGAAGTAGCCGGGGTGGTAGTAGATGTATTGGTAAATTGAATAGAGTGGTTGCCCAGGTCCTGTTGGCTGAAAGAAGCAGTCATATGGCAGGGCGCTGCTACTTGGTAACATACATCCAATCGGGGCCAACGGGTTGAATCGGGATAAGCAGGAGAACAAAATATCAGCGAATTGTAGGCAACAGGGTTTACCAGGCCCATCATCATACCGTAATTGGTTGAAGGATTATTCACCCAGCTTTGAACAAAGGTATTGAGGTTAATATCCAAATAATCCTGGCTGGTACCGTTGGCTTGAGGTAGTATTACCTGGTTTTTGTTGGTAATAGCTGGTTTGGTGTCCCATGTAACGGTGGAAGCATCCCATGGCGAGGTTACCATTTGCAGGTACGATGCATTGCTGTTGCCATATGTGGGCTGACCGGGGTACCCACTACCCGAAGTTTTATTGGCAAACAAATCCAGCTTGGCAGATAAAATAGAGGAGCCAACAGGAATAAAGGACAGATCGAATTTTAATACGGAACGCATTTCGCTGGCTGTGCCGAAATTCCATTCGGAGGCCGTTATATCCGGAAAGGTGGTGAAGTTAAGATTGGCATTGTTGGAAAACTCCGACAATGCCGAGCCCGTTAAACGGGAATTGCGGTATTGAAGCGAAACACACTCATTAATACTCAACAACTGCTCGGTAGTATCCGAGCAAACGGAATCTGTAACAATAAGCATAGCGCTGAAAGGTGGATTACCGGTAAAAGTAATTTTCGGATTAACCTGGATACTTGTATCAAACACCCCTGAAGCATTATTAAATATCCATTTTGAAGTGAAAGAAATATTATCGGTAGAGCTATTGGTAAACTGCACCTCGCCGTTTGCCAGGTTCTGTGGTACAAATGCAGCATGGGCGTGGCATGTAGCTGCAGCGAGGTAACAAACTTCCAGCCTAGGCCAGCGGGTGGAATCGAGTTTTACTGTGGAGTTAAATATCATTGAATTGTAATGATCAGAAGTAATCATATCCAATAGCATACCATTATTGCTTGCGGAATCGGTAACCCATTGCCTGACAAAATTTGTGATATCCACATCAAAATAATCTTGGGTTATACTTGTAGATTGTGCTAATAGTACTCTGTCGATTTCAGTAAAAGTAGGTTGATTGTTCCATGTGGTTAAATCGGGATTCCATGGACTTGTAATCTTTTTTAGGTAACAAGCGTTATCGCTACCCCACATTGGTTTTCCATAGTACCCATTTGAGACATCATTTGTATCGGCGTATAAACTTATTTGGCCATTTATAATAATTGAACCGGCTGGAATTTGCGAAAGGTTGAATTTTAACATGCTACGAACTTCAGCAGCTGTGCCGCCATATGTCCATTGGCTAGCCATCATTGCATTTCCATCACTCCATCGAAGTATCGTGTTTGGTTTATTTGCTCCTACAGTTATGCCAACACACTTTCCTTTTCCTTGTTGCCATGTGGTGCAAGTTGGGCTAACATTCAAATTAATGGTTTTCGTTACAATCTTGCTACAATTAGAAAACGTATCCGTTACAACTAATTTTGCTGAATAAGGAGGTTGACCATTATAGACTGCTAAAGGATCTTTTAAAGTACTAGTAGCAAATGCTCCTTGTTTATTATAAAATGTCCAATTAGACAAAAAATTGGGATTGGTGGAGGTGGAATTATTCGTAAACTGAACATCGACACCTCCGGCATTTTGGTAAGTAAATGCTGCTGATAATGGGCAAAGACTATCGTTGGGAACTTGTGCGGGTATAAAGCAAATTTCGAGCTTGGGCCAACGGGAGCTATCTATATGAGCCGTCGAACAAAATATCATGCCATTGTAATAATTCTTGGTAATTATCTTTAAGAATAGACCATAGTTGCTATCGGGCTTGTTGATCCATAATTGCACGAAAGCGCTTACATCTAAATCCAGATAGCTCTGTATTGTGCTTGTTGATTGTGGCAGTAAAATTTGCCCTGCAGTGGTACTTGAAGGCTGGTTTCGCCAGCAAACTGAATCTGCTAACCAGGGCGAGGTTATTAATTGCAGGTAAGAAGCATTATTTGAACCGTACATTGGGTTACCGGGATTGCCGGTCGTATTCATACTATCAGAATAAAGGCTCAATTTCGCGGTTACCACTTTAGAGCCTACCGGAATTTGTGAAAGGTTATAGGCTATCGTACTTCGCCCTTCAAAAGGACGGCCACTTGAAGTCCATTGCCCATTCATAAAATCCACAAATCCACCACCTGGAAAATTGCTATTTGCAGAATCATTATGACTAATCATATAACCGCCAAAAGCTTTGGTTGAACCGTGCTGAAAAGTCAAACAAGTAGTAGTGGGGTTAAAATCGATAAGGTGAACAATACTGTCCTTGCATCCCCCAAATGATGTATCAGTTACAGTTAATTGCGCTGAATAGGGGGTTTGCCCGGTGAATGTTATTAAGGGATTTTTTAAGGCGCTACTTCCAAATTGCCCCTGTGCGTTAAAAAATTTCCAATAAGATGAAAAAGAATGGTTGGAAGATGAGGTGTTGGTAAACTGTATCAGATTTCCTCCTGCACTCTCGAATGTAAAAGAAGCTGCTACTTTGCAGGTGGTATCAATATTTGGGTGCAAAGGTTGAATGCCAATTAAAGCCGCATCATAATAATTAAAGGAGTAGCCGCCCACGCTCAAATTATTTACGGCAAAATAACCGTTACCCGCGCCGCCCCAGCCCCAGTTCATATGCAGGCGGTCGCTGCCATCGTAGCCATCGCAGACCCAGGTGTGCCCGCCGGCACCTATGTCAAAGCCTTCATACTGTATTACCCGGCCTTCGTTCAGTTCATTTTCCATTAGCTGTATCCATGCCGGTGTGCTGTAGCTCGATTGATGAACGCCCTTTATAGTGGAAGGGTTGTACGAAAAATAAGTGATGAATGAATGCTGTGCACATGGCGCATTTTGTTGCCCAAATGCCGAATTAGCTTCCGATTGAATAACATAGGCGCCGCTACCACCGTCGCTGTAATCCATGGCCACGCTAATACCGCAGTGCGACATTAAAGTAGCTACTGCAGCACTTGCACCGGTAAGCCGGTTAGGCATTTGGGTCCAATCGTAAGTGGTTGTACCGAAGTTAGCAGATAGGGTACCGGCATTAATTTGATAGCCGTGTGCCCGGTCGTCGACGTAGGAGAAAGAACCGGTGCCTTGGGCAGGGTAGTTCCAGTATTTCATTATTTGAGCCATTGCTGTAGCAACACAACCCGTGACGGAACGCTGGCCGGTGCTGGGGTTAACAGGACAAAGCTGGTTATAGTAGGGGGACTGGCTCCAGCTTGTTTGCAGCAGTGGGCCCACACTACCGCTACGAGAAGAAACAGGGTTTCTGCCAAGTTTATAAGCAGACCAAAGCCCGGTTATAGATGGGTCAGCAGCTATTTGTTTTGATACAATATCATGTATCTGTGCAGCTGTTTTATTTACCCAGTTCGATAATCCTATCTCCTGGAAATTGGGATCGAAAAGCGACTCGTTGGAATAGCCTATTATGGGTGTAACATCGTCGTAGGCGGAAACAATGACAAAACCATTCGCTGGTGTTATGTCAAACACATAAAAATCGGTTGTGTTATCAGCTTCCTTTTGTGTGAATTTTAATATTGCTTTTTTAATGAGGCTATCTGCATCGGGATAAGTTACCTTATAAAAATTGAGTGCAATGATTTGTGCGTTGGCAACACTAACACTGGCTGCCTTTAATCCGTACAGAGCACAAAGGATAAAAACAAAACTTAGCGTAAAAGCTCGGAGCATAGGGTGACTTTCGCCTCCTAAGTTAATAATTTTTATGCTATAAATGTTTTATTTAAAACAAAAAAGCCCCTCCAACTTACCGGAAGGGCTTTTGCGTTCAATTCCTTGTTGTCTTTTACTTCAACAACGCCAACTTACCGCAACGTTGCAATGTATTGTCGGATAAAGTCACCGTATACATTCCATTAGGGGCTTGCTTGCCCAGGGCTATTTTCCAAACGCCTTGCTGCTTGCTTACTTCTATAAGCTCAATTTCTCTTCCCATCAAATCAAAAACTTTAAGCTGTGTGGTGGCTGCATTAAAGTCGGAAGGTAATTGCAGGTAAAACAAATTTCCGTTGTTGGGGTTCGGGTAAATGTTCAGGCTATAAGCGCTTACCGGGTCATTAATGCCGGTTTTAAAGCTAATTGTTTTCTGAATAGTGTCAAGACAATGGGTGCCGGTATCGGTTACCAATATGGTAGCGCTAAAAGGCGCTTGTCCGCTGAATGTGATTAGCGGGTTATCCAGTACACTGGTTTGGTACACCCCTTTACTATCATAGAAGGTCCAGTTAACGGAAGTAGCCGGGGTGGTAGTAGATGTATTGGTAAATTGAATAGAGTGGTTGCCCAGGTCCTGTTGGCTGAAAGAAGCAGTCATATGGCAGGGCGCTGCTACTTGGTAGCAAACATCCAGCTTTGGCCAACGGGTGGAGTCCGGGAAAGCAGGAGAGCAAAAAATGAGAGAGCTGTAATAAACCGGGTTTAGCATCTGCAATTCAATACCGTAATTGGTTGAAGGGTTGTTTAACCAGCTTTGAACGAAGGTGCTTATGTCCAAATTCAAATAATTCTGGGTAACGCTTGTAGATTGTGCCAATGAAACCTGGTTAGCATCGGTAGAGGTTGGCTCGGTGTTCCAGGTAACTGAATCGGGTTTCCAGGGAGAAGTCACCATTTTTATATAGGAAGCATTGCTGGTGCCATACATAGGTTGGCCATTGTAGCCGTTATGCGAATTGAGGTTAGCATATAAATTCAGTTTAGCACTAACCACAGTAGCGCCTACCGGTATATCGGTCAAATTAAATTTTAAAAGTCCGCGGGTTTCTGCCGGTACGCCACCATAGGTCCATTCGGAAGCTATAAAATCTGCATAGCCTGCTAAATTAATATTGGTGGTAGGCAAAAACTCCGAAATGTTGGCGCCTACAGAAGTAGCAGTTCCATATTGCAACGAAACACATTCGCTGATGTTCACCAGTTCTGTAACAGTGTCGCTGCAAATGTTATCGGTAATAACCAGCATAGCGCTAAAAGGCGGGTTGCCGGTAAAGGTAATTTGAGGGTCGTTAAGGGCGCTGGTAGCAAACTGCCCGGCCGAGTTATAGAATTTCCAGGAAGAGGTGAATGCTACATTATCAGTGGAGCTATTGGTAAACTGCATTTCGCCGTGACCCAGGCTTTGCTGAACAAAGGCAGCATGGGCATGGCAGGGGTCCGGTGCAATGTAGCAAACCTCCAGCATAGGCCACAAAGTAGAATCCGGGTGTGCGGGTGAAATAAATATCATGGAGTTATAATAATTTGTACCGATCATTTCCAATAACATTCCGTTATTGGTACTTGTATCGGCCACCCAACCTCGAACAAAATTGGTAACATCAAGGTCCAGGTAATTCTGCGATACGCCGGTGGATTGTGCCAATAAAACCCTGTCGGTTTCAGTAAAAGCAGGTTGAGTGTTCCAGGTTACTGTTTTTTGGTTCCACGGCGTTGTTACCCGTTTTAGGTAGCAGGCATTTTCATTACCATAAGTTGGTTGCCCTTTATATCCGTTAAAGCCGGCAGTATCAACGTACAAATTTATTTTCGCGTTAACGATAATAGAACCAGCCGGAATATCTGAAAGGTTATATTTGAAAAGGCCGCGTGTTTCGTAAGGTGTGCCACCGTAGGTCCACCAACTGGCAACAAGTTCGCTATAACCACCGCTGTCGCAAGGTAATGGCATATCGGGTAAAACCGCTCCCAACACGGCACCTACACATTTTCTTTTTCCCTGCTTCCAGTTACCACAAGTAGTATTCGGGTCGAAGTTGATAGTTTGGGTAGTGCTATCCTTACAGCCACCGCTGGCGGTATCTACTACGGTTAAGCGCGCGGCAAAAGGTGGTAAACCGGTAAAATTTACCAGCGGGTTTACCTGTGCGCTGGTGCTAAACTGCCCTTGCGAATTAAAAAACCGCCAGGTGCTGAAAAGGGTATGATTGGCGTTTGTGCTGGATGTATTGGTGAATTGGATAGAACTTCCGCCTTCGCTTTGGTAAGTAAAGGATGAGGAAGCTTTGCAGGAGTTATCTGTAGTATGGTTCAGCGGCTGAATACCAATTAGTGCTCCATCATAATAATTAAACGAATATCCGCCCACGGTTAAATTTCCAACGGCGTAATAACCGTTACCAATGCCGCCCCACCCCCAGTTCATATGCAACCGGTCGCTGCCATCGTAGCCGTCGCACACCCAGGTATGCCCGCCAGCGCCTATGTCAAACCCTTCGTATTGTATTACACGGCCTGCATTCAACTCGCTTTCCATTAACTGTACCCAGGCTTGTGTGCTATAACTTGACTGATGGACACCCCTGATGGTAGCAGGGTCGTACGAAAAATAGGTTATGAAAGAATGTTGCGCACAAGGAGCATTCTGTTGCCTGAAGGCGGAGTTAGCTTCTGATTGTATTACATACGCCCCGCTACCCCCATCGCTGTAATCCATTGCTACACTAATACCGCAGTGCGACATTAAAGTTGCTACAGCAGAATTGGTACCGGTAAGGCGGTTAGGCATTTGTGTCCACTGGTAAGTAGTAGTACCAAAGTTGGCCGATAAAGGGCCTGCGTTAATCTGGTAGCCGTGTGCACGGTCATCGGTATAGCTAAATGAACCAGTACCCTGTGCCGGGTAGTTCCAGTATTTAAGGATTTGAGCCATGGCTGTTGCCACGCAACCGGTAACGGAGCGCTGGCCGGTGCTGGGGTTAACTGGGCACAATTGGTTGTAGTAAGGCGACTGGCTCCAGCTGGTTTGCAAAAGCGGGCCTACACTTCCACTGCGGGAAGAAATAGGGTTATCGCCCAACTTATAAGCAGCCCACAGGCTATTGATGTTTGCATCGGGCACAATTTTCTTCGTAACAATATCATGTATCTGCTGTCCTGTTTTACTTACCCAGTTAGAAAGGCCTATTTGCTGAAAGTTAGGGTCGAAGAGCGACTCCTGCGAATAAGCTATTACAGGTGTAACTTCATCGTGTGCCGAAACGATAACAAACCCGTTGGCAGGTGTAATATCAAACACATAAAAATCGGCGGTATTATCGACTTCTTTTTGAGTGTACTTCAAGGTAGCCTTTTGGTTACCCGGCGCATCGGGGTAGGTTACCTTGTAAAAATTAAGGGCAATGTTTTGTGCATTGGCAACGTTAACGTCGGCCGCTTGTAATCCGGTAAAGGCCAAAAGAAAAAGCAATACACCACACAGGGGGAATAGTCGTGTCATAGTAGGGGTTATTTTTAAGGATGAAAATAAAACTTTTTTGCGAAGTGAAAGTTAACCCTATAGCTTTCGTTCTAAACCCATAGTTTAGCGGCATAAATGACCATTGAAAAGCTATACCAGGTTTTCCTTTCTTCTGCCGGGGTTACCACCGATACCCGTAACATTGGCGAGGGTTCTGTATTTTTTGCTTTAAAAGGCGACAGGTTCAACGCCAACCAGTTTGCTGCCGACGCCCTAAATAAAGGCGCTGCCTATGCGGTGGTAGATGAAGCAGTTAATAAAGAATGGCTATCAACCTACGGCGACCGGCTAATACTGGTAAGCGATGCTTTAAAAACTTTGCAGCAGCTAGCTGGCCATCACCGCCAACAATTAAGCTGCCCCGTGCTTGCTATTACCGGCTCTAACGGTAAAACCACTACTAAAGAATTAATAGCGGCCGTGCTTTCAAAAAAGTATAAGGTTCATGCCACTAAAGGCAATTTGAATAACCACATTGGTGTGCCGCTTACCTTGCTTGCTATTAAAAGCGATATACAATTTGCTGTAATTGAAATGGGCGCTAACCACCAGGGCGAAATTGCCGGGTATTGCGAATACACGGCACCCGGCTACGGTTTAATTACCAATGTTGGCTTTGCTCATACCGAAGGCTTCGGGGGTTTTGAAGGCGTGGTAAAAGGCAAAACAGAAATGTACCGCTACCTTGAAAACCACGGGGGCAAAGTTTTTGTTTCGGCAGATAATGAAATCCTGCTTCAGAAAAGCAGCACAATAAAAGAGCGCATTACCTATGGTAAAAAAGAGGCTTGGTGCCGTGGCTCGCTTATAGAAGGTAAAGAGTTCCTTACACTAACCACCGAAGGCGTTACCATAAGTTCCAATTTGGTAGGCGATTATAATTTTGAAAATGTAATGAGCGCCGTTTGTGCAGGAAAATATTTTGGGGTTGACTTAGCTTTGATAAAGGAAGCCATTGAAACTTACACCCCAACCAATAACCGGTCGCAAAAAATAACCTACGGCACCAATACTATTATATTGGATGCTTACAATGCCAACCCATCCAGCATGACGGAGGCGCTAAAAAACTTTGAAAAAATTACGGCTAAAAACAAAGTGGTGATAATAGGGGAGATGATGGAACTGGGTAAATATGCCGATGAGGAGCACCACAAAATAAAAGCACAGGTTGGGGCTATGCACCTGGCCGACCGGGTTTTTGTAGGTGGCGGGTTTTCTTTCCTAAAGGGCGATACCTCTGTCCGCTACTTTGAAAAAACTGCCGACCTTAAAACCTGGTTCAAAGCGCAGCAGTTAAAAGATAGCTACATCCTTATTAAAGGCTCGCGGAAAAATGAATTGGAAAAATTGTTGACCGACTAACATGGCTATCCGCTATTGCATCAACCTCTTCAGGGTTTTTATTTATTACCTTTTTACGTTTGCCCTCTGCCGCCTGGCCTTTCTAATGTATTTTGGCGATGAAACACTTTCCGAAGGCTTTGGTTCTTTTTTCAAATCCTTCCTTAAGGCCCTGCCGCTCGATACCTCCGCCGCTTGCTACCTGCTTTTTGTGCCGGCTATTTTATTGTTGGCGGGCAATTTTGGTGGTGCAAAAAAGTATGTCGATAAGGTACTGAAAGCCTATCTCGCGTTTACAGCACTGCTGGTTATACTATTGGCTGCATCGGAAATAGCGGTCTACCGCGAAATGCATGTGAAGCTTTATTATCATTTGCTGCTGCACTTACTGCATCCAACAGAGCTGTTTCGTTCGGTTCCTTTTTTCCTGTTGTTAACCATAATTTTTATTGCCGGTGTTATCGGTTATGCCTGTTATCTTTTTATCATCCGCTTAGAGTTTACTCCGCCTAAAGCGCAGCGCGTTTACTGGTGGAATACTTCAGCCGCCTTTATAGTATTTATTCTATCCACCGGTTTGCTGGTTGTTGGCTGTCGCGGGGGATTCCAGCCTATACCTATTAACGAAGGCGAAGTTTATTTTTCGCGCAACCAGTGCCTGAACGATGCCACCGTAAACCCGCTTTGGAATATAGGCCATAGCTATGTGGAAAATAACCTGGTGCTAAACGGTGATGCCTACAAGGTAATGCCCGATGATGAAGCCGGTAAAATTGTTACTGGTTTGTATAGCGTTGAAAAAGATTCCTCGCTTCAACTTTTAAAAACCAACCGCCCCAATATTTGCTTTTTGATTTTGGAAAGCTGGTCGGCCGATGTTATTGCTGCCTACGGTGGTTACCCGAATGCAACACCCAATTTCGAGAAGCTGGTTAGCGAAGGCTATGCCTTTACCAATATCATTTCTTCCGGCCACGTAAGCGATCAGGGCATACCGGCTATACTTAGCGGCTACCCGGCTTTGCCTATTGGTTCGGCTATTAACCAACCGGAGAGGCAGGTGCATTTACCTTGTCTTACAAACGAATTTAAACCCCTTGGTTACCATTCATCCTTTTATTTCGGCGGGCAACTTATTTACGGTAGTATTAAAACCTACGTATTCCGAAATGAATTTGATAAAGTAGTTGAACAAAGGGATTTACCGGAAAATTACCCCGCGGGCCGGTTAGGCATTAACGACTCGGTAATGCTGGATGTATGGAACGATTCAATAAGCCGGATGCAGCAACCGTTTTTTAGCGCCCTGTTTACAGTTAGCACCCATGCGCCGTTCGACATACCTGCGCCTTATAATATGGATTGGGCGGCAAGCCTTAACCCCTATATAAGCAGCATTGCCTATACCGACCGGCAGTTGGGCCGTTTTTTTGAAATGGCAAAAAAACAACCCTGGTTCAGCAATACCCTTTTTGTAATTATTGCCGACCATAGCCACGATTCGCCGCGCAACCAGCGCTTCCCCTCCGCCGCATTTTACCATATCCCTTTATTGTTTTATGGAGGGGCTTTAAAAGATGAAGTGCGTGGGAAAAGGGATGAGCGCCGCGGCTCGCAAACCGATATTGCTTCCACGCTTTTGCACCAGCTAAATTTGCCCGATACCGCGTACCGGTGGAGCAAAAATTTGGCGAACCCTTACTCAAACAATTTCGCCTTTTTCACCTTCGATGAAGGCTTTGGCTATACCGAAGGGGATAAAGAGGTGGTGTGGAACAAAAAATCCCCTAAGTCGGGCTTTAATAATGGTGTAACACCACAGCAGCAAGATTCGCTTTACCGCAAAGGTGCTGCTATGCTACAGGTATTAATGAAAGATTTTCTTTCGAAATAATTGCCCCAGTGAACAAAAAGGCAAATATAGAGTACTTGTCATCCTGAGGTTCTCGAAGGATGAACTCGTAAAAGCGTACAGTAGATTTGCTCTATGCGATTCATGGTTCGACTACGCTCACCATGAACTGTGCTTAAAAACAAGTTTTGAGACCAATATTTTTATCATAAACGATATTTTTCTTTGCCACAGCGAACGCCATCCGTAAAAGTTTGTTGGCAATGGCTACCTTAATAACCTTTGTAGGTTTACCTTTTTGCTCTAATCGTTCCTTTAGCATCTGGCATTGAATATTACTATGTTGAGCCGTCCAGGAGCATAAATAAAGTAACTTTCTTGCTCGTGGGCTTCCCATCTTGCAGATATGCCCCCGGCCTCTTATACTGGTTCCGGACTGATATATTCTTGGACTTAACCCCACATAGGCAGACAACTTCCTGGCATCATCAAAGTGTTTAAAATTGTTCGTTAGCACTATTAACATGATAGATGTTTTAGGGCCAATTCCGGGAATGGTTTGCAGCTTGCCAAAACTCTCGCTGCAATGCACCCCAACCAACTTCTTAAGTTCGTCTGTTAATCGTTCTATTTCCTTTTCAATAAAACGCAATACCTTTTCTCTTGATTGTTTTGCCATTTTACTAATCACGGGTGTATAGGCCTCCGCTTCAAGCTGATTGTTCAATTGGGTAGCCTGCTTTTCATATCCTTCCAACGTGGTCAGGATGTCCCTCATTTCAATAATATGATCCTCTTCGGGTTTCCATTGTTCAGGCTGCACCATTTCCCCGTAAAGGGCTATCATCTTAGCATCCTTTCTATCGGTCTTGGTTCGGGCCAAATTCATTTGACAGAACCGCTTTACAGATAGCGGATTTACTACGCTGACTGCTACCCCTTTACCATACAGAAACAGCGCTAAAGCCATATAGTATGGGCCCGAGGCTTCCATTACACAATGGTCCCCCTCTTTTAAGTGCTTTAAAAACTTGCGGAATCCTTGGATGTCGTTGGTAAAAACCATAGACACTACTTTTTCCTTTTCTTTCCATGACACATCAAACCTTAGTTTGGATACGTCAATTCCTTTAACTTTGCTCATAATAGAATTTTAAAGTTGAAGGCTCTTTGCACTTATCAATCCTTTATGCAGGCTCCGAACGCCTAATGAACTGTTCAAGTTGCAAAGGGAGGGAAAGATGGACTACCATGGTGAACGGCTTTTGTAAGCTAATGACAAATGTTAGTTTGCATCCTTCCCTTTTCCTTCAATGATGATTAATCAACTAATTTATTAATCTTTTCATTTCCTGAATGCAAGCATAGGATGACATTCTTTCTTCATCTCAATTCGCTCAAAATAATGCAAATTTTTCTTTGCGCTCCTTGCAAAACCGTTGCGTCTTTTGCGTTTAAGTAAGTTTAGTATAGGCCTTCATCCACCGGTCGGGTAACTCCTGCCCGCAGGCGCCTTCGTAATCGTTAAACGAGCAGGGTATTAACTGGTTTCTGCCGAAGCGTTGCTTATCGCCGTAGGGTAGTTCCATCCACCACCGGTCGGTTTTTTTGCTGCGCCAGAAAATAAGGTCGTGGTTGCTTTCTTCTAAATGCACGGTAAATTTTAAATGGGCATCCAGTGTAAGCGGGTAATCGCCCACGCGGTTGTAGTATCCTTCTACAAAATACCATATCATTTGTGCGGCTAACTGCGCGGTTTGGTTGTTATTGTCGTAGCCGGGGTTTATTTCATAAATGCCAAACGAGGTAAGTTTATCGCTTAAACCTGCATAGCGTGCAATCTGGCAAAGTTCCTCGCCTGTAAAACCGTTGGGCGAACCATGTGCATGTGCCGGCGCATCGGCCTGGCGGATGGAGGATATATCTATACTCAACATATCCGCATCGCGAAGGATGGGTTCTGTTTCCTCAAGGTTAGCGCGGATAAGCCCTAACCGGTGGCAATCGAAATTCAAACTTTCCAATGTTTCAACCGCTTTAGGGTCGTTCAAATAAGTTTGGTGCCCAAGATGGCTGTAATTGAAAAGGTAGTTTGGGGTATGCGTAAATATCTTCATCAGGAATGAAGAAGCATCAATTGTTTTAGCTGGGTTTTCCAGCATGTCAATACGCTCGTCAATTACCACCAGGTTCATTAAAGCATGCAGGTCCTTATACCCCAGGTACTGCCCGAAGGTGAGGTCGTGGCTGCCACCTACAATTATCGGCACAACTTTATGTGTAAGCAATTGCAGGATTACGCTGGCCATAGCAAAGTAAGTGTCGCGTGCAGTTTCGCCCTGCACGATATTACCCAGGTCTATCATGCGAAATTCCTTATCGATAGGCGGCATGAATAGTTTGTAAAACTCCTTACGGATAATATCCGGCGCTTTGGCAGTGCCAGGGTTGCGTGCAGAGTTGCGGTCTTCGCATACGCCTAACAAGGCAATATTAAAATCACCCAACTCAACTTCATTGCCGTCGAACAGGTACAGGTAGTTGCCAAGCTGTCCGGGGTCCAGTTCGTTATTATCAAACAAACTTTCGCGGTTTACAGGGGTAAGGAATTCATATATCATATTATGAAAGTACAAGGCTGCATGCTTATAGCGAAACCCACAGCCGTTTTATAATAAACAGGCATGCTAAAAGTGCATGCTGGCGAGGACGAACCCGCATACCCAGGGCCCCGATTGCCCCATCTATTTTTGTCTACTTTAGATGAGATGCGCGCCAGTAGCGGATTTGGCGGGTATTTTCAAGCCAAACCCTGACAGTAGTTTTTTAACCCTATCAGGGTTTGGTGGGTATGGAGGGTTAACCGGGTCATCTATTTTGGTCTACTTTAGACCCCCGCCCCGATAAAGAAACGGGGCTGCACTCCCTAAATCCTTCGACAAAAGCTCAAGGCAAGGAGGGCCTTCCCACAAAGTCGGAATAAGGTACCTCCGGTGAGCGCATGGTGGTTCCGCATTAATTGAAGGCTGAATTTCTCCCCTCCCTGTTTTTCAGGGATAGGCCGGGGAGCCTGCCTGCCGGTCAGGCAGTGGTCAATGTGCAAAGGTTAAGTTTCTAAAACACTCGCTAACCTTATCTCTTAGCTGTATCTTTGTACTAAGCCCTCGTGGATTTTGGTTCTTTGAATTTCTTTAGAGAAGTATTTTAATCCTTGCGTTCCTTGCGAAACCTTCGCGTCCTTGGCGGTTATATTCTTGTCATGCAAAACCAAAGCCTTCCTGCTTTTTTCAAAACTGTTACAAATGTACACCATGCAAAACTGTATCAATAAAAAGGGAGTTAACGCAGGCTTACCTGCTTAGCAGCATTCCAACCGCAATCGAGGAAGCTGGCGTACTCTTGTGCATTCGGAGTATAGCCACGCGGATTGGTAAGCAGTTTTTCATCAGGCGATATCAATACATAATAGGGTTGGGTATTGGCGCCAAAGTATTTGGCCTGCATCTCGCTGAATTTATTGCCAACCGTGCGTATTTTTTTGCCGTTAAAAGCGGGTACCTCGCTAACATATTGTTCGCTGTCGGGTAATTCGTGCTTATCATCAACATAAAGCGAGACCACTACGTACTTTTCTGTTAGGCGCTTCATTACTTCCATATCGGGCCAAATGTTCTCTTCCATCTTGCGACAGTTAACGCAGGCCCAGCCGGTAAAATCAATCATTACCAGTTTGTTCTCTGCTTTCGCTTTTTCCAGCGCTGCCCGGTAATCATTCTTTATCGGTTCAATTGCAGCTTTGCTTTTAATAATGGAATAAAATTTGGGAGGAGGAAAGCCGCTGAAATAATGCAGGTCGTTACCGGGTATGCCGTAGCCGGAATAAATAGTAAAGCAAAACGCAAGTGATACGGCGATAATACGTAAAAGAGAAAATTTCTTAACGGGCGAATCATGCGGAAAGCGTACCAAACCGGTCAGGTAAACAAATATGCCTGCTCCCAGTACAGTCCATAAGCCCAGGAAAACTTCGCGTTTTAATACGCCCCAATGCGCAACAAGATCGGCATTCGATAAAAATTTAACCGCAAATATTAATTCAATGAAACCCAAAACCACTTTTACAGAGTTCAGCCAGCCGCCCGATTTTGGTAACGACTTCATCATGTTCGGAAATAATGCAAACAGACCAAACGGCAATGCCAGCGCCAAACCGAAGGATGTCATGCCTGCAACCAAATTCAATTTACCGCCGGAAGAACTTAATGCGCCTACCAATAGCGAGCCCAATATAGGGCCGGTGCAAGAAAACGAAACTATAGCAAGGGTAAGGGCCATAAAGAAAATACCCACTATGCCACCTACGTTAGAAGCCGAATCGGCTTTATTAGCAATAAAGGATGGGAGTGTTATTTCATAAAACCCGAAGAACGAAAATGCAAACACAACAAAAACTACAAAGAAGAAAACATTTAAAGCCGCACCGGTTGAAATCTCATTCAACGTATCGGGCGAAATACGAAACAGCAAAAACGGCACGGCCAGCAAAAAGTAAATGAACACAATACAGAATGCATAAAGAAATGCTTCGAACTTTCCCTTGCTTTTACTTTCGCTGCGTTTGGTAAAAAACGAAACCGTAAGCGGTATCATAGGAAAAACGCAAGGAGTGATTAGCGCAACCAGCCCACCCAAAAACCCTAAAGCTATAATGGCAAACAGGCTTTTGTTTGAGGTTTCGTTAGAAGTACCGCAGTCGCTAACCGGTGTACCGAATTTATCTGTGGCATTCGTTGTGGTGTTGCCGCCAATTGGTGGATTTTGGGTTTGCTGCTTTATTACTGCCTGTACAGTTGAATCGAAAGTCTTTTGCTCGTTAACCGGAACCGGTATGCTGCCGTGGGTTTTGCCGGTATCGGCTTTAGTTGGAGTAGTGGAACCCGAAGTGGTAAGGTCGAACTCAAACTCCTTTTCATCAGGTGGGGTACAGCGCGAATCATCACAGGCCATAGCCACCACCGAGCCTTTTAGTTTGGTATTTTTCAGCACTTTTATCTTCTGCTCACATACCATACTTTCTTCAAAGGTTTTCAATTCCATATCGAAAATGGGATCGTGCCCGGCATGTATTTTCGGTCCATTTTCCGAAACTTTGCCAATAAGTTGCACATCACTGTTTTCCTTAAATGTAAAGGCAGTAGGCACCGGCCCTTCTCCGGTAATAAATTGCGAGTAAGTATGCCAACCTTTATCAATAGTAGCAGTAAACACAAGCTTGTATTCACCTTTACCGGTAGATACGGCTTTCCATTCCCATTTTAATGGAGTAAGTATTTGCGCAAAAGAGAATTGCGCTGAAAAAAGTAAAAGAGTGATAACAATTGCGGCGGCCCTTTTCATGCTGCTATTTTTCAGAGGAGCTAAGTTAAAATAATAACCTTTTGTATGTATTCTAAACCCTCAAGTAATTATACGGCCTCTCCCTGTATAGGCCGCTTGCTTAACAATTTTTTAGATGAGGGGAATTAGGTATCTGACACTTCCCAGGCTCAAGCTAAGTAAGTGTGAGACACCTAATTGGCTATACAGCACTCAAAAATCCTATTATCTGCATCAGGTTAAGGTTGTCGTGCATTTCGCGGGTTTTGGCATTGCGCAGCCGGAACAGGTGGGTCTTTACCTCGTTCTCGCCCACCTCCACTATAAAGTGGATGTTTTTAGCAGCCACATAGTCGAAGTGCTTTTGCTTTTTAACATTGCCCAAAAATATTTCGGCAGGAAAACCTGCGTTGCGCAACGCTTCTACCTGCATAAAAGTAAAGTCCTCTACCGATTCATCGCGGGGAACAAACAGCACCTTTACACCTTCTGCAATTGTTGGCGGGAAAAGGTTCAGTTCCTCCATTACATCAAAAATGCGCTCAATGCCAAACGAAATTCCAACGCCGCTCATATTCAAACCACCGAACATTTCGGTAAGGTTATCATACCGGCCGCCGGAAGCAATGGAGCCCATTTGAACACCGGTAGGTTTTACTTCTACAATTAAACCGGTGTAGTAATCTAAACCGCGGGCAAGTGTGGTATCAATTATGGGCACCGCCTGCGAGTTTTTGAATTTTGAAAGTATGAACTCCAACTCTTTTATGCCAAGTAATGCAACGGGACTATTGGAAAGCAGATTTTTTAAGGCGGATAACTTTTCTGAATTACTTCCGGTAATGGACAAAAAGTTTTTGATGAAGGAAAGTTTATCTGTTGACAAACCTTTGGCTGATAACTCTTCGGTTACTTTTTCTAAACCAATTTTATCAAGCTTATCAATAGCAATAATGATGTCGGTAAACTTCTCTTGTTCTTGTAATGTTTCTGCAAGCCCGCTAATAATTTTTCGGTTGCTTATTCGTAGCTCGTAATTTTTTACCTGCAGCTTTTCAAAGCTTTCAATAAAAATTAAGAGTAACTCAACTTCATTTAATACCGAAGTACTTCCAATAACATCAGCGTCGCACTGGTAAAATTCCTGGTAGCGGCCCTTTTGCGGTCGGTCGGCCCGCCACACCGGGCCGATGTGAAAACGACGAAATGGAAAAGCAAGGTTTTCCTGGTGTTGTACAACATAGCGGGCTAAAGGAACGGTGAGGTCGTAACGCAAGCCTTTTTCACTGATTAACGGTGTAATTTCTTTTGTATCTAAATTTTGTATTTCGTATTTAGAATTTCGTATTTCGCCAAGATAATCGCCGCTGTTCAGAATTTTGAAGAGAAGCTTGTCGCCTTCATCCCCGTACTTGCCGGTAAGTGTTTCCAGTTTTTCAATAGCCGGTGTTTCAATCTGCTCGAAACCATACTTGCGGAAAACGCCTTTAATAGCATCGAAAATATAATTGCGCTTAGCTACTTCGGCAGGTAAAAAATCGCGGGTCCCCTTACTTAATGATGGCTTTATTTTTTTATTACTCACGAGTCAAAGATAAGATAGTAGCCACAGGACACAAGACACAGGACAAAAAGGTTGTGGTCTTATGTCTTATGTCTTGTCTACTGTCTTTGGAGCGTATTTTTCTATCACCCTGTTAGTGGCTTTATCCAGTAGCTTGTATACGTGCTCAAAACCGGCGTCGCCGCCAAAATAAGGGTCTGGTACTTCTATCTGGCTAATGGGGTTCATTTCATATAGCAGCAACTTTACCTTCTGCATTTCTTCTTCGCTGCGCGCCATACCAATTACCTTATCGTAATTGTCGTTATCCATTACGTAAATAAGGTCAAACTCATTATAATCATCACGTATAAAAGGGCGGGAGCGTTGGTAGGTGATATCAATGCCGTGCTTTTTCATACAGGCTATAGCACGCTCATCGGGCAGCTCACCGCGGTGCCAATCGCTGGTGCCGGCGCTATCCACCTCCCAACCCAGGCCCATGGCATCGGCCTTATGCTTTAATAACCCGTGTGCCATAGGCGAGCGGCAAATATTGCCCAGGCAAACCATTAGTATTTTTATTGGCATAACACAAAGAAAGGCAAAATACAGAATGGAAAGGAGATTTTCAAAATTGTTATGATTTTGAAAGAACAAAACATTCTGTGTTTATTAGCCACAGGAAATGTTGAACAACGATACTATAGCAGCATTGGCTACCCCGCAGGGGATTGGCGCTATTGCCGTTATCCGCTTATCGGGTAAGGATGCTTTTAGCATTGCAGGAAAAGTGTTTAAAGGCCCCAACCTGTTGACGGCGAAATCGCATACTATCCATTATGGTTATATAATAGATGGTGAAAAGGAAGTGGATGAGGTAATGGTTAGCCTGTTTCGCGCTCCTAAAAGTTTTACAACCGAGGATGTAGTGGAAGTTAGCTGCCATGGCTCACCGTTTATAGCGGAACAAGTGCTGCGGTTACTGGTGCAAAATGGCGCCCGGCTGGCAAAGCCCGGCGAGTTTACATTACGCGCTTTTATGCACGGCCGCATCGACCTTTCGCAGGCGGAAGCGGTGGCTGATTTAATTGCTTCCGATTCGTCCGCTTCGCACGACCTTGCCATTAAGCAAATGCGTGGCGGTTTTTCAAACAATATTAAAGGCCTGCGCGACCAACTATTGAATTTTGCTTCGCTGTTGGAACTGGAACTGGATTTTAGTGAAGAAGATGTGGAGTTTGCTGATAGAACAAAGTTGATTAAGTTGATTGAGTTGATTGAGTTGAACCTGCAACCGCTGATAGAGTCATTTAAATTAGGCAACGTAATTAAGCATGGAGTAAACACGGTGATAGCAGGAAGGCCCAACGCGGGTAAATCTACCTTATTAAATGCATTATTAAATGAAGAACGCGCTATAGTCTCTGAAATAGCCGGCACCACGCGCGATACAATCGAAGAGGTGATAAACATAAATGGCATTCAATTCCGGTTTATAGATACCGCCGGTATACGCAACACAACCGATGTAATTGAAAAAATAGGGGTAAACAAAGCGATAGAAAAGCTAAAGCAAAGCTCGGTTTACATTTACCTGTTTGATGTAAACACAACCACACCCGAAGAACTGGCAAACGATATACACGAATTAAAACTGCTTGGCTTTACAGGTGTTGTGGCCGGCAATAAAATTGATAAAGCAATGTGGCAGGTAACCGCTCCGTTCTATAAGGTGTTCGACAATATTATGCAGCACCATTTGCCTGCAGTAAAGCAACATGCCGAGTTGCTGTTTATATCGGCAGATACACACTATAACTTGCCACTGCTAAAGGATAAACTGTATGCACTCGTCACCCGGCATTCATCACTTTCTAATCAAAATACAGTTGTTACCAATCTGCGCCATTATGATGCTTTAATAAAAGCTAGTAATACATTGAATGAAGTAAAGACTGCTATAAACACCCAAACCACCCCCGACCTCGTTGCCCTCGATATTAAACGTGCCCTTCAATACCTAGGCGAAATAAGCGGCGAAGTAACTAACGACGAAATACTGGGAAATATTTTTAGTAAGTTTTGTATCGGTAAATAGGACTCGCTTATTCATAACTGTAAATCAAAAGAAATAACTAAACCCAAGTTTAAGGGCTAAGGGAGTGCCGGGCGTATAATGTAATTCATCCACCGGGGCTTCTTCATTTTTCAATTTGGAGGTAGTATCAAACTGGGCCTCATTCCATTTGCTGTTCAACAGGTTTTCGACAGTAAGTTTTACCTCTATGTGCTTTTTTATGTAGCCAATCATCATATCTACTATTCCGTAACCCTGGGCTACAACCGTGTTCGATTCGTTGGCGGGGCGGGTAGCCATATAACGGTAACGCAGGCTGCCTTCAAAGCCGCTTTTATGGCGCACGGTAATGCCACCGGTAGAAGTAACAACAGGTGAAAGCGGAATATGATAGTCGGCGCTTAGCGGTTTGCCAAGAAATTTGTCGGTGTATGCGCTATGGGCAACATTCAGGTCGCCATCAAAATACAGCCACTGCAATAACTGTATACGTGCGCTAAGGTCAATTCCCATCCTGCGGCTGCTGCCATTATTTTCTGTAGTGCCTTCATCACCGTTATACACCAGTTCATTAGTAAGGTCAAGCATCCACAAGGCCGTACTGATAACAGCCCGGTTGGCAATATTTATTTCGGCGCCCACTTCGGTTGCAAAAGCCATAGGTAAAATATGGCTGTTCTTATCCTGCACAACGGTGCGGGCATCGTTGGAATGATAACCGATGCCATTGTTTACAAATAGCTGTATATTTTTAGCCGGAGAAAAAACAAAGTTCAATTTATAGGCAGGCAGAAACTGGTAATTAAAGCCGGTATAGTTATTATGCACCGAATCGGCAGGCAACAAGTCGTCCACATCAAAAACAAAATAATCATTGCGTAAAGCCACATCCGCATGGAACCATTTACTGAATTCAAAATCCTGTTTTACAAAAAGGTTCATGGAATTCTCATATACATTGGCGTGTCCTCTTGCATTTAACCTCACCCTGCTTGCTGTATGCCATAATTGATTTTCGATAAAATCGGCACGGTATCCAAACCCTACGGTTGTTTTTGTTTGAATACCCACAATGGAATAATAAGTACCGTAACCGGCATTAAATCCTATTACGCTGCGCTTATCATCCTGCTCAATTTCATCGCCGTTAAGGCTGTCTTTTGCAAAGTAGGTAAAGTCGGAGAAAAGTTTGAACCGGTATTGGGTATAGAATAAATTCAAATCCAGTTGATGGTTATTATGGAAATTATGCAATTGTAAGTTGAAATTCTGACGTTGCGTAGTTCCACCTTCACTTTTATCAATACTTCCAAAACGGTCTATCAGGCCTTCCTTCACGGCCCGCTCCGGAATTTGCCCCGAGGCGTTCCAACTGCCACCATAACCGGAAGCAGAGAAAGTGAGCGAAGTAGAATTAGATAAATAGGCTTTTAATTTACCGAACAGGTTGTAGCGCAAAAACTGCTGATTATTTTCGAAATAACCGGGCGTGTATGAATATTCGCCCGCTATATACGATGCTATTTTCGAGCTACCGGTAGGAATATTCAGCATGGTCATTATCCGGCTGGAAGAAAAAATGCGGTTACCGGGCACACTGCCTGCTTCTAATGTTACCTGGTTATGCACTAAAGAATCGTAGGTTTTAAATTGCACTGCGGCACCGGTGGCAAAATCGCCATACCGAACATTGTAAGGCCCTTTGTATACCTCCATCTTATTCACGGTTTCGGGTATTAAAAAATGCAGATCCGCATAACCTTGCCCGTGGCCGTGGCTGGGCATATTAACCGGTATACCATCTACAAAAGTGGCAATATCTGTACCGTGGTCGCAATCAAAACCGCGCACAAATATTTGCTCTGCTTTTCCACCACCGGCGTGTTGAGCAATAAAAAGGCCCGGCACTAAGCGTAACATATCCTGCGCGGTATTTCGGGGGCGTAGCTCAAGGTCTATACCGCTTATCACTTCCGACGAAGCAGCCTGTCGGCTTTTTTGTGTAAAAGTGCTTACATCTGGTAAGGAGATAAGTTCGGGATAAACGTACAAGGTCAGTGTAAGTGTTTGATCGCCCTTGAGGTCAATGTCCTTTTCAAATTTGTAATATCCTTTTTGTTCTACCAAAAGTATATAATTACGTGCAGGTATTTCCGGGAAACGAAACTCTCCTTTTTCGTTGGTAATTGTTTCATATTCCGTGCCTTCCAGAGAAATACTAGCGCTCCACATGGCTTGATTATTGTAACTGCTCAACACCTTGCCTTCAATACTGGCATTATGGCCAAAGGAGAGTTTACACAGAATTAACAAGAACCAAATGAGAAGTATATCTTTTTTCACTATAGCTATTCTACCGAGGATTTACGAAACGAATGTCAAAACGGATTTTAAATGAGCCTTATAAATAAAAATGTAATATTGCGTAGCCGTTTACATTTGAATAGAAGCCAACATAACGAATACACAGAAGCGCAACTTATTGCCGGTTTGCTGGCCCGCGATGAGAAGACCATGGCTATATTATACGACCGCTATTCTAAAGCATTGTTTACTGTTGCTTTCCGCATATTAACCAACCAGGAAATGTGTGAGGATGTATTGCAGGAAACCTTTTTAAAAGTGTGGAACAACATCTCGCAGTACGACGAAACAAAAGGCACACTTTTTACCTGGATGTTAAATATTTGCAGGAATAGCGCTATTGACAAAGTCCGGTCGAAAGAATTCAAGGCTATAGCAAAAAACCAAAGCATATCAGGCAACGTAGATAGAGCACATCCACGAACGGAGCTTAATATCGATACACTCGGCTTAGTATCGATGACGGAGAAATTGAACGCCGACCAGAAGGAAATAATTGACCTGGTTTATTTTAAGGGTTATACGCATGTGGAAATTGCGGAAAAATTGGATTTACCTTTGGGCACTGTAAAAACAAGGCTCAGGTCCGCTATTATTGAACTTAGAAATTATTTTAAATAAGTAGTGAACGCAGAAGAATTAATAAAGTCGGGCAAATTAGAACTGTATGTGGCAGGTGCGCTTTGTGGCAAAGAAGCGCGGGAAGTTGCTGCTATGGTAAAAGAAGACCCATCGCTACAAAAGGAAGTAAAGGAAATTGAATTTGCATTGCTTTCCTTATCGGATGCCGGAAATGCGCAACCAGGCGCAGAATTAAAAAACAAGGTAATGGCCGCTGTGCGGCAATCGTCCACAACAGGGAATAATGAAGATAGCCGGGTAATGGTGGAAGGTCCAAAGGTGATAAAAATGAGTACCGTCAATGTTTGGCTGGCAGCTGCTTCCGTGGCCTTGCTATTGGCTTTAACCTTTACTTTTTATAAACTAAATAGAAAGATAGACGAGCAACAATCGGATATTGCGGAACTTAATGGGAAATATAATGCCCAGCTAACTGCCAACGCAAAATATACTGATGAACTGGCGCTTATCAATCACTCAAACACTAAAAAAGTGTTGTTAAGTGGGGTAGCACTTTCTCCCAATAGTAAAGCTGTTGTTTACTGGAATAATTTAAATGGCCGGGTAATTATTAACCCCGCTAATTTGCCAACACCGCCTAATGGCAAGCAATACCAACTTTGGGCCTTAAAGGATGGCAAACCGGTAGACGCCGGAGTATTTGATATTACAAACGATTCAATCAAATTACAGGAATTAAAAAATATTGCCGACGCACAGGCTTTTGCTATTACATTGGAACAAAAGGGAGGCGTTCCTGCGCCTACTTTATCTGCCATGTATGCAATGGGTAATATTTAACCCGTTTTCCTTGTTTAAATTTTTTATTGCACGGCGCCAGATTGGTTAAACGGGGGGCAAGTTTTTACTAAGTCCTTTTCAATTGTTGGAACAAATAAATCCAAACTGAAGTTCGGTGCGTAGGTTAATGCATTGGAACGAAAAGAATAATTGATTGTCGAAACACATTTAATCATTAAAAAGCAATTTTATGAAGAAGGAACTTACTTTCACGAGACGGGTAAAACAATTACCGCTGCTTTTAGCGCTAATGGTTGTTTCATTTTTCTCGAACGCTTCCAGTCACAGGGAAGCGCCATTGATTGCCAACGATCCGTTGGCCGATAATACTGACCTATATGCATTCAGAAGTCCGGATAACCCAAACACCATCACTATCATTGCTAATTATATTCCCGGGGAATTGCCCTTCGGTGGCCCGAATTATTACACCTTCGGGGAAAATGTACGGTATGAAATCCATATCGACAACAATACGGCAACACCGGGCGATGATATTATCTACCGGTTTACGTTCCATAAAACGAGCGAAGACCCAACCACTTTCTTTAACATCAGGTTAGGGAAGCAAAATCTGAAAACCACTTATACCTGTGAAAGAAGTATAAATGGCGGAACAAGTTTTACCACTATTGTGGCGAACGGAATTGTTCCGCCTAATAATATCGGTCCACGCTCCATTGAAACCGCAGTTGGATTAAACACTCCCGATTATAATACACTTATTACGGGTGCCATTTCTACTGCCACTACAGGCGAAAAAGTTTTCTGCGGCCCCGCCGATGATCCTTTCTTTGTAGACCTGGGTGGGATTTTTGACTTAGGTGATGCACCCCGTCAAAACTCAACCGTGCGCGACGGCTTGGCAAAGCGTAATGTTCACTCCATCTGTATTCAAGTGGACATTTCCACTTTGCAAAAGGACGGTAAAAATGTATCGCAAGCTAAAAATATTCTGGATGGAGATTTTGTAGTGGGCATTTGGGCATCTGCCAGCAGGCAGGCAACGCGCACTCTAAACACCAATGGTCCCGGTTCATCGCAATCGGGTAACTGGGTGCAGGTGTCGCGCCTGGGAATGCCGCTTACTAACGAAGCTGTTATACCCGTAGGTAAAAAAGACTTGTGGAATGCCATGACACCCTACCAGGACCTCGATTCAAACGGTGTATTCGGAAATTACTTTTATAACCCCGAGTTGGCATTGTACATGGATGATAGTTTATATGGCGGAGCGGTGCCGGCTTTCCGTGGATTGCGCATTCAACACAAAGCATTAGGTTCTTACGATTTTGGAAATGGTAAGAATGGATTGTTCGGATTAAAGGGAAATGCCGCGCTTGCCGGTACGGCGCTGGACGACGCTGTTGCAGGCAATCTTTTATTGCCTGGCGCTAATAAGCCCCGTTCGGTAGATTTGTGGCCCATTTTTTATACCGGCGTTCCTAATTTAATTCCCTACCAACTGGCTACCGGAAAAAACGGAAACCCGTTAGCAGCCGGTAAACCCTTTATCAATAATTTTATTCCTAACGGAGGAGATATGCTGCGACTTAACATGGCGGTACCGGTTACACCACGTAACGACCCCAAGTTCAGCTCGGAAGGCATTATACAGGCGGCGGTACTTGGCCTTACCGACCCTGCCTATAACGGCAGTGATACGCTTCAATTCATTCCTAACATGGATGGTTTCCCTAACGGAAGAAGACTGGAAGATGATGTAACGCGAATAGAGTTACAGGCCGTTGGCGGTGTAGCATTGGCGGCTATAGGTTTATGGTACGATGATTATAGACCGGGCTTAACACCTTCACCGGTTACTAATCTGCTGGTGAACGTATTGCAATATTCCACCGGTGTGGAAAGGAACGATACCACCTTTAAACCCTCGTTTCCGTATGTGCAAACACCATGGCGGGGGACGGCCGTTAACTAATTGAACAAAAATTCAAGAACTAAAAAACTATAAGATATGAAACGCAATTTATTTACAGTCGCATTGCTGCTGTTGTTAGCGGGAAACTCATTCACAGGGTTCGCATCCAGCCACCGCGAAGCGCCGCTGATCTCCAACGACCCGCTGGCTGACAATACGGACCTGTATGCCTTCCGCAGCCCTGATAACCCGAATAAAATAACCATACTGGCCTGCTACATACCGGGGCAGTTTCCGCATGGCGGCCCTAATTACTATTCATTCGGAGAAAACATCCGCTACGAGATACACGTTGATAACAATACTGCTACCCCCGGCGATGATATTATCTATCGCTTTACCTTCAGTAAAACCAACGAAGACCCCACTACTTTCTTCAATATCCGTTTAGGTAAGCAGAATTTAAAAACTACTTACACTTGCGAGAGAAGCATAGATGGCGGCGCGCATTTTACTACCATCGTTACTAATGGAGTGGTGCCTCCACCAAATATAGGCCCGCGTTCCATTGAAAGCGGGGTTGGTTTGAATACCACTTATGGAGCTCTTTTTGCAAACGCAGTAACTACTGCCACCAGCGGCGAAAAAGTTTTCTGTGGTACCAGCGACGACCCTTTCTTTGTTGACCTGGGAGGTATATTCGACCTGGGCGACGCGCCCCGCCAAAATGGTACGCCACACGATGCACTTACACACCTTAACGTTTCTACCATAGCTCTGCAAATTGATATTTCGATATTGCAGAAAAACGGAAAAAATGTTTCGCAGGCTGCCAACATTCTTGATGACAACTTTGTAATAGGGGTTTGGGCAAGCGCCAGCCGCCAACAAATAAAAACGTTGAACACTAACGGCACGGAAAGCAATTCAGGTAACTGGATACAGGTTTCGCGATTAGGGATGCCTTTAACCAACGAAGCCGTAATACCGGTAGGTATGAAAGACCTATGGAATTCAATGACCCCATACCAGGATCTTGATTCAATTAAAGTGTTCGGCAAATATTTTTATCAACCTGAACTTGCCTTGTACATGGATACTACCTTATACGGCAAGGCAGTGCCTGCTTTATCGGCCTTGAAAATTCAACGCAACTCGTTACAGTCGTTTGGATTTGGAAATAACCAAAAGGGGCTGTGGTCATTAAAAGGTTCGGGCGCGGTAACGGGAACGGCATTAAGCGAGGCTGCTTTTGGAGGGCTGTTATTGCCGGATAGCATGTCGCCACGAGCAGTGGATATTTGGCCTATCTTCAATACCGGCGTACCGAATGCCATACCGTATCAACTGGCTACCGGTAAAAACGGTAACCCCCTTGCTGCCGGTAAGCCGTTCATCAACAACTTTTTGCCGAATGGCGGCGATATGTTGCGCCTGAATATGGCAGTACCAGTAACACCGCGCAACGATCCTAAATTCAGTTCAGAAGGTATTATACAGGCAGCGGTGCTTGGTCTTACGGACCCGGCATATAATGGCAGCGATACTCTTCAGTTTATTCCGAATATGGATGGATTTCCTAATGGAAGAAGGCTGGAAGATGATGTAACACGAATTGAATTGCAGGCCGTAGGAGGTGTAGCATTGGCTGCCATTGGGTTGTGGTATGATGATTACACCGCCGGTGGGCCAAATCCTGTAACAGCCATTTTAGGTGGAGTATTGGGATACAATACAGGAGTAAATCATAACGATACCACCTTCAGAAGTGCCTTTCCTTATGTACAAACACCCTGGGGCGGAACCGGCATAGGAGGCGGACAAGCGGTAGCATATACACAACCTGCTATTTTAGGCCCCACCGTAACCGGAATATTGGGCGTTAGTGCGCCCCAAGCATTTATAAGCGCCTATCCCAATCCGTTTATGGATCATAACATCATAAAGTTAAGAGTAGAAAGCGAAGCGAAAGTGGTTATACAACTTTATGATATAGAAGGCCGGTTGATAAAAACTTTAATGAACGAAAATAAAACGCAAGGAGATTACACACTGGATTGGCGGGGAGGGGAACTTGGCAAGGGAACCTATTTTGCGCAGACCACTGTTGGCGATAAAGTTGTACAGACTTTAAAGCTGGTGAAGGCAAATTAAATTTTCATGCCGGGAAGAAGGATGGCCCTGTGGTAAAACCCGGGGCCTTTTTTATTCTCAAAACAGATATTTGAAAACATCCGCAGGCAAGCATTTTACGTAAATTAATAAAACCCAATGATATGAAAAATGGATTCTTATATATTTTACTGCTATTTACATTTGGCACCGCGGTAGGCTTTATTGTAATTAAGAATAAAAAAAAGGAAGAAACCATTCTTCCCTTTAAAGAAAGAACGGGCCTTTTAGCGAATAGCGACGAATACAAAGCGAACAAGAAAAAGGCTGCCGCACTTTTAGCTGCCATTCAGCAAAACCCCAACGATACAAAGTCGAAACTGGAGCTTGCTTCGCTATACATACAAGAAGCGCGCATTACCGGAAACCATGTGTATTACGACAAGGCAGCGCTTCAATTATCGAATAATGTATTAAAACAAGATTCTACCAATTTTGAAGCTTTGGTTTTTAAAGGCACTATTTATTTATCGCAGCACCATTTTGCCGACGGTTTAAAAATTGCACAACGTATCCAGCAATTAAATCCATATAACGCATACGTATATGGAATGTTAGTGGATGCAAACGTGGAATTAGGCAACTACGAAGCGGCAGTGCAAAACTGCGACAAAATGGTAGCAACCCGCCCGGATATTCGCTCTTATTCACGCATTTCGTATTTGCGCGAAATATATGGTGATTATCCTGGAGCCATTGAGGCAATGAAGTTAGCAGTAAGTGCCGGATACCCCGGCGATGAGGGCACCGAATGGGCACGCGTACATTTGGGCCAGTTGTATGAAAATACCGGCGACCTTGCCAATGCACAAATGCAATACACTATTTCTTTGCAGAACCGGCCCGATTATGCCTATGCTTATGCCGGGTTAGGGCGGTTATTTATGGCTAACAAAAATTACCCCGAAGAAAAAAAATATTTGCGGAAGGCGGATTCATTAGTGAATGATTATGGCATTAAAGATGAATTAACGGATATTTATTTGTTAAGCGGCGAGAAAGAGCAGGCGGATGCTAACGCTAAACAGGTAGTTGAGGCACTGGCAAAAGATGCGCAGAGCGGCGCTAATGATGCCAGCATAGGCCACTATTCCGACAGGGAATTAGCCTATGCTTATCTTAAAACTAACGAACCGGCTAAAGCCCTGGAACATGCGTTGTTAGAATACAATCGCCGCCCGGATAATATTGATGTGAATGAAACTTTGGCCTGGGTGTACTACTATAACAATGATGTTACCAATGCCGAGAAATATATTGTCGTAGCGTTAAAAACAAATTCAAAAAACCCAACACTACTTTGCCGTGCCGGATTAATATACGCAAGGGCGGGTAATACTAAAAAGGCAAAAGAAATAATTCAATCCGCTCTACAAATCAATGCTAATATTAACGAGCAACTGAAAACAGAAGCACAGAAGCTTATTCAAACTGTTTAAGGCTACCTTTCTATATTTATAACATGTGGCGAAAAGGAACTTCTTTCAAATTGCCTTTTTTACTGGCATTTGTTCTGCTGAATATTCTTGTATCGGCCCATACTATTAATTACCACCTCGAAAAGGCTCCAGTAAATGATGTGGTGTGGTTTTATCTTAAATTAGGTTACCAGCACATTATTCCGCAGGGAACAGATCATATACTTTTTGTAGCAGGATTGTGCCTTTTAAGTACAAACATCCGCACTATTTTTTGGCAAGCCACTGCTTTTACCGTTGCTCATTCCATTACCCTGGCGCTTTCCATGAAAAATATAATTGTTGCCCCACCATCAATAGTTGAACCTATTATTGCGCTATCCATTCTTTTTGTAGCGGTAGAGAATATTCTTATTTCCGAATTAAAACCGTGGCGAATACTTATAGTATTTTTCTTCGGGCTCATTCACGGAATGGGCTTTGCCAGTTCACTAAATGAGATAGGCTTACCCCGCGATGCATTTACGATTTCTATTCTTTCATTTAATGTAGGGGTTGAGTTAGGGCAAATTACAGTAATAATAGCCGTATTCGGACTGCTCATTTTTTGGCTTGGCAACAAACCCTGGTACCGTACTCGCGTGGTTTATCCCCTTTCCGGCTTTATTGGTTTTGTTGCTGCTTATTGGACTGTTCAAAGGGTATTTGCGCTATAATTTTACGCGGTATACTTTCGTGGTTCCCTGCGATTCTTGTTACTTATTTGTTACTTGAAGTAGGTTAACCCTTGCCAGTCCAACTCTTTAAATTTTTGTATCGGAAAGTAACTGCTGCTAAATAGCCTGTTACATAAAATGCCACATTTGGGGGATACCGATTGGCTACAGGAGCGTTAGTTTTGTCCCCTAAGCTATCTGACGTATATTTTGTTTTTGCCCTATTTTGCACCTTCGCCGGAATTAATGAATAAAACGCGGTTCATCTTTCTTGCTATTATCACTAATCTCTTTCTTATAGGGATGCTGGTTGGGGGATTGCTGAATGCCCAAAGTGTTAACCTGGATAGCCTCCGCAATATTGTTACAACTACCCCGAACAAGATTTATAAAATTAATGCACTTAATACCTGGGCATTTGAATTAAGGCGTACCAATGCCGATAGCAGTTTGCTTTTAGCAAAAGAGGCTTTACGTTTAAGCGAATTAAGTAATTATAAAACCGGTAAAGGCGATTACTACTTTATTTTAGGCAGTTTGGTATTTAATGCCAACCCTGATTCCGCTATATGGTGCCATCGCAAGGCAAATAATTTATACTTGGCCGGCGACTCGCTCCATATAGCTTTTAATCACTCCGTTCTTAGTAACGCGTACCTCATGAAACCGGACTATGATTCTGCTCTTTATTACGCTTTATTGGGCGTAAGTCAAATGCAAGTGGCAGGGGCCCCTTTATCTCAACTGTTATGGGGCTTTAAACGGGTAGGCGATGCATATTATTACAGAAGTAATTTCGATAGTGCGCTTTTTTATTTGCACAAAGCACTTGCCATAGCCGATAAAATAAACGACCTGAATGCACAAGGAGGTTGCCTTACGGGCTTAGGAAATATTTACGGCGCCGAAGAGGACTACCCATCTGCAATTGATTATACGCAACGGTCGGTTGTGATTTATAAAAGGCTGGCATATCATCATCTTTACCTGGTCAGTTTAAGCAATTTAGCTGGTATGCTTTGCTATGCTAATAAATTTGCAGAGGCAGGCCTAATAGCAGATTCGGCTTTAGCAGAGTGTAAAAGGTTCGATATAACGCGCCACTTAGCGCATAATTATCAAACCAAGGGTGAAATTAAGGACCGCCAGCAACAACACCGCCAGGCAATAAAGTATTATTTGGTAGCGCTAAAGTATAGCGAACAGAATAACAATCAATTGATACACTATCAGTTGCTCGATGAGATTGGAAATTCCTACCTGGCGCTTCACGAACCATCTAATGCTATTAACTATATAACCCGCTCGCTGGAAGCCTCTGATAAAAGTGATAGGGAACACATTAAAGAATGTTACTTGAGTTTATCGCGGGCCTATAAGCAACTGGGCAATACTGAAAAGGCATACGATTTTTTAAGCAAATACTCGGCTTTAAAGGATACTATATACAATGAGGACAAAAACAAAACAATCGCCCAACTTAACACGCAATACGAAACAAGAGAGAAAGAAGAGGAAATTAAGTGGCTTAAAAAAGATGGTGAGGCCAAAACTGTCCTTATGAGTAAGGAAAAGCAATTGCGTAATTTGTTACTGATAGTTGTATTGCTTGTGTTTGTATTGGCCATTAGCGTGTATTACCGGTTCCGGGAAAGACAGCGAAAGGAACAGGAAAGGACATTGCTAAACGAACGATTAAGATTAAGCCGCGACCTGCACGACGATATTGGTTCTACACTTAGCAGCATACCTATTTTTAGCGAAGAAGTGAAGCGGCGTATAGAAAGCAACCGTATTTCCGAGGCTTTAAACCTGCTAAACAGAATTACTGCCGATGCGCGGGAAATGGTAAACAACATGGGCGACATGGTGTGGTTGATCAACCCGCAAAATAGCAATATGGAACACCTTGTGGACCGTATCCATAGCTACGCCAGTTACACATTAAGCGCTAAAAACATCTCCCTCTTCTTTCATTGTAATGAAGGGGTTAATACCACTTCACCCACTATTGAGGCGCATAAAAATATTTACCTGATAATGAAAGAGGCCCTGAATAACCTGGCTAAATATTCAAATGCCAGCAAAGCGCATGTGATTATAGCCGTAAGCCCGGCGGATTTAGAGATTTCTATATCGGATAATGGCAAAGGGTTCGATGCAACAGTTGTTCATAGCGGCAACGGGTTAAAGAACATGTACGAAAGGGCTAAAAGTGTAAAGGCGACGCTAAACATTTCTTCTGCCCTTAACGCAGGAACAAAAATTGTTCTTGTTTGCCCTATACAAAAAATCAGCAACGTTTAATAATTACTTGTTCAATATAAAATGTGAAATATGGGCATACGAGTTACAATTTTTGAAGATAACCGCACTTTTCTCGATTCGCTGTTATTGCTTTTAGAACGCAATCGGAAATTTACCCTGGCTAACGCATTTAGCAATGCAGACAATGTGGTGGAGAAGGTAAAAAGCAGCCAGCCTGATATAGTGTTAATGGATATTCAAATGCCCGGTACGGATGGTATTGAAGCATTAAAAACTTTAAAAGCTAAATTCCCCGGGCTAAATATCCTTATGCAAACTGTTTTTCAGGACGAGGATAAAATTTTTAAGGCCATTATCCACGGTGCTTCTGGTTACATTTTAAAAACCACATCGCCTGAAGGGATCTTTCAGGCAATAGAAGAAACCTATAATGGTGGAGCTCCAATGAGTCCCGTTGTTGCCACCAAAGTTTTAAAACTTATGCAGAAGAGGCACATGCTCCTTGGTTCTGCCGATGAATCTATTCATTTAACGCCGCGGGAAATAGAAATAATTTACCTGATGATAGAGGGATGTAGCTATAAAATGATAGCCGATCGCTGCAATATATCATTTGAAACCGTGAGGTCCCATATTAAAAATATATACGCAAAGTTACATGTTGGAACTATGACGGAGGCAGTGGTTTTTGCTATAAAAAATAAACTGGTTTAGCTGGTTTATGGAAATTTCGCTTACTAATTTCTTACGTACTTTTATCTCAAGATAATTGTTGCACCTGATATTTTTCTTTTTGCGGTTAGTGAGAAAATTTCTCCCGCCCCATGTGGGCGGTGTTTTCTCATAAGGAGTTTTTTAAACCCCATTCATTAAATTGAAAGCATGCTAATGTTTGGGTTTTGACCCTATTAACTTCTTTGGCACATTTTTTTCATCCTCGCCTTCTTCTAAAAGCGGCGTTAACGTGAAAATAAATTTTTACCTATAGTGATGTTCGGGCAAACTTTCGACTGTTGTTGAAGGTTTGCCTGTTTTTTTTAGGTAGAATTCATTTCCAACGCTGCGGACACATTTTTTAAGATTATAAAATCAGACTTATGCAGCGTTTATTTTTACTACCTAACGAGAACGAATCATGTTGTACGAATATACAACCCACAAAAACGGCTTCTCAAACATTTTTCAGACAAAACTTGTTTAACCAATTTAAAGGAAGGCTGGCCTTAATAGCTTGTCTCGCCTTTTTTGTTTTTCCGGCTATAGGGCAGGTTACAAACGGTTTTGAACTCGACGGCGATGCAAATGCCGTTGCACCAAACCCGCCGGATGACTGGAGCCTTATTTATAATGGAACTGGCAGTGCAACCCTAACAACAGGGATTGTTACAGATATGCCTTCCAACAATGATAATGCTTTTTTTGGGGGCTCGAAGGATGTAAATGATGTACCAACCTGGAGTTGGAAAGCATTCAGTACCCCGGATAAGGATGATATTCTTCATGGTGGGGCTGCGCTTTATAATAACAACCTTTATTTTTTTGGCGACCGCTATGCAACTAACGGTGATGCTGAAATAGGCATCTGGTTTTTCCATGATAACGTTGGCCCCCTTCCAAATGGCACCTTTAGTGGGAAGCACGTGGTGGGCGATATTTTGCTGTTAAGCAATTTTACCAATGGCGGCGGCGTTGCCACCGTTACTGCTTACGAATGGGTGGGCAGTGGCGGCTCCAACGGAAGTTTGAACCAAATAAATGTAAATGGAACCACGCTTTTCGCTATTGTAAATGCAGCGACGCAAGCTTCTCCCTGGCCATACACCCCAAAATTCGGCTCTGCGGGAACTTTTCCTGCAAATGCATTTTTTGAAGGGGGAATAGATTTGACCGCTTTGGGCTTTCCGGTTACCGGGTGCTTTGGGTCTTTTTTAATTTCTACCAGGGCCTCGCAATCTTTAAATGCTGAATTGAAAGATTTCATAGGAGGCAGCTTCAATAGCGGCCTGCAGGTAACTGTAAATTCTGATACCATTTGCCCAGGCCAAAATACAACACTAACTGCAACAGTGAGCGGAGGACAGGGCACCCTTAATTATAAGTGGAGCACGAACGAAACTACCAATTCTATAACCGTATCGCCAAGGATTACAACCATATATACAGTAACTGTAACCGGTTCAAGTGCCTGCGTTTCGGCAACAGCTTCGGGAACTGTTACTGTTCCCTCCCAGCCTACAGCCGTTTGTAAAAATATTACTCTTACCCTGGTAAATGGCGTTGCTACAATTGTAGCCGCTGATGTGGATGGGGGAAGCACAGCGGCAGCCGGGATAGTTTCCCGTACGGTTTCTAAATCGGAATTTAATTGTTCAAATATTGGCGCTAACAATGTAACACTTACGATAACCGATGCTTGTAGTAATGTTTCTACTTGTAACGCAGTTGTAACTGTTGTTGGTGCATCCTCTTTACCTGTTTGTAAAAATGACACCATACAGGTAAGTTCCGGACAAACTACTTGCATTACGGTGCAAGATGTGTTAGCCGGGGTAGCTTCATCATGCGGGGATACTGCCTGGGTAAGCCCAAGCTGCTTTGGATGTGGTGATGCAGGTGACAATGTTGTAACCGTATATGTAAGAAACGCCCAGGGAAATATTAATACCTGTACGGCCCATGTGCTGGTACAACCGCAAACAGTTAGGGCTGTAATTTGCCCTCCTTCGCGGGTGCTTACACTGGAGTGCGGACACGCTACTTTAGTGCCGCCTCTTTTGGCGCCGGGTGATACCTGCGTAAGTTTTAGATCGATTTTGACCCAAACCGAATTTACCTGTGCGGACCTGGGAGTAAATATTGATACGTTGATTGTAGTGAACCCATCGAACAACGATACTACAATTTGTATTTGGTCAATAACTGTATTGGATAGTGTAGGTATTTCAGCAGCTGGAAACGACACGGCCCTACAATGCCCTGTTGCCGGGGCGTCGCTGCCATTTATGGCGCCTACTACTGCTAGTTGTAATACTTTGCATTTTCATGATTTTACAGCACAAGAAGGCTGTAACATGATTGTAGCGCGTATTTGGTGGGCAACCGATTCGTGTGGAGTAAGTTCGGACACAGTAACTCAAACTATTAGGGTAAGTGATAATATTCCTCCTACCATTGGCGGCCAGGGCAGCGACCTTACTATATACTGTATAGCGGGGCCGAAATTTACACCGCCTACAGCGAGTGACAATTGCAGTTCTAATCCACGTATCGATTCATTCGATGTAAGGGTGAATGGTAACTGTCCGCAGGCTTACAGGGTAACCCGTTCGTGGTTTGCAACGGATGCCTGTGGTAACCGGTCCGATACAGTTAGCCAGACGGTTAGTGTAATTGATACGGTAGCTCCGGTATTAAGTGGCCAGGGCGCGAATACAACTGCAACCTGCAACGGTACACCATTATTCCATGCGCCAACTGCAACGGATAACTGCGACCCGAATCCAAGATTGGATTCAATCACAATAAATTCAGGTAGTGGGTGCTCATCGGGTATAACCCGTATGTGGTGGGCAACCGATGCCTGTGGTAATGTATCGGATACAGTTAGCCAAATGGTAACGGTAACCGATAACACTAAACCAACAGTAAGTGGCCAGGGCGCGAATACAACCGCAACTTGCAACGGCACACCATTATTCCATGCACCAACTGCAACGGATAACTGCGACCCGAACCCGCGATTAGATTCAATCACAATAAATTCAGGTAGTGGCTGCTCATCGGGTATAACCCGTATGTGGTGGGCAACCGATGCCTGTGGTAATGTATCGGATACAGTTAGCCAAATGGTAACGGTAACCGATAACACTAAACCAACAGTAAGTGGCCAGGGCGCGAATACAACCGCAACTTGCAACGGCACACCATTATTCCATGCACCAACTGCAACGGATAACTGCGACCCGAACCCGCGATTAGATTCAATCACAATAAATTCAGGTAGTGGCTGCTCATCGGGTATAACCCGTATGTGGTGGGCAACGGATGCCTGTGGCAACCGTTCGGATACTGTAAGCC
>JADMIO012791259.1_pt1 | contig 91369 bp, 73 predicted proteins | sample 8958161 | NCBI WGS metagenome assembly JADMIO01 (sample SAMN16585339, study PRJNA669376) | soil metagenome | isolation source: Crop rotation soil | place: USA: Cullars Rotation, Alabama | collected 2011
TCTTAACCCGCTCCCCCCACTCGGTCTTGGGAAATGTCCGACAGGCTCTTGACTGGGCTTGATTGACCTTGATCCGGCTTGATTCACCGCACATCGCCGTCACCTAAGGTAGGGAACGCTCGCCGAGCGTTCCGTCGCATCTCTCTCCTCGTGCCCAAGCTCCAGCTTGGACACGCACTTGTCCTGGTGGCTCCTGCTTCCCGAGCCATCACCGGAGCCGGAGCTTCGCTGACAGTGACGTTCCGAAGCTGGAACGAGGAGGATCATGGCCGGTAGCCAAGGCCGGGAAAAAATTTGAAACACGTATAAGCGCGTGCAGGCTTGATTCGCCTTGAGTCGGGCTTGCGGCGGCAAGTCCGGGAAAAGCGGATGGCGGGGAAAAATTTCCAGCTTCGATTAGACACGATTAGGCACGACTGGGGGCGATTTACTCTGGAATGGCAGCTTGAGTGAGGTGCGGTCTGTGAGGGGTGAAAAAGAATTTCAGGCATTATCAGGCGAGTGGTTCCCGCATCGTGCAACAGCGCTTTTGGTGCGGCTCGCCGTTCGGCCGGATATTCGTAAGCATTACTCAAACACGATTCACTTTGAAGCGCTCCGCGCACCGCTTTTCACAACTCCATCAAACCACTTCTTTCCTGTATACAGGAACCGCGTCGCCGTGTCGAGTCGAATCGCCGAGATCCCCGGCTCGTGCCGACGCGAATTCACCCTCGAAATGCGGGCGCCCGGCGGGGCGGCCTGTACTTTTGCCTTTCATCCAAGTCGGACTTGCCGAGGAAAGCTGGGATCGACCGGGCGCAAGATGAGGGAAATTCTCGAGCTACCTGACCCCACCCTTTCCTACCTTGCGCGCTACTTCTTCCCCTCCGTGGGCAGTGCGATGGCGTCCGCCTCGAGCTTGGCGATGATCGGCTGGTACTTCGTGAACAAGGCTTTGAGCTCCGGGTCCTGGGCGGAGTTCGCTCCGGCCGTGAAGGCCGTGTTGGTCCGCTTCGCTTCCTTCTGAAACGCCTTCAGGAAGGCTTTGTCGAACTTGTCCCCGTTCTGCTTGCGCAGTTCTGCCAAATCCCTTTCCTCCGCCGCGCTCTGCGCGATCGCCGGCATCGGGGCGCGCTTGGCCACGGCGATCGTCCCCATCTCGCCCCAGGCATCGTGCAGCGGTTTCTTCGCGGACTCCGCGAACTTCTGCACGGCGGGCGATCCGGGCGGCGGCAGCCCGCGCCCTGTTTGGGGAAACAACCATTGCGAGTTATAGATCTCGCTCAGGTGAATGAGCAGCAACTGCGGCTCGGCCGCGCCTTTGAGCAATTGCCTGTCGGCGGAAGAAAGCACCGGCTTCTTCGCCGGGGTGGCCGCCGCGCTCCCCGGCGCCGGCGCGACCTGGGCGGAGAGCGCGAGGGGCAGGAGAAAAAGGGCGGCGACCGTGCAGAGGGCGGATCGAAGTTTCATGGGGGGGAGAGCATGTTACAACGCCGAACGACGGAACGCCACTCCGCTCGCGCGTCTCGCGGCGAAGATGGACTTTGGTCGCGGCCGCCGGTGTCTTCCTTGTCCGATTGCCACATTGCCCGATTGCCATTGCCGCTTCAGAATTGCCGGATTATTCTTCCGCAGTATGAACATCGTGCTGCCGGAAACGCTGGAGACGAGGCTCACCCCTGCGCACGCAGCGCTGCACCTCGCCATCGGACTCTATGCGTCTGGCGAGGTCACTCTCGGCCAGGCGGCAGAAGCGGCGGGACAACCGCAGGGTGAATTCATGCGCGAACTCGGCCGGCGCAAGATTCCCCTGCATTACGGCGTCGAGGATTTTGCTGAGGACCTCGTCGCCATCGAATCGCTGGGGCAGCGCTGAGGTGTGATCGTCGTCAGTGACACCTCGCCGCCTCACAGCACTCCTCACGATTGGCCGCGCGGAATTGCTCCCGCTCTTGTTTGGCCGTGTCCTCATTCCACCTGCCGTGCGGCAGGAGCTTTTGCGCGAACATCCAATCCTGCCTGCGTGGCTCGAGGTAGTGACGCCGACCATCATCCCGCCCGCCGTCATAAACGCCAAGCTTGATGCCGGAGAGACGCAATCCATCGCACTCGCCGTGGAATTGCGCGTGGAAACCGTGTTGATGGATGAACGCCTTGGCCGGCGTGTCGCCCAGTCGCTCGGCCTGCGGACTACGGGCGTGCTCGGTTGCCTCGTCCTTGCCAAGCGCGACGGGCACCTCCCCGCCATTTCCACGGTCATTGCCGAGTTGCAATCCATGGCGGGCTGCTGGTTCGACGAGGAACTGATCGCCGCCGTCCTTCGCGCTGCGGGCGAGACATAAATCCCGTTTCCCTCGTTCCGAAAGTGAGGCTTTCGGAATGCAACTCCACGGACGCAATTCCATCGCGCGGATCGGTGGGAAAAAGCGAGTCGTTATTGCACTCCACCGTCCACGAAACGGAGTTTCAACCCGCAAAGTTGGCGTTTCCAAAGCCCCACTTTAGGAGCGAGGGGGAAAAGCCTAGAGTGTGTTCTGCACTTGGGACGCCGGAGGCGTCATGGATATTAGCCCCGGGTCGAGGGAGCTTGCGACCGAACACCCAGGGTGTACATCCCCTCACCGGACATTCCAACCGTCCCGGCGTCAGCCGCATCATGCCGAGGGGGAAGAGATGCGGCTGACGCCGGGACGGTTGGAGTTGCGATTTCATCGCCTTATACCCCGGGTGTCGCTCGCTCCACTCGCTCGACCCGGGGCTAATTTCTACGGTCCCTTCGGGACATCTTGCCGTCAAAGCGCAGAACACGCTCTAGCAACCTCAAATCACTAATTTTCCATTCGGCCAATGCTCAGTGCGATAGTGCGTTTTCAGGTTCGTTGGCTTCATGCTAATCCCCAAAAAGCCACGCCACGCTCACTTTCAGAACCTTCGCGAGCGCTTGGGCTTCGTAGTCCATCACGTAACGCTGGCGGTTTTCTAATTTAGAAAGCGAGGTTTGGGTAATTTGAATGCCGAGACGGGCGAGCCTTCCTGAAAGATCGTTTTGTGAAACAGCGGGCTTCATCGCAAGCCGTGCGAGCCGAACGCGGCTTCCAATTACGTTTTTATGTTTCGACTCGCGGGTTTTCTTCACCGCCTCCGCTTCTAGGCGGATATCTGCGGTGAAATATTCGCATGAAGAATATCCTTGGATACCTCATGATTTCACCTTAGACGAATCGGAAGCGCCGCTTCGCCACTCAAACCAAAATCAATCAAATATGAAAACACACACGGCCAACCTCATCTTAGCGGTGCTCACCTCATTAGTTGTGTCCCAGCAATCCTCCGCGCAATCACTTTCTCTTGGTCTGGTTGCCCACTACGAACTCGACGGCAACGGACTCGACTCCAGCGGCAACGGAGCGAACGGCACATTTGTCGGGACCTTAACTCCAATTGCCGATAGATTGGGGAATCCAAGCGGTGCCCTTGGTTTTGACAAGAATGGATACGTCGATCTGCCGAATACAACTCTTTTGAACGGCGCTACCCAGGCTGCCATCACGGGCTGGGTGAGAAATCGGCAGCTTCCAGGTGAAGATGGATTTGTAATCAGCGCAGACGATCCTCGTCCCGGCTTAGCACCATTTACAGTGAGGTTTAATGGTAACGAAATTCAGGAAGCATTTTTTGGTGATACGCTAAAGGGACCGACCGACCCAGACAGATTTGTAGGTTTTGAAGGTGGTTCGGGAATTCTTGTACCGCAAAATGCCTGGTTTTCATTTGTTTCGCAGTTCTCCTCGCTCGGAGGGCAAACGACTTATCAACTCTATCTAAATGGACAATTGGTTCTTGAGCGAGATTATGCCCGATCTGCTCAGGTAACATTCGACCAGCCCATGCCGATTGAAATCGGGGCGCTCGAGGGCTATTTTTACCCGTCTACAGAGTTCAGAGGCGATATTGATGACCTGCGAATTTACGATCGAGCACTGACCCCGGAGGAAATTGCCGTAATCTCTGCCCCTGAGCCCACCGTCGCGTTCCTGCTGGCGGGAGCGGCTTTCCCGGTGCTGCTTGCGCGGCGGCGCTCAAAGTAGGCGGAGTGGCGCAGGCGGGCGGGTCCGAAGGGCTTAATCTCCGAATCTCGCTTCGAACGAAACCGATGAGAACTGTGGACCGATCGCTCGATGTGCAAGGCATGACCAACGCCCCACTTTCCCATCGCAACGGCAGGCTGCGGCCATTGGCGCTTCCTGTACTTCCCATTGCCGAGGGCGCCCCACTACCATGTGTCCGATGCCCCACGACGAATTCGCCTACGATGCGACGGCACGCGCTTCGCGCTTTGTCGCATTCATAGACGAATGCGGCGACCATTCGTGGACGCACATCAACCCGGAATTTCCCCTCTTTGTCCTCTCCACCATTCTCGTCGAGCGCGATCACTACGCGCACGAAATCATTCCCGCGCTGGGGCGGATGAAACTCCGCTATTGGCCGCATGAAGGCGTCAATCTTCACACTCGCGACATCCGAAAGGCGCTGGCCGACTTTGCCTTTCTTCAAGTCCCCGCGTTGCGCCAAGCTTTCCTCGCCGAAGTGAGCGCGATGATGGCGCGCTTTGAGTTCACACTTTTCATCACCGGCATTCGCAAACTGGAGTTCATCGGCACGCACGGCGCACACAGCGAGAACCCCTACGAAATTGCGTTGGAGCGCACCTTCGAGCGTGTCTTGCACTTTCTTGAAAGCTGCGGCGAAACCGCGCTTCCCGTCATCGCCGAGGCGCGCGGCAAAACCGAGGATGCGGCTCTCGCGGCGTCGTTTTTCCGCCTGCTCCATGATGGCACTCGCAGTGCGCCAGGCGAGCGCTTCCGCCAGCTTCATTGCCCCATGACCTTTGTGCGCAAGCAGCAGAACATCGCCGGTACACAACTGGCCGACCTCTGCGGCTATCCGGCCGCGCGCCATATTTTGAAGCCCGCACAGCCGAATCTTGCCTTCGACGTGGTGCGCCCACACATTTACCGACGCGACGGCGAAACTGGCTGGCAGGTGCTTCCGTAGAAAAAAGAAATGGGCGGCTCCGACAATTGCCGGAGACCGCCCATCGTTCGAGAATTCCCGAACCGTGATTGCATCATATCCGATGCACGGCGTTTGGCAAGGCCCAGGTCCACGACTAACGCGCCCCCTTCGCCGCGCATCCACCCCGCCGCTTCATCCGCTGGAGCGCTGCCTGCAAGACGTGCTGCTGCCACTCGTGCTCCCAGGTGTTGCGCACGTCAAAGCCATCCGGCACTCGCACAATCGCCGCCGTCTCGCGTCCGCTGCCGCGTGTCGGGCTCTGCGCCGTCGCCGTCGCCGCTTGCGAAATGGGTGGGTCTGGTGGTGGGGTCAGCTCGAGGGAACGTTTTTTTCCTCGTTCCTCAAAGTGAGGCGAGACTACAGCATTCACGAGTAGCTTTCCACCAGTCACCCATCCCACCATGAACCGCCGCACTTTCCTCCAGCAAACCGGCGCCGCGCTCGCGGCGGCCGCTCTTCCCGCCCATTCCTTCGCCGAGGCGAAGTCGAAGACCATCGTGCTCCAGTCCGCGTGGGCCACGCACAATATCGGCGACATCGGCCACACGCCGGGGACTTTGCGCGTGCTCGAGCAGCATCTGCCCAACGTGAAGGTGGTGCTCTGGGCGATGTCGCTGGATGAGCGCGTGAGGGCCATGTTGCAGGCGCGTTTTCCGAAGGTGGAGATCGTGCGGGGCAGTCTCAAAGAAAGCGCGGCCAACGAACCGCTGCTCACGGCCATCCGGAACTGCGACCTTTTCATGCGCAACTCCGGCATGGGGCAGGACCCGGCCTTTATGCAGTTCTGCCAGCAGAATGGGAGGCCGTATGGCCTTTTCGGGCAATCGTATTTTCCCGACATGGTCGAAGGCCCAGGCGCGGAGGAGCGCATCGCGCTGCTGAACGGCGCGGCGTTTCTCTATACCCGCGAGACGAAGACGCTGGCCATCCTCAAGGGAGCCGGCGTGAAGACGCCGGTGCTGGAATTTGGGCCGGACGGCTGTTTCGGCATCGACGTGCGCGACGACGCGCGCGGGTTGGCGACGATGAAGAAGCTCGGGCTCGAAGAGCGCAAGTTCATCACGATCGAACTGCGCACGCACACGCCGTCGCATCCCGGGGTGGATGACAAACGCCCGCAAAAACTCAATCCGCTGCATCCTACGCCGGAGATGATCGCCGACGACGAACGGCGCGCGGCGAAGTATCGCGACCTCATCACGCGCTGGGTACAAAAGACGGGCAACAAAGTGCTCATCGCGCCTGAGGTCGAGAAGGAAATGGAGCACAACCGGCGCTTCATCTACGACCGGCTTCCGCCCGAAATTCAGAAGCAGGTGGTGAACCTCGAGTATTTCTGGAACGCCGACGAAGCCGCCTCGGTCTTCGCGCGCGCCCACACCATCGTCTGCCACGAACCGCACTCGCCCATCATCGCCCTCGCGAACGGCACGCCGATCATCCACACCTACTCGGAGTTTCATTCCCCCAAATGCTGGATGTTCAAGGACATCGGCCTGCCGGAGTGGCTGCTGGAGATGGACGAGACGCCGGTGGAGAAAATGGCCGAAACACTCTTCGCCATCGACTCCGATTACGCCGGCGCCCAGGTGAAGGTGCGGAAAGCGATGGCCTATGTACACGAGTGCTTCGGCCGCTCGATGCAGGTGATCCGGAAACGGATCGGCTCGTGAAAAAAGTTCGATAAACAATCCGCCTTACGCCAGGCGCCCGGGACAAGGGCCGATCAGCAGTAAACGCGCGCGGCGTCGAAACATCAAAGTCTTGTCATCCTGAGCTTGCCGAAGGACCTCCAATCAGTGCCTTTCTTCATCCGCATGACTACGGAAAGCCGCTTCCAGAATCGGATTCTGGTCTAGCGACAACAATTGCTCCGCACAAAAACCCACGGAGATTGGAGGTCCTTCGACTACGCCCATGATTCCCCGCTCCGCTCAGGATGACGACGTTTGGGGAACGGCGCTGTCGCTCAAAATGGGCGCACCAAATTGATTTGAAATTGCTCTAGCTTCGGCACTTCTCTCAACGGCTCTTCTCCAAAATCGCCACTTCCTTCTTCAACTGCGCCGAAAGCCGGTGCTTCACGATATACACCTGCGCGATGCTCACCGACAGGCTCGACGCCACCTTGGCCGCCGGCCATTGCTTCACCACCAGGCAATCGAAAATCTGGTAATGCCGCGCATCCACCCGGCGCTTCACCCGCTGGAGCGCCGCCTGGAAGACGTGCTGCTGCCACTCGTGTTCCCAAGTGTTGCGGAGGTCGAATCCATCCGGCACCCGCTCGATCGTCGCCGTCTCGCGTCCGCTGCCGCGCGTGGGGCTCTGCGCCGTGGCCGGCGCCCGCTTTCGAAATTGGTCCGCGATGCGCCAGCGCGTGATGTGCAGCAGCCACCCCTTGAACGACCCCTGCTCCCGCTCGTACTTCGTGATGTTCTTCGCCACCGTGATCACCGTCTCCTGCACCACGTCCTGCGACTCCGCATCCGTGAGCCCGCTCTGCCGCGCCACGCCATAGATCAGCCGCCAGTACGTCTCGAAAAATTCCTGCCAATTCCGCTGGTCCTGCCAGTTCGTCAATCGCTCCACCAAACTCTTCCGCGTCGCCTGCAGGCGCGGGCCGGTCGCGGTGGGAGAGGCTTTCATCGGCGGCGATTGTAGCCGCAATGCGCTGCTTTGGAAGGCCCAAGCTGCGCTAGGCGAAGGCGGCGGGCGATGCCCGGAGGGACGAGCTCCCGCGCGCTCCCAAAATTCCAAGCGCGTTCCAAGGCGCGATTGCCGCTCTTGTCTTTTCGCGCCGGCCTTTGAAAAATCGCGCCATGGCTGCGCCTCCTCCTCTTCCGCCCGCGCAGAGCCGCCGCATGCCGCTGGGCATGAAAGTGCTCATCGTCCTGAGCGCGTTGAGCGCAATGAGCCTGCTTCTCGCTTGCGGCGTAGTCCGCCTTTTTTACGTGCCGTCCGGCGCCATGGAGCCGACCATTCACCGTGGAGATCGTGTTTTGGTCGAGTACGTATCGCTTCTTTGGCGCCAGCCCCGACGGGGAGAAATCGTCGTTTTTTCCACGACCGATCTGCCTGTGATGGGGCCGCATTCGCCCTACGTCAAGCGCCTGGTAGGCTTGCCCGGCGAAACCTTGCGGATCGAAAATGGCGCGCTGCTCATCAATGGCGTGCGCACCCCGATCTACAATGCAGTCGGCGAAATCCAATACGTCTTCCTGCCGTCCGCGAAATATCTCCGTAGCGCACAGGAAACTGTGACCGTCCCGCCGAACTCCTACTTCGTCATGGGTGATAATTCGCCCAACAGCGCCGACAGCCGCTTCTTCGGTTTTGTCCCGGCCAAAGCTTTGCAGGGACGCGTCATCTGGCACTTTGCCCTGGGGAAACCTCCGCCAGTTCCTTGGGAACATTGAAACTGGCACGGACGCCGCACCGTCCTTCGCCACAACACTTGCCCCTGTAGCGGCGCTCTATGAGCGTCGGACGCATTCCCCCTCTTTCTTTCCTCTGCGCCTCTGCGGCCTCTGCGTTTCAATGCCTTTGGTTGCGGGCGGTGGCCCGCGCCTGATACCAATGCCCGCCAAATGAAACTCGCCGTGCTCAATCCCAAGGGAAGCGATCCCTCACAGAACTTTCCCGATGGCGCGGGGGCGCCGGGTGAGGAGGCGCATCCGCCGGTGAACGGGCATGGGTTTGCGGCGTGTACGAGCGGCGCGTTTTTTCGCAAGGACCAGGAGATTCCCGCGGGGCAGAAGGAGGTGCTGGTGCTGTTGCGGCACAATTTGAAGGCGTGCCGGCAGGCGCTGGCGGAGTTGCGGGGCGAAGGCAAGACGGTGGCGATCGCGTGGCAAGAGGCGGGGCCGCTGCAGGTCGCGGAGCAACTGGCGAAGCCGGCGGCGTTCAAGCTTTTCCAGGAAATTTGCCAGCGGGCGGATGGAGCCATCGCGACCACGCGCGACGTGGGGACATTTTTCACGGCGGCGGGTGCGCGGCACGTCGAATTCATCCCGATGCCGTATCCCCTCGAGGATGCGCGCTGGAATTTTGCGACGCCGATCGAGGAGCGGCGCGGGATTTTCGTGGGGACGCGCGAATTTCGCGTGCCTTCGCGCAATCATCTCGCGGCCTTGCTCACGCTGCGGCAGCTCGCGGCTTCGATGTACGAGACGGTGACGGTGATCAACGGCGATGGCTGGCGCGGGCGCCGGATGCTGGCGCAGCTGGAGTATGATGAGCGGCTGCTCAAAGTGGTGGAGGGGCGGATGCCGTATCCGCGCTATCTGCGGCTGATGGGGAAGCACAAGCTGGTGTGGCAACTCGACGCCAGCGGCGGAACTGGACAAGTGGCGGGCGATGCGCTGCTCGCCCGGGTGCCGTGCGTGGGCGGCAATGGAACCACGGAACGCCTCGCTTTCCCCGATCTCTGCGGGCATGGACGCGATGCGGAACATCTCTTCGATATCGCGGCGCGGCTGCTGGAACACCCGCACGATTGCGAGGCGGTGATGGGGCGGGCGGAGGAAAGCGCGCGTGAAAAGCTTTCTTTCGCGGCGGTGGCGAAGCGGCTGGAATCCTTTTTCCGGCGGATCGGGCGGTAAGGCCAGTCAAACGCGGCGCTCGATTTCCGGCGCGCCGTATTTGAAGATCCAAACGGTGACGATGGCGCCGAAGGCGAGAGCGAGGCCCCAATGTGCGGTGATCAAAAGCAGCCCGGCCAGCAACGGAAGGGCGAGGACGATCTGGCGCTGGAAGGAACCATGCGTCGCGGCGACGGCGAGCATGCCGATGGCCGAGGCGGCGGCGACGATGCCACCCAGCAGATGCAGCGTCCAATCCAGAGCGGTGCCGATCGCCACCGGGCCGGGCACGCGCGGCTCGCAATTCATGGCGACCAGAATCATCACGCAGAACACGAGGAGAAAAATGATGACGATAGAAAGGGTGGTTTTCATAGGTCAGGAAGGAGGGCTAATAAGGATTCGCATTTGCAGCAGCGAGCGGCCTTTGAGACGCGCTCTATGGAGTGGCCGCCTTGATGGCCTCCAGCTCCTCCCAACGGGCGTAGAGCTGGATAACTCGCTCTTTGCCTTCCTTGAGCTGGGTCTCGAGAGCCTGCCATTCGTGGCCGTGCTTTTCGTAGAAATCGGGAGCGGCAAACGCGGCTTCGAGGCGCGCGACTTCTTTCTCGGCGGCGAGGATATCGGCTTCGATGGTCTCGAGTTCGCGGGTTTCCTTGTAGCTGAGTTTGCGGGCGCGCTCGGAGCGGCGGGAAGTGGAGACTTCAACCGGTTTCGCGGCGGCAGGCGGCGCGGAGAGCGAGCGAGCGGCTCTCTTTTCCCGGTAGTAATCGTAGTTGCCGGCGTTGACGGTGACGACGCCTTCACCCTCAAAAGCGAGGGTGTCGGTACAGACTCGGTTGAGAAAATAGCGATCGTGGCTGACGACGATAACGGCGCCGGCGAAGCCGAGCAGCGCTTCCTCGAGCAGACGCAGCGTGGCGAGATCGAGATCGTTCGTGGGCTCGTCGAGGATGAGGACGTTGCCGCCGCGCTTGAGGATCTTGGCGAGCAGGATGCGGCTGCGTTCGCCGCCGCTGAGCTGGGAAATCTTGGTGTTGATGCGGTCCTCGGTGAAGAGGAAGCGGCGCAGATAGCTGCGCAGGGTAATGCTCTCCTCGCCCAGGCGCACGTGCTCGCTGCCGCCACCGACTTCCTCCCACACGGTCTTGTCGTCGTCGAGGGCGAGGCGGTTTTGGTCGACGTAGTTGATTTGCGTGCGCGCACCGATTTCCACTTCGCCATGCGTGGGCGCCAGTTCGCCAATGATGATCTTCAGCAGCGTCGATTTGCCGAGACCGTTGCGGCCGACGATGCCGAGGCGCTGGCGCGCGGCGAGGTCGAGGTTGACGTAATCGAAGAGCAACCGGCCGCCGAGTTCCATGCCGACGTTGGTGAGGGTGATGACTCGATTGGCGAGCTTCGGCGCGGGCGGAATGATCATGTCGACATCGATTTCCTGCTCGGGCGGCGCCTTGGCGGCTTCCTCGAAATAGCGCTCGATGCGGTCGACGGATTTCGTGCGGCGGGCGCTCGGGCCACGGCGCACCCATTCGAGTTCGTGCTTGAGAAACATCTGCCGCTTGTGCTCGACGCGCGCCTCGGCCGCCTCGCGTTCGGCCTTCGCGAGGAGGTAGTCGTTGTAGCTTCCCTCGTAGTTGGCAAAGCCGCCGCGCGCGAGTTCGACCATGCGCGTGGCGATGCGCTCGAGAAAGTAGCGGTCGTGCGTGACGAAGAGGCAGGCGCCGGCATAGCGGGCCAGAAAGTCCTCGAGCCACTCGATGCTCTCGGTGTCGAGGTGGTTGGTCGGCTCGTCGAGGATGAGGAAATCCGGGCGCGCGAGCAGCGCGCGGCAGAGAGCGACCCGGCGCTTTTCCCCGCCGCTGAGCGTGCCGACGAGGCGATCGAGCGCTGGCGCGTGCAGGTGGGTGGCGAGGCTTTCGATGCGATGGTCGAGCGCCCAGCCGTCGTGATGATTGATCTGGTCGAGCAGCGTGGCGGCGCGCGGACTCTCGGCGGGCGTGGCCTCGTATTCGGCGAGAAGCTCGAGCACGCGTTGCGCGCCGCGGCGGATGTTCGTCTCCGCCGTGGCATCATCGTCGAGCGTGAAGACCTGCGGCAGGTAACCAGTGATGAGATCGCGCCGGCGGGTGAACTGGCCGGAATCGGGCGCCAGTTCGCCGGCGGCGATGCGGAGAAAAGTGGACTTGCCGGAGCCATTGCGCCCCACCAGGCCGACACGCTCGCCTTCGCCGATGGCGATGGTGGCGCGGTCGAGGACGAGGTGCGGGCCGTAGCGGACAGTCAGTTCGCTGGCGCTGGCGATGGGGTCGGGCATGTGGGGAGTGTTCAGTAATCAGTAATCAGTGCTCAGTTTGGCCGCATACTGCGAGCGCGGGCTAGGTCCAAAACTGGAAACGGAATACTGATTACTGATTACTGAGCACTGCATCACTCTTCCGCGGCGAGGGTTTCGAGGCGCTGGCCGATGTGCAGGTGGAGAAATACCGTGGCGCCGATCGTCAGGAAAGCCATCACCACGAGGCCCGGTTTGTCACGGAAGAGGATGTCGGCGGTGACGCCGACGACCATGGCGAGCAGGAAATAAACAGCCATGGAAAGAGGCAGGGCGCCGCGTTTGACATAGAGCGAAAGGATCGCGACCAGGTGCAGGAAGAATACCACCTGCGCGACGAAGAAGAGCGAGACCATCCAGTCGAGGTCGTCCCACTCCACATTGCGAAGCTCCCGGAGAAACGGCCTGGCGACCAACGGCACGCTGAGGAAGAGATAGGCGCCGGCGGCGGAGAGCGCCGGCAGGATGCCCAGCATTTTCTCATAGGCAACGCGGCGGATGCCTTGCGGCAGCATGGCGAGGCTGGAAAGCGTCTGGCCCACGTGTTCGTTGCGAAAAAGGGTGGAGGCGGCGAAGACGAGTTCCACGCCGATGAAGCCCCACATGATCCAGAAAGCACCAATGCCGAAATCTTCCCATGGCGGCGGACCGCCGAGCTTCTGGGGCCAGCAACGGACCACGAGCAGCGGTGCGCCGTAGATGAGGAACTTGATCAGAATCCAGAGCTTTCCGCCGGTGGTGAAATAAAAATCCTTCCAAGCCACGGCGCGCATCCACGGGCGGCCGGGACTGAAGGCGCGGCGGCGTTCGCGGGTGCGGGCGACGCCCGCGCGGCCCGGCGCGCTTTCCTTTTGTTCGCCGCAAAATTTCTCGAAGATCACCCACGCCAGCAGGAAGAAGAAAAGGCCCATCGCGGCATTGCTCCAGACCTGAAAGGTCAGGACGGACTCGGAAAAGCCGGTCGCCATGATTTTGCCGAAACGGAAGAATGGTGAGGCGGACGAGGCGAACGCACCCGCGGTCCCGAGGAACACCGAAAAAGCATTGCCCGCCTTGAGAAGGCCGTATTGCACGGGCAATTGCGCAAACCAAAGGGCCAGAGGAACGATGCCGAAGAAAAACAGAAGCGCGGCGCCGGTGAGAATCGCGGCGCCGCTGGTACGGCGGCAGAGCACCGAGGCCAGGAGCGCGAGATTGGAAACGAAAACGAGAAACGCGGCGAGCGCGAGGTAGGCGGCCAGGATTTGCCGCAACGAGATCCCGCCCAGCGTGACGGCGAGCAGCGTGAAGGGCACCTGCGCGGCGAACAGCAGCACCGCGGCGCACAGCCGGCTCGTCGACTTCCCGAGGAGGATCGAGAGCGGATTGAGATTGGTCATGCGCAGCAGGCCGAGGGTCATTTCCTCCTTCTCCTCGCTGATCGCGGAAGAGAAATAACTGACCCCGGCGAGGATGACGAAGGCGAGATCGATCGCGACAATGATCTCGAAAAAGCGCAGGCCGGGCGCGTTTCCCCAGCCCAGATCGCGCTGGGTGATGAAGAGGAAAAACAGGATTACGGAGACCAAACCGGCGCGCGCGAAGTAGGTGAACTTGAGACGGCATTCCTCTCGCAACGAACGAATGAAGAGAGCGAGCAGCGGTGAAGACATGCAGTGCAAAAAATGCGCGTTCAGCTTTCGCCGGCAAGAGCTTCGAGCCGGCGAAGTGCGTGAAAGTGGAGCACAATGGCCACCACCACACTGGCCGCCGCGGCGAGCAGCGGACCCCAAAAAATGAAAGAGATACCTCCGCTGCTGACGCTTCCGGAACTGGTCGCCACTGAGTACGAAGCGAAACGCCGGGCGGCGAAGAGCGCGACGAAAAAGATGGAGAACAGGATTTGGGCGACGTAGACGAGCAGATAGCCAACCGGCAGGGCACCCCGTTTCAGGTAGAGTGAAAGCCACGCTACGACATGGACGATCAGGAGTCCCATCGCCCACGAGCTGCCGACCTTGGAAAGCCACATCGGGATCATGGGGATCATGCCGGACATCCTTGCCCCGCTGGCGAGAGACCGCTGCACCGTCAAGAACTGCACTGTCATTGTGCTTAGAATGCCGGGCGCCGCGGCGAGGAGACAGGCGAACGTCTTGCGATAGGCGATTTGCCGGATATCGAGGGGTAAAGTGGCGAGGGCGGCCAGCGTTTGGTCGCGCAACTCGAGACGGAAAATCCGCGAGGCCATCGTCGCGACATCGATGGAAAAGACGAATGGCAGGATGACGGCAAACATGCTGCTGAAGTTTCCGAACTGCGCCAACGTCCCGCTCGACTTGTAGAGGAAGGGCAGGAGCGCGCTGCCGTAGGCGACGGTGCGCAGGGCGAACGCGGCGTGTCCGCCGCACAGAAAATAGAAGTCCTTCCACGCGAGCGCGTCCTTCCACGGACGCGGAGGACGCGAGAGGCGCAGGCCGAAGAAGCGAGGCGGCGCTATTGCATCGGATGCCGCGGCCTCGGGCGCGCGATCGCAATAACGCTCGAAGGCCGCCCAGGCGAGCAGGAAGCAGCCGGCGCCGAGCGCGAGATTACTGGCCACCTGCCAGCCAGCCACTGCGCCGCCGAAACCGGTGCCCAGCACTTCCTGAAGCCGCGCGATGGGAGTGGCCCTCCACAGCAGGTCTGCCGCGCGGTCGAGCGCCGGCCCCACGCCGAGGAAATCGCGCCACAAGGCGGGAACCTGCCTGAGAAGCGGCCCCAAGGCGAGCAGCAGCGCCACCACCACAAGAGAAAACGCCGCCGCGCCCGCGTTGCGCCGAGCGAGCACCGAGCCGAGCAGCGCGACGTTGCAGAGCAGGAAAATGAAGGCCCCGAGCGTGCAATACACTGCGGCGACCTGCCGGAACGAGACTCCGCCGAGCGTGACGGCAATGATAGTGAAGGGAAATTGCGCGACCAGGAGCAGCAGCGCGCCGCAAAGGCGGCTGGTCGATTTTCCCAGGAGGATCGACAGCGAGCTGAGACCAGTCATGCGCAGCAAGCCAAGGGTCTGCTCCTCCTTTTCCTCGGCGATCGCGGAGGCGAAAAAGCTGAGACCGACGAAGGAAATGGCGATCAACTGGGAAACGATAACGGTGGTGAAGAAGGTGCGTCCCGGCGCATTGGTCCAGCGCAGGCTGGCCGCGAAACCGAACATCATCAGGAGGAGGAGGACGCCCAGCGCGCCGCGCGTCCAGTACGTCGCCTGGCCGCGCGCATCCTCGCGAAGCGAACGGACAAAGAGGGCGAGCAGGGGCGATGTCATGCGGTTGGGTCAGCTTTCCGCCGCGAGGATCTCGAGGTCCCGCAGCCCCCGATGGTAGAAGATCCCAATGCCCACGATGGCGACGAGAATGGAGAGCGCGGGTTGCAAATATGGGACCACGGCTCTGATATTTGCCGACGCGGAACCGGTCAAGGCAGCGAGCGTCACGAAAAGGCCTGCGGTCGCGGCCACCATCACCAGCAGTGAGAGGATGGTGCTGACCAGGAAAGTGAGCACATAACCGAGGGCCAGGGCGCCACGTTTGAGGCTGAGGGAAAGCCAGGCGACCACATTCAGCATGAGCAGGGTCTGCAGCCAACCGCCGAAAAGCTCGAGAATCATCAGCTTGCGATCCGGCGCGACGGAATTTCCCATGGAAGAAACGAGCAGGAAGATCTCGATGGAAGCCGCGCACAGCGCGCCGGGTGCGGCCGCGAGCAGACACGCGAATACCTTGTGCCGGACGATGGAGCGCATATCGCACGGCAGCGTGCTGAGCGCGGCGAGAGTCTGGTCGCGCAATTCCGTGCGGAAAATGCGCGAGGCCATCACCCCGGCATCGATGGAGAAAATGAAAGGGATAATCGACTGCGCGGTGCCATTGATATTCATGGTGGACGCGCCGCCTACGAGCTGTTGCCACACATCGTAAACGATCCCAGCGCCGTAGCCGAGCACGCGCCACGCGAAGCCTCGGCTGCCTCCACAAAGAAAATAGAAATCCTTCCACATCAGCGCGTCCTTCCAGACCCGCGGAGGACGCGAAGCGAAGATGCCGCGGAAGAGCTTCCGCGCAGGCGGCGGCGTGATGACGGCCACGGCGCCCTGCACTGGAGCCGGCGAAGGGAGTGGCGGAGTGCGGATGGCGATGGCCGGCGCACCTTCCGACAAGCGATCGCAGAAGCGCTCGAATGCCGCCCACGCGAGGAGGAAACAGCACACCCCGAACGCGAGATTGCTCAGGAACTGCCAGCCGATGGGAAAGCCGTGAAAGCCGGTGCCGAGCACTTCCGTCAAGCGCGCCATGGGCGTGGCCGTCCACATGGCGGAGGTCGCGGCATCGAAGGAGAGAGGCGTGCCCAAGTGCGTGGATACAAACTGGGTGAACTTCAGCAACGAAAGGATGCCGATCCACAGCCCGAAGACGACCAGGCAGAAGAACACCGCGCCCCCGGTGGTCCTCGCCAGGACGGAGCCGAGCAAGGCGAGATTGCAAAGGAGGAAAACGAAAGCCGCCAGCGCGCAATACGCCGCGGTGATCTGCCACAGCGAGATGCCGCCGAGGGTGATGGAAAAAACGGTGAAGGGAATTTGGGCCACCAGCAAGAGCAGCGCGCCGCAAAGCCGGCTGGTCGATTTCCCGAGCAGAATCGAGAGCGGGTTCAGGCCCGTCATTCGCAGCAGGCCGAGGGTCTGCTCTTCCTTTTCCTCGGCCACCGCCGAAGCGAAGTAGCTCAGGCCAACGAACGTGATGACCATCGCCTGAATGGTGATGACCATGCTAAAGAGCGTGCGGCCCGGCGCGTTGCCCCACACGCTCGGCAGGGCGAAAAGCAGCATCACGAGGAGGAGAAAGAACCCCAGGCCACCGCGCGTCCAGTAGGTGGCCCGCGACCGTGCATCTTCGCGGAGCGAACGGACGAAGAGGGCGAGCAGGGGCGAGGTCATGTGGCGGGCTCAGTTCTCTGCCCCGACCTTTTCCAGCCGTCTCATGCAATCACAATCGACCCAAACGATGAGGATGAGAATGAGGAGAACGGCGAAAGAAGCACCGGGAACGAAAAAACGGTTCGACTCGACCAGCGGAGTGAAAAGAATTTTACAGTAGATCCACGACATGAAGTAGATCATGCAGGCGAGGCCGAGACCCAAGGGCATGGTATGATTCCGCAACTCCACGCCGAAAATCCGCGAAGCCAGCAACGCGACATCGATGGCGAAAAGGCCGGGAACAATCCACGTGATTGCGCCGCGAGAAAGCCCTAAGTACATCAAATCCCCCTCGGGGGTATAATGCAGGACCGCGAGCGCTCCCAGATAGGCGGCCGTGCGCCACGCGAGCGCCGCAGATCCACCGCACAGAAAATAAAAGTCTTTCCAGAAGAGCGCGTTCTTCCAAGGGCGTGGCGGACGGGACAACCGGATGCCAAACAAGGACCGCCGGGCGCTCTCATTCCGCGCGCTTCCCTCGAGCGTACGTTCGCTCAGGCGCCCAAAGGCCGCCCAGGCGAGCAGAAAGCACCCGAGGCCGAGGCCGAGATTGCTGGCGACCTGCCAGCCTGTCACGCGGCCGGCGAAGCCAGTGCCGAGCACTTCCTGCAACCGCGCGATGGGAGTGGCGTTCCAGAGCGCATCGTGCACGCGCGAGAAAACCCGGGGATCGATGTGGAGAGCCGTTTTCCAACGGTGCGGCACAGTGCCGAGAAGCGGGGCGAGCGCGAGCAGCAGCAGGGTCGCGGAGAAGGTGAATGCCGCCGCGCCGAGTTGATGCCGCGCGAAGACGGAGCCGACCAACGCGAGATTGCAGAGCAGAAAAACAAAGGCCCCCACCGTGCAATAGGCCGCTATGACCTGACGGAGTGACACCCCACCCATGGTGACCGCGAAGATCGTGAACGGAAATTGACCAACGAGCAGGAGCAGGGCGCTGCAAAGCCGGCTGGTGGATTTGCCGAGCAGAATCGACAGCGGGTTCAGGCCGGTCATCCGCAGCAGGCCGAGCATCTGGCCCTCTTTTTCCTCGGATACCGCCGCCGCGAAATAGCCGACGCCGAAGAGAGCGATAGCCACGATCTGAAAAGCGATGATTTCGGTGAAGAAAGCGCGGCCCGGCGCGTTGGCCCAGTTGACGTTGAAGAAACTCGGCAGCAGCACGATGATGATGAATCCGCCCATCCCGCCGCGCAGGACATAAGCCGGACTTCCGCGCGCATCCTCGCGGAGCGAACGAACGAAGAGAGCGAGCAAGGACGTCATGTCCGCACGCCGGGCTCGGTGAGGTCCATGAAAGCCTGGTTCAGGTGCTTCACATCCTCGGCAAAACTCACGACCTCGCCGCCCGCGTCGATCACGGTGCGCAGGATGACATTTGGCGAAATTTGCGCGCGATCGAAGGTGAGCGTGTAACGCGCCTCGTTGGGCAGCGGAGGGGTGACCCGCGACATGCCGGGCAGCTTGGCGAGCGCGTCGCCGGCAGCGGGATGCTCGGCGGCGAGCGCGAGCACGTAGGTAGTGGTGGCGCCGTCGCTCGTCGCAATGAGGCCGCGCATGGTGCCGGTGTATTTCACTTCGCCGCGATCGAGAATCGTGACGTGATCGCAGAGCGTAGCCAGTTCGCTGAGGATGTGGGAACTGATGAAGATCGTCTTCCCGAGCCGGCGCAACTCCTCGAGGATTTCCATGAGCTCGATGCGCGCACGCGGATCGAGGCCGCTGGCGGGTTCATCGAGCAGGAGGAGATCGGGATCGTGCACGAGCACGCGGGCGAGCGAGACGCGCTGCTGCATGCCGCGGGAAAGGCCGTTGATGAGATCATCCTTGCGGCCGGCCATGTCGGTGAGCGCGAGCACGTCGCCGATAATCTTGTCGCGCTCCGCGAGGCCGAGCCCGTAGGCGGCGCCGAAGAAATCGAGGTACTCGAAGACAGTCATCTGCCGGTACATCGAAAAGTGGTCGGGCATGAAACCAATGCGGCGGCGCACCTGTTTGCGTTCCTTCACGATGTCGTGACCAAACACACTCACTTGCCCCCACTGCGGCTTGAGCAGCGTGGCGAGCACTTTCAAGGTGGTCGTCTTGCCAGCGCCATTCGGCCCGACGAAGCCATGAATGGATTTCCGTTGCACGGTGAAGCTGACGCCGCCGAGCGCCTGGTGCGACTTGTAATTGTGGCGCAGCGATTGGATGTCGATGACCGTTTCAGTGTCCATGGAGAGTCGGGAGAGCGGGGTGGTTCATGGCTTGAAAACATCCTGCACGTAGAGCACCCAGCCGGCTTCGCGGGTGAAGCCCTTGCCTTGCAGTTGAAAGGAGGGCGGCTCCGGCGCGAAGACGATGAGCTGCAAGTCGGCGGGCTTCGCGGGCGCGGAGATGGTGTTGGGGAAGACGCCGGGATAACTCAATGCGCGGGCCATCAGCACCGGCGTCAGCCGGCGCAGGGATTCGCCGGCTTTCGCCATGTCGCCGAAGTTGAAATTGGCGTTGTTCACCACGTTCAGCTTGTCCGGCGCGAAGTAGTTGGCCAGCGGCTGCGGCGTCTGGTACTCCAACTCCAGCACGCCTTCGCGGAGCACCAGATTGTAGATGTTCCCGGCGTAGACGGCTCGAATGAAGTCGGGCTGCCGGGGAAAGCCGGGACCGGCTTTCAGCCGCAACTCTTTTAGATTACCTCCAGCGAGTTCCCACTTCTCCACGGTGACGGAAGGATCTTCACCTGTCATGATGGCCCGGTGCAGGAAGGCGCGCGCCGAGTAGAGCGGAATATCCACCAGGAGGTGCCCATCCTTGCCATTGAAAAGGAGGCCGCTGCCCGCCTCGGCAAAGCGGTCGGGAGCGTAGAGATTGGCCGGCGCGCGATGGGTGAGCAGGTAACGATCACCGGTGACCGCAAAGGCGCTGATCCATTGCGTGACATCCGCCCGCCCGCCACCCATGGAGCGTGCGAGAGACACGGAGTGGACCGTCTGGCTTTCGCCGTAACCGCGCCGACCGGTGATCCCGAGTGCCACGCCGAAGACCGCGACGCATCCAAGGAACACGAGGATGGACACGCGGTAGTCGAGGCGGCGGCGGTAGAAATTGTGGAGCGGGCCGATGACCGCCACGTAGGCGATCATGAGGAGATTGATGAGCGGCCAGTTCACCTTGGGACGTGTGAGCGAAGAGAGGTGGCGAAAGAATGAGCCGTCGAGATCGTAGATCGTCGGGGATTTGGCCGCTTCCAGTATGCGGGCGGGATAGCCGTGCGCGGCGAGGTACTTCTCGCTCATCTCCTGCGCCGCAATCGCGTGATGCACGACCCGTCCCGCGCCGAGGCGCGTGACCTCTTCTTTTGTATCGAGTTCCTTCAATTCGCCGCCGAAGACGGGGAGCGCGCCATCGGGACCCGCCAGCAGATGCACGATGCCGCCAAGCCTGACCCAGTCGAGAAACGCTTCGCGTCGCGCGGGCTCCCAATTGGGAACATGATCGAGTACCACGGCATCGAGGCTCTCGGCGGCGGGCGCGCTCGTGGGGAAGAGTTGATCGGGGAAGGTCTTGAGCGCGCCACCCGCGGTGAATGGGTTGCCGATATCGCGCAGCCACACGCAGGCGGGTGCGCCGTTGCGCACCGGGTCATCGAGGTCGATCGAGTCGTGCGTGCCGCGCCCCCAAGACAAGGCGTAACGCCCCAGCGCACCACTGCCGGTCTGCACGGAAAATTGCACCCAGCGGGAAGTGCGCGGCGCGAGGAAGATGGGCTGCACGTAGCTGGCGCCGCGCGCGGCGGGGCCTGCCATTCCGGCGGTCAACTCCAGCGCCCCATCGAAGGCCAGGTTGCCGGGATTGGTGACGAGGACCGAGAGCGGATTGAAGCGCTCGGGCACGACACGGCCATCGAAACCCCACAGCGTTTGTTCGACCTGCAAGGCGTGGAGGGGCGTCGCGACGAGCGCCGCCAGCGCCATGAGCAGCCAGCGGAAAAGAAGTGGGCCTCGCATGTTTGCCGGGAGATTATGACACGAGAAGCGGTGGGGCCAAGTCTGCATGAGTGGCACTTCACCGGCGCAGGCAGCGTTCAGCATCGCGGATGAGAATCAGGCGAATAACAAAAGCGATGATGCTGTAGAGCGCCGCATTGAAAGCAATGATGAACCATGGGCTGATGTTCTCATCGATCAGATAGAGGGTGTTGAATTCGTTGAGCACCGGAACGCTCACCGGAGAAGCGAGCAGCAGCCAGCCGAGCCCCTTGTCTCGGAACTCACTCCGGTCGAGAATGGAGAACAGGAGAGGCGCTAGCGCCGCCCAGCAGGTCACCGTGCCCAGCGCAGCGATGATGGCTTGAAAGCGTGTGCGCACCCGCATGCCGATCCAAAGCGAAAGCCAGGTGACCATCGGCAGGTAGATGAGGGTGCAGAACGCCGTGCAGGTCATGTACAGGACCCAATTCCATTCGCGCCTGGCCCAAATAAAATTCCCTTCGCTCGCGGCGGCGTGGCAGGCAAAGACCGTGAGCAGCGGCACCGCCAGCACCCACTCCAACCGCCGCAAAGCGCGCTCCTTTTGCCGGATGATCTCCCAACCACCGAGCGGGGTGGTGAGGAGGACTTCCAGCGATTGCCCGACGCGCTCGGAAACGATGGCGTTCGCGGCCGTGGCGCTGAGGCTGAACAAGACGAGAATTCCAAGCACCGCTGCCGCCACCACGATGACACCGGAGTCGAACGTGCCATTGCCGCTCAAGGCAACGAGCATGCAGACCAGCACCGTGGGAATCTCGATCGCGCAGAGCAGCCGCAGCAGATGGTGCGGCTTGCCGAGCGCGCGCCGATGGGTGTCGCGCCAGAAGACGGGGTCATCGGCGGGCAGCGAACCGGCATCGCGCAGGAGCATGACTCCACCAGTGAGGCGGTTGGCGCGCTTCATGAAACCATCGATGCGCGCGAAGAGCCGCGGGAGGAAATTGCCAGCCGGCACGAAGGCCCGGCGAATGAGAAAAAAGCGCGCTAGAAGCAGAAAAATGGCAATGGAGCCAATGGAAGGTACAAATACCGCCGGCCACATCACCGGATACGAGCGGGCGACGGAAAGCGCCGCGGGCGGAAACAACACGATGAAAAGCTCCGGGTCACGATAGTTCTCGACCGTGAAGGCGCCGTGTTTCGCGAGGAAAGTGCCCAACAACGGAGGCCCCGCATAGAAAATGGCGCCCAGCACGTAGGTGGAGATCAAGGCGCTCACCGTCGTGCGACACCACGCCGAGCACAGCAGCGCGATCGCACCGGCCTGCATGGTGATCACGACCAAGGTGTAGCAGCTCTCCACGATCATCTGGGCTTCCATTCCGCCGAAGGCGTAGGCCACGCCGGCCAGTGGCAGCCCGAGCAGGAGAAAGGAAAACATGGGCAGGAGTCCACCGATGTATTTCTGGAGGATGATTTCCCAGGGGCGCAGTTCGGTGAGAAAAAGCAGCACCAGCGAATCGCGCTCCTTTTCCTGGGTGATGCGCCCGCACATGAGCGCTGGTTGAAAGAGGGCCACGCCGATCACCTGAAGCAGGATCAATTGATTGAAAAGATTCCGCCCGAAGCCGAGCAGCGACGTGCGGAGTTCGCTCCCGGCCATATCGGAAAAGCCGGCGTGCGACGGAATGGTGAGCCCGAAGACGACATAGAGTACCAACGCATAGGTCACGCGCAGGATGTAGGTGCGGCGGCGCGCGGCGGTCTCGACCAACTCCTTCCGCAGCAAGGGCATGGACAGCCGCGCGCGCAGGGTGGCGGCGAAACGGCGCAGCGCGCGGAACATCCTCACGCCACCTTGCCCTCGGTGAGTTTCATGAACGCTGTCTCCATGTCCATGGCGTCCGGCTGGAACATGCGCACGCGAGCTCCCAGCGTGTGCAGTGCGGCGAGAAAATCCTCCGGCGCATCCTGCTCCTCGCGGAGTTGCACGGCGAGGCGATCCGGCTGCTCCTCCACGCCCGCGACTTGCGGGAGTGCGCGGATCGACGCCAGCAACTCGGGCGAGGAATTGACCAACTGCAGATGAATGATGCGCCGTAGGCTGAGCGCGCGATAGATGTCGCGCAGCGAACCATTCGCCACCATGCGCCCCGCCTCGATGATGCCGATGTGCGAGCAGAATTGCGCCAGTTCGTGCAGGATGTGGCTGGAGACGATGATCGTCTTGCCCATCGCCTGGAGTTCCTTGAGCAGTTCGCGCATCTCGATGCGCGCCCGGGGATCGAGGCCACTGGCCGGCTCGTCGAGCAGCAGCAGATCGGGGTCATGCAGCAACACGCGCGCGAGGCTCAGGCGCTGCTTCATCCCGCGCGAGAGCGCGTCGACCGGGGCATCGTGCTTGTCCGTAAGGTCGGTGAGCGCGAGCACGTCGCGGATCAGCCCCGCGCGATTGCCCACGGGCAGGTGATAGGCCGCGGCGAAAAAGTGCAGATACTCCGACGCTGTGAGGTCGTCGTAGACGCCAAAGAAATCCGGCATGTAGCCGATCTTGCGGCGCACCGCCGCGGGCTGGAGTGCGACGTTGAGCCCGCTCACATAGGCAAAGCCCTGGGTGGGCTGCAGCAGCGTGGCCAGCACCTTGATGGTCGACGTTTTCCCCGCACCATTCGGCCCGATGAAGCCGAAAATCTCGCCGCGCCCGATGGTAAAGGAAAGCCCGCGCACCGCGTGTGTTTTGCCATACACGACGTGGAGATTTTCCACCGCGACGAGCGGCTTCTCGGGGTCGGGCTGGGGATCAGTCATGGGGCGGTCGTACGGACACGCAAATCGTTCGTCCTATGGTAAACGCAACGCTGGATTTGATACTCCGACCCGACCTGCCGGTCGGCAATAACCACCCAATCGTCCGGGCCATGATCGAGCAGCAGGTCGAGCATATCCACGCGGCCACCGGGCGACAAGGCCACCACCCATTGCCGGCGCGCATCGAGCGAAAGCCGGCCTGCCATTGACTCCTCCGAAGCGCTTTCCGGGCAGACTCCTATCCGCATACGTGAACGCAGCACGCGCACCGTCCAGCCATTCGCGCCGATCGCCGCGGAAATCTTTTGCGCGAGCTCGGTGGAATCGCGCGATACGAGATGCAGAGGTTGCACGGCTCCCCAGCGCAAACTCGGCATGGCGGTCCGAGGGACGAAGGTAAAAGTGCGCTGCAGGTACGGCGTCCATTGGGTGATCGGATGCGAGAGCGAGTAGCGCCCGGGCACCCGCCCTTGATAGAGAGACGCCGCGAACGTCGGCTCCATCGGCGCCAATCCGCGGATACCCTGCGGCGCAAAGGATCTCCTCGCATTTATCGACACGCGGCTGTCGTATTCGGGAATACACGGAACGGCGAGCGCCTGTTGCAGATCAGTGACGGCGATCTGATTGCGATTGGGAAACCACAAGTCGAAGCGGTTTTCCCGCAAAGGCCGGCCTTGTGAGGAGAAATCGGTGATGACGACCGCGCCGCGCCGATCACCGCCGCCCAGGTAATAATCCGCCGCGCGCACGGTAAACAGCGTGCATCCCACGGCAATGACGGGAAAGGTGATCCACGTCCAGCGCCGGCGGCGCACCCATCCTAGGAACAGCCATTCACCCGGTCCGACCATGAGGACAAACGCACCGAGAATTGCCACCACGACCGGCAGGGGAATCATGCGCGCGTTGCGCGGCATGGCGCCCATGATCCACGATTCCATGGCTCCGCTGCGGAATTGATAGAATTCAGGATCAAAGGGACCCGAGGGAGGCGCGCCCTTGTCCGCGTTGGAGTGCGCCAGAAAGTGTGTGGCCTTCACCCAGCCGAGGTGAGCCCAATCGGCTTCGCTGGCCGGGGGCGCGGGCACATAAACGAAGCGGCCCAGCTCCGCGCGGTAAAAAAGAAAGGCGGGAATTCGCGGTCCTCCTGCCCTCGCGGGCCCCGGCAAACCAGGAGGTGCCAATGTCTTGTCGGGCATGCGCTCGAAGGGCTGCGGTGTTTCCTCCGTCCCAGCGAGCTGATTCAGGAAGGTGACGTGCTCCGACTCCAGCGCACGCGGCGCGACCACGCACATACTGCCGCCGGCCTTCACCCAGGTGGTGAGATCGGCGAGCTGTTTTTCTGCCAGTGTGGAAAGCGCACCGCCTTCCAGCAGGACGACATCGAAAGTGGACAATCCCATCGGCGTGGGAAAATCCTCCGGCACGAGCCACACCGGCTGGGTGACCGGCGTTTCCCGCACGGACTTGGTATTCAAAAACAACCGCTCGGGACGCAGCGCCTGCCAGGTGGCCGACCGGCCCGCACCGCGCTCCGTATCGACGGCACAGATTGCGATGAGATACTGGCGTTGCGAGGAGGGAGCCAGCGTAGTGAGGGGAAAGCGTCCGAGATCGTAGATGCCGGAACGCGCGAAGAATTGGAGTCTCACTTCCTCGATCATGGTCGCGCCCGTGGGCGGCGGCAGAAGAAGACGCTGGCGGATGGAACCCGGAGCGAGCGCCAAATCGGGAATGCGTTCGCGAAAGAGTTCGTTGCCATCGGCGAAAACTTGCAATTCGAGCGCCCCCTCGATGAGCGCACGGCTCTGGGAACGCAGCGTGATGTCGATGAAAGCCGGTGCGTGAGTGCGCGGGCGCAAGGTGAGCGGCTGCACGTCGGCGGTCACGGGGGACGGCGAACCCGGAGCCGACAGCGCCACGAGCGGCAACACAAAAAAAACGAAAACCCAAAAGGCGAACCGCGATACGGCGGGCGCGGCCAGCCGCGATTCAGGGCCAAAGGCCCGGCCACAGACCAGCCCAGCGAGGAGGCGGAGGGGAATCGGGGCAGGTCGGCAATGGGCGAGCCGGCAACGCCCTGGGAAACGAATCCCCTCCGCCTCCTCGCTGGGCTGGTATGTTTTCGCACCTTCGGTGCTCACGCGCACATCGCTCACGTTCATGACTTTCACGCCGTATTTCACTCACTCAGCCCATGCCTTTTACACCGCCCGCGCCGGGCGCTGGAACCACCACCATTCGGCGAGCAGCACGAGGAAGGCGGCGAGGGCAATCGCCCACCAGAGCGTGCGATCGCTCTTCACGGCCGAGGTAGTAGCAGTGACGGTGAGTTGGTCGTTGAACTGCAATTGCTCGACCGCGGCGAGCGTGGTCTCGCTGGTGGAGAGGAGGCTCACGCCGAGAGGGCGCGGGTCGCCGCCGCTGGCAGTGATCGTGTATTCCCCGGCACGCGGCGCGGGGATGCCGGTGAGGCGGCCCTGTTCGTCGGCGGGCGCGGTGCGGCGGTAATTGCCGGGGCCGCTGATCGTGCAGGCGGCATTGGGAGTGAAGCCATCCGCACCGAGCACACCGGTGCGCGCGGCCTCGGCTTCGGCGAGGCCGCTTTCGTGCAAGGCGGTTTGCACGAGATTCGAGACGAAGATCGGGAAGCCCACGCGATAAGGCAGCGTGGAGCGGTCGGTGTGGAAGAGCAGCGAGACCTGGAGCGAATCGCCGGTGCGCTTTTGCAGCATGAGCGGGCCGTGTTCGCCTTGCGCGAGGATTTCGTAGCCGAGTTGCGCGAGCGCGTCGTCGACCGTGGCCCCGGTGCTCCTGGGTTCGTCCATGAAGATGACGTCGCGCAAGGTCACGTGCTGGAGCAGCGGCGAATCGCGGCGCCAGTCGATGACCTGCGAGTTCTTCGTTTCCACCTTCACCAGCGAGCGCACATCCGGCGGCACGATGCCGATGGCGCAACGGACACGCGCGGGCGTCGCGAGGTCTTCCTCGCGGTCGGACATGAGAAGATCGAAGACCGCTGGGCTGGCGGCAGCGGCGTCGGGGAAAACGCGGATGTCTTCGAGCGCGGCCAACGCGTGGCGGTAACCGGCGAGACTCTCGGGGACAAAGATCGCGAGCGGGCGCGCGGCGGGCAGCGTGAGCCATGCGGCATCGTCCGCGGCGAGGGAATCGAAATCGTTCAAGCGCAGCCGGGCTTCGAGGACGGCGCCGGGGCCGCCCGCGAGGTCGAAGGTGAGGCGCGGAGCACTGCCGCGGGTGAGCGACACGTCTTCGTGGGAGATCACTTTGTCCTGCTGCCGAAGTTCGAGCGTGCCGGTGGTGGACTCGGCATTGGCGGAACCGGCCAGTTGCACGAAGACCTGCCAGTGCCCGCCGGGCGTGCGGCGCGCGCTGAAGGCGACGATGCCGAAATTCGGGCCGCCGGGTTCGATCTTCTGGAAGTCGATCTGGAAGGGCAGCTCGAAATTCGCCTGCGTGGGCAGATTGCCATCGGAAAGCAGCAGCACCTTGTCGAAGGGCTCGGTACGACCGAGCGCCTGGGCGAGGCGGAGCGCTTCCTCGATGTCGCTCGGCACGTCTTCCACGCCGAGGCTGTCGAGGGCCTCGCGCAATTCGCGATGGTTGTTGGTGAAGGACGTGAGGCGGCGCGCGGTCTTGCCGAAGGCGACGAGACAAAGCTCCTGGTCGGGCAGCAGCGCGTCGATGCGTTCGCGCAAGCGGCGCTTCACTTCATCGAGACGGGAGTGGCCGTGGGCATGGTCGAGCGCGGCCATGCTCGCGGAGACATCGATCAGCACCGGCAGGCGATGCGCGCGCGCCGCCTCGCGCCGCAGGAAGGGCTGCATGGCCGCAAGCGCGAGCAACGCGAGGATGAGGATTTGCAGCAGGAGGAGCAGGTTGCGCTTGAAGCGCTGGAAAGGGGAGTTGACCCGCTGATCACTCAGCACCTGCCGCCAGAGCACGAGCGAAGGGATCGACACGCGCGGCCGCTTGAGCTTGAGAAAATAGAACGCGATGAGCGGCACGAGAAGCGCGAAGAGCCACGCACTGCCGAGCGATGTGAAGGCGGGAAGCATGTTTTACACGATCCAGCCGCGGCGGCGCATGATGTCGAAGACCACGCGCTCGAAGGGCTCTGCGCTGGAGATCGAGAGGAATTTTCCCGAGCGCTGCTGGCAGAGCGCGGTGAGCTGCGCCTCGTGTGCGAGGCGGTACTCGTGGTAGAGCGAGAGGAGGTCGCCCGCGCCCGAGATGTCGAGGTGCGCGGCGGTCTCGCAGTCGACGAAGCGCAGGTCGCCGGCGATCTCCGGCGCCAGCTCGGACGGGCCGAGGAGTTGCACGGCGAGAATCTCCAGGCCGGCATTGTGCACGAGATTGAAGGCGCGCCGCAGGTCGCCGTCGGTGAGGAAATCGCTGAGGATCACCGCCACGCCGCGGCCGCTGTGCTGGCGGAGAAAGGCCTCAATCCCGCGCTCCACCGGCATTTCGCCGCCGCCTTCGATATTTTCGAGAAAAGCGAAGAACTTGCCTTGGGCGCCGCGACCACGCGTGGGCGGCATCCGCGGCGACGGCCCCGCCGTGCCGAGGGCGAAGGCGCTGAGCTTTTCCCCGCCGCGCAGGCCGAGCACGCCGAAAGCCGCGGCGAGCCGTTGCGCCAATGCGAATTTTTCCTCGAAGAGCATCGAGCGCGAAGCGTCGATGAGCACCGCGACGTGCAATTCCTCTTCCTGGTGGAATTGCTTGAGATAGGGCCGCTGGATGCGAGCGAAGATGTTCCAATCCACGAAGCGCACGTCGTCGCCCGCCGCGTAGTCGCGATAGTCGCAGAACTCCGTGCTCGTGCCGCCTTTCACGCCGAGATGTTCCCCGCGTCCGCGATTGGTGAAGCGCCGCGAGACCTTGAGCCGCAACCGCGCCAGCCGATCAAGGTCGCGGTTGCTCAGGAGAGTGGTCAGTTGAGTGGTCTCGGGCATCGCAACGCTGGCACGAAGGGACACGGGATTTGGAAATGTGTCATGCACTTTTCAACGGCGGTGTAGAGGCGGCTCTGTCCGCGCAGCGGACGTGCCGCCTTGGGGAACGGGTCTGGCTGCCCCAGCCAGGCGGCACGTCCGCGAGGACGGCTCGCCCACCAACCGACCGCCACGATTCCCTTCCTCCTCCTCGGCGGACAGAGCCGCCTCTACACCCGTGGACTGCGCGCCGCTAAACTGCTGTGACCGGAATCGTCGTCCGCAGCACGCGGGAACCGGATTCCAATGGGCGCAATTCGCGATCGGTGGCGGAGGCAGGCAGCAGGAAAAATGCGCCGCGGTCGAAGGCGCGGCCGGCGCACTCCACGCGGCCGTCGATGACCGTGAAGATCGCGAAGCCGGGGCCGGGGCTCACGCGCGGTTGATCGAGCGTCCAGCGCTCCACGCGAAACTCATCGCAATCCACGAGCAACTCGCCCGACGGCTGGACGACAGCCGGCTCGATGTCGTCGAAGTTGATCGAAGTCATCGACTGCTCGATGTGCAGCTCGCGCGGTTTGCCATTGAGTCCGAGGCGGTTCCAGTCGAACACGCGGTAAGTCGTGTCGCTGTTCTGCTGCACCTCGACGATGAGGTTGCCAGCGCCGATGGCGTGGACGCGTCCGCTGGGAATGAACATGGTGTCGCCCACCTGGATCGGAAAACTGTGAATTTGCTCGGCGACGCGGCCCTCGTGCAATGCACGCTCGAAGGCCGCGCGGTCCACGCCGCGTTTCAGCCCCGCGTAGAGATCGCTGTCGAGCGAAGCATCGAGCAGATACCACACCTCCGTCTTCGGTTCGCCATTCAGTTGCGCCGCCGCTGCCGCGGGAGGATGCACCTGCACCGAGAGCCGCTCCTGCGCATCGAGGATCTTGCAGAGCAGCGGAAAGCGCGGCGTCCGGGGAACACCCGGCCCGAAGATCTCCGCGCGGCGCTCACACCACAATTCGTGGAGCGTCCATCCGCGAAAGGGCCCCTCGTGGACGACACTCTGCGCTTCCTCGCGATCGACCAGTTCCCACGCTTCGCCGATGCGCACGCTGGGCGGGAGGTACTTGCCCAGCAACGTCTCGAGGCGGCGCCCTCCCCAGACACGTTCCATGAAAAGCGGTTCGAAGACGAGAGGTTGGTCCATGACGGGGAGATTGAGATTCCGGGATGAGGCGGTCGTTGCGCAAGGGAATTGCGGAATGCGGATTTCGGATTTCGGAATAGTCCAAAATCGAAATCTGCACGTCATGGTGAATCTCTCGTTCTGTGCTCGCGCAAACCAGGAGCGTCCTGCTCGGACAAAATTACGCATTCCGCACTCCGCGTTCCGCGTTCCATTCATCTTGAAAGCCTCGGCGATTTCGTTACTATCCCGCCCAATGGCCCGCGCCAAGGAAACCTACTCCCATCCCCTGCACGAAGTTCTCAGCCTCGTGTTTCTCGGTTTCGGCGCCCTCCTATATCTCGCGTTGATTTCTTACGCGCCGTCGGATGTGCCGGGCTGGTTTCCGCTCAGCAGCTTCGCTTCGCCGCGCGGGCCGGTGCTCAATTTCGTGGGCCGTAGCGGCGCCATCGTGGCGTGCAGCAGCTATGCCTTCCTCGGCGCGGCTTCGTACTTGCTGGCCGCCCTCCTGCTCGGTTACGGCGGCGCGAAACTGCTGAATCCCGAATTGCGCCTGACGTCGCGCGCGTGGTGGAGCGTTGCGTTCGTGGCCTCGGGCGCGTGCCTCGCGCACCTCCTGCCCTGGCCGGTGCTCGACATGGAGCGGCTCAACATCGCCGGTCCCGGCGGCTGGGTGGGCAAATGGATCGGAGGCATGCTGCTCAAGAACGTCCTCGGCACCGTCGGGTCGATCATCGTCCTCGTGCTGCTCTACGCCTCGAGCCTCATCCTCCTCACCGGCCTGCATCCGCTGGCCGCCGCCCGGCAAATCGCCGCGTGGCCGCCGGCGTATCTCGAAAGGCGACGCGCCAAAAAGATGGCGAAGGCGGATGAGAAAGAGCGCCTCGTGCTCGAGGCCGAGCGTCTGGAACGGCAGCGGCGGAAATTGGAAAAGACACTTGGCAAACGGGGAGCGATCCCGGTCGAGGCGGCACCCGAACCAGTCGCGCCTGCCGTCGCCGAGCTTTTCACCGAACCCGAGCCGGCACGGCCGGAGCCCCAGATCATCGACAGCACCCTTCCGCCGCCGCCCAAACGCAAAGAGAAGAAGGACAAATTCCAGCCACTTACCGCGGTTTCCTGCGAGAACTACGAGCTGCCCTCGCTCAATCTGCTCGATGCCTTCGAGAACGATGGCCGGCAGGCGGCGGATCCGGCGGAGTTGCTCGCGATTCAAGACACGGTGATCGAGACATTGGCACAGTTTGGCATCTCCGTTTCGCGCGGCGACATTACGCGCGGCCCGACCATCACCCGTTACGAGGTCTATCCCGCCAAGGGCGTGCGCGTGGACAGGATCGTAAACCTGGAGCGCGACATCGCGCGGGCCACGCGCGCCGAGCGCATCAACATCCTCGCGCCCATTCCGGGCAAGGACACCGTGGGCATCGAGATCGCCAATTCCTTGAAGCAGAAAGTCACCCTGCGCGAGTTGCTGGAGAGCGACGACTTTCAAAACGCCAAGGCGAAAATCCCCATCGCCCTCGGCAAGGATGTCTACGGCAAGACGATCATCGCCGATCTCGCGGCGATGCCGCACGGGCTCGTGGCCGGCACCACTGGCTCCGGCAAGAGTGTGTGCATCAATTCGATCATCGCCTCGATCCTCTACCGCTTCACGCCGGAGGATCTGCGCTTCATCATGATCGACCCGAAGGTCGTCGAGATGCAGATCTATAATACGCTGCCGCACCTCGTGGTGCCAGTGGTGACCGATCCGAAGAAAGTGCTGCTCGCGCTGCGCTGGGCGATCGACGAGATGGAAAAGCGCTACGCCATTTTCGCCAAGACAGGCGTGCGCAACATCAACAGCTTCAATTCGCGCCCCCTGCCGAAATCGCAGGCGGAACTGGATGCCGAGGCCGAAGCGAAAGGGTTGACTCCGGAGTTGCCCCTCGAAGCCGAGCCGGTGGATCCCGAGTCGCTGACCAGCGAGGAGCGCATCGAGAAAATGACGACAATCAAGGTGCAGCGCGACACCGAGTTGATTATCCCGGATCGGATGCCCTACATCGTCATCATCGTCGACGAACTGGCCGACTTGATGCAGACGGCGCCCGCCGACGTGGAAAGCGCCATCGCGCGCATCACGCAAAAGGCGCGCGCCGCGGGCATTCATATGATCATCGCCACGCAGACTCCGCGCGCGGACGTCATCACCGGCGTCATCAAGGCGAACGTGCCCTGCCGCGTTGCTTTCCAGGTGGCTTCGGCGCTCGATTCACGGGTCATCCTCGACGAAAACGGCGCGGAACGCCTGCTCGGCCAGGGCGACATGATGTATCGGCCGCCGGGCACTTCGCGCCTCATCCGCGCGCAAGGCGTTCTCGTCACCGACGAGGAAATTCGCCAGGTCGTGGAACACGCCTCGGCGCAGAGCGAACCGGCCTTTGAGAATTCGATCCACGAACGCTTGCAAAATGCGAGCAGCGGCGACGAAGACGAGGAAGTCAGCGACGAAGACGAGGAACTCGTGGAAAAGTGCATTGAAGTGATGCGCCAGGAGAAGAAGGCTTCGACCTCCCTTTTCCAACGCCGCCTGCGCCTCGGCTACACACGCGCCGCGCGCATTCTCGACATCCTCGAGCAGCGGGGCTACGTCGGTGCCGGCGAGGGCGCCAAGCCACGCGACATTCTCGTCGACCTCGATGCGGAGGGCTAGCGCGGCACAGAGGCAGGGCGGGACCCGGATCGATACGTAGAAATTAGCTGTCTCGCTGGAAATCCTGCACATTCGTGCTAAAGATTCCTTCCCGCGGGTATATTACCCGCCTGTTATGGTCGAATCCGTTGGTAAAAAACTCAATCAGGCCCGCCTCAGACGCGGCCTGACGATCGATGAAGCGGCGCACGCTACCAAGCTGCGGCCGGACAAGATCGCTGCGCTCGAAAGCGACGATTACACCTCCTTTGCCAACAACATTTACGCCAAGGGCTTTCTGCAAATCTACTCCCGGTTCCTGGAGGTGGATGTCAGCGAATTCTCCCGGACGCTGGACAATGCGAATCCGATCAGCGTCAGCGATTATCAATACCTGAGCAACGCGCCCGCCGCGCGCCGCGAATCGACCCCCATCCACCGTGAAGAGCGCAAGCCACCCTCCCTGGCGCCGCTGTTCTTTTTCGCCTTCCTCATTGCCGCCGGGTTGGTGGTTTCCTGGGGATATACGAAATGGGCGCAAATCACTGGCGACCGGATGACCCGGAGGGCGCCGGTGGAAGATGTCACTCCGGCACCCGCTCCGCCGACGCTCGCTCCGGCTTCCGCCCCGGTTCCCACCACACCGGCACCACCACGCGAAATCGCGACCGTTCCCACCATTGCACAGACTCTCGCCGCACCCACGACTCCTGCTCCCGCTGCGACCCCCGCCATGCGCGCCGGCCCTTCCATCCCGGCGATCGTCGCTCCAACTCCTCTCGCAGCTGTGCAGCCATCGGCGCCGACTCCCCGCATGGCCGTGCTGCAACCGACGCCGGCGCCGAATCGCGGCGTGCAGTTTGTCGCCGCTACGCCCGGCCCGCTGTCCACACCTCCGATCGCCAAAACAGAGCCGCCCCGTGCCGGTGATCAGGATTTCGTCACCCCGACTGCCGTGCCCGTCGCCGAATCCACGGCGCATCCGGTCCCGTCGGGTGGAATCAACGAGGTGCTCGTCGCCACGGTGAGGAAGACCTGGGTGACTGTCCGCAAGGACGACCCAAAAGCGCGGCCGATTTTCGCGGACTACGTTTACCCCAGCGCCCACCCGCTGAAGCTGAAAGGTGCGCGCTTTTTCATCGAAGCAACTGATCCCAGCTCCGTGCAGATCACGAAGAACGGCCTGCCTTTCGCCTACCAGGCGCCGAACGTACCGGTGCAGTAGGCGGGGAAGTTGAGAGTGGATAGTTGAGAGCCGCTGACTCTGATTCCAACGGTCCAAGCCTGACTTCGCACATTCCAACTTCCGTTTGCCCACGCCGTTCCGCACACGGACGCGTGGCTCTCAACTTCCAACTCTCAACTTTTCCCCAATGAAAACCCTCCCGCCGAAGAAAGTCGGCATGATCTCCCTCGGCTGCGCCAAGAATCTGGTCGACGCCGAGATCATGCTCGGTGGCGTCCTTAGCCGTGGCATGCAGATCACGAACGACGCGGAGGAAGCGGACGTGCTCATCGTCAACACCTGTGCCTTCATCGATTCGGCAAAAGAGGAATCGGTCGAGGCGATCCTGCAAGCGCACGAGTCGCGCGGGTTGAAGAAGCGCGCGGGGCAACGACTCATCGTAAGCGGCTGCATGGCGCAGCGCTTTGCCAAGGAACTCACCCGCGAAATGCCGGAGGTCGACGCATTCATCGGCTTGGATCAAGTGGCCGACGCCGCGAGCATCATCGAACAGGTCTTCGCGCGGCCCATGGCGGCGCCAGCTCCAGGCCCCAAGGCCGCCACCGTACTCGTCGATGAACAGTGGGAGCCGCTCAACCTCGTCACGCGCAAGCCCGTTTACATCCCGGATTACGACACGCCCCGCTTTCGCCTGACGCCGGCGCACACCGCTTTCACCAAGATCGCCGAGGGCTGCAACCATCCGTGCTCGTTTTGCGTGATTCCGCAGATGCGCGGCAAGCACCGCTCGCGGACTATCGAATCGGTCGTCGCCGAGGTGCGCGGGCTCGTGACCGAAGGCGTCAAGGAGATCAACCTCATCAGCCAGGACACGACCTATTTCGGCATGGACCTGTGGGACCAGAAAGCGGGGCCGCGCCAGGAGGTGGACAGCTCGCGCGGACCCTCGCTCGTGAAGCTGCTGCGCGAGCTGGACAAGGTCGAAGGGGATTTTTGGATCCGCCTCCTTTACACGCACCCGGCGCATTGGAGCGACGAGTTGATCGCCTGCATCGCGGAGTGTCAAAAGGTCTGCCGGTACATCGACATGCCGCTGCAGCACATTCATCCGCGCATGCTCGAACTCATGCGGCGCGAAACCTCGAGCGAGCACATCGAGAACCTCATCGCGCGCATCCGCGCCGGCATCCCCGGCATCTCGATTCGCACCACTTTCATCGTGGGCTTCCCCGGGGAGACGGAAGAGGAATTCGCCTATCTGCTCGATTTCATCGAGCGCACGCGCTTCGAGCGCCTGGGCGTCTTCACCTATTCGCAGGAGGAAGGTTCGCGCGCGGCGAAGATGGAAGGCCAGGTGCCGCAGAAAGTAAAAGCCGCCCGCTACAAGCGCGCGATGAAGCTCCAGCAGCGCATCGCCCACGAAATCTCCGAGGCCTACGTCGGCCAGCGCCTGCGCGCGCTCGTCGATCAACCGCTCGTCGCCCGCGCCGCGGCTGATGCGCCGGATATCGATGGCCGCATCCTGCTTTCCCGCCCTGCACCGGTCGGCGAGTTCATCGAAGTCGAAATCACCGGCACACAAGTCTACGACTTGATCGGCGACCCGCTCTGAGGAATTGCGTTCACTGCGGTGGTGCCACCGGGAGCAATTCCTCCCAGCGCGAGATGCCGATCACCGGCAACGCGAACGCAAAAGCTTTTTCCCACGCGGGCGTGTCTGCGACGCGGAACACCTCATACATTTGCCGATGGCGTTCGGGCGTGGCGATCGTTTCGGGTTTGTGCGTCCAGAGGCCAAGGTTCAGGCCCTCGTAAGCGTGGTCGACGTGGCGATGCAGGATGAAGGCGTCAACGCCATCGAGACGCGCGATCTTCCACCATGCAGCGCAAAATGCGGCCGCCTGGTCGCGTTCTCCGTCGGGGCGGTCCGGGCAGTGAAAGCCTTGCTCGGAAAGAATCACGCGGCGCGGCCGGTCCTGCCAGAGCAACTCGGCATGCGCGGCAAGAAAACGCGGAAGCACCTCGATATTTTTGAAGGTGATACGCGGCGAGTCTTCCGTGGGAGTCGCCGATTTATCGAGCCAGAAGCGCGGCTCGCCGAGATTTTCGGGATACGGATGCCAGGCCACGTGCCAATCGAAATCGCCGCGCTCGCGCGCGAAGCGGGCGAAGTCTTCGAGTAATTCGCGACCGGGGCAGGATTGATCGGGCGCGCCCGGCGGGTAGCGGATCGCCCAATGGTGCTCGAACGAGAGGAAGATGCGCGCGTTGTCCGAGGCGGTGCGCACGGCATCGTGCACGAGACGGACGGCGCGCTCGTACTCGGAGGCCACTTCCGCGGTACTGGCGCGGCCCATGTTGTTCCACCACCAGTGCGAGTTCACCTCGTTGCCGACGATGTAATTCCAAACCCGCCCATGCGGGGCGCGGGCTTCGCTGTAGCGCTGCGCGAGGAAAGCGACCGTCGCGCGCAGATAACGTGCGCCTTCGGGCGTGGCGACATTGAAGGCGCTCATGCGGTTCGTCTTCGCCCCGCGATCATAACGCGGGTGGAGAAAAATGCGGTTCAGCGCCTCCTCCTTGTTTTCGTAGTTGAGCAGAATGAGGCTGATGACGATGCCGTGCGAGGAGAGGGGCTGCACTTCCGCATCGAGATGCGCCACCGGACCGGCGCGAAAGAAGTAATCGTTACCCTCGAACGAAAAATGGATGCTGTCGGGCCCCGCCGCGAGGTCGACGAAACTGGCGAGATGGCAATTCAATCCCGCATGCTGGATGCCCAGCGCGATCGCATCGTCCACCATCTGCACCTGCAGGCCTTTCCTGGACGTGGGTGTCGGATAGGGCTCGGCATTGGGCGCGCCGACGAGAACGGTGGTGGCGAGCAGCCAGAACACTGCAACGGCGCACAACCGATCGATCATGCTCCAGAAGCTCAGGCGTCCGTGTGCCCCACGTAAATCGCGTCGTCGGGCCAGTCTTTCTTGATGTAGCCGGCTTGCATGTTCACCGGCTGAATGTAATTGCGCATCGTCCGCACGGGCGCGAGCACGCGCACGGTATTCACTTCCTCGATGGAATTTTCACCGTGGTTCCGCAGCAGGCTGGGAATGAGCTGCTCCTGCACCGTCTGCACAATGTTCGTTTCGTTGGCGCCGTCGATGAAGAGAAGCATGGCGAGCTTCCCGTCGATTTCGGCGATGTGACTCTCGAAGATGATTTCGGTGAAGATCGACCGCACGAAGGGCTCGCGCTGGATGTCTTCGAGAAGCTGCTTGTAGGTGATGCCGATGCGAAACTTGATGATGTAGAGGTGGCGCGCCCCAAACTGCCCGGTGCCCCGGGCCGAAAGATCGAGATGCGTAAAATAGGCCAGGATACCCGCCTGCTCCAGCCGCTGGCGCTTGCGACCCACCGTGCGGACGTTTACCCCGGTGGCCTCGCCGATACCATTGTCCGATTCACGAGGATCCCGAATGAGGTGCCGAACGATGAGCCGCTCCTGTTCGTCGAGTTCTTTCATGCCGTTGCGTCTGAGATGGTAGGGGTGAGGAAAAGTGCTTAAGTTGGGACTTCCATTGCCGGATGGCGACATAATTCTGCCCATTTGTTGCAGATTTTGTCGCGAATTGGGCGACTACGCTCCTTATTCCATCACCGCTTCCAGCCCACGGCACACGCGCCGTCTCGCACTGCCGGAGTTACGCCTACTTGTACTGCATCGCCTCTTCCAACGTAACAACCTGGCCATTGGCCCAAATGAGCAGGTTGCCGCCAGTCCCGTGTACTGATCCGCGCTCGATAAACCACGGCTGATGAGGAGCCAAGTGAGGGGTCATGGGCTTGTCATCAAATGGGCAGGCGATATAGTCTATGCGATAGTCTTTGTCGCTGGTGTAATCCGGGTGGCTCAGGACACGCTGGACGGTAGGACAAATCCAATTGATTTGACTCAAGCCCATGGGCTGCAACGTAGCGACCCAGGATTTGGCGGAGACTACCCTGCCCTGTTGCGGGTCGATCTGCGGCCATGAACCTTGTTGTGACAGATAAGCCGCCGCGGCGGTATATAAGTTCTTCAGGTTTGACACGCACTTAGCCCGATCCGCACGCCCCCTCAAATCCATCGATATCCCCGCTACCATCGTGACCAAAATCGCGATGACGACAATCACGGTTAGCAGCTCGATGAGAGTGAAAGCCCGGGAGTTTCGGGCACTGCGACAACCGCGGAGGGACAGATTCCTCAGCATAATGGCAATGGCTCAGCGCGCAATTCGCCTATCCGGCGAAATCCAAATGCCTCCCTACTAACCGCCACCCGCCGCCGCCGTCGTATTCGTGATCTGACTGAGCGACACTTGCCCAGTGACGGCCGAGGATTGCTCAAATCCGTCCAAGGTCAAAGTGACATTCCCAAGAGTGAGCCCGATAGGAACACCGGCGCCAAAAGGACTTGGCAAAAGGGCGACAGTGGCTTGCGCCGTGCCTTCGAGCCTCGCGCCCACCCCGATGGTTGATGTGCCTGCGGCATCCCCAATGATCTTCGCAACGAACTGGCCGCCGAGCGAGGCCACATCCACGAGTTGAGTGACCGGTTGCGTGGCGCCGCCCGCGATCACCACTACGAAGGCCTGGCGCTGCGTCATTGTGCCATTGAAAACTCCCGACATCGTTTCTTTCTCTCCGTCGGCCAAGGCCACCATGGTGCCGAAGAACGCGCCGCCTCCCTGATAAAAGGCAAAGAGCCCTGAGCCCAAACCCGCGGTAGGCATTCCGAGCTGGAATAGGCCCAAGCTGCCCGTACCGACAGCCCCGGTCATCGTGCCGGCCCACGTGCCGCTCACGCTATTGTTGATCGATCCATATTGCGGGCCGCCGCTGAGCGCCCAAGTTTGCACTTGCAGAAAGACAAAGGCGACGAGGAGGGAGAGAGCTTTCTTCATGGGGTGAACTGAATTCCTCCGCGCATACATCGTCAACACATTTCTCAAATTATTTTCAGCCGAAAAACGGCGTGCAGCCCACCTCCGTGGCCGCCCGCGACTATTTCGCTTGGTGGATGCCTCGGGAGCGGCTTCCATGTCGCCCGCTCGTGCAAGCTCCTTTCAGCCTTTTCCTCGCGCTCCGCTACCTTCGGCCAAAGCGCACCTTCGTCTCCGTCATCACAGTCATTTCCGTGCTCGGAGTGATCATCGGCGTCATGGTGCCCATCGTGGTCATGTCCGTCATGACCGGTTTCGAGCGCACCCTGCAAAAGGCGATTCTCGGCTTCGAGCCGCACCTGCGGGTGACGAACGGCGAGGTGATGTACAACTGGGAGGAAGTGTTGCCACGAGTGCAAGAAGTGCCCGGCGTGGTAGGCGTGGCGCCCTACGTGCAGGGCCCCGTCCTCATCGAGTTCTCGGGGCGCGTGAACCCCGCGATGATCCGCGGCATCGACATCGAGAAAGAGCAGAAGCTCGTCGATCTCCACAAATATGTGGCCGGCTCCCTCGATATGGCTCCCGATACCGTGATCCTCGGGCGGGAACTCGCCATGGAACTCGGCGCGCATGCGGGCGATGAAGTGATCATTTACGCACCCGGCAACATTCACGGCGTGCTCGATGAAATCCGCCGCGAAAACGACGACCCAAACGCGAAACCCAGGACGCTCGCCGACCTCAAGCAGGACATCGTCTTTCCCGCGCCCATGAAAGTCGCCGGCCTCCTCAACTCCGGGCGCAACAGCGTCGACCAGTCCGTCATCCTCCTCCCCCTCTCGAACGCACAGGAGCTTTACGAGCTCAAGGGCGGGGTCCACGGGCTCTCGATCACCACCGAGCATCCTTACGAGGTCCGCGCCACGCAACGGCTCATCAACGACGTGCTCGGCGGGCGCGCGTTCACGTCCTCGTGGTACGATGAAAATCGCGAGCGCTTCGATGCCATCACCATGGAGCGGCACGTCATGTTCATCATTCTCTTCTTCATCATCATCGTCGCCGCCTTCTGCATCATGAACACGCTCATCACCGTGACGGTGCAAAAGACGCGCGAGATCGGCATCATGAAAGCTCTGGGCGCGCGCAATGCGCAAATCGTGTGGGTCTTCCTCGCCCAAGGCATGTGCGTGGGCGTGCTCGGCACCATCGGCGGTCTCGTGCTCGGCCTCACTTTGCTCCACTATCGCAACCCCTTCCGCGACTGGCTCTCCGAGCAACTGCACATCGAAGTCTTCCCCGCGCGGATCTATGAATTCGAAGGCATCCCCGCGGAAATCGTCCCGCACGATTACGCCATCATCTGCATCGGCGCTTTCATCCTCTGCTCCCTTGCCGCCCTCGCCCCCGCCTGGGTCGCCGCGCGCCTCGATCCGGTGAAGGCCCTGCGGGTGGATTGATAGCGGCGCGGAGTATTTCATAATTTTAATCCTTATCCCCGCTTGGTGGTTCGTGAGGAGACGAGCGATTAAGGATTAAGGATTAAGAGCAGACCACCCCGGAACTCACCCGGAAGACCACCTCGAAACCGTCTGCCGCCTTGGGATCTCCCCAGCCTTGGGTCCTCCACTTCCGCTGCAGCCGATTGCGCGTCTCATCGCGTAAAATAAGACCTGCTAATAACTCTACCCCTTCTCCACTCCCCGCCGAAATTTTTCGAACCTCGATCAACCTCGATTAGGCACGATCCGCCTCTATCCCTTCCCATCTTTCCCGGCTTCTATCCCGAGCATTTACCCCTAACAGCCAACTCCGAAAAGCACCAATCCTTTTCACCTTTATCCACCTTGATTGACCTTGATTCACCCTGACTGGCACTTGATCAGTGCGGGCCACACCCCGTCGGTGTACCTACCAATCTTGGCAATAGACCGGATATCAAAGAACCACTTTCCTCCGCCTCCCTCTCTGACCGCTCACCACCAATCCCTTCCTATTCCGCACTGTTTATAGCAACCCATCGCGACAACGTCAAGCCAATACGGCAGGCAGCAGAGCGCACGTCTTGGAGGGCGGCGCCCTGTCGTCGACGACGCCTTGCTCTCCTGCCCAAACTCCATTTGGGCACACCCTCGCGGGCGCAACTCCATTGCGCGGGGACGGGGTGTCTGCGGCGAGCTGTCGTATTCGCCTCCCGCAGACACCCCCTTCCGTGCGAAGTAAAACTTCGCTCCCAAACCCGTGCCCTAATGGAGTTTGGGCACGAGGTCCGGAGACGGAGGCTGCGGAACCTTGCGCGGGAGCGCTTGTTTAGGCGCTGACCGCCGGGCGGCGACGGGAGCGCACGGCGCCGAAAGCCAACCCGCTGACCAGAAGGAGGGAGACCGCCCCCGGCTCCGGCACGGGCGCCGCGTAGTTCGCGCCCGACGTGGAGGTGGACGTGTAGCCGGTCACCAAGTTGCCGCCAGAGTCGCGCACTTCCACGAACCCGCCCCACGACGTCGTCAGGTTGGTCGTCGTCTCAGAGGTGTACTCGGTAAACCGGGCGGCTGCCGCGTTGGAGCCGCTGATGTTCAGGGTCACATCGGAGAGCAGCGTGCCAAAGGTGAAACCCAGCACCACCTCCTGCTGAATCCCCAGGAACGGCGTGCCGGTCGTGTGGCCATCGCCATAGAGCCGGTAGGTCGCCGACGTGTCGCCATAGCCGATGCCGATGCCGAAGCCATATTGGGCGTGCGCATAGGTGCTGTTCATGAGGACGGAGGCGTTGCCCGAGGGTGTGCCACTGGCTAACGCGGAGACGGTCCCGGAGATGGTGAAACGCACCTTCACCGTGCCGGCAGTACCCGTCAGCCCTAGCTTATCGATGAAGAAGTCGTCCTTGAAAGCGGCGTTACTCGTGCTGAATCGGGAACTGGCCGAACTCCCGGAGGTCATGGCCGTCGTCGCATACGCCTGCAGTGACGCGAAGGATGCCGACGCCTGGACCTGCGAGGTGGCGCCGATGTCGTCGTCTCCGACGTAGAAATCGGAGACGCTCCCGGAGGTCGCCGTCTGCGGCAGAGAATCGCCATGCCCGATAACGGTGGAAGTGGCCCGCGCATAGACCTCCGGCGAGGCGGAGGCCGATGGGGCAGAGTCCAGCAAGGCGGCGACGCCCAGAAGACCCGTAAATAGTGCAGTGCAGGAGTAAACAGATTGTTGAATAAGTTTTGCTATTGGTTTGGACATGAAGTGCTTGTGTATAAGTATAACTGAAAATCGGGTCAACCCGGTTCCCCTCAAATCCAGACTCTTTTTGCCCCCTTGTTCCGCCGCTCGATGCGGAATGCGCTGGTTTCCCACCCTTCCAACTCCCCTCCGCGCACGCCCTCGGCCATCCGTTGCCATCGCGACAACGGCAAGCCTATACCACAGCCAGCAGGACGCGCATCTTGGAGGGCGACGCTCTGTCGTCGCCGCCGCCTTTCCTCGTGCCCAAACTCCATTTGGGCACGCCATTGCGAGCGCAACTCCTTTATGCGAACAATTTCGCGTGCCGCCCCCGACTCCCTCTATTCGCTGAATTCAAATTGAATAATCCCCTCGCTATCCTTGCGACATAACGCAGTTTCATTTTCACGGTGAGCTCTTCGACTTGCGTGCCATGGCTATGGAGGCGCTCTCCACGCGAGGCCTCCGCCGCCGCCAGACTGCCAAATGATGACCAGCGAAGCGCCTGACCCGAACAAATGAAAACCAACGACAAGAAAAACTTCCTGAAGTGGAACACGCTTCTCTGGCTGGCCGCGATGGTAATGCCCGCTTTCTTCAGCATCGCCTTCGCCTCGACCAAGTTTCCCTGGCCGATGATTTTTCCGCTGCTGCTTCTTGGCCCCATGTTCGGTTCCAACAAGATGCTGACCCAGGCCATTGGCGAAGACGGTTCAAAGCAGCCATGACATCCCGCGCAGGAGCCGACTTTACCCGCGACACATTCGCGGCGCTGCTTCACTCCGAGTCGCTCCGTTGCATCCGCACTTCCGTCCGGCGGGGGTGGATATCTCCGGTCCCGGAGGTAGTGGTGTACTACGATTCGGGCATCGATCACCGCCTCACCTACAGTGCGGATCACTCGGAGGTGATCGTGCCGCCCGCAACGCTGCTGACGGCGGAGGATCTGCTCCCGCGCCTGTTCCGGGAAGAGGACGGCCACTTCCGGCGGGCAATCGTCCTGGCCCCGTTTGCCGTCACCGGGCGGGAGACCGTGATCGATGTCACGATCCGTATCGCCGACTGGACGAATGAAGTCATCACGGGCGAACAAGCGTTCCCGCACGAGCCATTCCAACTCCATGGTCCGGCGCTGCCGGCGTCGTGGCGCGCGGGCGATCCAACGCCGCGAGTCACGCTCCCGACGCTGCGGACGGGAAGCATTCCGATCTCCGTATCCTGAAGCGCCCCACAGATTCAGGACGACTACAGATTTGAAACTATGCACCGAACCTCCAAAAACCCATCGACGGTCGCCCTGAATCTGCGGGAAATGAAAAGAACTATCCAAACATTGCTCACCACCGCAGCCTGTCTGGTGGCCACATCGCACTTCATCGCCGCCGCTGAAGTTCCCGAGGACATCGCCGACATGAAGGTCCAGGATTTGCGCGCGGGCGGCGACGAGAAGAAGCGATATTTCGTCATTCAGCGACCGGGCGAACCGCCGAAGGACGGGTGGCGCACTCTCTTTGTTCTGCCGGGCGGCTCCGGCGATGCGCAGTTCCAGCCCTTCGTCACTCGCATCGCGAAGAACGCGTTGCCAGAGGGCTACCTCGTGGTGGAACTTGTCGCTCCGGTTTGGACACCTCAGCAGGCGCAGAACATGGTCTGGCCGGGCGCCAAATCGGGCATCCGCGAAATGAAGTTCAGCACGGCGGATTTCTTCCTCGCCGTTCGCGCCGAACTCGCCAAGGCGCACAAGCTCGACCCGCGTTACTCTTTCACCCTCACGTGGTCATCGAGCGGGCCGAGCGGCTACGGATTTTCGCTGCTCCCGAAGTCCGGCATCACGGGGACTTTTGTGGCGATGTCGGTCTTCCAACCCGCCATGCTCCCGCCGCTGTCCGCCGCCAAAGGCCATCCGTATTTCATCTACCATTCGCCGCAGGATTTCATTCCCATCGCCCAGGCGGAAGCGGCCCGGGACACCCTCAAAAAGGCCGGCGCCATCGTCGAGTTTCAGACTTACGAGGGTGGCCACGGCTGGCGAGGAAATGTCTTTGGAGACATCCGCAAGGGAATCGACTGGCTCGAACAGCAAGCGGCCCGCGCGCGGACCAATTAGCGCGCGGCGGCGATGTAGCTGTCGATCACCTGCTCGAGCACGGCGAGCGGGACGTTGCCGGTCTGCAGGACCACGTTGTGGAATTCCTTGAGCGCGAATTTTCCGCCGAGTTCCTTCTGCGCCCTGGCGCGGAGTTCGAGGATTTTCAGCATGCCGATTTTGTAGGCGCAGGCCTGGCCGGGATTCATGATGTAGCGTTCGGTCTCCGAGGGCGAGATGCCGTAATCGATGGCCTGCTGGCGGGTCCAGCGTTGCGTGTGCAGGCCGGTGTCGGCGACGAGGCGTTTCGCGCGGAAGAGCTCGCCATTGAGCTGGCCGAGGTGTCCCGGGATGTCGCCCTCGTACCAGCCGTTTTCGGCGGCGAGCTGCTCGGCGTAGAGCGCCCAGCCCTCGGAAAATGCGGAACCTCCCGTAAAGATGCCGTCGCGCCGGTAACGCGGCAGGCTGTCGGTCTCGCGTTGCAACGCGATCTGGAAATGGTGCCCCGGCACGCCCTCGTGATAGACGAGCGTGCGCATGCCGAGGATGCCAAACGTCGGACCAGGCAACGGCGCCCAGAACACGCCGGGCAGGGAGCCATCTTTCGCCGGCTGGGTATAGTGCGCGGCGGCGGTCTTCTCGGTGAAAGGCGGCTCACGGCGGACTTCGACGGGCGCCTTGGGCCGCAGATCGAACACGAGCGCGGCACGCTTTTCCGCGTCGCGGAGAAACGCGGTGTATTTCTCCAGCAGCGCGGGGCGGGGATCGGGATCGGCGGGCGGCTGTGAATCAAGATTCAGCTTTTCGTAGCGCTCCTTGATGCCGCCCTCGGTGTAGCCGAGCTGGCGGAAGAGGCCGTCCATTTCCTTCTCGATGCGCGCGACCTCGCGGAGGCCGATCGCGTGAATCTCCTCGGCGGTGAGTTCCGTGGTGGTGAAACGGCGGAGCGCGTTGGCATAGGCTTTGTCTCCGCCCGGCAGACGCCACAGGCCGGCATCGCTTTTCGCGAGCGGCAACTGCTCCCGCATCAGGGCCTGCGCGCGCTGGAAGGCGGGGATCACCGACTTGGTGACGAGGCCCGTGGCGGTGGCGACAAATTTCGCACGGTCCACCGCCGGCACGTCCGGGAGTTTCGCGGCGCGCTCCTCCAGCGAGGTGACGAGGATGTTCTTCGCCGGTTCGTCGGCGAGGAAACGCTCGAACTGCCCGAGCACGGACTTGATGATGAAATCCGGCATGAGGAAACCGCGGGTGGCGGCGTCCCGCGCCTGACGCACACCCTCGTCGATCTGTCCGGCGGCGAGTTCCAGGCGCGCGAGATAGTTTTCGATGTCGCGCCGGTTGCGGATGGGATGCGTCTGGCTGAGGAAATTGACGAGCCCAACGTGGAGTCCGCGGAATTGATTGAAGATGAAACGGTGGTCCGCAAACGGCTCGGCGTTCACCTCTACGTTGAGCGACCACTCGATAACGCCGGCCGACGTGCGCTGCCGCGCGTCGAATTTGGTGCGGTCAAACTTCGCGAGTTCCGCCAGGGACTTCCGCGCCTCGGCAGCGCGAGCGGCGCGATACTCCCGGGTGATGGGCGTGAGCCGGCGATCCAGCGCGTCCTGCTCGGCGCCGTTGAAGTATTGCGTGTGCGTGGCGTCATCCGGGTCGGCGCGGATCGTGTCAGCGGCGAGCGCCTCAGCCCAGGCGTCAAAGGCAGGGTCCGCGGCGAAGAGAGACGTCGCCATCGTCGCGAGGAGAGAAAACAAGAAGGGGGATTTCATCGGGCATGAGCATTAGTTGCGGAACACGCCGAAATACAGCCTCGAACGTCGCTATCGAGCAGCCAGCTCACAATTTGCGGCGCCAAGGAAGCTGCCGCCAGCGCGACGGCACGTCGTCTATGCTCACAGGGCAATCCTTGAGCACCGCGAGCCAGTCCGTCTTCGTCGCAATCCGGCGGAAAATCAGAGCATCTTCTTCCGCATCGAATTGCGCATCGAAATGATCGCCTGGCGCAGCTGGGGCGAGAGCCGGCGGGACTGTAAGCCGGCGTTTGGAATCGAGTGTCACGATCATGGTGGGTAATCCCACCCGCTGCCAGCGGCGTCAAGCAACGGCATTGCAGATCGATCTCGAACAACCGGGCGGGTTCCTTAAATTGAGGCACGCTCCCATGTTCGCCGTCACCCGCGCATTTCTCAAATACCTCCCCATCGCCCTGCTCGCAGTCGTCGCGAGGCTGGCGGCCGCGTCCGAACTTCCGGAAGGCGTCACCGCTTCCCCACTGCACGAACGCATCACGCTTTACCAAGTTCGCAGTGCCAGCCTGGGCAAGCCGATGGCTTTTACCGTAGTGCTTCCCGCGGGTTACGAGGCCCGCTCCGAACCATGGCCGGTGCTCTTCTTTCTGCACGGTCTTGGCCGCCACGAGCGCACCCTCATTGACGATCTACCCAGCCGCGAGCGCCTCCTCGCCCAGCCCTACGTCATCGTTCTGCCCAAGGGCGAAAACGGGTGGTACATCGACTCCCCTTTCGACTCGCACCGCCAGTACGCGGCCTGGCTGGACGAAGCCATCGCTTTGGCCGCGAAGGTCGCGCGTCTCAGCCCCGATCGCGCCCACCGCGCCATCGGTGGCTGGTCGGCCGGCGGCTTCGGCTCCACATGGGCGTGCCTGCGCCATCCGGAAGCTTTCTCGGCGCTCGCCACGATCATCGCAGTGAATGATTTCCCGACCGAGAGCGCCCGCTTTCCCATCGCCGCCGGCACCTTCGGCACTGACCCTGCCCAGTGGCCGCGTTTCAATCCACTCCCCCGAGCCGCCGAGCTGAAACACATCAAAACCCTCCTCGTCATCGGCGAGACCGCCTCCGATGCTCCGATGAATGATCGCTTCGCCGCCGCCCTGACCGCAGCCGGCACCCCTCCGGAAGTGGTCCGCCTCCCCGGCGGCCACACCTTCCCCGTCGTCCAGGAAGGCCTCGCCCACGTCCTCGATTTCGTCCGCCGCCAGATAGCACCATAGCGGAACAATCTGGAACACCTCCCCGCCAAAGGAAAGCGCCACCCGGCATTTTCAGCCGGACGGCGCTTTCGGTTTATGCCTTGGGGGCTTCTCCGAGCCCTCTTAAAGGTCAAAGGCTGGCGTCGCGCCAGGTTCCCGGCATCCCCTGAGAGCCCTGATGCCGGGAACAAATGGCGCGGGACGCCGACGGTTTACTTTTTCGGCACGGTTTCGATCGTCTGCAAGATGCGGCTGGCGATCTTGTAGGGGTCGCCCTGCGAATTCGGACGGCGGTCTTCCAGGTAGCCCTTGTAGCCGCTGTTCACGAAGCTGTGTGGGACGCGCACCGAGGCGCCGCGGTTGGCGATGCCGTAGTTGAACTTGTCGATGGACTGCGTCTCGTGCAGGCCGGTGAGGCGCAGATGATTGTCCGGGCCGTAGACGGCGATGTGCTCGTTCTTGTACTTGTCGAACGCGGCCATGAGGGCCTCGAAGTATTCCTTGCCGCCGGTCTCGCGCATGTACTTCGTCGAGAAGTTTGAGTGCATGCCGGAGCCGTTCCAGTCGACGTCCTTGCCGAGCGGCTTGCAGTGCCAGTTCACGTCCACCTCGTACTTCTCGCAGAGGCGGAGAAGGAGGTAGCGGGCCATCCACATCTGGTCGGCTGCGGTCGCGGAACCCTTGCCGAAGATCTGGAATTCCCACTGGCCCTTGGCCACTTCGGCGTTGATGCCTTCGTGGTTGATCCCCGCTGCGATGCACAGGTCGAGGTGCGTATCGACGATCTCGCGGGCGATGTTGCCCACGTTCTTGTAGCCGACGCCCGTGTAATACTCACCCTGCGGGGGCGGGAAGCCGCCGCCTGCGGGGAAGCCAAGCGGGACGCCGTTCTTGTAGAGGAAATACTCCTGCTCGAAGCCAAACCAGGCATCCGGGTCATCGTGGATGGTGGCGCGGGAGTTGGACGGGTGCGGCTTGCCATCGGGCAGCAACACCTCGCACATGACGAGCACGCCATTGGTCTTGGTGGCATCGGGATAAACGGCGACCGGCTTGAGCATGCAGTCCGAGCTGTGGCCTTCGGCCTGCCGGGTCGAGCTGCCGTCAAAGCCCCACATCGGGAGCTCACTCAGCTTGGGAAACGAGCTGAATTCCTTGACTTGCGTTTTGCCGCGGAGGTTGGGAACGGGCTCGTAGCCGTCGAGCCAGATGTATTCCAGTTTGTACTTCGCCATTAGTGGTTTATGGTAGGTGGTTTTATTTGAGCGGGGTGCGCCGTTTTAGCCGCTGCGGTGGTAGTTGTGGCCCTGAAAGCCCTGTTTTTTAGCGCGGCGCACATTTAGCAAATGCAATGCCACTCGGCAATGTGGAAAGCGTTTGGCGTAGCGCGGGGCACTACAAATTGCCGGCATTTGCGCCGCGCCGCCATGCGATCCGGGCTTGCTCCTTCCCCGAAGTGCCGCATCTTCCCTCTGAATGCACGAGGTCAAAGACACTCTTCGCGCCACCGTGCGCATCGGCTACGACGGGCGGGTCCACAAAACTTTTCGCGGCCCAAATGCCGAGGAAAGATTTGCCACCGAAGTGCGCGTCCTGCGTCATTTGGAGGCCCGCGGCTGTCCATTTGTGCCCACCCTGATCGAAGCGCACCCGGACCAGCTCAAGATCGTCACGACAAACTGTGGGCAGCGTGTCGAACACCTGGATCCGGAACGGATGCGGGAGATATACGCCGAGCTCGAGCAATATGGCGTGCGGCACGACGATGCCGAGATGCGCAACGTGACCTACCGCCAGGCGGACGGCCGCTTTTGCCTGATCGACTTCGAGTTCGCCACCATCCTGCCCGACCGTGAAAAACCCGTCGATGGATTCCTCACGTAAGCCCGCCACACCGTCGCGTCTGCGCTGGTGCGGCGTGACAGACCGCGGCAAGGTGCGCAAGAACAACGAAGACTCCTTTGTGGCGCTCCAATTCGACGCGCGGGAGTTGCGCTACCTCGGGAGGGTCGGCGAGGACACCAATGAGCATAACGATTTCATCTTCGCCGTGAGTGATGGCATGGGCGGGGCGATGGCCGGCGAGTTCGCCAGCCGCATTACGATCGACAAGATCGCGCACCTGCTCCCGCGTTCCTACAAACTGGCGGCTTTCGGGCTGGAATCGGGCTTCGCGGATGTGCTCGGGGAACTCTTCGAGCAGGTCCACCGGGCGCTCACCTACCTCGGCGGCAGCTACGAAGAGTGCAAAGGCATGGGCGCCACCCTCACCCTCGGCTGGTTCTCGCCCGGCTGGATGTATTTTGCGCACATCGGCGACAGCCGCCTCTACTACCTCTCCGCGCGCGACGGCACTTTCCGGCAGATCACCCACGACGACACCTACGTGGGCTGGCTCTTCCGCAAGGGTGAAATCAACGAACGGGAAGCGCGCTCGCATCCCCGGCGCAATGTGCTCCAGCGGGCCTTGGGCGCGGGCAATCAATTCGTCGACCCGCAAGTCGGCGCCGTCGCTTGCGAACCGGGCGACATCTTCCTGCTCTGCACCGACGGCGTCGTCGAAGGCCTCTACGACCACGCCATCGCCGAACTCCTCCATCGCCCCAAGGATGCTCCGCCGGACTGGAACCCCGCGCGGGAACTTGTCACGGCCTCGGTCGAAGTCGCCGGACGTGATAATACGACGGCAATGGTAGTGGAGGTGCTACGGAGTGAAGGTGGAAAGTGAAAGTGCGTGTCGCCACGCGCCATCACTTTCCACCTTCACTTTCACTTTCCACTTCCTAGACCGCCTTATCCCCCGTCTCGTCAGTGCGAATCCGCACGGCGCTCTCCACCGGAAACGTAAACACTTTTCCATCGCCGATCTTGCCGGTCTTGGCGGCAGCCACGATGGTCGCAACCGCTTTTTCGACGACTTCATCGGCCAGCACGATCTCCAGTTTCACTTTCGGCAGAAAATCCACTGTGTATTCTGAGCCGCGATAAATCTCGGTGTGCCCTTTCTGGCGCCCGAAGCCTTTCACTTCCGTGACGGTCATGCCTTCCACGCCCAAGTCGGCAAGGGCGTCTTTGACCTCTTCGAGTTTGAACGGCTTGATGATGGCTTCGATCTTTTTCATGGCGGAGTGGAGCGGAAGTTCCTTGGGACTGAGGGCTTGGGTGATGGAAAGCGGCTGCGCGCATTCAGCAGCGGTCATGCCAACGCGCGCACCGCTTGTCCATACAGAGAGCAGGCGTTCCATGCACGTGAAATCCGTGGTCAAAACCCGACAGTCCCCGGTCTGAGGTGAGCAACTTTCCTCAGCGCCCGTGCCTTGCATTCGATCCTAATCTTTCTACTCTGCTGCCCCGCCATGCGCTCCCCGTTCTCGTCCGCATTCCCGATTCTCGCCGCCTCCATCGCTGCCCTTTTACTGCCCTGCGAGGTCTGGGCGGCTCCTGAAGCTAAACCAGCCGACGCCAAAACCGCCCAGGAAAACTCGAACGGCAAGGCAGCCGACAAGGATGCCAAATCCGCCGATCCTACCGAGCCCACCGGGCCGAAGCGCGCGGGCGGCGGACCGCCGAACCCGGTGATCCGGTTCCCACTGCCGCCGCCGCGCCCGCTGTCGCCGCAGGAGGAGATCAAGACCTTCAAGCTGCCCAAGGGCTTCCACGCGGAAGTGGTCGCCAGCGAACCGATGATCGAGACGCCGATTGCGATTTCCTGGGACGACCAGGGGCGGATGTACGTCGTGGAGATGCGCGGCTACATGCACGACGTGGATGGAACGGGCGAAGACCAGCCGACCTGCCGCATCAGCCGTCTCGAGAGCACCAAGGGCGACGGCATTTATGACAAGGCCACCGTCTTCGTCGATAAGCTGCTGCTGCCCCGCGCGGTCATGGCACTGGGAGACGGCGCGCTGGTCAACGAGCCACCGAATCTCCTCTGGTATCATGATACCGACGGCGACGGTGTCGCGGACAAGCAAGACATCGTCTCCGAGCATTACGCGACCAAGGGCGGCCAGCCCGAGCACATGGCCAACAGCCCGACGTGGACGATGGACAACTGGATATCCTCCGCCGGCTACTCCTTTCGCTTCCGTCAGCAAGGCGGCAGATGGGTCACGCAGGAAGACGTGCCCTTCGGCCAGTGGGGCCTCACGCAGGATGATTGGGGGCGTGTTTTCACCAACACGAATAGCGACCTGCTGCGCGTCCACCTCGTTCCGCCCGCTTACTACTTGCGCAACCCGCATCTCGCCAACCGCACCGCGCTTTCCGTGCAGACGATCAAGGATCAATCGTGCTGGCCGAGCGGGCCGACGCCAGGTGTGAATCGTGGTTACCTCGAGGACACCACCAAGGACGGCAAACTGACCAAGGGAACGTTGCGCGCCAATGGCTCCTTGCAAAACGTCACGGGCACGTGCGGACCGGGTGTCTATCGCGGAGACCTTTTCCCGAAGGAATTTCGCGGCAACGTCTTCATCCCCGAGCCCTGCGGCAATCTCGTGAAACGGGTGATCCTTACCGAGAAGGACGCCGAGCTCACCGCGGCGAATGCCTACGAGGGCAAGGAATTCCTCACCTCGACCGACGAGCGTTTCCGGCCGGTGAATGCCTGCACCGGTCCCGATGGCGCGCTCTACATCGTGGACATCGCGCGCGGGGTCATTCAGCACAAAGGCTTCCTCACGTACTACCTCGTGAAGAATATCCAGGACCGCAAGCTGGAGACGCCCTTCAACGCCGGGCGCATCTACCGCATCGTGCCCGATGGCGCGCAGCCGAAGCTCGTGCGGCTGCCCAAGGAAACCGAAAAAATTCCCGCGATGCTCACGCACGCCAACGGCTGGGTGCGCGACACCGCGCAGCGGGTGCTCGTCGAGCGCGCCGATGCCACGGTTGCGCCGGAGGTGCAAAAGCTGGCGGCGAGCGGCGCCACGCCGCAAACGCGCGCGCAAGCACTGTGGACGCTCGAGGGGCTCGGCGCCCTCACACCCGAGGTGAATACCGCCGCCTTGCACGCCAAGAGCGACAAAGTGCGCGCCGCGGCGGTGCGGCTCGCGGATCCGTCGATGGCTGCCGAACTCGCCAAGCTCGGCGCCGATCCCAGCACGGAAGTGCGGTTGCACCTCGCCTTCAAGTTGAGCGGTCTCGACAACCCGGCGGCTGCGCAGACGCTGCTCACGCTGGTCGAGGGCGGCGGCCCAATGTTCGGCGAGGCGGCGGCCAGCGGCCTAAGCGGACGCGAACTCGAGTATCTCGAAACGCTGCTGAAACTTCCCGCGGCTGACGATGCACGGCTGGCGAAGAGCAATGTGCTCGGCACACTCGCCGGTTGCGTGATGAAGGACCGCAAGGCGCCGCGTGTTTCGCGTCTCCTCGATCTCATCGCGGCGCAACCCGCGGGCGGAGCACGCCAGCTCGCCCTGCTCAATGGCATGGTCGGCAAGGCTCCTTCCAAGAAAGGCGCCAAGGCTCCCAACCCTCTCAAGCTGACAGACACGCCCGCGGGCATGGCCGCGTTGCAGGCCAGCAAGGATTCGAAAATCAAGGATCTGGCTGGGCGGGTCAGCGCACAGATCGTGTGGCCCGGCAAGCCCGGCTGGGTCGAGGAAAAGATCGTGCCGCTCACGGCTGACCAGCAGGCGCTCTTTGAAAAGGGCAAGACGATCTATTCCACGATCTGCGCCGCGTGCCACCAGCCCACCGGCCTCGGCATGGCGGGTCTCGCGCCACCGCTGATCAATTCCGATTGGGTGCTCGGCGACCCGAGCCGCATCATCCGCATCGTCACCCAGGGGCTGAGCGGTCCCATTGATGTCGACGGCGCCAAGTGGCAGCTCGAAATGCCGGGCCTGCCCATTTTCGACGACGAACAGGTCGCCGGCATTGTCACCTACATCCGCCGCGAATGGGAACACACCGCGAGCGCCATCGCTCCCAGCTATGTAACCAGCGTGCGCGCCGCCATCAAAGATCACAACAAGCCCTGGACCGCCGACGAACTGCGCAAGCCCGTCGATATCAAGACGGTGAAGAAGAAGTAACCGTCCGCCAAAGAGCCTTGCGGACGCTGCGCAGGCTCTCGGCTGCTACTTTCCGCTATTCTTGACTACCGCCGGAGCCGCGGGCCGATCGTTCCTGCCACTCTCGTAGAGGTGGCCGATCTCCCCGGCGGTCAGCGGAGCGGAAAGCACGGCCAATTCATCGACCCGTCCTTGCAGGTTCCGCGCGCTGTCCTTGGCGCTGCGCGGAACGATGCCCGCCCGCCATTGATCGCCATCGCGGAGCGCCCAATTGCCGACCTCGAAAGTTTCGAGTTGGAGCAGCGTGCGCACGCCGAGCTTTTCCACCCCAATCGGCTGCCCATTGAGATAATGCGTCACGGTGTCCGCGACATTGTCGTAGACGCTGGCGATACAAACCCACGAACCCAGCGTCTCCGGCGTGAACAAAGGTTCGCTGTGATAGTAGCGCCAGCCGGTTGGGTCGCCGGACTTGCCGATATGGACTCCGAATCCCAGTTCGCCCCAGCGACTGATATACCACTGCACATCGCCGGTGTTCATGCCATCGGCCATGACGACCGATTGCGGGCGGTCGGGCAGGCTGTCGATGCGCAACCAAGCCATCAAAGTCATGGACTCAAATCCGCCGGGGAGGTTGAGCCGCAAGCGATCTTCGGGCCGGATGAATTCGATCGCACCCTTGCCAGGCCAGCGGCCATCGTTGAACTGGCAGCCGACCATGCTCGCCGGTGAGCCAGGCACAGCGCGCCAGGCGCGATTGGGGATGCTGCGCGACCACCCGCGATCTCCTTCAAAATCGAGATGGAGCAGGGCGGCTGGATGCTCGCTCAATGCACGGCTGCTCACCCGCCACGCCGCGAGGCGGCCCTGCACGCTCTCGAGCTCGCGTTTGGCCAGTTCCTCATCGCTCAGGAATTGGTCCCGCCGCGCGGGAATGGTGCGGACCTGGCCGCGGTCGATCTGCACGGCTTGGTTCTTCCGCAGCTTGCGCTCGGCGGTTTTGGCTTCCTGCAATCCCACCAAACCATTGAAAACGTGAAGCTGTGGAGAGCCGGTCAGCGGCAGGCTGCAGCCGAATTCGGTGCCATAGTCGACGACCGTGAACCCCGGCGTCTTGACGGAGAAACCGTGGGCGGGCTCGGGAACCTGGGCGCGCAGCTTGCCGCTGCCCAGGAAAGCGGAATTATCCGTCAGCAGTTGAAATTCCGCCGGCCCTTCGAGCACGACACGCGCGCCGCGGGAGAATTCGATTTGCACCGCACCGGATTTCAGGTGCAACCAGCCGGGCGTGAGGCTCTCGCCGCGTTGCTTGCCGCCATCACTTTCGGCCCACACCGCATCCGCGGAATGCGTGAGCACGGCGACGCTGGTCGGCAGCGCCTTGCGCTTCCACGGCAACAGCGACGGCACGCTGACGAAGAGCGCAACCACTGCCGCGGCGGCCAGGGCGGCGGCGCCGATTTTCCAAGCGGGGCGCGGGAATGGAATGACCTTCCGCGGCGTCGCGGTATGTGCGGTAACAGCGGGCAAGGGACGCAACGCCAAACCCTCGGCATCGCGGCGGCCCCATTCGGCCTCGCCCCATTGGCGGATCAACGCGTTCCAGCGCGCCAGTTCCCAGAAGTCCTCGCGGGCGCGCGGTGAGGCGAGCAGGGTGATGGAAAGTTCGCTGCGTTCCTCGCCCGTGAGCATCTGGTCGAAGTAGCGCTGCAAAAGAAGCTGAGTGCGTTCGTCGCTCATGGCTTCAGGTATTGGCGGCGAGCATGCGCTGCGTCACGCAATCGCGGAGAAAGACGCGGGCGCGGGAAAGTGCGACGTGGACGGACTCGACGGTCCAGCCGAGGCGGCTGGCGATCTCCGGTGGCCGGTGGGCTTGCTGGTAGCGCAGTTCGACCGCTTCGCGAGCCTTGGGTGCGAGGCCTTCCATGCACTTGGCCAGATGCTGGAGTTGCTCGTCGGAATACCATGTCTCCGCCGTGCCATGCGCCGCGAGGGCTTCGAGCACTTCCGGTGCGAATCGATCCGGCACCGGCGCGTTTTTTTCCAGGGTCTGAAGCACCTTGTAGCGAGCGATGGTCCAGGCCCACGCGCGAAAATTGGTGCCCCGTTGAAAGGTGGCGGCCTTGGCCGTGATCACCAGGAAAGTCTCCTGCACGATATCGTCCACGAGGCTGAAGTCGCTGACCAACGAGAGCACGAAGCCGCGCAACGCCGGCAGATGCTGGACGAAGAGGCTTTGGACCAAGGCGGTCTGTTCAGGGCTCGCAGGAGCAAGTGGCATCAATGGAATATCGGTGAACGAGGCCTAACTTAGCAGGGGAAATGTCCTGATTTTCGCGGGAGAACATGGCGCTGCGCAGGTCCCGAATTTGCTCCCAATTTTGAGGAAAGAAAAGCGCCCCGCAATATGGTGGTTGCGGGGCGCTGGATGAAGCATCTTTTCGGCTCGATGGAGCGAGCCGATCGGCGAGTGCTCGTTAGTTTACGTAGGCCGCTTCGTTGGAGAGCAGCAGAGCGTGGGCATAGGTCTCCCAGCCGGTCAGCGGCTTCCGTTCAACGGTGTCGCCGGCGTTCTGGATGGAGGCCTGGGCGTTGGTTTCCGCCATCATGCCGTTCCTCTTGGCGCGCTCTTCGGCCTTCTTCTCGGCTTTCTCCGTCATGTCCTTGGTGGCGGCGACGACTTTATCCTGCTTGGCCAATTCAACCTGGAGGAAGGCATAGGCGATCTTAATCTCGTCCGCAGTCGGCGTGCGGCCGAGGATGACGCGATAGATGCCGATGATCCGGTCGTTATTCGTGCGCGCCTGGGCAATCGCGGGCTGCAACAGAATGTTGCGGGCGACATCGATGGCCATGGGGCTGTTCATCAGGAACAAGGCCTGTTGCGGCACCACGGTCGTGGTGCGCCGCGAGTTGGGCGCCTCGGGATTGCTGAAGTCAAAGTGCGACATCAGTTCCGGCAGATTGCCGCGGTCGACAAAGCCGTAGATGGTGCGGCGATAGATGTACGGTTCGTCGGTCACGTTTACCGGCTGGCCGCCCACTGTGCGATCAAGCTTGTTGGCCATGACGAGCAACGAATCGCGAACCGCTTCGAAGTCGAGGCGGCGCACATTGGCGCGCCACAGCAGGCGATTGTCGGGATCGATCGCCTCGTAGCTCTTCGCCGTCTCGCTCGTCAACTGGCTGACTTCCTGGTAAACCTTGGAGAGCATGATCAAGCGGTGCAGCTTCTTCAGCGACCAATCCTGCTCCATGAGATAGGAACTGAGGTAGTCGAGCAACTCGGGGTGCGTGGGCTTTTCCGCCTGCGTGCCGAGATCGTCGGGCGTGCGGACGAAACCTTCACCGAAGTGGTGCAGCCACACCCGGTTCACGATCACACGGGCCGTGAGCGGATTGTTCTTGCTGGCGATGGCCTGGGCAAGGTCGAGGCGTCCGCTGCCGTGCTTGAACGGCACGGGCTTGCCTCCGGAGAGGATTTCGAGGAAGCGCCGCGGAACGATTTCGCCCCGATTTTCCTGCAAGCCGCGAATGAACACCGGCGAATTCACCGGCGTAGGCTTGTCTTCCACCACCATGGCGCGCGCATCGTTGCCACTGTCCGTCAGCAACAACGCATTGATCTTCGCGAAACTCCAGCCGCGATTGCGATAGCCCAGCGGCCAGGTATCCACTTCCCTGCGAACCCGGTCGGTGTTCAATTCTCCCGACGCGATCAAGGGAAGCGGGAAGTTCAAGAGTTCCCTTTCCTCGGGCTTGAATGCAGCCAGCCCGTCGGCGGAAAACTGAGCTTCCGCCAGCGCCTTCTCATAGCCCGCCGCCTTCGCCGAGATACCGGTGAAAACCTTGGCGTAGACCGCCACGACTTCGTCGAGATTCTGCGGGTTGAGGCCCTTGAAGGCCGCCGCCACGATCGGATTGATCCGATCCCAATTGACGCCGCCCCAGACACCCTTTTGATAGGTGCGCAGCGGGCCAAAGATCGACTCTTCACGACCCGTGCGGTTGACCGACAGGATGACGTTGCGATCAAGCTTGGCTTCGAGACGGATGTCGCCGCCTTTTTTCTGGTCTTCCGCACTCATCGAAGTGCGGGTGAGATACCAGCTCTTGAGGTACGCCGCCGTGGCCTTGCGGAACTCGGCATTATTGCCGCCGCCTACCTTGTAGTAATTATCGCGGTTGGCTTGCTCAAGCCCTTCCATCTTCTCGCGGAAGTTGGACGCCGCCTGCTTGCCCGCCTGCGAGATGATCGGCTTGTCCTTCGGCTCGTCGATACTGGCGAAGACACCATGCAGCGCATAGTAATCCTTCGTCGGGATCGGGTCGAACATGTGGTCGTGGCAACGCGCGCACGCCACCGTCATTGCCAGGAAGCCCTTCGACACCGTGTCAATGCGGTCGTCGATCACGTCGTTGGCATTATTGGTGCGCTTGCCGACGGAGATGAAGCCGAGGGCCGCGAGGTCACGCTGGTCCTTGAGGTCGGTCAATTTGTCTGCCGCAAGTTGCTCGAGGATGAAACGATCGTACGGCTTGTCTTCGTTGAAGGCCCGCACGACGTAATCGCGATAGGTCCATGCATACGGGAAGCGGTAATCCGTGTTCCGGTTGTTTGTCCGATCGCCGGTGGTGTCCGCGTAGCGCGCGGAATCCAGCCAGAAACGTCCCCAGCGCTCGCCATAGTGCGGCGAGGCCAGCAGGCGCTGCACGACTTTGTCAAACGCATTGGGCGAATTGTCCCCGGTGAAATCCTTGATCTCATCCACCGTCGGCGGCAGGCCGGTGAGGTCAAACGACGCGCGGCGCAGGAGAATCTCCTTGCCGCCCGGCACGCTCATCAAACCGGGATTGGGAATCATGTTCTTTTCCTCGAGTTTCGCGAGGATGAAGGTATCCACCGGCGTCACGCACCAGGCGCGATTCTTGACCGCAGGCATCGCCGGCTTGACGACCTCCTGATAGGCCCAGTGCTGACGGGCCTTGTCGGTCAAGCCACTCAGCTTGCCTCCCTTGACCGCTTCGCGGGTATCCGCCGCACCGTCCTTCACCCACTGGGTGAGGTCGGCGATTTCCTGGTCGGAGAGTTTCTCGCCCTTGGGCGGCATCTGCAGGTCCTTGTCCTTGTAGGACACGGCCGTGATCAGGAGGCTCTTATCGACGTTGCCGGGGACGACTGCCGGACCGGTGTCGCCACCCTTGAGGCCGGCTTCACGCGAATCGAGCAGCAGGCCGCCCTTGGATTTGCCGGCATCGTTGCTGTGACACTTGTAGCACTTATCCGCGAGGATAGGCTTGATCTTCTTGTCGAAGAAATCCTTCTGTTCGGGCGTGAAATCCTCCGCCGCGGTGGCCGCGACAGAGAGAAGTGCCCCACTAAGCAGGAAGGCAGTTACGCGCATATTTTTTGGCTTGATTGACCTTGATTAGGCTTGATTGAGCTGAATTGGCCTTGATTAAGCGATGACGTCCTTGACGACGTTGCCGAAGTTGTCGGTGAAGCGGAAATCGCGGCCGTTGTAGCGGTAGGTGAGCTTGGTGTGATCGAAGCCCAACAGCGCCATGATCGTGGCGTGCAGATCATGGATATGCACCTTGTTCTCCACGGCGCGGGCGCCGAATTCATCGGTCGAGCCGTAGGTGGTGCCGCCTTTGACACCGCCGCCCGCCATCCACGCCACCATGGCGCGGCCATTGTGATCGCGGCCGGGCCGGGCGTTGCCGTTACGGTCGCGAGTCACGGTGCGGCCAAATTCGCCACCCCAGATGATGAGCGTGCTGTCGAGCATGCCCTTGGCCTTGAGATCCTTGATGAGCCCCGCGGCTGGGCCGTCGACTTCGGCGGCCTTGTTCTTGAGGACAACGGCGAGATCGCCATGGTGATCCCAACTGCCGAGATCCACCTGCACGAAACGCACGCCACGCTCGACGAGGCGGCGGGCGATGAGCAACTTGGCGCCCTGTTCGGTGCGGCCATAGAGATCGCGGGTCGCGTCGGTTTCCTTGGTGATGTCGAAGGCATCCGTCGCCTCGGTCTGCATCTTGAACGCCATTTCAAAGGATTCGATGCGGGCCTCGAGCTGCGCGTCCTTCTGGAGCTTCGCGGAATGGATGGCATTGAGCTGGTGAACGAGATCGAGTTCGCGGCGCTGGCGGTCCATCGGCGTGAACTGGTTCTTGATGTTCATGATCACGTCATCGAGATCCATCTTGCTGTTGTAATTGACGTTGCAGCCTTGATAGACGCCCGGCAGGAACGAGGCCTGACGCCATTCCGGCGCGCCGCCGATGGTAATGAAGCCAGGCATATTCTGGTTCTCAGTGCCCAGACCGTAGACCACCCAGGAGCCCATCGAGGGCTTCGGGAGCTGGAGCGAACCCGTGTGCATGAAACGCTGGGCGACTTCGTGGGCCGGAATGTCGGTCCACAGCGAGCGGATGACCGCCATTTCGTCGATCACGGTGCCGAGTTGCGGGAAGACTTCGCTGACTTCCACGCCCGACTTGCCGCTCTTGGTGAAGTTGAAGGGCGAGCCGAAGGCCAGACCATCATGACCCGGAATGGTCTTGTCGTTTTGCTTCGTCAGTTCCGGCTTCGGATCCCAGGTATCGACCGACGACGGGCCGCCGGAAGCAAAAAGGTGAATGACCGCCTTGGCCTTGACCGGGAAGTGGGGCTTGCGCGGCGTGAGCGGACCACCGGGCACCGGACCGCCGGCGAGGGGAGCGCCGATCGCGTCACCGAGATTGATGCCGAAAAGCGAAGCCAGGCTCATGGCGCCGAAGCCCATGCCAGTGCGCTGGAGGAAATCCCGGCGCGTAAAAATCATATCGTCGAGAGAGGGAGAGTGTTCGCGGCGGAACTTTTCGGTCAGGCGGTGGTCGGTAGCTGGGGTCATGGCGTTTCGGTGGTTGGTTTTGGCGTTTTGGCGGTGAGTTCGGTAAAGAGATCGGTTGAGTGATCAGTGTCTATCGGAGTCCTATGGCAGGACTTAGCAAAGGAATTTGAACAATGTTTCAAGGGTGGAGGGACGGGCCAAAAAGAGGGTATGATCCCTTTTCGGCGATTTGTCCATGACACTAGCCCATTTTCCCGGTATTGTCACCCGGAAATGTCTGCGTCGACCCCTTCCGAAACGCCTGCGGCGGAGCCTGAACTCGAAATCAAGAACGTCCTCCTGGTGGACGACGACGAAGCCTTGGCGAACACCCTCAAGGGCCTTCTGGAATCGCACAACTTCATCGTCACCACCTCGGCCAATGGTGTCGACGCTCTCCGCGAAGTCATGGCCTTCGACTTCGACATCATCATCTGCGACATGCTCATGCCGAAGATGCCCGGCGACATGTTCTACCTGGCGGTGCAGAAGACCAAGCCCCACCTCACCTCCCGTTTCCTGTTCGTCACCGGCCACGCGGACAACCCCAAGGTGGATTCCTTCCTCAAAGGCATCGACGCCCAGGTCGTCTTCAAGCCGGTGCTGACCGAAGAATTGATCCGGATGATCTCCTTCGTCCTGAAGCGCAACGAGGAAAAGGGCGAAGGCAGCAAAAGCCAGTTTTAGCCCATTTATGCGAGATATTGGCGAATGGAGACAACGGAGCCAATGCAGGCAGCCGAGCCCATGGAGCCAATGGAAGCTCACCCCTTCACTGCGCCTCATCGACCCGCAACCTCACGCAGCCTTGGGAAACACACCCCGGGCTCGCCATTAATCACGTCAACGACGGGCCGAACCGAGCGCGGGCGGACCCTGCGCAGCTTCGCGAATTTCCGAAATCGAATAGACGCTTCGAGGGCGTCTCAGAACTAGATGCGGCAGACGGCGATTGCACGGCCGGCGCTCCGCCGGACACGGCAGCCGGAACGCTCACCCTGCAATCTCGCCGCACGTCCGCTGATCAGCAGTCCTCTTAGTGCCCCGCGAGGCGCACCACGCGACCGCCCGGCTCGAAGGAATTCTCCTTCAGGATCGCAACTTTGCCCTCATCCGGCGGCACACACGTGCCGAGAATGACCGGCTTTTCGCCCGTCTTGTAGCTGCTGCAAGCGCCGAAACCGAGGGTCAGGAGGATAGCGAGGAATGCGAAGGTGAGTTTCATATGTCGATAGTGCCCGTTTTATGCCTGATTTCCTCTGTGAACACAAGCTTTTGTGCGACGACATGTCGCATCTTGCTCATGCGTAGCGACATGCAGTTTGAAATTGCGTGTCTCCGCGCAGGATCTGGGAGCGCCGATGTCCCCGTCGGCACACCAGCGCTAAAGCACAACGGGTCTCTTGCGCCGCGCCAGAATGCATGCTCGGACCCGTTTCCCATCGCTCGCCGAAGCGCGTCTGGCGCTCTCGCAGCCTCCCCAATATTTCACGGAAGATGCGAGGGTACGCCCGGCGGTCGTTCCCAACTTTTCTCCTCATTCCGAAGCAGCCGGCTAAGCGCCGGGCTCGCCCGTCCACCGTCCCCTCTATTCCCCTCCGCCGCCTCGGCTCTGCAATTCAACCTGTGCCTGTGCCTATTTCCCGACCGGCCCTGCCTTTTCACCGACGCCTTCGGGCGCGGGCAGGCCGAGCAGGCTCTCCAGTCCGCCGCCTTTGCCGGGCTGGGTGTTTTGCAGTTGGGTGCGCATCATTTGCACCATGGCTTTGATCTGCGCGGGGGGCATGATGGATTTCGTGGTATCGGCGGTGAAGGCGGTGTCCCACGCCTGGGCGCCGGGGATGTAGTGCAGTTCGGCGGTGAGGCGTTGCTTGATGTGGTCCATGTGCGCGGCGCCGTAGAAGATGGCGATGGTGTCGCCGGGGCCGAGCTGGGGGAGGCGCGCCTGGAGTTGCCGGATGACATTTTCATTCCGTTCGGTGAGGAGCACCTCGAATAAATCGCGGATTTGCGGTGAGGCTGCTTTGGCGGTGTTGATGAGATCGCCCGCCTGGGCAAAGGTTTCGATGAAGGTGAGCTTCATCGTTTCGCGCATCTCGGGCGTGCTGCCCATCAGGCCGATCATGCCGTCGAGTTGGCGGCCGATGTTGCCTTCGCCATGGAGGGCCTGCATCAGCATGTTGAACGTGGCGTTATCCACCTTCGGCGGCAGTTTCGCGCCGGGGCGCTTGCCTTCCCCGGACGGATCGGCGGGTGCGGGTTTTCCCTCGAGGCCGGGCTCGGGGACCGACGCTTTGGCGTTGTGATCGGCGATGGCTTTTTCCAAGCCGGCCATGGTGAGGTCGCAGCTCACGAAATTGGGCCGCTGGTAGTTGATGCCGTCGAGCTGGAAGACGAGGCCGAGCGCGGTGGCGAGTTTTCCCTGGAGGACACCCTGGGTGTCGGGCCTGGGCCCCTGCGTTAGTTTTTCCGCGCCGACGCCTTCGAAGAGCACGGTGGATTGCGCATCGAGCCGCTTTTGCAGCGCGGCGTAATACTCGGGCGTTCCGATGTGGGCGACGCCGATCAGCCAGATGGACGGTCCCCGTCCGCCGGCGGGCTTGAATTCCTCGGAGAGAGTCTGGAGGGAGGCAATCTTTTCCTGGTCTTCGCATCGCAGAAAGGCGAGCTGACCGGAGGGCTGCGGGGTCTCGGCCAAGAGGGCCGGAGCGAGCATCAGCAGGGGGAGAAGGAAGCGGAGGAAGCGCGGCATAAAGGGGAAAGGTGACGGTGAATCTGTGAGAATCTGGGTCGGCGTCAATGGATAGCCGCAAAAGGGCGAAAGGCAGATGAAACGCAGAGGACGCAGAGACGCGGAGGGAAAGACAGAGCGCGGAAGCATGGTTTACGCGGATTACGCGGATCGAATTGTTGGCGCGTGTTTCTTCGATCCGCGCCCATACCTGTAATCCGTGCTCAAATGGAGTTTGAGCACGAGAGAAACCATATCAGACTGTTCAGCGTGAAGCCAGCGTTACGCCAACCATTCCCGAGCCGGACGAGGTTTCTGATGCTCGTGCTGATAGGGACGGTGATTTTTGCGGTCATCTATCTTGCCGCAGATCGTCTTTTTCCACCCGCGCCGCCCTATCGAGGAGCAGATTTCCGCATCTTCAATTCCGCTCTAGACCAATACGCGATCGAAAACGCTCAGTCGACTCCCGCGCCGGCAAGCCCACCGCCTAAGGCGGACTCGAGATAGGCGGAGGAAACGACTCCCTCCGTGCGAAGTAAAACTTCGCTCCCAAGCGCGCGCTCAAATGGAGTTTGAGCACGAGAAAAATCGGATCCGCAGCTTCCACCGCCCGCAGCCCACGTGGCACCGACGGAGCGGGTGGCTCGCCCGTAACCTTACCTCCGCGATTCCCCTCCGCCTCGGCCCTCCACCGCACCGCTTCCAATCACGCCCCGTAAGGGCTCCCACGTAAAAATACGGTTCTTTTCTACGCATGCTGGCGCACCAGTTGCTTAGGTCATGATCAGGCACTCACCTGATATGAATACTTCCCATGCTTCCTTGTCCTCAACGGCGGTCTCCACCGATGGCTCATCGCCATCCGCGTTCGGCTTTTTCCGCCGGCTTTTCACCGCGGCACCTGCGCCTGTGCAGGCCGAACAAAAACCCGCGGTGACGCGCCCGATCATCCGTGTGCCTCGCCCCGCGCAAGCACATCGTGAAGCGGCACCGGAAATTTCTGAAAAAGTCCGTCCGCAGGCAGAAGTCGAAAAGGAGCGGCCCATCGAAAAGCCGCGGGTCACCAAGGAGGCTCCGGATGGGTATCTTGTTTCCAAGGCGGAGATCCAAACGCCCACGGCCGCCGAGGTGGAATTGGATGCGCTGCTCCGCGAACTCGCGGCGATTGGCAGCGAGGAGGCCGGAGTGGCGGACGCGCCATCGCACCCGTTGCACCTGGCGGCGCTCCTGGGCGAGGAGAGCGTGTTGGATTTGTTGCTGAAAAGCGGCGGCGATGTGAATGCCAAAAACGGCAGCGACGACACGCCTTTGCACGTGGCGGTTTCGGCAGGCCAAAAGGCCGCGGTGGAATTCCTGCTGGCCGCGGGCGCCGATCTTCATGCCAAAGGATTCAACGGGGAGACGGCGCTGTTCCGGGCAACGCGCGCTGACCTGGCGGAATTGCTGGTGGCCAAGGGGGCGTCGCTCAGCGCGGTCAGCAGCTTTGGCCAAACGCCGCTGCACTACGCGGCTTTCGGAGGCAAATTGGATCTTGTAAAAGTATTCCTCGCGAAAGGCGCTCAAGCCGATGCCCGGGTCATTTTTACCGGAACGCAGCCGCTGCATCTGGCGGCGCAAAGCGGGCACAAAGATGTCGTCGAGTTGTTGCTCGCCAACGGGGCAAAACTGGAGGCCACGAATGACCTCGGCCAAACCGCGCGGCAAATCGCGGCGGCCAATGGCCATGAGGAACTGGCCAAGATGCTCGAGACGAAGGCCGCCCCGGTCATTTCCGAAAACCATTCGGGCGTGGAGGAGCAGGCACGGCTCGTAGCGTAGGCCAACAGAAACCCGCTGATCCATCTCCGACGAACGCGCGCGCCTTCCCGCGGCGCGGTGCAGCCGGTTCGGCGAAAAGGAACGGGCTGCTCCCTAGATGTGGATCGCGTGCCCGGCCGCGACTTCCACCGCTTCCTTGATACCTTCGCTCAAGGTGGGGTGGGCGTGGATGGTGGCGTCGATCTCGTCGATGGTGGCTTCGAGGGTGATGGCCAGGCCGAGTTCGGCGATCATCTCCGTGGCTTCCGCGCCGATGATGTGCGCGCCGAGGATCTCGCCGTGCGGTTCGCCGACGATCAGCTTGACGAAGCCTTCGCTCTCGCCGATGGCGCGCGCTTTGCCGAGCGCCATGTAGGGAAATTTGCCGACTTTGTACTTCAGGCCTTTTTCCTTTGCGGCGCGCTCGGTGAGGCCCACGCTCGCGACTTGCGGCTGGCAGTAGGTGCAGCCGGGGAAGATGGTGACTTTCTTCGGCTTGAACTTCGGGTCGAACATCCCTTGCACCGCCTGCACGGCCTCGTAGCTGGCCACGTGGGCGAGCCACGGCGGGCCGATGATGTCGCCCGCGGCGAACACGCCTTTCACGCTGGTCTCGTAGCGGTCGCTCGTTTGCAGAAAGCCTTTCACGAGTTCGAACTTGAGCGAGCCGCCAGGCAGCACCGGCGCGACGCCGATGGCCACGAGCACGGTCTCGGCCTCGATGACTTTCTCCGCGTTCTTCGCGTCCGTGACGGTAATCTTCACGCCCTTGTCGCTGACCTCGGTCTTGGTCGTTTTATGGTTTGTGAGCAGGGTGATGCCCTGCTTGGCGAACGACTTTTCCAGCGCCTGCGATACCTCGGTGTCCTCGACCGGCAGCAGGTTCGGCAGCATTTCGACGACCGTCACTTTCGTGCCGTAGGCATTGAAGAAGTAGGCAAACTCCACGCCGATCGCTCCCGCGCCGATGATGACCATCGACTTCGGCTGCGCGGGCAGCGACAGCGCTTCCTTCGATCCGATGACCGTGTTGCCCTTGAAATCGAGACCGGGCAGCGGCCGCGACACGCATCCCGTGGCGATGAGCACATTCTTCGCGGTGTGCGTCTCGGTCTTGCCATCGGCCGACTTCACCTTCACTTCGCCCGCCTTGTCCATCGAGGCTTCACCGCGGAGGTTGTCGATCTTGTTTTTCTTGAAGAGGAAGTCGACGCCGGCGGAACCTTTTTCGGAGACGGTGCGCGATCGCTTGGTGATCGCGCTCCAGTCGTAGCTAAGCCCCTCGACCTTGAGGCCAAACTCCGCCGCACGGTGCTTCAGCGTGTGATACAGCTCGGCGTTTTTGAGCAGCGCCTTGGTGGGAATGCAGCCGTAATTGTTGCAGGTGCCGCCGGTGCGGTCCTTGTCCACGCAGGCGACTTTCTTGCCGAGTTGCGCCGCTTTGATGGCAGCGACGTAGCCGGCCGGGCCGGCGCCGATGACGATGAGATCGTAGTTGGCCATAAAAATTCAGGAAAGGAAAATGGGACGATGGAAAATGGCAAATGGGCGCGCGCGTCGAGCCAGGGCTCGCGGCGCAAGCGAGCGACCATGCGGGCGCGCGGGCGCTGGCGTCAAAAGGAAAGTTTTTCCAAGGCGGGCGGAAACAATCCAAGGCCGGCGGCAACGTAGGCGGCTCTTCCCAGAGCCGCAGAGAGTCCGCCGCGCACGCGAAACTGACAGACCTGCCCAAACAGTTTGAGGACAAGAAAATATCCACGGCGGCAGCAGTGAACGCAGCGGTTGAAGAAGCTTGGCCTAAGTGAACGGGAATCGCAGAATGACCTGGTTCGCGCGCGACGCTATCCATCAACTGCGGTCCTGGCGCGGCGTGCTTTCCCTTTGTTCCCCTGCCATGAAATTCCTCCTCCTTCTCGCCTCGTTCTCCATTCCACTGTCCGCAATCTCGGCGCCCCCTCCGTCGGCCAGCGCTCCCGCCGCGGAGGACGCGAAGCCGGACAAAGACGGCATGGTGCCGCTTTTCAACGGTCGCGACCTCACCGGCTGGCAGGGCGATCCGCAATATTGGTCCGTGCAGGACGGCGCTCTCACCGGCGTGACGGACGGCACGCTGAAGATGAATCACTTCATCGTGTGGACCGGCGGGAAGGTTCGGAATTTCGATCTGCGCGTGATGGTCAAAGTCACCGTGGGCGGCAATAGCGGCCTGCAGTACCGCAGCGTGATGGCACCTGATCTCGGACCCGATGTCGTCAAGGGTTACCAGTGCGATGTCGTCGCCAACACCCCCGAATACAATGGCATGCTCTACGAGGAAAAAGGCCGCCGCATCCTCTGCCACACCGGCGAAAAAGTCATCGTCGCCCCGGACGGCCAGCCATGGATCGTCGGCACGATGCCGGTGAAAAAATTCGCACCGGATGAATGGCACGAGTTTCGGGTGCTCGTGCGCGCCAATCATCACCAGCACTGGATCGATGGCCACATGACGGCCGATGTCATCGACCTGGACGAAAAAGGCCGCGCCCTGGAAGGCATTTTCGGCACGCAGGTGCATGTCGGCCCTCCGATGAAGATTCAATACAAGGACTTCCAATTGCAGAAACTCCCGGATGATCTTCCTCTGCTCAAACCCGAGGATCACCCCATCCCGGCCGGCTCCCTCGGCGTGAAGCCGCAAGGCAAACTGCCCGCGGACTGGAAGCCGCCAGTTTATCCGCAGAAGTGAAGTATGGCCGAAACTTCCAGTGCGTGTTTCTGGCAAGACATTCCTCTTGTTTCCGAAATGAGGAAGCCGCTCAAGCCCAATCAAGGTCAATCAAGCCTGATCAAGGTGGGAAAAAATTGCGCGGAAACAACGGGCGACGGTTCGCAGGGGCGAAGGAGTTGACCGATTTTGAGCAATGAAAGGGATTTTGGAACTGAAATTGCGCTCTTTCGCGGGAGTGACGAACGATTTCGAGACGCGAGACTATTGTTGGTTGCACAATTCACGACACGCTATTAAATCAATCAGCCGTTTTGCCGCCCGACTTTTATGGAAACCGCCGTCAAAGCCAAAGACCATGCTCTTGCGCCCATCAACTCGAAGCTCTCCAAAGAGGAGAAGCTCGATTTGCTGTACGGGATGTTGCGCATCCGGCGGTTTGAGCAGGAGGCGCTGAAGGAATACCAGAAGGGCGTAAATATGGGAGGCTTCCTGCACCTGTATATCGGGCAGGAATCCATCGCGGTCGGCACCTGCTCGCTGATGGGCGACAACGATCATGTCATCACCGCCTATCGCTGCCACGGGCACGCGCTGGCCGTGGGCATGACGATGAATGAGTGCATGGCGGAATTGTACGGCCGCGCCACCGGGTGCTCGAAGGGCAAGGGCGGCTCGATGCACTTTTTCGCACCGGACAAGAATTTTTGGGGCGGGCACGGCATCGTGGCGGGCCAGACGCCGCTCGGGCTCGGGCTCGCCTACGGCATCAAATACAAGGGCCTCAAGGGTGCGGCGATTTGCTTTCTCGGCGACGGCGCGGTGAACCAGGGCTGCTTCTACGAGTCGCTGAACATGGCCGCGCTTTTCGAGCTGCCCGTCGTCTACGTCATCGAGAACAACAAATACTCGATGGGCACGAGCCTCGAGCGTTCCTCGGCCGTCAAAGATTGCCTCGCCCAACGCGGCGAGGCTTTTGTTGTCGACTGGGCGCAGGCCAATGGCGAAGACATTTACGAGGTGCGGGCGGCGGTGCAGACGGCGATCGAGCGCGCGCAGAACAAGTCGAAGCCGACGATTCTCGAACTCGATACCTATCGCTACTACGGCCACTCCGTCGCCGATGCGAAGCACAAGGGCGGGTATCGCTCGAACGACGAGATCGAGACCTACAAGCGCGACCACGATCCCATCCAGCTCTTCAAGCGGCGGTTGATTGCCGAGGGGCTCCTGACCGATGAGGGATTCGAGCAGTTGAGCGACAAGGCAAGGAACGAAGCGAAAGCCAGCGTGCAATTCGCGGAAGACAGTCCGCTGCCGGAGGACGCGGCCATCTTCGAGGACATCTATTTCGAGGTCGATCGGCAGACCGAGGCCGGGCGCACGGGCAGGCACTTTTTCCACGACTAGACCATGGCACTGATCGAATACCGCGACGCACTGAACCAGGCTTTTGCCGAGGAAATCGAGCGCGACCCGAATGTCGTGTTGATCGGCGAGGAAGTCGCCCAGTACGACGGCGCCTACAAGGTGACGCGCGGCTTGTGGCAGAAATTTGGCGACAAGCGCGTGGTCGACACGCCGATCTCCGAGGCCGCATTCATTGGCATGGGCATCGGCGCGAGCATGCTCGGCCTGCGCCCGGTGATGGAACTGATGTTCTGGAGCTTTTGCACCGTGGCCTACGACCAGATCGTGAACAACGCGGCGCAAATCCGCTATATGAGCGGCGGGCTGATCAATTGCCCGATTGTGATTCGCGGTCCGGCGAACGGCGGCACGAACGTGGGGGCGACGCACTCACACACGCCGGAGAGCTGGCTCGCGAATGTGCCGGGACTCAAGGTCGTGAGCGCGGCGACCGCCTACGACGCCAAGGGCCTGATGAAGACTGCGATCCGCGACAACGATCCGGTGATGTTCATGGAGAACACGCTGCTCTACGGCGAGAAAGGCGAAGTGCCGGAGGAGGAATATCTCATCCCGCTCGGCAAGGCCGACATCAAGAAGGAGGGCAAGGACATCACGCTCATCGCGCACGGCCGCGCCGCGCTGACGGCGCTGAAAGCCGCCGAATTGCTGGCCGCGGAGCATGACATCGACGCGGAGGTCATCGACCTGCGGAGCATTCGCCCGCTCGATGAAGACGCGATCCTGGAGAGCGTGCGCAAGACGCACCGCGCCGTGCTCGTCGACGAGAACAAGCCTTTCTGCGGCGTGAGCGCGCAGATCGCGGCGATGCTGCAGGAGAAATGCTTCGACGATCTCGATGCGCCGGTCATGCGCGTCACCGCGCTCGATGCCCCGGCGATTTATGCGCCGAAGGTCGAGCCGAAACAGCTCCCGCGCCCGCAGGACGTGATCGCGAAGGTGCTGAGCATCTGCTGAACCGTCGCTTGAGACGAGTCGCCGAACGATGCTAATGTTGCGCTCATGAAGCTCTCCATGCTCCGCGAACTTCACGAAACCCGTCCATTCGTCCCATTCACGATCACCCTCGCCGATGGACGGAAGCTTCCGGTCATCCACAACGAGTTTCTCGCATTCTTTCCCAGTGGCCGCGCCGCCATGCTCACACATGGCGATGACAAGTTTACTCTCATCGACCTGCCATTGATTACCGCCGTTGACGCGGATCCGCATTTCCGTACACGGCGTCGGCGCACTCCAAAGAAACGCTGAGCATCTGCTGATCCGCGGGGATTTTTTCGCATGTCGCATGTGCTGGCGAAGTGCTAAGTGTGTGTTCATGTTTCGTTGCGCCGTCCTTCTTCTCGCCTTGTCCATCGCTGCGCAGGCTGAGACGTTTCCCATCGTCGAGGCGGAGCATGGCTTCCTCGTGGGCGCGGCCGGCGGCGGCAAGTGGGTGGCATCGGCGAAAGCAAAGAACGCGATCAAAGGTGGCGAGCAGTATCGCGTCTACAGCCTTACTGAAAGGCTGGGCATGGTGCAGGGCGGCAAACCGCAATCCGCCGAAGAGCCTTGCCCGGACGAGCAGATCGTGACCCTGGCGCCGAAGCCAAAGCACGGCGCGATCGCCATGGCGGCGCCGTGGAATGCGATGCCGCGCGCTCCGAAAATGCAGGATACGAAGCAGCCAGTGTATCAAAAGGCGGTGACCGATTATCTCACGGGCAAAGGCATTCGCGATCCCAAGATCCACATCACGCAGATCGTCCGCATCGATCTCGACGGCGATGGCGAGGAAGAGGTGCTCATCAGCGCAACCAACTATTTCGCCAAGGACGGCAGGGTGCCCCCCAGCACCACCGCCAACAGCTATTCGTGCGTGCTCTTGCGCCGGGTGGCGGGCGGCAAGGTCGAGACGATGCTCATCGAAGGTGAGTTCTATCCCAAGGGTGTGCACTTCAATGCTCCGAATGCCTACACCATCTCCGCGGTGCTCGACCTGGATGGCGACGGCAAAATGGAAGTGATGGTCGAATACGGCTATTACGAGGGCGGCGGCGCCACGGTGTATCGAGTGACAGGCCGGAAGCCCGAGCAACTCCTGCAGTTCGGCTGCGGGGCGTAGGCAAGATTCGCCATGCGCGCGTGCGTTGCGGGCTTGTCTCGCACCGGAAGCGCCGCTTTAGTGCTCGCCTGTAACTTTTCCATCCCACATGGCCACCTACATCGAAATGCCGAAGCTGAGCGACACCATGACCGAGGGCACGATCCTCAAGTGGCTCAAGAACGAGGGAGACAAAGTGGAAACAGGCGACGTGCTGGCGGAAATCGAGACCGACAAGGCGACGATGGAGATGGAGGCGTTCGACGATGGCATCCTGCACAAGCATCTCGTGGCGGCTGGCGCGAAGGCGCCGGTCGGCGCGAAGATCGCGCTGCTTCTGCAAAAAGGCGAAAAGCCTCCGCCCGAGGGAGCGCCGGCCGCGGAGCCGCCCAAAGCCAAGGCCGCAAAGGCGGAAGCCAGCCAGCCCGCGGCGGCGCCCGAAACGCCGGCAAGCAAGCCGGCAGCGTCGACGCCCGCGGCGGCAGGTGAACGCGTGAAGGCCTCGCCATTGGCGAAAAAGATCGCCCGGGAAAAGGGCGTGGAACTCTCCGGCCTGGCGGGCACCGGCCCCGGCGGGCGTATTGTAGCGAAGGACGTGGAAGGCTCGCCGGCCGGCGGTGCACCGGCAAAGACCGCGACCCCCGTGGCCGCCACGCCCGCGGGCGCGGGCGACCAGAAGATTGCGCTCAGTGGCATGCGGCGCGTCATCGCCGAGAGGCTGCTCACCAGCAAGACGACGATTCCGCATTTCTATTTGAACATCGAAGTGGATGCCGGGCCGCTGATGAAATTCCGCGCCGAGGCCAACGCCGCAAGCGAAGCGGCTGGCGGGCCGAAATTCACGGTCAACGATTTCGTCCTCAAGTCGGTGATCGCTGCCGCGGTCAAGGTGCCTGCTGTCAACGCGAGTTTCGCGGGCGACTCCATCATTCAATACGCCAACGTCCAGCTCAGTGTGGCCGTGGCTGTGGAAGAAGGGTTGGTCACGCCGGTAATTCGCGACGCGCAGAAGAAATCGCTGCGCGAAATCAGCGAAGCGGTGAAGGACCTCGCCACGCGCGCGCGCTCGAAAAAGCTCAAGCCCGAGGAATACGCCGGCGGCACCATCACGGTCTCAAATCTCGGCAGCTACGGCATCGAGAGCTTTTCCGCGATTATCAACCCACCGCAGTCGATGATCATCAGCGTGGGCGCCGTGGTGAAGAAGCCGGTGGTCAACGCGAAGGACGAAATCGTGGTGGGCCAGCGGATGGCCATCGGCCTCAGCGCGGATCATCGCGTGGTCGACGGTGCGGTCGGCGCGCAGTATCTCGCCGAGCTGCGCAAGCTCGTCGAAAGCCCCACGCTGCTCTTGCTTTAGGCAGCGGCTCTCTCGTTACACCACGTCGAAACCGGGAATGCTCGCCGCCTTCGCCGAGCCGAAGCTGCTCGTATCGATTCCGAGCCGTCGCAACATCTGCACGTAAAGGTTGCACAGCGGCGGCGGATTGAGCGGATCGAAGGCGAGATGCTGCCCGTGTTTGAAGCCGCCGCCGGCGAGGACGATCGGCATGTTGCGGTTGTCGTGGCTCGAGGAATTGCCGAGGTTTGAGCCGTAAAGGACCATCGTGCGCTCGAGCAGGTTTGAGTCGTCTTCGGCAGACGCCTTGAGGTTCGCCAGCAAATTGCGCAACTCGTGCAATTCCGCTTTTTCGATGATCGCGAGTTCGTCGATTTTTGCCGGGTCCTTGCCGTGATGCGAGAGGTTGTGCCAGTCCTGCGTGACGCCTTCGATCGGCGGCACCTGGTTGTGGCCCTGCAGGCGAAAGGTCACCATGCGCGTCGAGTCCGTCTGGATCGCGAGGTGCACGAGGTCGAACATGGGCCGCGTCGTGGCGATGATGTCCGCGCGGTTTTGCGGATCGGTCGGCGGAGGCATATTCACCTTCGGCTTGGGCTTGTGCGCCCAGTCCTCGGCCCTGACGAGCCGCTGTTCCAGTTCGCGCACCGAGGTGAAGTATTGATCGAGCTTTTCCCGATCCTGCGTGCCGACGTTACGCTGAAGTCCCTTCGCCTGGGCGCCGACGATGTCCATGATTGATTGTCCATCCTGGAGCCGGCGCACCTGCTGGTCCACTTCCGCGGCGGTGCCATCCAGGAAGAGTTTTGCGAACACCTTCGACGGACGATCTTCCGCCGGAATGTTCACACCGTTGCGCGTCCACGAGAGGCTGTAATTTGAAGATGAGGAAAGCATCAGCGAGCTGAAACGCGTGTCCGGCGCCAGCCTTTCCAAGGCGAATTGATCGAGCGAAATCGTATTACGGAAGCCGCTCGCGCCGGGGTGCGGCGCGGCCGTGAGATAGCTCGATTCCGCGGAATGCCCGCCGTCCACTTCGGGATGGCTCAGGCCGGAGAAGATGGTGAAGTGATCGCGAAATTCGTCGATGACCTGCGAGTAGGGCGAGGCTTTGTAAGTCCTCCCAGTTTCCTTTGGAAACAAGTTCTCCGGATGGATGCCGAGCGTCGTGCAGATGGCCACCATGCGGCGCTTCACCGGCGGCGTGCTCGCCGCAAACGCGGGAAGCATCGCATCCAGCATCGGCAGCGCGAGAGCGACGCCAACTCCGCGCAAAAAGGACCGGCGGGGGATCGAGCGGTTAAAGGCGAAGTGCACAGGTTTCATATGCGAGACAATGGGACAATCAGACTGTGAGACAATGAGAGGGTCATTCGCGCGGCGTTAGCGTCCAGCGCTTTGGATCATTTTGCATTTTCACCAGCATGCCGATGATATCGTCGTAGTCAGCATAAAGCGAACGTGCATCGGTCCGTGTCAGATAACCGCATTCCACTGCGAACTGGATCCACGATTGCGTTTCGGCAGCTTCGCCTTCGCCGTCGTTGAGTTTGTTCACAAATGAAGCCGCATAACGACGTTTGCGCCAGCCCTCAGCTAGATTTCCACACACCGATCGCGATGAACGACGCACTTGATCAATGAGCGAGTATTTTTCTTCGGCGGGAAAATTCTTGCTGAATCGAAACACCGTCATCGCCGCGGCAAAAGCGCGCTGGTAAACTTCCAAATCCGTATGCCTGGCAACCTTCCGCTTCCTGGGAGAATTCCCGTTTTCGGAATCTCCGATTGTCTGATTGTCCCACTGTCTCATTGTCATTTATTCAAAAAGCTGCGGCTCTGCACTACCTCATGAATCATCGCCCGCAGGCCGTAGTTCTTAGCACGCGTGCGGGCGACGATGTCACCAACCACGGGCCGATCGGAAAACTGGACACCCGCGCCGGTGCCATAGACGAGCAGCTTCGCCGCGAGGCAGCGGGCGATTTGTTCCTTGTCCTTGAGCAGCAGCGCCCGGAACTCGTCCACATCGTGAAAAGCGGTGCCATCCTCCAGCGTATAGCTGGCATCGACCGCCGGGCCTAAGGCCACGGTGCGTTGCTGCGTGCTCTCTCCTCTCACCTTCACGTATTCCACGCCGCGCTGCCCGCGCTCGGGAACGATGCGATAGCGTTCGCGCCAGCCGCCGATCACATCAAAATTCTCCAGCGCAAACCCGGGTGGATCGATCTTCGAGTGGCACGTGGCACAGGATTCGACGTCGCGATGCTTGTCGAGTTGCTCGCGAATCGTCTTCGCCCCGCGGATGTCCGGCTCGATGGCCGCCACGCTCTTCGGCGGAGGCGCGGGCGGGCGTCCCTCGAGACGATCGAGGATCCACTTGCCGCGCAAAACCGGTGAAGTCGTGGTGCCATTCGCCGTCACTTTCAGAATCGCCGCCTGCCCGAGCAGGCCGCCGCGATGCGATCCGGGCGGCAGCGGCACTTTGCGAAACTCCTGCCCGGTCACACCGGGGATATCGTAGTGCTCGGCGAGCCGCCCGTTGAGCATCGTGAAATCCGATTGGATGAAATTCTGCACGGGCAAATCGTTCTTCAGGATTTCCTCGAAGAAGAGCCGCGTCTCGCGGACCATCGAGGTCTTCAGCAATTCGTCGAATTCCGGATACAGCTTCTTGTCCGGCGTGGTGAAATCGATCTGCCGCAGGTCGAGCCATTGCCCGAGGAAATTTTCGGTAAAGGCGCGCGCCTTCGGGCTGGCCAGCAGGCGCTCGGTCTGGGCACGGAGCATGGCGGGTTCGCTGAGTTTGCCGGCTCGCGCGAGCGCCAGCAATTCGGCGTCGGGCATCGACGACCACAGGAAATACGAGAGGCGCGAGGCCAGCGCGTAATCGTCGAGCTTGCCGGGCTTTTCTTTGAGGAAGAGAAATTCCGGCGACGTGAGCACGGCCTTGTAGCCAACGCGCATCGCTTCCTCGAAACTGTAGCCGTTGGTGAGCCGCGACCTCACCAGCGCGGCATAAGGCGCGACTTCGGCGTCACTCGCCGGACGACGAAAAGCCCGCGGCACGAAGTCGCGCAGCAGCTTCTCGGCGTCCGCTTCCGGTTGCTCGCTCTTTACGGTAAAGACAGGTTCGGTTGGCCGGCGATACGTTCTGCGACCGCGCTCGTCCTTATCCGGCAATGGGGAAAGTGGCAGACTGCCAAAGAGCCGCGCGTGGCTCGCCGGCGGCCATGAGCCTTCGAGGGGCCCTTCCACCTCGACCCACTGCACCGCAAGGCCGGGGCCTTCGTATTCCTCCGGACCGGTTTGGCGGGCACGCTCTCCCGCCTCGAGGCGGAAGGGCATCACCTTGAAGCTAGCGTTGCGAGCGATCCGATCCGTGAACTCAATGACGGTTGGCTTTTCCGGCGGTGCATCGAAAAAGCCGATCGTGTGCGTCTCGCCACGTCCCGCAACCACGTCTCCGCCGAGCGCGACCATGACAATCGGTTTCGTAGCTTGGTAGGTATAGCAGGAGACCCGCACACGGTAGAGGCCATCGACGGGTGCACGAAACTTCCGGAGCGCCGTCGGCATGTAGCCGGAGCTGAACATCACGACCCCGTCGACTCGCTGGAGCACCGTCTTGTCGCCCAGTTGCTTGAGGAGATTGTCGTCGTCGAGATACGAATAGCGCTCGGTCTTCGATTCGACGCGCTGGGTGCGCGGCATGGCGGCGTCGAGCGCGAGGTCCGCCGCTTCGAGATAGCGTTCCATCAGGACTGATGACACATCCAGCGCCGCGCCGATGTTGTCGAAGCCGAAGGCGGTGTTTTCGTCGGGCAACAGCTCCTTGAGCGGCGTCTCCACCGCCAGCAGATCGCGGACAGTGTTTTCGTACTCCACGCGGTTGAGGCGGCGCGACACCACGCGGCCCTCCGATTGCTGGCGATGCATATCCGCGGCGAACAGCGCCGCACGCAGCCACCCAGAGGCGGCGGCGAGCCGAGTCGGAGCGGGCCGCGGCTTCTTCTTCGGCGGCATCTCGCCGGAATCGATCTTGTCGAGGACGTTGACCCAGACCCGCATCTTTTCCGCCGTGGAGAAATCGAGCGTCAACTTGTCGAGCGAAAGAGAACCCTTGTGCTCGCCTTCGCCGTGGCAGCTATAGCAATACTCCTCGAAGAAGGGTGTCACCGCCTTGCCAAAACCATCGGCAGTGAGGTCCGGCGCGGCTTGCGCAAGAGGCACGGCGGAAAAGAGGAGAAGAGCAATGCGGAGTCGCATGGGGGGACGAGCCTCGAATTATGCACGAAACAGCCGCGCCTGCCAGTGCCGTCCTAACATTACCCACGCACTTCGTAGGTGCCACGGGTCACGCCAAGCTGGGATTGCGCCTGGAGGGTGCGCCACAATTCCTCGCCCGCCTGGCCCCCAGCGAGCAGCGCCTGGTAGGCGCGGATGATGCGGCGTGACTCCGCGGCATTTTCCTCGAGCAATTCGATGCGGTAGTCGCGCAAGCCCGCTTCGGCGAGCTGCGCGAAAAAGCGCGCACCGGTCTGCGGCACGGCGTTGAAGAGTGTATTGCGGCAGCCCACATCCGCGCGCAGGGGATGCTCGATGCCGACGCGATCCCGCAGATGCACGCGGTGCTTTTCGCAAGGACGCCCACAATCCAGGAAGGATTTGCCCTCGGACATGAACGCCGCGAAGACGCAGTGCTCCATGTGAAACATGGGCATGTGCTGGTGAATCGTCAGCTCAAACCAGGAGGGAGGCGCGGCACCAAGCAGATCGAGCACCTGCTCAATGTTGAGATCGTAACTCATGGTCACGCGCTCCAGCCGCTTGCTCATGAAGTGAGCGGCGGTGAGCGGATTGGCGACATTCAGCGAAAAATCTCCGGCGAGTCGCAGCGCCGATTCGGCAAAATGGGCAATCGCTCCGAGGTTGCGAATCAGGACGCCATCCGGCGCGGCATTTTCGATCAGCTTGAAGAAACCTTGTTCGCCGGCTTTTTGAATGCGCGGCGTGGCAAGGAAGATGCGCGCGCCCCCACCCGCCCCGCGCACGCGGGCCACGGCATCCTTGCCGCGGCGAATGTCCTCAAAATCGACATAGATTTCTTCGACGCCGGATTCGAGCGCCGCATCGAGTTGATCCATCGTTCGGCACAAGACGCGAAGTGTCGAATGGTCGCTCACTTTGCCGGTGGCAGAGTGGCGCACTCGGGCCACGATTTCGTCCATGGTCGCTGTTCCATCGCGCCGGCAAACCGCGCGCGCGGCGTCGAGTTGGAAGACGAGTTCGCGGCGCAGGCGATTCAATTCGCCGATCGGCAGGATGACCTCGCCCTCAAGCTCGCTATGAAAATCGCCGAGTTCATACGTGCTGTCCCCGAAGCGACCGAGATGCTCGCGCAGTTTTTCCACGGTCAGCGGAGCGGTGCGTGCCACTTGCAAGGGCATGCTCGATTTCACCGTGACGGAATCGGCACGCAGTTCCAGCGGTTCGCCCGCCCGCCCGCTGACGCGCAAATCCACACGCAGGCGGCGGCGCGGCTCAGTGCGGCCCGTGAACGATTGCCGCAAACGCTTGTCGAGTTCGGGATCATCGGTCTTCCAGACGCGATCCCCGGTGTGGAGCCGGCTGAAATCAATGTGCTCGTGCTGAAAGAAAAGCCGCTGCCCCTTGATTTGAAAGATGCGCCCGCCCTGTTCCGCATTGGTGTCACCACCCGTGTCGAAGACCAATCCATCTCCCGCCTTCAACGGCACCTCGGGCGACAACTCCACGAAGTCGCGGCCCACGTGCGCGATGCGTCCGGCGAAAGCACCGCGCTTTTTGCCGAAGCGTGCGGAAACGAGTTCCTGGTGGTTTACGCCGTGCATCCAGCCCGGATACAACCCGCGCGAAAAAGTCATCTCGAGCTGGTAGCGATCGGCGGCAGTGGGATGAAATTCCCGCACGGCCAGCGCGGCATCGATCGCCTTGCGATAAACCTGACACACAGCGGAGACGTATTCCGGCGACTTGAGCCGGCCCTCGATCTTGAAACTCACGACACCAGCGTCGATGAGCGCGGGGATTTCGTCGATCGCCGCGAGATCCTGCGGCGAAAGCAGGTAACGGCGATCTCCGAGGTCGCGCAACGCGCCATCCACGATCAATTCATAGGGCATGCGGCAGGCCTGTGCGCATTCGCCACGATTGGCGCTGCGCTGGCCGAGCGATTCACTAGTGAGGCACTGGCCGGAATAGGCGACGCACAGGGCGCCATGCACAAAGACCTCGAGCGGCATCTGCGCCGGCGCAAACTTCTCGATCTCGCGCAAGGACAACTCCCGCGCGAGCACGGCGCGCTCGACCCCCAGCTCGCGGGCGAACTCCGCTCCCTCCGGCGACGTGATGGTCATCTGCGTGGAAGCGTGAATCGGCAGGTCGGGCACGATCTCCCGCGCAAGGCGCACCAAGCCCACATCCTGCACGATCAGTGCATCCACTCCGGCGCGGCTCAGCAGCCGCAAATAGTCGGCCGCATCCGCCAGTTCACCGGTGAAGACGAGGGTATTGAACGCCACATAGGCTTTCACGCCGTGCCGATGGCAAAACGTTACGACGTCCGGCAATTCCGCCTCGGTGAAATTGTGCGCCCGCAGCCGCGCATTGAATCGAGGGAGGCCAAAGTAGATCGCATCCGCGCCATTCGCCACCGCCGCGCGCACACAATCCCAATCGCCCGCGGGGGCGAGCAATTCGGGAGTTTCGGGTTGGCGCGGCGGATGCATGGCGGGCTGCTACAAAGCCACACTTTCCGCGTGAAAAAAGGGAAGAGTGCTTTTCCTTCTCAGCGGTAGCCGTCGACCTTGCGCAGAAAGGCGTCCCAGCGCGGGCCGGGCCTGCCATTTTCGAGCAGGATGCGCGGGCAATTCTTCTGGTTGTTGTGGAAATGGACCTGCGGCCAGTGGTAGTGCGGCACCACGTGGTCGAGCGGGATGTGCTGGTCGTCGAGGAGCCACGCGGTGAGCCGCGCGGCACGGTCGATGGCCGCGGCCTGGCGCGCCGGGCTTCGGAACTCGCAAATCTCGATGCCGATGCTCGTGTTATTGCCGGGCCCGTCGTGGTCGGCATGCTCGCCCTGGATGTTGAGCGGCAGCGACTGGATGGCTTGCACGTCGTCGACGGTGAAATGCCACGTCATGTAACCGGTGCGGTTCCATTTTGACCGGCCGCGGAAGTTCCCGGCGGCCATGCCCTTGGCGTGCTGAAGCGCGGTGGCATTGCGGTTGTCGGTCGAATGAATCGTGATGTATTTGGCGCGCAGGGGGAATTCGATGTGCCGCCCATACTGGCCGTGGGGCACGATCATTTGCTGAAGATTGACGGCCGCCGGAGCGGGGCTCTGGCGGCTCGTGCCGGTGTATTTTTGCCGGGATGGCGTCGAGCAACCGGCGAGCAGGAGGGTGGCGATCAGGACGAGCGGGAAGACGGCGGCGTGTTTCACGCCGCCGTCTGTAGCGAAAGCTCGCGCGTCTGCCTAGCGGCAAGAACGCCGCGTCAAATGGTCGTTGCCGTCTTGCCTGTGGCGCGATTCACGGCGCCGAGCACCGCCTTGATCGAGGCTAGCTCGATATTCGTGTCCACACCGGCGCCCCATTTCGTTTTGCCGTCGGGCAGCCGGATCTGAATGTAGGCGATGGCGCTGGCCTCGGTGCCCGCGCTGAGCGCGTGCTGCTTGAAATCCGCGACCTCGAAATGCGGCGCGCCACTCTGGTGGAGCGCGTGCACGAAAGCCGCGATGGGGCCATTGCCCTCGCCGAGCAGCTTGACCTGTTCGCCGGCGCGTCGCACGGAAGCACGACAGGAGAAGGTGCCATCCACGCCATCGGCATGAAAATGGATCAGTTCCCACGGCTCCACGCGCTCGATGTACTCGCGCCAGAACATTGCTTTCAATTCCCCAGCGCTGACTTCGCGGCCGAGGCGGTCCACCTCATCATTGGCCAGCGGACCGAACTCGCGCTGCAAATCCTTCGGCAACTCGATGCCAAATTCACTCTCGAGCAGATACGCCACGCCGCCCTTGCCGCTCTGCGAATTGACGCGGATGACTTCGCGATACTCCCGCCCGATGTCGCGCGGATCGATCGTGAGATAGGGCACGTCCCAATGCGTGCGCCCGTCGCGCTCCCATTCGCCCAGGCCCTTCTTGATCGCATCCTGATGCGAGCCCGAGAAGGCCGTGAAGACAAGCTCCCCGGCGTACGGCTGGCGCGGTGGCACGGTCATGCCGGTGCACTGCTCGTAGGTTTCGATCAGCTCGTTCATGTCCCGAAAATTCAGCTTCGGGTCGATGCCGTGCATGTAGAAGTTCAGCGCGACGGTCACGATGTCGAGATTTCCCGTGCGCTCGCCATTGCCGAAGAGCGTGCCTTCGACACGCTGCGCGCCGGCCAGCAGTCCCAGCTCCGTGGCGGCGACGCCAGTACCGCGATCATTGTGCGTGTGCAGGCTGAAGATCAGCGCGTCGCGATTCTTGATGTTGCGGCTCATCCATTCGATCTGATCGGCGTAGACGTTCGGCATCGCGACTTCGACGGTGTCCGGCAGGTTCAGGATCATCGGGCGCCGCGGCGTGGGCTGCCACACATCCATCACGGCCTCGCTGATCTCTTTTGCGAATTCCACTTCGGTCGCGGAAAAACTCTCCGGCGAATATTGCAACCGCACGTCCGTCCCCGCCAGGCGCGGCAAACGCTCCTGAATCCAGCGCGCGCCTTGCACGGCGACTTGAATGATTTCCTCCTTTGTCTTGCCGAAGACCACGCGGCGCTGCGCGGGCGAGGTGGAATTGTAGAGGTGAATGATCGCGTGCTTCGCGCCGACCAGCGATTGCACCGTCTTTTCGATCAAGTCCTCACGCGCCTGCACCAGGCACTGGATCGTGACATCTTCGGGAATGCGGCCTTCCTCAATGAGGCTGCGATTGAAGGCGAACTCGGTATTCGACGCCGACGGGAAACCGACCTCGATTTCCTTGAACCCGCACTTTACCAGCGCGTCGAAGAGCTCCAGCTTCTGCGAAACGTTCATCGGCACAGCCAGCGCCTGGTTGCCATCGCGGAGATCGACGCTGCACCAGATCGGCGGAGCGGTCAGGATGCGGTTGGGCCATTGGCGATCCGGGATCGCGATGGGAGGATAGGGGCGATACTTGCTGCTTGGTGGAAAAATCATCTGTCTAAAAGGTTTTGCGGGCGGGGAATGGAAATTGGACTAGACCAGCCGCCGCTTCCGCCCGAAGCAGCACCAGCCGACGTTAAACGAGGAAAGCTCCGCGGCCCGCGCGCAGGGAAGCGCGCGCGGGGAGTGCGCGGAGCGAGGTAAGTCGGCTGGTCAGCAGATGACGCATTGGGGCCGGGAGAATACCCCACACCACGCGTTTGGCAACCTCGCTTTGCCGCCCGACCGAGCCGGGTCAGGGATTCGTGAGGTTTGGCGCCCACGTATCAGTGCGCAGCGGCGGCGTCTTGCCGTCGGCGGGGAACGTCGCCTTCACTGCTTCGCGCAGTTTTGCCGAGAGTTCCGCGATTACCGCCGCCTGCGCGGGACTCTCCGCCAGATTGGTGATTTCTTTTGGATCCGCTTCGTGGTCGTAGAGTTCGCGGCCTTCCTTGCCTTCGTCCCATTCCGTGTATCGCCAGCGCGGAGTGCGAAGGCTATAGCCGATGAAACGCCGGACATCGTCGCCCACGGCGGGACTGGCGCCGGCGCGCTTGAATCCGCCGCCGCGCACCACCTCGGTCAGCGCCCACCCACGGCCCGTTGCGCTCGTGTCCTTGAGGATTGGGGCGAGGCTCTGGCCGTGCATGATTTCGGGCGGCTTCACGCCGCAGAGTTCCGTGAGTGTCGGATAGACGTCGAGCAAGCTGACCGGAGCGGTGGCCACGCTGCCAGGCTTGGCCACACCGGGCCCAGCCATAATCAGCGGCACGCGGGAGCTTTCTTCAAAGAGGCTCTGCTTCTGCCACAGGCCGTGCTCGCCTAGGTGGTAGCCGTGGTCGCTGGTGAAGACGACGATGGTGTTGTCGCGCAAGCCGAGCCGGTCAAGCGCGGCGAGCACACGGCCAGCCTGCGCGTCCATGAAGCTGATGCTCGCGTAGTAGGCCTGGCGCGCCTCGCGGCGAAGCTCGTCGGTGAGCTTGTCCTGCTCCTTCTTGTAACTCATCAGGCCGGCTTTCGGGATGTCCTTCTGATCGTCTTCGATGCCTTGCACCACGGGCATCTGCTCCTTGGAATAAAGGTCGAAGTAAGGCTTCGGCGAGACGTAGGGCGTGTGCGGGCGGAAGAAGCCGACCGCGAGGAAAAACGGCCGGTCCTTTTGCTTCGCGCAACGCTCCAGGATCCATTCGGCGTCCGCGGCTTCAAGGCCGTCGGTGTGCTTTTCATCGGGCTTGTCCGAGGCATGCCAGCTGAGCGTGCCGCCGAAGCTGCCCGGCGTGAGGCTGTAGATCAGGGGCTCCTCGTCGAGGCGGTCGACGCCCGCAGGGTTCGTCTCCACTTCCCACGAGCCGGGATCGTCGTGGCCATTGGTACCGATCGAATTTGGGACATTGTAGTGATAGAGCTTGCCGACGCGCGCCGCGAGGTAGCCCTGCTGCCGGAAGGCCTGCGGGAGGCTCGCCCGCGACGGAATGGTCTGCCGGAAAATCTGCCCATTCGTGAGGATGCCTGTGCTGTTGGGATACAGGCCGGTGAGAAACGCGTTGCGGCTCGGCCCGCAGAGCGGATAGGCGCAGTAAGCGCGATCGAAGCGCACGCCGCGCCCGGCCAGGCGGTCGATGTTCGGTGTCTTCATCTGCGCCGCGCCGTAGCAGCCAAGGCTGTTGTTCAAATCGTCCGCGATGATGAAGAGGACGTTGCGCCGTTTCGCGTCGGCGGCCCAGGATGAGCCGGCAATCAAGGTGGCGAAGAGCAGAACGCGAAACGAAGCAGGGAGGAGGTGCATGGCCGATTCAAGCTCATCCAAGAGCCGGGTCTCGACTCAAAAATGGGGAAATCCGCGCGGAACGAACCGCCGAAAATCCGGAGGCGGGTTGCTCCGTGGCGCGGAGTAGTTGTCGCTGCTTTTGGAACGAGTGGTGGATGATTTCTCCTTGGTCGATGCCTTGGGAGTAGGCGAACTCACGCGCTTCCAACTCTGTGCGCCGAAAGGATCGCTGGGATCCTTGGTGATGAGTTCGTTGTTGCCTTTGAACTCGTACGGAAATTCTCCGGTCAAATGCGTGACGGAAGACGTGCGACGCATCATGCCATCTTGTGTATCTACCGTCCCGGCATCGCTCCAGGTGCCGGTCACCCTGTAATTTCCATCGGCCGATTGTTCCCAACGGAAGGTCATGTAGCCGTTGGGAGTCGTGACCTTCGTTGACCAGGTACCGACCAGCTTGGGATCCAGGGTGACGGCGGGTGGCGAGTCGGGCGGCAAATCCGATGGAATACGGCCCGGTATGAGATTGGGAGGGAGATACTTCCACCAGGCGACTGGCGGTTCTGAGTTCGGTTGTGGCGTCGGAGTGACGATCGAAGGTTCCTTGGAAGGCGCGACATACTCCGCGATCGGAGCCGGCGTCTCGGGCGGGCGCGGGTCAGGCTTGGCGATCGGCGCCGGCGTGGGATGGGCAACCTTCCAGACGAGCCAGGCGAAAACGAGCGCCCCTACGCCAACGCCTGCGGCTCGTTGCGGATAGACGCGCGCATAGGCGCGTGCTCGGGAGGTCCCCTTCTTGATGCGCCCCAGCCACGGCTCCCACCATGACCGCGCTGCCGTCTGCCGGGTGATCTCCGACGTGGGTGATATCATGGCGACGGAGTGATTTCCCTCTCCGAGAGCGCGCCGTCGCTTTTCCAAGACCTCGTTCACGGCGCGGCGCAAGGTGGCCGCCAGGTGCGTCACATCCTGGCGGTAATCGGGGCCGCTCCCGCGAACGGTCACACCATTGCGGCGGCGCAGGACACGCAACGTTTCCGGCAATTCCTTCTCGGCGGGAATGGAAGCGCGGCGAACCAGCACCGGGATCACGCGCGTATCCCGCAACGCCAGCGCGGTCTCCACCTCGATGCGCACGTGGTCTTCCGGATCCTGCAATCGCGTGGTTCCGCGCTCGTCGACACAAGAGGTCCACTCGCGGCCAATGAAGACCAGGACTACCGGGCAACCGCGCAGACTATCCTCAATGTAGCTGGGAAAATCCACGCCGGCCGGAATGTTGTCGATATCCCGGAAGATGCTCTCCGGGCCAAATTCCGTGGAAAGCGTCTCGTAAATGCGGTCCACCATCTCTTCGCTGTCGGACCGGCGATAGCAAATGAAGATGGAATTCTGCGGCAGCGCTGGAACGGGCGCGGGCATGACGTGCAATGTTAGTCGTGGCGCGGCGGATGTCCAGCGAAGGGAGTCCTAAGTATTAATTGGCGGCGAGGCGCAGCTAATGCGGCGCAAGCAGCCAGCCACCGGGCGGCTTGAGAATGGCCGCCGTCAGGTTGTCCTGCTTTGGATGCTGGACATCGAGCACGGCCTGCACCACGCACATCACGAGCGGCGAGGCCTCGGCCTCCGCATGCGACCTCAGCACCTCGGCGATGCTTTCGTCGCTCAAAGTTTGCAAGCCGTCGCTGCCCGCCAGCACGATATCACCCTCGCGCAGAGGCACTAGAGCGGACGAAACGTCTATTAGCGCGATTTCGCCCCCAATTAATGCGGCGCGCAATCGATTGCGCAGGAAACTCGCCGCGGCCTGCTCCTCAGTGATCTCCCCCCTGGCCACCATTTCGCACAGGACGGGCCGGAAGGAATGGTCCGCATTCAGGCGGCGGAGGATGCCGTCGCGCAGCAGGTACAAAGGGGAATCACCCACGCTGATCCACTGAAACCCGAGCGGCGTCGCAGCCACGGCGAGAATCGTGGTGCCCATCCCCTCGAGGTGATCCGGATCCGCTTCGATCGCCTCCGCGAGCGCTTCATTGGCCGCGTCGAGCGACCGCGTAAATCGGTCGCGCATCGTTTCGCCCCCGCGCTGAAAGGCCGCGACAAAGGTGCGCACCGCGATTTCACTCGCCCGCTGGCCCGCGGAATGTCCACCCATGCCATCGGCCACCACCAGCAGCAGCCCAGGCGCCCCCGCGGCCGGCACGGGGATTTCGGAGAACGCATAGGTATCCTCCTGATCTGAGCGCTTGCCGATCGCTTGGTGGCCTGCAAAATCCTTCTCCGCGATCATCTTGAGCGGCGTCATCGGACGAATGGAGTGAGGTGGCAATCGCGTTTCGTCAAGGTAACAATGGGCCGGAGGATCAAAGGAGGAACGAAACCGCCGGGCTCCTTGCGGAAACCCGGCGGTCGTGATTGCCAGTTAGCGATGCGCTAACTCAGTGTTGGTCAGGCGCGGGGCTTAGTAGTCCATGCCGCCCGGGCCGTGACCGTGGTCATGGCCGCCGGCTGCCGGCTTCTCCTTCTCGGGCAGCTCGGTGATCACCGCTTCGGTGGTCAGGAGCAGGCCGGAAATGGAGGCCGCGTGCTGGAGCGCGCTGCGGGTCACCTTCGCGGGATCGACGACGCCGGCCTTGATCAGGTCTTCGTACTCGCCGGTCGCGACATTGTAACCGTCGTTGCCCTTGCGCTTCTTGACTTCCTGCACGATGAGCGCGCCTTCCTGGCCCGCGTTGTCGGCGAGCTGGCGAAGCGGCGATTCGATCGCGCGGCGGATGATGGCGAGGCCGATGGCTTCGTCACCTTCGAGCTTGAGGGCGTCGAGCGCCTTCTGCGCACGGATGAGGGCCACACCGCCGCCGGGGACGATGCCTTCTTCCACGGCCGCACGGGTCGCGTGCAGGGCGTCTTCGACGCGGGCCTTCTTTTCCTTGAGTTCGGTCTCGGTCGAGGCGCCGACATTGATGACGGCCACTCCGCCGGCGAGCTTGGCGAGGCGCTCCTGGAGCTTCTCACGATCGTAATCGCTGGTGGTCTCCTCGATCTGGCGGCGAATCTGGCCGACACGACCCTGGATGTCCGTGTTCTTGCCGCTGCCTTCGACGATGGTGGTGTTTTCCTTGTCGACGGTGATGCGCTTGGCTTTGCCGAGGTCTTCCAGCGTGATGTTCTCGAGCTTGATGCCGAGATCTTCGCTGAGCAGACGGCCACCGGTGAGGATGGCGATGTCTTCGAGGATGGCCTTGCGGCGATCGCCGAAGCCCGGGGCCTTGACGGCGCACACCTGGATGGTGCCGCGCAGCTTGTTCACGACGAGGGTCGCGAGCGCTTCGCCTTCCACGTCCTCAGCGATGATGAGGAGCGGCTTGCCGGTCTTCGCCGTCTTTTCGAGCACGGGGAGCAGATCCTTGAGGCTGGTGATCTTCTTCTCGTGGATGAGGATGTACGGGGCATCGAGCACCGCTTCGAGGGACTCCGCGTTGGTCACGAAGTAAGGCGAGATGTAGCCCTTGTCGAACTGCATGCCTTCGACGACGTCGAGGGTGGTCTCAATCGACTTGGCTTCTTCGACCGTGATCGTGCCGTCCTTGCCGACCTTGTCCATCGCGTCGGCGATGATCTCGCCAATCGTGGTGTCCCAGTTGGCGGAGACGGTGGCGACCTGCGCGATTTCCGTGCGGTCCTTCACCTTCTTGGAGATGCGGGCGATCTCGGCGACGAGCGCTTCGACGGCCTTGTTGATGCCGCGCTGGAGCGACATTGGGTTCGCGCCGGCGGTGACGTTCTTGAGGCCTTCCTTGTAGATGGCTTCGGCGAGCACGGTCGCGGTCGTGGTGCCGTCGCCCGCAGTGTCGCTGGTCTTGCTGGCGACTTCGCGGACGAGCTGAGCGCCCATGTTTTCATAGGGATCGTCGAGTTCGATTTCCTTGGCCACGGTCACACCGTCCTTGGTGATCGTCGGGCTGCCGAATTTCTTGTCGAGGATGACGTTGCGTCCGGCTGGCCCGAGGGTTGCCTTGACCGCTTTTGCGAGTTTCTCGACGCCGCGGAGGAGCGCGTGGCGCGCCGCTTCGTCAAATTGGAGTTGTTTAGCTGCCATGTGAGTTAGTTAGTAGATGATTATTGGTTGAGAGTTGAGAGTGGCGTGACCGTCTTGCCGTGTTGCGCTTGGAGTCTGGTTCCTTAATCCTTAATCTTATTCCTTAATCTTTAATCGTCTTCCGGTTGGTTTGGAGGAAGGGATTAAAGATTAAGAGGTTCGAAGCCGGACGCGGTTACGACTTAGGGAACGCCGGTTGGTTTAGCCGAGGATGCCGAGGATGTCGTCTTCGCGCATGATGAGGTAGGTATCTCCATCGACTTTGATTTCGGTGCCGCCGTACTTGGAGATGAGGACTTTGTCGCCCTTCTTCACGGAGAACTCGATGAGCTTGCCCGCGTCGTCGCGCTTGCCGGTGCCAAGGGCCACGACTTCGCCTTCCTGGGGCTTTTCTTTGTGGGCGTCGGGGATGATGATCCCGCCCTTTTTGGTTTCAACTGCCTCCAGCGGCTTCACGAGCACGCGGTCGGCGAGGGGTCGAACATTGACTGATGCCATGTTGGTTTGGTTTCTAGTTGGTTGTTTTGGTTTTGGTTTTTAGCGAGCACCGAGGTCGGCGGGCCGGTCGGCCCGCTGACTTCGGCGCAGTCGTAAAGTTTACTTGGCCTTGATGAAGTCGATCTTGTCGCTGCCCTTCTCGGCGCGCAGATGATCGCCGTCGATGGTCAGGACCTCGGTCTTGCCTTCGGCGGAGATAACAATCCGCTGGCCGATGATTTCATAGGTGCCAGCTTTATTACCTTTGTCCGAAGACGCCGTCACCGCCCCCTTGTCGAAGACGACCGTGATCGCCTCGCCATTTGGCAGGACGGCCTTGTAAATCCCATCGATGTTAGCTGCATTCAAAACCGCCGGCTTGCCGGCCTGGGTCTGCAATGCGGTTTCGAGCGCCTTCACCCGCGCCTCCAGCGCGGCGACGCGATCTTCCACGGATTCCGCGCGGGCGCCTAGAGACGAGGCGAGGAGACAAAGAGCTAGACCGAGGGGGCGCATAACGAACGATGGAATTGCGGCTTACTTCTTCTTGTCTTCGTCCACGACCTCGAACTCCGCGTCGACGACGTCGCCTTCCTGCTTCTTGGGCTGGCCGGCATCGGCTGCGCCGCCGGAAGCTTCCGGACCGGGGCCGGCGCCGGCTTGGGCGCCGCCGGTGGCCGAGGCGGCCTGCTTGTAGAGTTCCTCGCTCACGCTCTGGAACTTGTTTTGCAGGTCATCGTAGGCAGTCTTGACGGCGTCGGTGTCGCTGCCCTTGAGCGCTTCGCGCACGGCGGTAATCTTGCCTTCGATCTCGCTCTTCTTGTCGCCGGGAATCTTGTCGCCCAGCTCCTTGAGCTGCTTCTCGCACTGGTAGGCGAGGTTGTCGGCGTTGTTGCGCACTTCGATCGTCTCCTTGGCCTTCTTGTCTTCCTCGGCGTGGAGTTCGGCTTCCTTCTGCATCTTCTCGACCTCGTCCTTGCTGAGGCCGGAGCTGCCAGTGATGGAAATCTTCTGCTCCTTGCCCGTGCCCAGGTCCTTGGCGCTGACGTGCAGGATGCCGTTGGCGTCGATGTCGAACGTCACTTCGATCTGCGGCGTGCCGCGCGGGGCCGGCGGGATGCCGTCGAGGTGGAACGTGCCGAGATTCTTGTTGTCGCGGCTGAGCGGGCGCTCGCCTTGCAGCACCTTGATTTCCACGCCGGGCTGATTGTCGCTGTAAGTGGAGAAGATCTGCGACTTGCGGGTCGGGATGGTGGTGTTGCGCGGGATCATGGGCGTGGCCACGCCGCCGGCCGTCTCGATGGCCAGGGTGAGCGGGGTCACGTCGAGCAGGAGCACGTCCTTCACGTCGCCCTTGAGCACGCCGCCCTGGATGGCCGCGCCGATGGCCACGACCTCATCCGGGTTCACGCCCTTGTGCGGCTCCTTGCCGACGAGTTTGCGCGCCGTCTCGATGACGCGCGGCATGCGGGTCATGCCGCCGACAAGCACGAGTTCGTTGATTTCTTTTTCCGAAAGGCCAGCGTCCTTCAAGCACGCCTTCACCGGGCCGATGGTGCGCTCGAAGAGCGGGTCGGTGAGCTGCTCGAGCTTCGAGCGGGTAAGCTTTTTCTGGATGTGCTTCGGCCCGCTCTGGTCGGCGGTGACGAAGGGCAGATTGATCTCGTACTCCTGCGAGCTCGAGAGCGCGATCTTGGCCTTTTCGGCCTCTTCCTTGATGCGCTGCACGGCGTCGGGCTGCTTGGTGAGGTCGATGCCGGAGTCCGTCTTGAACTCGCGGAAAATCCAATCCATCACGGCGTTGTCCCAGTCGTCACCGCCGAGGTGGGTGTCGCCGTTGGTCGCCTTCACTTCGAAGACGCCGTCGCCGATCTCGAGCACCGAGATATCGAAGGTGCCGCCGCCGAGGTCATACACGGCGATCTTCTCGTCGGCCTTCTTGTCGAGGCCATAGGCGAGCGAGGCCGCGGTGGGCTCGTTGACAATGCGCAGGACTTCCAGACCCGCGATCTTGCCGGCATCCTTGGTGGCGTTGCGCTGCGAGTCGTTGAAATAAGCGGGCACGGTGATGACCGCCTGGGTGATCTTTTCGCCGAGCTTGGCTTCGGCATCCGCCTTGAGCTTGGCTAGGATCATCGCCGAAATTTCCGGCGGGCTGAAGGTCTTGGTCTCGCCGCCGACCTGCACCGAAATGTGGGCGTCGCCATTGGCGGCCTTCACGACCTTGTAGGGCACGCGATGCTCTTCCTCGCGCACTTCATCATACTTGCGGCCCATGAAGCGCTTCACCGAGAAAATCGTGTTTTGGGGATTGGTCACGGCCTGACGCTTCGCAGCCTGGCCGACGAGGCGCTCGCCCGTCTTGCTGAAAGCGACGACGCTGGGCGTGGTGCGCGCGCCTTCGGAGTTTTCGAGGACCACTGGCTCGCCGCCTTCCATGACGGACATGCAGGAGTTGGTCGTGCCGAGGTCGATACCGAGTATTTTAGCCATTGTATAGAGTTCCTTTTTGAAAAAATTGGGGATCGACCGCCCCTTGAGCACGGAGCGGGCCGGGGATGGTGTAATTATACAAGTAACTGCAAGAATGATAGTTACGACGTAACAGCAGCGGTCGGAAACTGTGCCAAAAGCAGGGTCATGTCCCACATCTGGCTCGTTTGGTGTGACAGGGCGGCACACCGGAGCATCTTCGGAGCCGAATATTTTCCGCTTCGATCAGGCACGACTGGATACGATTCACCTGGGGCCAGGGGAGGTTGGACATGGGAAAAATACTCAGCCTGGACTGACCTTGATTCACCTTGATTCACCATGATTGGGCTTGATCCACCATGATTCTTTTCCGGCAAGAAGCGGCGGGCTGAATAAGCAGTTCATCGTCTGTCGCATGGTTCGTTGGAGACCTTTAAATTAATCGTTCCGGCCAAGTTTTGGCCCGCGAATCACGCGGATAAAGGCTCCCCATTCGTGTCATCGGAGTGATTCGCGGGCCTAGTTCATGGTCCGTTGGAGGCGCGCCTTTCCTTTCAATCACCCAATTCCACCACCCCTCCGGTGTTGGCGCTTACACTAGCATCCAAGCGTGCTGCTTGTCAAGTCTCGAGTGCGCTTCGCTTCCTGCTGTCTTTCCGCAACGCCGTTTGATACAAGCGGTTTCACCCACCCATGCACACGCCCTCCAAATCTCTTCTCTGGATTCGTCGCCACCCGATCGCCGGCATCTTCGCGCTCGGTCTCCTCTCGATTGCCAGCAGCTCCGCTCAAGACGCGAAGCCGCAGGCCACCACACCTTCCATCACCGCCACGGCGGATCAGGAAGCGAAACTCGTCGCGGTCTTTACCAATGCCACCCTCCAGGGCCGATGGGCGCCGCTCAAGGACGGGCAGCTCGGTGCCGAGAAGGAAGATGCCTATGAAGTCGTCAGCGCAAAAAAGATCGAGGGGGATCGTTGGCAGGTGAACGCCCGCGTCAAATACCAGGGGCAGTCCATCGAAATGCCCGTCCCGGCCACCGCCAAGTGGGCCGGGGACACGATCGTGCTGCTCTTTGACGGCATCAGCCTGGGGACACCCCGTATGTACTCCGCGCGGCTGATGATCCACGAAAATGCCTATTCGGGCACCTGGAGCGGCGGCGACCATGGCGGAATCCTTTACGGCGTGATCAAGCACGGCGCGAAGTAGCGGATCGCGTTTTACTCGCCCTCGTCCTCGTTTCGGCCGGTTTTCGAGGACGAGGAGGACCTTGCCCCCGGGGTGCAATTACCCGGCTACGGTTCGCCGCCTTCCGTCGCAACCAACCGCAGGAGTTCTTTCCAGCACAGTGGGATCCGAAGCTTGGAATTCACGTGACTTGAAGTCGCGGCC
>JADMIO011107690.1_pt1 | contig 91311 bp, 80 predicted proteins | sample 8958161 | NCBI WGS metagenome assembly JADMIO01 (sample SAMN16585339, study PRJNA669376) | soil metagenome | isolation source: Crop rotation soil | place: USA: Cullars Rotation, Alabama | collected 2011
GCCGCGACTTCAAGTCACGTGAATTCCAAGCTTCGGATCCCACTGTGCTGGAAAGCGCCCCAACTTGAATAGCAGGAATCCAACATTGTTCTTGACATAGCCACGATACACAGTGTTGTGGGCCAACTTGAATTGCTGATCGGCTTGCTCGTATTCCTTTATGGCCCACTCAAAATAATCGTTCCGTTTCTCTGCCGTGGCGACACTGCGCAGCACCATCGCAAGCTCATTGTGATAGTGGCCTTTGGTTGTGTGGTTTTTGATCTTCTGGAATAGGCGAGCATTGTTTGTGAGGATCGCCATTGCATCGTTATATCGTGCTGAAGCTCGCTCAACTTCAGCTAGAGCTATGAGGGCGTTCGCTCGTGTGTTTCCTTCGGCAGTTAATCTTTTCAACGCCTCAGCGAACATGACGCGAGCATTATCCAAAGCGCCTTCGCGCCAGTAGCACATCGCCAGTTCCGATCTCGCTGCCGCTACTTGCCAAGTGTCTGTTTGTGATTCCCAATAAGTGATGCTTTCACTTATGAGGTCACTGGCGATCTGCGCGGATTCTTTAATCTGATTCTTGCTGCCGATCCATCGCGTGAGGATGCCGACAACTAAGAGAAGTTGAGCGGCTATCGATCCGTGAAGTCCTGCGGTATCCGGGCGCTCTCCAAAAGTCTGCCAGAACGGACGCATGACTTCACGCGCCCGATCATACTCGCCTCTGTCTTTCAGTTCTAAAGCAGCTTCGCACCTGAGCCGTGCGCTTTCGTTGCGCGTAAGGTCAGAGGAATCCAGCTTCGCCAATGTCGCCCGCATTGGACAAACCTTTCGTGTGGGTTTGGGAGGAAAAGTGGAACTGCGACCGGATAGTAGTGCTTAACGCCATTGCCTTGCAAGGATTCCTGCCTTCTGATTTAGTTCCGGCGATGTAGAAACTTTGGCAACGACAAACGGAGGTCAGATCATGAAACGACTTGCAATGGCAGCGATCCTTGTGGTCGCTCTTTTAGTTCCGGCACTGGCGGGCGAAGTACCAACGATGGGGAAGGCCGATCCGCAACCAACTCCGACGCCAACACAAACCACAAACACGGGCAACAGCACTAGCACCGTTACCACGATTCTCCTAACGCTGATTAGTTTGGGTTTGGTGGGCCGATAACGGAGTTTTGTTTGTACGATGAAGTGACAACCGCCAGCGGGCGGCAGGAATGTAGTGTGTTCGCTCGCTGGCCGTTGTAAAAATCTTGGCAATGCGCGAGATCGCCCGATCTCTGCTTCCTCATTGCGACCCCCGATAAGCGGCAGCTATAAAACCCGCACATTGCTGATCTCCCGAAGCTCTGAGACGTGAAAGAGCTTTTGACCAGCAATGGCCCAACAAACATCGCCCAGATGTTGGGCGGCACAAGGCGTCGCGACAGTAATAGGGGGTAGACGACGCCTTGCACAAGGGCGCTACGTGATAGGTGGGTATCCGTAGCGCCCTGTTTACTCACATGGGCCACAAACGCAGACCAAAACGACTTGCAGAAAAGTTAATACAGATCCGTGAGGCACTTGGCTTATCTCAACAGGAAATGGCAGAGCGGCTTAACGAACAGGCCGGAGTCAAAATCACTTCCAAAAATGTCTCGAATTATGAGCGCGATAAAAGCACGCCATATATTGAGATTGTGCTTGCCTATGCTCGCCTTGCGAATGTCTCAATGACTCAGATCGTAGATGATGATCTCGAGATTGAACCTACCGAATGGCCGGAATTTATAGATGCAGAGTTGTCTTGAATGTTAGACCACGCAGACTTAATAATCCCCGATGTTTACGATCCAGACGTACTCTCTGCCGTTCGCTGGTTACAGGAACACTTACCTTTCTCGGATGAATATCTCGCGCAGTTAATAGGGGCTAGTCCAGGGCTGTTCTCCGAATGGAAGACAGGCGCGCAGGCACTTACAGATTCACAGATGGAAACGCTGGAAAATTTATTACTGACAATAAATCGATTGTTGTCATTTTACGGTTTTCGGCGTGATCTAATAGTGAGTGTTTTGGAGTTTCATTCTGATAGTCCAATTCAACGGAGCCGCTTTACGCCGCCGTGGGTAGGCGCTTCATTAAAGGATTACATGTTGAGCCACGGAGCAAAAGGAATTGCAGAGGTTGACTCGTGGGTACAGAAAATCAAATCCGCTGCACTGTGAAAATTGATAAGGCTCGACAATGAGGCCGGAGCCTTGTCCGGCCTTATTGATCCTTTGAGCGCACGTTTGTGAACTACCGGCTACGACGCTTTAAATGTCCTGTCCCACTCTTCTGTAAAGTTAGGATTGTAAATGGTGGCATTGCGAAGAGCGTCGAAAAAAGGAGTCAGATCGAACTGATTCGTTAAACCCCTCCTGGCCACTCTTCTGAGATATCGTTTGTCCTCAAGAGTCTGCGCATGTCTCCGCACCATCTTGTCGGAAACACCCATCCGCTTTGCAAGCGTCTTATAGCTAGGGAAAGGGGCGCGCTCATCCCACTTGAAGTCCATGAGATGAATAATAAAGAGGACCTCACCCGCTGTAAGCGGATGAGGTTTTAAACGCGCATAAGAATATAACAACAAAGAAGGAACAATGAGGTAGCCTTTGACAAAGAGTTCCTCATGCTTCCAACGCGCGATTCTACTTCGATCGATGTCACTAACCGTGTTGGGAAAGTTGACTATGTTCTCGGTTTTACTCTGCATTCACGACCTCCAACAAGAATTCGGAGAGACGGGGAATCGAACCCCTCCCCTTGCGGAGACCGCAGTGTCTAACGCCGCGTGGCCCACCAGAACCTGTCTCTCCGAACGCCGATTATAGTTTCAAGTTGGAGTCTGACAACTGGTCATTTCGTGGGAGAGTTTCTTAATTTTCGCAGTGCTTTAGGTTTTCCTGACTATCTATTGCATTGTTTGTCTGTTTTGGTAGACGATTTTGACGGGGGAACCTTAGACAAATATGGGGGTAGCTACAGACATTAGTGTCGAGGGGGAGGGTAGACAATAGTTGTGCTTGACGTTGTTATTTCGTGTATTATTCGATTCATCTAACGCCGCGTGGCCTGTAAAAAGGTCCGCGAATTTGAGGGGCCTCGTCTAACTTGAGGAGGCCCCTCAGCATTTGTCCAGCGCTTGGCTCTGGAAACAGCTCGGTACTTTTTCACCCAATAGTACGTGCCGAAGAAGGGTGTCTAGGGTGGGGTGCCGGTCGGTGAGGTGTTATCGGAGCGTGTTGGTAGATCAGCGCCACGGATCTTTGGCGCTCAATGTCACTCCGATCACAGTGCCGCAATCTACACGCTCGCCGCCTTGAGGGGTCTGAGCGATGATAATCCCCGGTTCAAACTGCGGATCATGTCGCGTGGCAAGAACACGAATTTTGAGATTCGCGTCGCGCAATTTGATCTGCGCTGTGTTGTAGTTCGCGCCTACGACCACGGGAACCGATGTTTGGGGAGGTCGTGAAGCTCGTTCGCGCATCACAGAAAGCCCAAGAATGGAAAGAGCGATTGCGGGAAGAACCACAGAGCACATGATGATAAGGCCGATATATGCCGTAAGCGTAATTATCAGCAAGCGCTTTTTACCTCGGATGTAATAACCCAACAGAACGCCAAGAATAAATCTCATTGTGAGTCTCCTCTTTGCACACGAATAGAACAAAGAACACTTTCCGCTCTCATTTCAAAAACTAGTTGTTCAGGCGGATTGCTGCTTAGGTGAGTGGAGAAAATGGAAAGTGGTGCGTCCTGCGATGAGACAAATTAGTAATAGTGGCTACGCACTTCCTAGACGTGACTTTACCTGCTGCACTCGCCCCACGAATTTGGTCGTCCATAAAGGGTGGCCTTACTCAGTCAAGAAGTCCGTCCCGCTTGTATTCAAGATTTGGCGAGCGTAAGATAAAACCCGAAGGTCGGTTGACCTTCCTGTCAGTGTTCGGTAAAGTTCGCTATCTGTCATGTTAGCGTGATGCGAACCTGGTGAAGTGTTAGAGTTATAATCCCCCTTCACTATTGTGTACCGAGACCAATATGCCTCATATCCTTGAATACGATCCAACACTTGAATCTGAACCCCTTCCATTTGCTGGAACCACTCATTCGGCAATAAAACAGATACCCAAAATTGACCTTCACAGGCACTTGGTGGGCGCGATAAGACCGGAGGTTCTGGTCTATATTGCTAATAAGATAGGGGTCACTATCCCAACGTATGAAAATGACGTCGAGCGAATTAGGAAGGCCTCCGTCATCAGCACTCCCATTGAAGACGGTTATAAACACTTTTTGATGAAGAGGTTTTGGGCAGTCTTTCAGACCCTTTTCTCTTCTTCACCAGGCACCGCAAACGCAATATATTGGGCTATCGCTGATGCAAGCAAGGACAATGTTTGCTACGTAGAATTCCGTGTTTCACCATATGGAATTAGCCCTGATTTTCCTTTAACGCTACATGCTTTCATTGATTCACTTCGTGAGGGTATCAGAGCAGCGGCTAGGCATTTTCCGGCAACCTTAGTGAAGGTGATCCTCAGTGTCGGGCGGCGAAGCGTTATCGCAAAGTGGCCCAAGTCCGAGCACAGTCGATATTACGATCGACTTATTACTGTCGCAAAAGCATTTCCAGATGTTATTGCAGGGTTTGATCTGTCGGGTGACGAAGACCGTTATCCAAACGCTCTATTTACGGAATTCGCAGTACGCGTTAAGGCGAACGGCTTCAAGTTAACTGTTCACGCCGGCGAAACTGGTAACGCTTCATCAGTCTGGGATGCGATTGAGCTACTTAACGCAGATCGAATTGGACATGGACTAGGTGCAAGAAACGACTCAGCACTTGTCAAAGTCCTGGCAGAAAGAAAGATTCCCATTGAAATATGTCCGACTAGTAATTGGCTATTGGGTCTTGTGCCGAGACTTTCGGACCATCCCTGTAGAGACTTTCTTGAACAGGACGTGATAGTCACAGTGAATACGGATGATCCTACGTTATTTGGCGCGACGACTCTCTCAGGAGAATTCTATCGACTCATCGTCGCGGGCCAACTCACACTTGGGGATGTTGAGAGGATCTGCCGAAATAGTATCTCAGTGAGCTTCACGAGCGAAAAAGAAAAAGACCTACTCTATGAAAGGGTGGGCGACTATTTTTTCGCTGATAATCAATTGGCCGCGACGGGGTAGCCGCGTTTGTTCGCGCGCTAAGGTTCCTCGATCCTTTCCCAGCGAATCTTGCACATTAAGAACCTCGCTGTTAGAAGTCGCCTGACAAGTTGCTGGTCTCGCCGCTTCAGCTCGACTTCCTCCTTCTCTCTTCTTCTATGTAGTGGCACAAAGAAACAAAGGGAATGACTTTGCATGCGATCTAATACAGGGAAGGCCCACTTATGAGCGTAACCGTGGTATGTGGAACCAATTGGGGTGACGAAGGTAAGGGCCGGATGGTCGATTATCTAGCCCAAACCGCGGATATTGTTGTGCGGTTTCAGGGCGGAAATAATGCGGGCCACACTATCGTCAATAATTTTGGGACATTCAAGCTTCATCTTGTTCCTTCAGGTATCTGCTACCCTCATATTAAGAACGTTCTGGGCCCTGGAATGGTTATTGACCTAGAGGCACTTGTCGAGGAGATAAAACTTCTTAGTGACGCCGGTATTGATACGAATAACATTTACGTTTCCGAAAGGGCAACAATCTGTTTTCCCTTTCATCGTATGGAGGATATTTCGGAAGAAGAAAGACTGGGCAAGAATGCCTTTGGATCGACCAGACGGGGAATTGCTCCCGCATATGGTGATCGGTACATGAAGAAGGCAATCCAAGTCGGTGAATTGCGCGATTGGGCGGGGTTCAAAGAAAGACTAGCTCACATAATCGAATGGAAACGATTGAATTCAAATTCAATTCGCGACCAGTCCATGCCTGACTACACGGAAACGCTAAGATGGTCCCAAACGTTTGGGGAGCAGATTAGAAAGAAGATCCATAATACCACAGAGCTTTTAGAACGTGCTGTACGTCAAGGAGAAAGCGTACTCTTTGAATCACAGCTTGGTGCCCTGCGAGACATCTACTTTGGTATTTATCCGTTCACAACCTCCTCTTGTACTCTTGCCGAATTTGCTCCAGTGGGCGGGGGACTTTTCTCCCGCTCGCCGGATCGGATTGTAGGCGTGATGAAGGCGTTCTCTACGTGCGTCGGAGAAGGCCCGTTTCCAACTGAAATCGTAGGTGTTGCAGCCGACAAACTCCGAACAACCGCAGACGAATTTGGGGCCACCACGGGTCGACCTCGACGGATAGGCCATTTCGATGCGTTTGCATCCTCCTATGGAACAATGCTTCAGAATGCAACTGAGATTGCGTTAACAAAGCTGGACAGTCTTTCAGGGCAGGACGAATTACTCATATGTACTCACTATGAAGTAAATGGTCAGGCAATTCAGAATTTCCCGCTAAATTTTGGTAATGTGCGCCCTGCCTATATTAGGGTTCCCGGATGGGATGAGGATATTACGGAGTGTCGGCGGTTTCAAGAATTGCCGGCAAATGCTCGCAATTACGTGCTAAAAATTGAAGAACTTGTTCAATGTCCGGTTCGGTATATCTCAATTGGTGCTAATAGGAACCAGATCATTGATAGGAATCGAGATAATAAGGCTTGAAACTTTGCTTCTAGTCGGATATAGGAATTGAGCTTTAATGAAATCTTCTCACGCCAGGATCCTCTATGAAACAAGAATACATTCCGGACATCATGTTGCTCGTCACGCATTCCGTCACTGCACTCGTGGCGTCAATATTCCACCATCTTATTGATCCTTACCCCACCGGGATAAAACTAGCACTTCTTGCCCTTTACATTCTGATAGTGTTGATACTTTATAGGGTATCAAAACGAATTCTTAGTCTCCGAATAGATGCCGGCTTGCGTCGAGAGCTTGAAGATCAACAGCGCGAATTGGCAGCACAGCAGCGCTACAATCTTCTTCGAACCCGTGTGTTAGAGGTGGTTGCAGAGTTCATAAAAGAGAGATATCAGATAAACTACGACCTCACCTTGAAACTGACTCGACTTGGCGACGCAGGAACCGTTACCCCGAAAAATGTTAAGGAGGCACTAGATGAGGCTGACAGAAGTCGCGTCGAAAAAGTCAAAGAGGCACTCAAGTCGTTATCATCAGCGTTGCGCGAGGATATTTTCAAAAAACCATCCACCGCCGATGATATCAACAGAGATCTAATGAAAGTGAGTTTTTACGCCGTTGAGGATGATCCCGATGTGGCAGGACAGAAGGCTCTGGTGCCCAAAGCTCGGCACTATCCAAATGAGGGTGCACCGAAAACACGCAAGTTCTTAATTGGCGAGGGCGTCGCCGGACTAGTGTGGAGTGAAAGAAAAGTGATAATTTGCGAACATGGTGGGGCTGAGAAAAGTTTTAAAGAAATGCGGCCAGGACAAAAACAAGAATATGCCTCAATGATATGCGTTCCTGCAATTCTTGATGTACCGGGCTATAAGTTAAGTGAACTTTACGGCGTGTTGACATTGGATTCACCAATTAGGACTGGATATTTTGAGGACGGATCCGAGGAGTTCTGGGCTGACCTCTTGCAGCCAATTTGCAATGTTCTGATATACGCTCGAGATTCCTCACGGTTAATAGCAGCGCTAAATGCAACGGTCGACAAGCTGGCAACTGTTGCCCCAGAATCGGCTGCAAACTGACGAAACGGCCTAAGACTTCGACGATCAACGTCGCACTATTTTTGTGGCCAATTTGTGGACAGAATTCGCAGCACATCGCAGTGAGGCGCTGGTAGCAAATGGGAAAGAACCTCAAAACCCTTGATTTTCCTCGGTGGCTGCAACTTTCGAAAAGGCAAATACTTAACGAATTGCCGGTCGTCTAATTCGCAATGCGGAGGTCAGGGGTTCGACCCCCCTCTGCTCCACCAATAGAATCAATGACTTAGGGCAGGGCGGCCACCCTGCCTTTTTTCATTTGTCACCGAATGGTCACTTGGTCCAATCGGTTTCACCAGATTTTCAACTTCTCGGCGCTTCGGCTCATCCCTGGCATTCGTATAGCTCGGAGCTACGCTTCAGCCACGAAGCTCACCGAAACTGCTCTGGTCCATCTCTCCAAACTCACGAGGCTTCCACTCTTCGGAATAAACCAAACCTGCGCGCGGTATGTATAGCGTCACGAGCTAAGCAGGTAGGTTTAGAACGAAGGAGTGACCATGTTCAGAGTAAGAAACTTCAAATTAGTTGCAGCATCACTCCTTTGTTTGCTGCTTTTGGGAACCGATGCAGGAGCAAGCCAGAACCGCGATGAGTCCATTGCTGAGGCGGCAGAGCTCAATAACGAAGCCGTCGCCTGTGTTAAGGATCACCAGTACGATCAAGCCGTCGAGTTGCTTAAAAAAGCGGTTGCGCTTCGGCCCGACCTCCCAATGGGCCACTACAATCTCGGTCGCATCTACCAGATGCGAGATGAGATGGATCTTGCGATCGAGGAATTTCAACATGCAGTGAATTCAAACCCAGGCTTCCTGGATGCACTTCATGAACTCGGTATTTCATACAACAAGAGTGGCCGCTATGCGGAGGCGGTTGATGCTTTAAAGCGGGCACTTAACCTCCAGCCAGGTCGTGCTGATTTACTAACTGAACTGGGATTTGCATATTCGAAAGATGGCCGGATTCATGAGGCGGTGGCAATTTTCCAGGAAGCCATCCGTGCAAGACCAGATTTTGCCGACGCTTATAACAATCTCGGGGTTGCATATTTCAAAGCCGGCCAGTTGTCCGGCGCCATCGAATCGTTGCAGCAGGCTATCCGTTTATCCCCGGACATGGCTGCGGCTCATTACAACCTTGGCTACGCATTGACTCAGGCTCATCGAACGCAACAGGCCATCGCATGCTACAAACAAACGCTGGCGCTCAAACCTGATTTTGCTGAAGCGCACCACAATCTGGCGATGGTTTATCTTCAACTGGGCCAGCGATCGTTGGCTCTCGAGGAGTACCATTTGCTCCAATCCATAGATTATGAAATGTCGCAGAAGCTCTTCCGACTCATCTTTCATGACAAGATTCTCGACGTTCGCGAGCAGGCACGGGAATAACTTAGCGACTCAGGGTGTTTAGACAACAGACGCGAAGGGCACGAAACGGCTGGTGACATCGGGGGTTGAGCCGGCCGCAGACGTGAGCGCACTGTCGATAAGTCAGGGCAATAGACTAGTGCGCTCACGACTTCTGTGAAAGATGGTCCATTATCGAACCGAGGGCACCTCTTGACTTCCTAGCCTGCGTGAAACAAACTCGATCCACATTTAGAGTCTATTCAACCTGCTATATGGGACATATTGGTCCAACTAGCGGATCCGCAGACACCTATTCACCCTCGGAGGTCGACATATCACGAGAGAGAACGGAGGCGCTAAGGTGGCGATCCGTCTTTGAGAATTCTGCTATCGGAGTTGCCGTCGCTGATCTCGATGGCCGCGTGCTCGCGACCAACGCCAACTATCAAAAGATGCTGGGGTACACGGAAAGTGAATTCCTCGCACTTTCATTCCTGGATATTACTCACGAAGATCATCGTGAAGCCAACTGGGACCTGGTTAGAGAACTCCTGGAAGGAAAGCGAGATCAGTTTCAGATCGAAAAGCAATACTGTCGTAAAGACGGCAGCCTCGTGTGGGTAAGAAACAATGTCTCTTTGGTTCGAGAACCCGAGAACACGCCACGGTTCATGCTCGCCTTGTCGGAAGACATCTCAGAACGAAAACAAGCAGAAGAAGCTTTGCAAAAAAGCGAAGAGCGTGCCCGACTGATTCTCAATTCCGCGGCCGAAGGGATCTTTGGCTGTGATGCTCATGGAACTTGCCTGTTTTGTAATACCGCAGCAGCGCAGTTACTCGGTTATGACGCTCCTGACCAGTTACTCGGTCAGAACATGCATGCCCTCGAACACCATACGCGAAAGGACGGCACACCCTTTCCGATCGACGACTGCCCTATATATAAAGGATTTCTTGAAAATCGTGGCGTCCACATTGACGACGATATTTTCTGGAGAAAAGACGGCAGTAGTTTTTCCGTCGAGTACTGGTCTCACCCGCTGCTTCACGAGGGCAAGACTGTTGGTGCAGTTGTTACTTTTCTCGACGTTACGGAACGAAAAAACGCAGAAGAAGCACTGCGAAAGAGTGAACAACGGACACATACTCTACTCGAGATTAACAACGCCATCATCACGAACCTGACTCCTGACGCACTTTTCTCCTCAGCATATGAAGCGATACGACGCGTAGTCTCGTTTGATCGGGCGGCATTTCTTTTTTATCAGCCCGAAACTAAAACGCTGAAGCTCGTCTCGATGCATGGCTCGGACGAATCGGACTTTTTCCGTGTGGGCAAAGAATACGATTTGGAAGAAACCCGAATTTCCGCATGGGTCCTTGAGCACCAGGAAGCAGTTACGAGAGGTGATCTGAAACAGGAACAGCAGTCGCTCGGTGAAAAGAGTCTCGTCGCCGAACGTATTCAATCGTATTGCGTGGTCCCACTTGTCGCGATGGGGAATAGTCTGGGAACTTTCGCACTCTGGAGTGAGACACGGAACCGGTATACGGAGGCAGATGCTGAGTTGCTCAGGGAAGTTGCAAACCAGGTTGCCCTGGCAATCGCAAACATGAAGTCGTACGAAGAGATCGCGTCTTTGAAGGCAAGGCTGGAGACAGAGAATGTGTATCTACAGGAGGAGATACGCACCGAACACAATTTTGAAGAAATTGTTGGCGACAGCCCGCCTCTACTTGCACTGCTGCGGCGAGTTGATCAAGTCGCGCCAACGGATTCAACTGTACTGATCTACGGAGAGACAGGTACTGGAAAAGAATTGATAGCGCGCGCAATTCACAATCGCAGCAATCGCAAAGAGCGGCCGTTGGTGAAGGTGAATTGTAGCGCCATTTCCGCTGGTTTAGTGGAGAGTGAACTGTTCGGTCATGTGAAAGGCGCTTTCACAGGAGCGTTTGAGCGTCGTATCGGCCGGTTCGAACTGGCTAATGGCGGCACCATTTTCCTCGATGAGGTGGGTGAGTTGCCTGTAGATACTCAGGTCAAATTGCTTCGCGTCTTACAGGAGCGCGAGTTCGAACCCGTCGGCAGTAATCGTTCCGTGCGCGTTGATGTACGGATCATCTGTGCCACAAATCGGAATCTCGAGGAGTCCATAAAGGCCGGCACCTTCCGATCAGACCTCTATTATCGATTGAATGTGTTTCCACTTGAGGTCCCGCCGTTACGGGAACGCCATTCAGACATCGATCAGCTTGCAAGGTTCTTCGTTTCGCGATACGCGCGGAATCTCGGCAAAAAATTAACCGGCATCTCGCCGGCCGCTACGCAAAAGCTCTTGTCCTATTCGTGGCCTGGCAACATACGCGAGTTACAGAATCTCATTGAACGAGCGTTGATTCTCTCCAATGGGCCGATACTCGATCTGGAAGGCGATCTGAACCACGTCTCAACACCCTCTGTTTTGTCCGATGCAGAAACTGAAGTTCCGATCGCAGAACAGTCGCCGCTGAAGACCTTGCACGAAGTTGAACGAGCTCACATTCTGGCAGTGCTGCAGCAAACTCACGGCGTGATCGAGGGTTCGAACGGCGCTGCGAAGACTCTTGGCATGCATCCGAATACCTTGAGACATCGGATAGAAAAACTCGGTATCAAACGCTCTGGCCACCGCATTTCGTAGCCTGCCTCCAACGCTTCAATCTTTCATCTCCCAAATACGGTAGCGCATTCGGTTAGCCGCAAACCTTAGCCACAATAGGCGCAAATTACTCAAGAAATTCTTTGTGCTTCTGCGTCTTTTTGGCATGCAATCTGCACTGGGCTTGCACAAAACGATTTCGTCAGAAATAGAAGGAGAATTCGAATGAACGATTTACTCAAACCTACCTGGTTCTGGCTGGCCAGCTTGGGTTTCGCAATCATGGTTATGGTCCTGGCAGTGCACGTTAAAGCTCAGGACGCGACGATAGGTCCGGTCGCAATTCAGGACAACACAACCGTCGACTTTATTCAGCCGGCTGTGTTCCAGGCGGCCGGTCCAAACATTGCATCAATTCAAGGAACCGTCGCAGACTTTCGCGCTGCATTAGGTGATCCGGTTAACGGCAATGCGCTTAACGAACTTGGTGGAGGTCGCCGTGAGATCAATTGGGATGGCAACCCTCTCACGGACGCTACTACTCCGCCGGTAAACCCATTCAACACCTTTCTGAACACGCGTGGTGCGCAGTTCACCACTCCGGGGATTGGACTTTCCCAGGCGCCACCGTCAGGTGGGCCACAGGGCGGTCTCGTCAGCCTGTTCGGCAATACGACATACGCCACTGCGTTTCGTCCCTTTAGTAATGCCCGCCTGTTTACACCGGTGGGAAGCAATATCACTGACACAGCTTTCTTTGTGGCTGGTTCAAGCGGAGGTACTCGAGCAGCGGTTACCGGCTTCGGTGCGATCTTTACTGATGTCGATCAACCCGATGGTAGTGGTCCAGGTTCGAAACGCGGCAACCGTGATTCAAGTACGCTGATCCAGTTTTTCGGTGCTGATGGCCGTTTGCTGTTCAGCAGTTTTGTCCCGGCCGCTCCTGGTGATGGCGGTTTTTCTTTCTTCGGGATCAAGTTTAATGATCCGCGGATCGCAGCTGTGCGGATTATTGCAGGCAATGTCGCTCCGGGTCCGAACGATGACAAGGCGAACGACGTCGTCATGATGGACGACTTCATCTATGGAGAGCCACATCATCTGACGGCACCCTAACGCGGACCCTCTATGCACTCCCTGTGTTGTCTGTCTCTGCCGTTAATCGGTTCTTAGCAGTGACAACAACACAGAGATGCACAGGGCCGGCATTGAGCAAAAAACAGGTTGAAACGCATGTTGAAGATTACCAGAGCTGCTTTATCGAAAAACGAAGTTACGTTGGTATTGGATGGTCGAGTTTCAGGTCAATGGATTGGATTATTACGAGAGACAGCAGAGTCAGCACTCGACGAAGGAATGACTCTCTGTGTGGATCTAAAAAACATTTCCTTCATCGACTGTGAAGGAATCGCACTAATGAGAAATCTGATTGAGCGCGGTGTTCGTCACGAAAACGCGCCGCTTTTCGTGGTCGATCAGATCAAAAAGTGTAAGGACGCGCCGCCTGGCGATGACTAAAAGGAAGATTCGTAATGCAAGTGAGCACTGCAAATTGTGAGGATGCACTCTTACCCCATCTCGATGCGGCATACAATCTCGCTCGTTGGCTCACTCATAACGAAAGAGATGCTGAAGATATAGTGCAGGAAGCGTACCTACGCGCTATTAAGCATTTTGCGACTTTCAAAGGCGACAACGCACGGCCGTGGATATTGACGATCGTGCGAAATACTTACTACACCTGGATCCGCCACAGTCGATTAACTGAGACTTTAGATCCATTTGACAATGAAGAACATATCCTTATCTCAGATGCTCTTGACCCAGAGATGTTGTTGCTGCAGGAAGCGGATAAACAAATGGTCAGGCGCGCATTACGAAAGCTGCCGGCACAGTTTCTCGAGGTGATTGTACTAAGAGAATTTGAAGAGCTGTCTTACCAGCAGATCGCGGAAGTTGTTCAGGTTCCTTTAGGCACGGTAATGTCGCGTTTAGCTCGCGCCCGCAAACGTCTGGGCCAACTAATTTCTACTTCTTTCCTGGAGGTAACGGCAGAGGAGATAGCTGTATGACGTTCTGGCTTGCTGCTGCTTCTTTTTGCAAGGACGATGTGATGCGGCTTCTGAGATCTGCCGGCGCACGGTAATAGAAGGAAGTGTCCTGCAACGAAGAACGCAAAGCAATTTGCCTGCGATAAACAAGATCGCACTCTTCGCACTGTTCAAGGTGGCGTTCAATTTCTGACGTCTGAACCACGTCCAACTCGTGTTCAACGTAGGAATGGATCAAGTCGGGTACTTTTTGACAATTCATTTTTGAACCTGCGCGTGAATGGATTTCAACACGTAAGCTTGTGTGTCGTCTATACCACAGAGACATCGAACACAGAAACAAAGAAGTAGCGCAAACCTGTCGTCAGGTTTGCTATTTATGCTAAAGATGTTTCGTCAAGATGCGGTCGGACCGCTTCGCAAACGGGCGGAGTTCGTCGCGTAGTCATCTGTTTTACGCGAGCTATCTTTAATACCTGCGCGAAACCGTTTTTATTCCTTCGCGTACAACAGCTGAACCCAAGAAACTTGGTTAGTACGATTCGGCGCTCGCCGTGACTTTCGGCTCGGCGGACTGAGTAAAAAAATCAAACGACGCTACTTAACAAATCCCCTAACAGATCCAATGCGCGGATTCAGAAACACATCACTGTCCCTACTCCTCTACATCGTCGTAACTCAGACGCCTGTGTTCGCGCAGCGCGCGACCCGATCGTTCTCGGTTGAAGAGACGACGATCGCTCAAATTCATGTGGCGATGCGCGCTCACCAACTGACTTGCCGTAAATTGGTCGACGCTTATCTCAAACGCATCGACGCTTACGACAAACGTGGGCCGGCCATTAACTCTCTGGTCGTGCTAAATCCAAACGCAACTAAAGAGGCGGACGAGTTGGATCGCCGCTTCGCGCAAGGTGGCTTGGTTGGACCACTGCACTGCATACCCGCGATCGTGAAGGACAACTTCGAAACGATTGGACTACAGAGTGCCGACGGGTCGCTGTCGCTCCAGGGATTCATTTCAAACAAGGACGCGTTTCAGGTTCGCAAGATCAAAGAAGCCGGCGCGATTGTGCTGGCTAAGTCGAACATGGCCGAGTTCGCGTTTAGTCCTTACGAAACGGTGAATTCGATCCTACCGGGCTACACGCGCAATCCGTACTTACTCGATCGCGTGACGGCTGGATCGAGCGGCGGCACCGCGGCAGCGATCGCTGCAAACTTCGGCGTCATCGGCCTCGGCAGTGACACCGGGAACTCCATTCGCGGTCCGTCATCTCATCAAGCGTTAGTTGGGATTCGATCGACGATGGGGCTGACCAGTCGAGCCGGCGTGGCGCCACTTAACCTGCTCGCAGACATTGCTGGGCCAATCACACGCACGGTCGAGGACGCGGTCGCGGTCTTTCAAGTTATAGTCGGTGAAGACCCGAATGATCCTGTCACTGCGGCGAGTCGTGTTCACGCGATCCCGAACTACGCGATGGCACTCAAGCGCGACGGCTTGAAAGGTGCGCGCATCGGAGTTCTACGCCAAGCCTACGAGCGCAGCACGACAGACCCCGAAGTCGTGAAAGTCTTCATGAAGGCGCTCGAGGATATGAAGAAGGCGGGCGCCGAGATCATCGATCCGGTATCCGTAGATCTTAGCCAGGTACGTCGCGATCAGAACGCCGGCGTCTGCATGGGATTCAAGTACGACATCAACGCATATCTGGCCGCGCAAGGTGATCGCGTGCCCGTGCACAACCTGGATGAGATCATCAAATCACAACGGTTTCACCCGTCGGTACAACTGCGACTGGAACGAGCACAACAGTCAACTCCGCAAGGTCCGGATAGCGACGCATGCAAGTCTGAGATGGCGTATCGCAAGGCCTTCGGCGAGGCAGTGATTAAAACCATGGACCAACTCAAGCTGGATACATTTGTCTATCCGACGTGGAGCAATCCGCCGCGGCTCATAGGTGACTTGAACACTCCACACGGCGACAACAGCCAGGTTTTTTCACCGACCTCGGGCTTTCCTGCGATCCAAGTGCCGATGGGTTACACGCGCAACGGCGTGTTACCGGCCGGCGTGACTTTCTTCGGGCGAGCGTGGGATGAGGCGACTCTCATAAGGCTCGCATACGGGTATGAGCAGTCGACACATCACAGGCATCCTCCCAGCACGACCCCGAAACTCCGGCGTCGGAATTGAAGGACATTTTTTGGTCCAGTCGGCTATCCAGTTCTTCTCAACCTACTTCCTAATCCCCGCATCAAGCTCTTTAGCGAACGCCTTTTCATCACATTGCCCTTTCCTGTCGATGACAATTCGCAACGGATTCGCTGGTTGAGAACTGATATCAACCTTCGCCATACCGCACTCTACCTTATCCCCCCACGGATTCGTCTCGACAGATACGATGTAACTAGATCCTTCGAACAGACTCAAGGAGATCTTTCCGTCTGGTGAGACGTCAACCATCTCTATCTCACGTCCGTCCTTCCCTTCGCCCCAATCGACTCTATACGAATGGATGAAAAAGAACTTCGGCTCCTTTCCTTTTTCATAGTTGTGCACCTTGATGTAAAGCTTCTGGCCTGCAGGTGCCGAAAATGGGTTTCCGTCTTTGCGAAAGACCTGGCCGGATACAGCTCGGAGTGGAATCATCGGCAGGGCTTTGAATCGAATTTGCGTTTTTTCTTCGCCCTGTTCGAGTACGATGGGCTCGGCTTTTGAGAAGTCTCGAACGCCCGGGTAGTAATGACGCGGGAAGGGCGAGCTGCCATCCAGGAAATCATCGTCATTCATCACTATCGTGTAGGTTCCTTCACGTAAGCCTTCGAACTTAAAGGTGCCATCCGGATTAAGAACGTAAAATACCGTTCGGCATTCCTTGAGAGTTTCCTTCTCGGTCGGCATGAGCCGACAAACGCTTGGATAGAATCGCGGAACATATTTCCAATTATCCAGAAGAAAAACTCCGGCAATACTGGCCGTAGCTTTTAGATCGATTTTGAAAGTGTCGAAAAATTGGTAGTCGCATGCGTCTGGCGATGCGGTCGCGAAATACTCGAAAACAGTTTGCGTTTCCTCCGGCTTTTCATCGATCCGACGGTTGTCGCCGCTGAAGCGAATCAGACTCGCACTAAAAGGCACGATGACTTTGACTGTGTATTGGCCCGCCCTGGGCACATCAAAACTGTAAGATCCGTAGTCGTCTGTTACAGTCTCAAGGTTAAGACCATTGCCCGTGATGATCGCTTTTGCGCCTTTCACGATGTTGTACCGCTGCTCAGCGACTCGTCCGCGAATTGGGAGCGGTCCGCTGTGTCTCGAAAGCTTTTCGAGTTCGGCGATCAATGGAGAGTTTTTCTCGATAGTTCCATTTCCGTCGCAAGCTCCGAAGCTCAGGTTACTGGGTTCCTTATCACGATGTGCAAAGATCAACCATCGCTGCCCTTCCTTTACGCTGAGATCGCACGACGTGCCGCGGTAGGTCAGAGCCTTAACGGTTTTTCCGCTAACGCCCTTGAACGCGTGCTCGAGGGTAAAGTGCACCCAGATCAAACCGCTGCCGCGCGATGAGATCGAACCAACGCCTCCGAGCTGAACGCTTGCTTCATTGTTGCCCATTGCCGACGTGATCCGCTCTATCTTCCCGACAAAGACTGCATCCGCTCTCGCAAAGAGTGAGCAGGTGGGAGCTCCGTAGTCGAGACACGTGCAAGCATGTACCTCATTAAAGAAGTAAGCGCAAAACAACAGCAACGTCCCGGCCGTCAAGATCAGCTTCATACGAGGAAATTTCTGCTTTGTGAACGTGAAAAGCGTGGACCGAATTATCTGTTCCATGTCTATAGCCTTAACTTGTAATAGAAAGAATGCACCTCGAAGTTTTACACAAGCTGCTTGACGTCACCCGCAGCATCAATCATTGACAACAGTCAGAAACGGGTGTACACAGTGTCCGTCTCAGTAATTTGAAATTATAAGACTCACTCCTCCCTCCGCTGCGCTTCTCTGCCCTTCCTCCTAAGCCAGCTGAAAGTGATGCAACCCGGCAAAAATTTTATCGAAATTTCTTCCAGCTCAGAGTGTTGAAGTATCGGGAGTTGGCGGTGCGCTTGATGGCTACAGCCGTTACACAAACTGCGGTGTGCAGAAACCGGATACTCACAGGATTGCCTCGCGAACAGTATGACTCACTATTTTCCAATCTCACGCCCGTGAATCTTCACCATCATCAAGTTCTCTACGATGCCGGCGATGACATCCGCCGCGTTTATTTCATCAACGATGGAATGGCTTCCTTGATGTGTGTCACTACTGAGGGTAACAGCATCGAAGTCGGTAATGTAGGCAACGAGGGAATGGTCGGTATTCCCGGACTGCTTAGACCGGCGATATCGCCTCATCAAGTAGTGGTCCTGGTACCCGGCGAAGCATTGGCGGTCACTAGAGACATACTCGAACGAGAATTCAACAAAGAAGGCGAATTAAAAAACCGGCTGCTCTCTTATACTCATGCGCTCGTCACCTACATTTCCCAGTTAGGAGTCTGCAATCACTTCCACACCGTAGATAAACGCCTCTGTCGTTGGTTGCTTAACAGCAGTCTCCAGATTCAATCACAAAGCTTTCGTTTAACACACGATGCTCTTTCCCTGGTGCTGGGCACCGGTCGAACGGGAGTCACGATGGCTGCGAATAAGCTGCAAAAGGCCGGACTCATTCAGTATCACCGTGGCCAAATTACGATTTTGAATTATGTCGGCCTGGAAGCCGCCTGCTGCGATTGCTATCAAGTAACGAAAGAGGTCTTCGACTAACCTCTTGGCTCCTAAAATGTCCTGGACCACTCCCACCCTTATGTCACCCATTGACGGTCACCTGTTGACGGTCAACTAGTGACCGACAGTTTAGTTTTCCTTTGATATTCTGCGACGCGTTTACATTAACAACGTAACTTCACTTACAACCCAGATAGAAGTTCCGCATCATTCTCCCTCAGCACTCGGACGGAGGTATGACATGGAGTTAGTACAAATCGCTCCCCGTTTTCGTTCTAATCAGGAACTCACAAGACGGCAGGAAACACGCTTCGTTGAATATCCGGATCCAATTAATGCAAATGGATTGCCGTACCTTTCCGAAGGCTTCAACATCCGTCTTAATAACGGTGACTGGGCAGCGCTCTTCCCGCGCCATCATTTAATGTGGGTCTCTCCAGACCTCAACCGAACGAAAGAGTTTCTTAACCTTCAGGCTATCGGCTACGACACGCTCCTCACTGAGCCGATGAAGGAAAGTTTCGCCACCTATTATTCTGATCCGAAGATGCCGAACTTTAACGCGAATCCCCTGCCAAAAGGAGAGATGCTGGATTCGGCAATCTGTTTTTTACCAACAAATGATTGCAGCTTAGGGTGCAAGTATTGTTTTTCCGGTGCTGCACCTAAGAAATATGGCGCTATCCCATGGGAAATCGCAAAGGCCGCACTAGATCTCGGAACGAGGAATGCGGTGCTGAATCGCATGATAACGGGAAGCGGCACACTCATGGTCCGCTTCTTTGGCGGAGGCGAGCCAACTGAGTACTGGGATAGTTTTTCGGACATTGTTGAATATGCAAGAGCGAGTGCCAAAAAAAATAATGTTGAATGTTTTGTAGCCACGATCACCAATGGTCAGATTGATCCCGAACACTACGAATGGTTTCGAAATAACATGGATGAAGTGACCCTCTCGATGGATGGCCCACCTGACATTCAGAACGAGCAACGACCTACTGCGACAGGGGAAAACTCCTTTGATAAGACGTGGGCGTTTCTTACCAACATGGACGCCCTTGATATGAACATTACCGGCATAAGAGTGACAGTAACCGCTGCCACCCTCTATCGAATGGCGGAGATAGCGACATTCTTTTGGGACAACCTTCGCAAGCCATACAACATGCAATTCGAACCCGTCTATTTTTCGGAGGTAGGAAGACAAAACACTGAGATGCCGGGGGCGCTGGAATTTGTCGAAGAGTTTCGACGGGTTGAAGACATGGCCTATCACCGTCAGGAGCGCGGGCTTCGAACTGGAACGGTTTCATCGGCTCAACGACCTTTAAAGATTCGCACGGGCTCATACTGTGATTCGTTGGAAGGGAAGGGACTATTCGTTACACCCGACGGTTACCTGAGCATCTGTTCCGAGGTTAGCGTGCCCACAGATCCCAGGAAAGACGATTACTTTGTGGGAAAGTACGACCCGTCGACGAAACGATTTCATGTTCCCGAGCAGGGTGCCGCAAACGTACGGAAAGGACTTCCCTGGTGGTGTCGCGGTTGCTTTGCGCAGTTTTCTTGTCGTGGGGGATGTGAGCCGCGATCGCAAAACTCTGATAAGTACGTCAGGCGCTGGTGGTGCCAGACGGTTAGAGCCAGCATCAGGCACACTTGGAGTGATGTGCGAGTTGGCAGAATGGGGTCACGAGCACGAATTGGAGACCCGCATGGTGAAGAGTTGATTTGGCTGCCGATATGGGAATCATCTGCTTCCATGGATTAGATCGAAATCATTTCCTCAGCTCACGAACGGGCTACTGCTTGATTGGGAAGCAACTGGATGTTCCTAAAACTGAGGAAAGGAGGTGAGAAATATGCGATACGAAAAGCCCACCATTGTCACTCTGACATTGGCTGAACTCGAAAACACCCAAATCGTTGCAGCGCTGCAATTGGAAGACGGTGGATGTCAGTGTCAAGCCCAATGTCAATGTCAATGTCAGTGCCAAAGACAACCAATTCTCGAATAAACAGACCACCGGAATGGACCGGATGGTTTCATCCGGTCTATCCGGTCAACCTTGTAGACTACTACATAGTTCCAAAGGTACAACCATGACCACATACTACCCACTCTGTGCATTCGAGAACTTGCAAGTCGAAGAGGCTGGACTTGAATTCATCGTATTCGATTCAAAGACGAAGACGTTTCACCTGTTGAATGCGACGGCGCACGGCATTCTCAAGGCGTGCAACGGCCAGAATACGATCACTGATATTGCCGGCATCATTTCGAATGGTTTAGAGGCAGAAGATTTTGACTCGGTGGTTGCGGACGTCACTGAGACTATTAAATCCTTTGAGTCCAAAGGACTGTTATCGTTAGTGGTCGACGAGGCGCAGCTATCGTCTATCGAAGCAGACCACGCCGACGATAGTCCGCTTATTGCCCTCGCGGTGGAGGGCAGCAGCATGTTTCCCGTACTCGTTTCCGGGGATAAGGTGCTCGCCAAGCGCACCACAATGGAAGACCTGAAAGTTGGAGACATCGTTGTTATAACGGACCAATCTCACAACCATAGAGCGCATCGCATAATCTCGATGGACACGTCGTCCACCCCGGCACAGATCACGACAAAAGGCGACGTATATTATGCCGCTGACGCGCCAGTGGGAATCGACCGCATAGTGGGGAAGGTTGTGGCTGTGCAGCGTCAGGGGGAGCCCAGGTGGATTAAAGAGCATGAAAGCTCACCTGGTCCCAGGCAATCTCCGGAAGAAAACCACATTCGCAAACCGTCGTACAAGGGTTTACAGGTACTTGATCTGCGCGAAATATCAGTCGAGTCGATTCAGAATATTGAGTCCGTCGACGGGGTGGGCGTGGTCCTCCTCTCACCTGAAAATGCTCACGCGTGGTCCAGCGTACCCGCCAAGAATGTACTGACTACCTATATCGCCCCGAAGGAATACAGAGTTTATACCGGTCAACCAGAGATTTTGCCTGAAATGCTCGAGTTTCTGGCTGAACCGCTTCGCCTTATCGTATGTGGGCAACTTTTTCTGACCAGCTTTGACCAGCAACAGATCCTGGCATCATTCAAAGAATTGGTCGTGATCGGACGAGTGTATGTCAGTTCGGCTGAAGCAAAGTCTGCCGTCGAATCCTTCGCTAAGATCATCGCCGGTGGAATCTCAGTTGTGCCTGCGGAGCACGTTCGCTGGCTTGGCGAATCGATTTTGGGGCCGGAGGTTCAAAAGGCGCCACTCGTGGCGATCGGCAAGCTCGCTCTCGCAGCGGGGATGCGAGAGATCCCGCAGGGCCTGTCGCTCTTCAGATGAGAAATGAGAGGAAAGCATCATGGAAACTATTCTTAGAGAAATACCGATCCTCGACTTACGAAAGGTGCCAATCGACGCGATCTCGATGATCAAATTGGTAGAAAACGTAAAGACCATCGTTGTGAGCACTGAGAATGTGGAAGCGTTCATGAAGGTGCCCAGGGTTAATGTGCGTTCACATATTATCGTCCACCCCGATGAGTTACTCTTTATCGGCACGATCGAGTTTAACGACAGCTTTCTCTCTAAACTCCCGGAAAATACGAAAGCCGTGTTCCTGGGCCATTTGCTTATCGACGGTTTCTCAACAAAGCTGTTCAACGAGCGTGTTCAGGGCCTCAGACATTACGGGCAAATTTTCTATTCCGACAAACAAAGTGCAGGCGCGGTGCTCGCACGTTTAGAACGACTGCAAGGTCAACTCATACGGATACAACCTAACGCAGCTCGATGGATCGGTGAGACAAACCTGAATGCCAGTAAACTAGCTAGTCTTGCCGGTCAACCGGTGATCAGCATCGGCCCTATAAACATTGATCCCGACCTCACTCCGGAAGACATAAAGAGCGGCATTAGTTCAATGGTCCACATTGGGGAGATCTCGGGGCCGGAAGAAAGCATTGGTGCGCTGTTTTCTGTTTGCGATCGGCGCCTGGGAACGTACGTCGTCAAAGCAGAAGTGGCTCAGCGCGCAGCGGTAGCCTGAGGTCGCAAGCGTCTGTGGCTAAAACACACGGGCATGACAACGATTGCTGCATTTTTCTCGGAATCTCGGGAACTTGCGCGGAATGTTCCTGCCTATCTCAGCATTCTTCGCATTGTGTCCGCGGGCAGCCGTACGCTCTTTGCCGTGTGCCTGCTGGTTAATATTCTGCTCGCGCAATTCCCTGCCATCCTGGCTTACACCAGCCAAAAAATTATTGATTCGCTCGCGTCGCAAAGCCACGCTCCCCAAACAATCGGACCTCTCAAAGCGCCTCTTTTCTTTGGCTGCGTTTATCTCGGTATTTTGATCGCCCACTATGTTGGACAGTTGGTGCTGCTTCACTTAGCCGAAATGCTGACGGAAAGCGGTTCTAAACATATCCACACGGAGATTATTAAATCGGCTATTCGGTTGGAAGGCCTTTATTACTTTGAGAACCCGGCGTTTCATAACCGAAGGTCACTGCTGGAACGGGATGCGTTGCACATCCCGATGAATATCCTGCGCTTCGCCATCGATGTCTCCAGTATTACTGTTACGATCTTCTGTATGGTGCTGCTTCTTTCTGGTCTTCATCCGCTCATACCTTTCTTAATAATACTCTCAGGTATACCGGATGTGCTGGCCCAGAAAAAAGCCCATCGACTCATTTATGAAGGAATCAGGGAGACAGCACCTGAGGAACGAAGAAAAGAGTACTTTCGCTCCGTGCTGATCGACGAAGAGCATGCTAAGGAAGTCAGGCTCTATAACCTCGCCGGCTTTTTCATAAAGAAATACAACGACACGTTCAGGAATATTTTTGACATCGTCATACCCATCAGAAGACGGCAAATAAAAACCTCGATTCTCAGCCGCCTGTTGCTTTCACTCGCCACACTCTTTCCTTTTTTGTGGACCATAGGAAAGGCAGTTCGCGGTGAAGTCACGCCGGGGCAGCTGGTCCTGTTCATGACCGCCATCGTCGTGATCCAGCAGATGATGGCAAGGACAGCCCAGACACTCGCGGGCCATCAGGATGTTATTTATGTAATGAAGGAACTAGCCTCCTGGCTACGAATGAAACCGGATCTGACGTCACCCCCTCCCGAAGTTCAGGTAAGAAGAAAACCCGAACTGCCGCCGCAAGTCAGGATTTCCAATCTATGGTTTAGATATCCCGGTTCCGAGCGAGACGTATTGAAGGGACTTGATCTGGAGATACCGAAAGGAAAGTCGCTGGCGATTGTGGGGAAAAATGGGTCCGGAAAAACAACGCTGGTGAAGCTGTTGTGCCGGTTATATGACCCGGCACAGGGTACGATTTATTACGACGGCGCCGACATTCGGTTGATTAATCTCGACGACTTGCGAAACTCGATAGCAATCATCTTCCAGGATTTCATTCGTTATCACTTCACAATCAAAGAAAACATCGCGCTAAGAAACGGGATTGACAGTCTCAATGGAGTCTCTGAAGCTGCCGCAATGGCCGGTGCGGCGGAGTTCATCGATCCATTGCCCGAGGCATACGACACTCTGCTGGGTAATCAATTTATGGGCGGACGCGAATTATCCGGCGGCCAATGGCAACGACTGGCTCTCGCGCGGGCTTTCTTTCGTAACGCCGGTCTGCTGATCCTGGATGAACCGACTGCATCACTGGATATCGCCACCGAGGCCCGGATTTATGCTCAGTTCAAGCAGATGACAGAAGGCAAGACGTCGCTGCTCATATCCCATCGACTCTCAACAGTCCGGATCGCAGATCACATTGCAGTGATCGACGACGGCAAGGTGATCGAACTCGGAGATCACAAAAGCTTGATGGGCCTGGGTGGAATTTACAATGAGATGTTCATCATGCAGGCAGAGCGCTTTCAAAGCGCCCGGGTTTGAGGAAAGAAGTCTTTACCATAAAGGCACGAAGGCACAAAGTTTCTAAAATAAAATGCAGCACAAACTCAAAGTGGTCCTTCGTGTGTGGAAGTTTCTTTATAAATACCAGAAGTATGGACTGCTGTGGGGAGTTGCACTTATTGCTCTCGGATTGTATCCATCAATCACTGCCTGGCTCTCCAAAAAGATCATCGATGCAATCATCCAGCCGCCTCAAGAGCATTTCGTGAGCTGGCTTCCGGAAGCTCTTTTCTTTGGCATTGCCTACGGCGCCGTCACACTTATTTACGGAATAATCAGCACCTCTTCCGCTATCGAGCTGGTCACGCTCAAAGACAAGAATGATCGCGTTACCGATCAACTGGTGATGGAAAGAGCGGCGAGCTCTATTGACATCACGATGTATGCGCTGCCGCAAACCAGAGATCAGATCCGTTTAGCGTCGATGGGCGGACAATCTCTACCGGCTTGTTTTACAGGCAGCGTTGACGTTCTTCAGTACCTCGTTTCCGTGATCGGATTATCGATCATTCTCTTTTATTTTCATCCTCTCGTAGCAGCCATTGTCTTTATTCCTGCGATACCACTGCTATTCAGCCAAATAAAAGTTCGCGCCAACACATTTGCAACGCTGGCATATAAGAGTCCACTGTATCGTCAATTGCGCTACTTGTTGGAGTTGATGCTCGGAAGTGCCACGGCCAAGGAGGTCAGGGTCTATCGCACCGGCGGTTTCTTCCTCAATAAGTACACACAGACGGTAGATGAGGCTATCGAAACCTCACGGGCTCTACGCTGGAAAGCTACGATAAGCGGTATAGCCTTCGGAACGCTGGCCGCTGCCGGGATAGGAGCGGCATACATTTACATAATCTATTTGGCGCTGACTAACACGGTCGGTATTGGTGACGTCGTGATGTACAGTTCCTCCGTGTTCTACGCCGGTGGATCCATCCGAGCTTTGATCGGAAGTGTGGGAACGTTGTCTACTAACATTCTTTCGGTTGAAAAATTCTTTTCCTATCTGGATCAGCAACCTGCAATTCAGGTTGAAGAAAGCTCTGACCGCTCTGACGGCGGAAGTCACGAGTGGGTGATAGATAACGTCAGCTATTCATATCCCGAACGAAAGGAGACAGCACTCAAGAACATAAACTTCAGCATCAGGTCGAAAGAGAAGATTGCTATAGTCGGTCTGAACGGGGCTGGCAAGACTACTCTTTTGAAACTGATGCTGCGCTTGCTCGAACCAGATGAGGGAGCCATTCGCTTTCGTGGAGTCAACCTCAAAGCCTGGGATGCGACCGCGCTAAGAAAAATCTTTGGCGTTGTATTCCAGGATTTTTCGAAGTTCAAACTGACGCTTTATGAGAATATTGCGCTCGCGTTAAATGGAGGGTCGGCTTCTAATCATCGTGATGCTGTTTTCAGCGCTGCACGAGTGGCGGGAGTAGATGAGATCGCCAACCGAGTACCGCTAGGGTACGAAACACAACTCGGAAAAGAGTTTTTGAATGGCACCGATTTGTCGGGAGGGCAGTGGCAGCGCATCGCTCTGGCAAGAGGATTTGTCAGGAATGCTGATGTGATCTTTCTTGACGAGCCTACCGCTTCTCTGGATGCGAAAACAGAGAAGGCGCTAATTGACCAACTAATGGTCTTGGCTCAGGATAAGACAGCCATTATGATATCTCACCGTTTGTTTGTTACGCTGATGGTCGATCGGATACTCGTACTCGACCATGGACGCCTCGTCGAGGAAGGAACCCACCAGCAACTCATGAAACTCGACGGCGTCTATGCAGGGATGTTCAAAACTCAGGTCGGAATGTATTGGCCCACCGAACAATAGAGGTCACTATGAACCGAATCTTCGCAGCGGCATTGCAAGATTTGCGGTATGCCGTCCGTATATTGCGCACGTATAAAGGGTTTTCGCTGGCTATCATTCTTACTGCGGCACTCGGCATCGGCGCAAATGTAACGATCTTCAGTGTCCTCCACGCTGTGATGCTCGAACCGCTTCCTTACAAAGACCCTGACCGCCTCGTTCGGCTTTCCGAGAGTAACCTCGGGCAGAGTCAGGATGATTCTCCTGTCTCCGTTCCAAACTTCCAGGACTGGCAACGCCAGCAGTCTTCGTTCGAAGAAGTGTCGGCGTTGGAGTTCGCGACCTTCAATCTCACCGGGAGAGGTGAGCCACAGCGAGTCGCGGCGGCGCGCATCAGCGCTAACCTGGTGCCGACGTTGGGAGTCAACCCCGCGCTCGGGCGGACTTTTCTACCGGAAGAAGAGAAGCCCGGAAAAAATAAGGTGGTGTTGTTGAGCGATGCTCTCTGGGAAAAGCAATTCGGCGGAGATCGATCGATAGTCGATCAAACGATCCAACTGAATGGTAACAGTTATACCGTAGTCGGCGTTATGCCTCCGGGATTCCGATTCATTGGGGCGCGAGAGCTGTGGGTTCCATTTGTAATCGATCCACAGAAAGAGCCCTGGCGCGCCGATCGCACCAATCGCAACCTGTATGTGTTTGGGCGACTTAAACCCGGCGTTACGCTTGGTCAGGCGACCTCAGACATGGACATTCTCGCTCAACGACTCGAGCAGCAGTTTCCGCAATCGAACACGGGCTGGCGCGTGGGTATGAACACGTTTTACGAGTGGATCGTGCCGAAAGAGGTTCGCACGTCGATGGTGGCATTGTTTGTCGCAGTCAGCTTGTTGTTGTTGATTGCGTGCGTAAACGTGGCGAATCTGCTTCTCGCCAACGCCACGACACGCCAGCAGGAGATGGCTATGCGGGCTGCGTTGGGCGCATCACCGATGCGCCTGGTGCGACAACTGATGATCGAGAGCCTGTTGCTGGCAGGCTTGGGTGGCGTTCTGGGGTTGGGATTAGCTTTTTGGGCGACGAGACTGATTGCCTCGGCCAAGGGGCTAAATATTTCGCGCTTGAGCGAGTCAGGCATAGACGGTTCGGTTGTTGGTTTTACCTTACTCGTCACCATACTTACCGGGTTGGTCTTCGGGCTGGCGCCGGCGTGGTGGGCCTCGCGCGTGAATCTCACGGACAAACTCAAAGAGGGCAGCAGAAGCGATGGTGGCCGGGTACCTCATCGTTTGCGCAGTGCATTGGTGGTAGCTGAAGTCACCATGGCCGCGGCGGTGCTGGTTGGTGCAGGGTTGCTGGTGAATATGTTGTCGCGTTTGCGAGCGGTGCCGTTAGGACTTACGCCGGACAATGTTTTTACGATGCAGATTAGTTTGCCTGAATCGAAGTATCGCCAGAAGCAACGGGTCGATTTCTTCAATCAACTGCTGGAGCGGTTTCGCGCGGTTCCCGGTGTTGTTGACGCAGCGGCGGTTGAGGTACCTCCGACTTCGATTAGCACCTGGAACATGGAAATCATGCTGGAAGGGGCCGACGCTGCCATTAATACGACTCACTCATCGGCCGCAGCACACGCTATTACTCCACGTTACTTCCAAACAATGGGCATTCCGTTGTTACAGGGCCAGGATTTTGTCACCCCTTATCGAGCTGACCAGCCGCTTGAATTGATAGTTAGCGAAACGTTTGCGCGTCGTTATTGGCCGAATGAAAATGCGATTGGCAAGCGTTTTCGTGCTGGCTCAAACAATCCCGTCGGCACAGTTGTGGGCGTCGTTGGAGACGTGCGTACGCTCAACTCAGAGCAAGGCCCCGCGCCTGCTTTCTACTTTCCATACGGTTACATTGGCATGCCGGGATTGGTTGTGATGGTGCGTACAACCGCTCAACCTGAAACACTTGCGGCGCCGCTTCGCGCTGAAGTGCGCCAGCTCGACAGTGAGCAGCCTGTCTATAACATGCGGACGATGAACGAAATCGTCGCTGTCGCCACCGCTCAGCAGCGTTTTCAAGCAGTCTTATCGAGTCTCTTCGCCATTATAGCTTTGCTACTGGTTGCGATCGGGATCTATAGCGTAGTGGCTTATATGGTGAAGCAGCGCCGGCGCGAAATTGGTGTCAGGATGGCTGTGGGAGCGAGTACGCGTAACATACTCAGGATGGTTATCCTTCACGGCATGCGTAACGTGCTGCTGGGTCTGGTGCTCGGACTGGCCGCCTCTTTCGCGCTAACACGATTGATTGGCAGTTCTGTTTTTGGTTTGACGACAACTTCAACGGACCTTCGCATCTATGTGATGGTCGGATTACTGCTCACCGGCGTTGCTCTCGTTGCGTGCTATCTTCCTGCCTGGCGCGCGACAAAGATCGATCCGTCGCGGGCGTTGCGAAGTGAATAGCCTTCACTCCTCTTCGATGTCTGCACCCACGCGAAATGGACGTCCATCAGGATGGCGAAAGTGACATTCATGGACGGACCAGAAATCTTGTTGACAACCTTCAGCGTTGCCACCTATTAATGACCTACGCCAAATGGCTCCCAGACCCTTGCCAAACACTCTCGATCTCCAGCTCATTGCTGTGGCGAATTTAGGCGGAGTGATCGGAGGGGGCTTTGCACTAAAAGTCGCTAAAAACTCTGACTTTTAGTGCAGCGTCTGAACTTTTAGTGCAAGAGTCAACCTGACTGATTAAAGGTTAATTCCAATTCATCGTCAACGATTTCTTCAAGTCTGACATTTGCGGCGCGGGAGTAGGCTAACAGAACGTAAAGCGGAGCTTCATTGATGTCGCGCTCATACTTTGAAATATCGGTGTACTCGCGGACACCTAAGACCTTCGCCAGTTTGGGCTGAGATAGACCAAGCCTGCGACGGATAAGGAATAGCTTTGCGGCTAGGCGCTTTGGGCGTGGACGTGCATGGCCCATTAGAATTTCACCCCCAAACTTTCTGCGAGTGCTTCATGTGCTCTATCTGCCTGACCTTCGATCATGGTCTGGTAAAGTTCATATGCGCCACTATGAAACTGTGTGTGCTCAAACAGAACCTCAATCGCCAGATCAAGCGAACGTATTGCCGGTAGCACGTCCGGTGGTTTGGCTTTGAGGCATTGTCGGATTGCCGCAAACCGCCGTGCTAATCCGAGTGCCGTTTCAGGGTGTGCGGAATAAAGGTCGAAGACGATCTGCCAGTCTTCGGTATCAGGCAGCGGACTCTCAGAGTCCATGTTAGGATTGTTATGCATGGTCGATTCCTCATCTTTAACCGGGTCAGGAGTCGGCTGTGTAAGGGTCGGCAAGTGTATCCGCACTTGTCGGCCCGCTCGTTTATGCGGCTCACTATATAGAGCGCGTATTCGCTTGTCAAAGAAATTATCCGATCCATCGGACAATTTCTCTCAGTGATATACTTTTTCTATGAAAATCATCGGCACCGCAGAGGCAGCGAAGCGATTAAACGTAACGGTGAGTAGGGTGCATAAGATGATTGCTGCCAAGCGTCTGAGGGCTACAAAACTCGGTAACGTGTGGCTGATTGATCCGAAAGACCTTGACGCCCTTAAGGATCGCAAGGTAGGGCGACCACGTAAGTCACGCAAGAGCAGTAAGCGGGTGAATTGAGAACTAGTGAGAAGTCCTTGAGGACGTTTTTAGATACCGGGCAGGCGGGGAGATGTGGGCGGGGATGTAGGAGGCCGTTTCCACGGCGCGATACTTAGGTTGGGTGCCACTTCTTGAATGCGAGCCATCCTGTCGTCTGTTACTAGAACCATGTTGTATTCAACCGCGATGGCTGCAATCCACAGATCGTTCTCTTGGATTCCCAAAAACTGTCCGGTCGTCTTGTCCACCAATCGTTCAGGGCGGACTTGCTTTACGCGATTCTTTGCATCTCTGGGAGCGTACCTTCTGAACAACTCTGCACGGATGCTGGCGTAATGCTCTGTGGTGTCTTTATCAATATCCCTGACATTTTTATAAACGCGCATTGCGGCCTCAGCCTTTGCGCGGCGCGGCGGATCGGCGCTGACATAAAGCTTGAGACCGTATTCGATCTCCGCAATCGTAATTCGGGATACATAGACGAGGCCGCCTGTAGGCGCGACATTCGTGACGAACCTAAGTGCTGCGGGATGGTCCTTATCTAGTTCATCCCAAAGCGCAGACGCTATGTTGGTATCAAGAAGATAAGCTTTCATCCGTGGCTCCCGCGTGTAACATCGCCATTGCTTCGGAGACCACTGGATCGTTTACAACTACAAGACGCTGAAGCAGTCGGTCTGCTTGCGCATCTTCAAAATCCGGTGAGATCAGTTCATGAAGAGGGATGTACGCATCAAAATCTTCAGGGTAATAGCCTGAGAACTCAAAAGGTACGGGGCGTTCACAGCCCTTGAAACTATCTAACAATTCCCGTTCCAAGGCAGGCGGCAGTTCGTAAGCTTTCAGCACTTCGGCGTCGATGTCCAAAGTAAACTGTTTTGCTTCTTGAGGTGTACTTGATCGCATTACACGATGAAGCTGCTGAGACATTGCGTCAAGCTTACTTCCGATTAAAAGTGTGTCACGCGCAGGGAGAGGTATCGAGTTGATCGTGGGTATCCTGTTGTCGCGTTCCCCGCCATCGTTATTAAAAACGTAAGCATTGGCTATGGGACCATTAAGAATGGCGCTCAGCGCATAAATGGAAATCGACTTCTCAGGCCAGATAGCAATGAACCGATCCGAAAAAGCAAGGCCCCTTGGATCAGCAGCAGCACCAATTCTCCAAGATTGGCGGCTTAAACGAACACGATTGCAGACGACCTTTGGTTTATGCCAAGGAAACTTATATGCAGTGTCGTGTTGATGCTCTTTGCGTAGCGAGAGGTAATCTTTTCCTACACGCAGAACATACTGCAACAGGTGATCCTCGACCAACGGGACGCCTCTTAGGTATCCATCCTTCTTCTCATGTATTACCGCAGTTCGCGCTCTTGCTTTCCAGTGCATCCCGCGATGCGGCACTCCCACAGTGCGAAGTTGATCATTCGCTTGCAAGTGATCCCAAATTCTTGAAAGACGAGGAATCCACAAAGAAAACGGCTCATCTTGCGGTGGCAAAGATTTATACCCAACAACAGCCGGAGGTTCGTATCCGACTTGGAGAAATAAATCTCGATTTTGTGTGGTTACGGTGCGACAGGTGACGAAGACTTGCTTGTTTTTGTTTCGTCTATCGGAAGCCAATACCAAAATTGTTGCCGCGTCGGAATAATTAAAGACCTTTGGCAGCTCGACTAACTCAACAGCACCATAGTGTTCAGCAATTTGTCGGTGAAACTTGCGATAGGAACTTCCAAACTCAAACACGCGAGGCAGTACCAGCCCTAATAGATCAGGGGGACGAGATAGCAAGCGATTCAATAACTCAGCGGGCTTCTGAATTAGTAAGTTTTGATCTTTGTATTTGTCTCGTTCTGTTGTAGTAAGACTTTGGAAAGGCGGGTTGCATAAGACAATTCGCGCACGATTTAATTCTGCTTGTAGTCTATTATCGGTAAAGAAATCGCCGGGCATTATTCGCCAGCCGTTCGGGTTCGGCGAATCCGCAAGTAATAATGACCACCGACAAACTTCAACCGAGAAGTTGTCAATTTCAATGCCAGCCAGTCGTTGCTGAAAATACGTGTGACGTTCGGCATCTGTCATAGACTCTTGCAGTAGAGTGCGCATTCGCCGCATCGCCGCAACCAAGAACCGACCATGGCCCGTGAAAGGTTCAAATACGTAACGTTCAGCTTCCGGGATGTTTTGTAGCGGCAACTTGTTGAGAACGTATTCAGCGACACGCGGCGGGGTGCTATGAATGCCAAGTTCTTTACGGGTCTCAGCAGTGATGAAAGTTTTTTCAAAAATCAGAGCTAGATCATCTTCGGCGAGGTTCGCAAAGTGAAAAAGCGTTAGGATGATTTCCCATATTTTTTGCAGTACCCCTTCAGGATGAAGTGCGAATTGTGGCAACGTATCAGATCCAACATTATAATGTTTCTCGATTGCTCGCAGCGCGATCAGCGCATCATCAGACGACCATTCCCCTTCATAGCCTCTATCCCTAAAAACCTTTGCTGCGAGAAACCGGAAAGCAAGCGGAAATAATTCCTGATAGGTCGGTGTCCGGCTTGCAAATGCCCTATAAGCACGTCTGCACTTAGAGAGGATTTCACGAAGTACGTAATCTAGCTTTTCAAAATTGCGGCCTTCTAGGAACGGCATCAAATGTTCGTCATAAAAGTCTAGTTGAATGGAGCGTTCGGGATCGCCGACTGCCTTCGCTCTTAGAATGCTTTCAGGTTCCCATTCAGCCTTGCGACGACTGAATATCGCTGCTATTTCATCGAATCGTATTTGCTCTTTTAGTTCAGGTGATTCAGTTGCGGTTACTTTCCATCGGTTAACAACCGTCTTATCAATTTCAAAAATTAGTGGCGCACCTAATGCCCTATGACTTGCGATGTGCTGCTGGCCTGAAAGACCGTTGGAGACAACGACGCCGATGCAAGCGTTTCGATATGTAGGCGGACTCTGCGCAAATCCAGCCAACTCAACTGAGTTAATTTCCTCATCTGTACTCAATACATCGTTGTAGGTGTAACTCCGCCTGAGCAAGTCCGACGTGTAGCCGATGCCACGCATGGCCTCTTCAATCTCGCGGAGAGCGGGATGTCCTTGCGTGAATAAGGTCATTTCTTCTTGCTCTTTTCCCGATTTGAATAGGCGAAAACGTCGCTGGGCTGACAGTCAAGTGCCCTACAAATCTTGTCTAAGGTTCTAAGGCCGATGCTGTCGGTTGCTCCCTTAACCAATTTAGAGATAGTGACTGGCGTCAACCCGGTTTCCTTCGCCAGCCAATATTGGCTCCTGCCGCGCTCCTTCAATAATTTGGCTACTCGTAGCTCTATCACGCTGTAGGTATATCACAATTAGGCGAACCCCAGAATGCCTATACCTGACAATGGCCATCCTCGACAATAGCCATATTGTACAATGCCCATACTATGCAATAGATATAGCTGAGAACGTGCGTTTCTGTGTGTAACGGGTGAGTGTATCATCGGTGAAACAGAGCGGCAAGATTGGATCATTAGTGCGCAATGCGAAGGAATGGAACTGGCCGCTCCGCGTGCTTCAGTTCCTTTACCGCGACCTGTCGCAGCCGCTCCCGAACCCACGTTGAAAGCGGAACTCCAGCCAGATTCGCGGCATCTTGAAAGGTCTTTTTCTCAGTAGTCTCTAGTCGCACTAGCAGAGATTCACTGCGTAGACGATCCGCCTCTTTCGGTGGGCGACCCCGCTTTGCTTTCTTCATGTGAATTAGTGTATCAACAAAAAATATACGTCTGCAAGTGCTAATTTCGTTGACGCAGATATTTTTTAGATATACAATAATTCCGTTCGATTGACAAAGCAAAGGCCCTAACGGCTGTAACCGCTAGAGCCTTTTTTGAAATCCAAAACGCGATTGCTCGCATTCGGTTCCAAAGCAAAATCATTGTGAGCTATCGCCCCACCAAAGGCAAGCACACAATGGATGCGCCAAAACAAAAAGCAGTTGAGATAGCGACGAAATCACGGCTCACATGTCAAGGTGGTCTTTGGTTAGTTCCTTCGCAGAGTGGTCCTACTGAGTACACGGTCGATCCTGATCCGCAAATGCCTACTTGCTCGTGTCCAGACTTTGAAGCACGGCAACTACGATGCAAACATATCTACGCGGTTGAGATCACACTGAAACGCGAGATCATAAATGACGGTCAAACTCAGACCGTAACGGAGACAGTCACAGTAAAGAAAAGTTACACGCAAGAATGGTCCGCTTACAATCAGGCACAGCAAACAGAGAAGTCACACTTTCTCGCACTCCTGTACGAACTGTGTTCCAAAGTCGAGGAACCGATCCAAGTGATGGGACGCCCGCGAATCTCGCTGAAAGATATGCTGTTCGCCGTGACCTATAGAACCTACACAATGATGAGTGCGCGACGTTTTGCGAGTGACATGCGCGACGCGCTCGCAAAGGGCTACGTCAAACGTGCGCCCTCGTTTAATTCCGTCTTCACTTATTCGCAAATGGAATCGCTCACGCCGTATCTGAAACAGTTGATTGCTGAGAGCGCAAAGCCGCTACAATCAATCGAAACAGACTTCGCGGTTGATGCTTCGGGTTTTTCTACTTGCACCTATGTACGCTGGTTTGATGCGAAGTACGGCAAGAATGAAAGCTGGCATGATTGGGTAAAGATGCACGTCGTTTGCGGCGTCAAGACTCACATCGTTACAGGCGTCGAAGTAACCCGCGCCACCAAGCATGAGTCCCCGTTGTATCCGGACTTGCTTAAACAGACCGCTAAGGCCGGATTCACCATGCGCGAAGTATCCGCCGACAAGGGTTACATTAGTCAGAAGAACCTACAGGCAACGGTGGACCACGGCGCGGCTCCGTTCATTCCGTTTCGCTCAAACGTGCAACCGGATCGCGGCACTGACCTATGGTCCAAGATGTTCTTCTACTACAATTTCAAGCGGGCTGAATTCCTGAACCACTATCACAAGCGCAGCAACGTCGAAACGACTTTCAGCATGATCAAGGCGAAGTTTGGCGAGCGGTTGAGAAGTAAGACCGCGACAGCGCAAGTCAACGAAGCACTCTGCAAGGTGCTCTGCCATAACATCTGCGTAATCATTCAGAGCATGTATGAGTTGAACATTACGCCAGAGTTTATGAGTGAAGCGGCATAACGGCGAATAAAAGACTACCCTGTGGAAAACTCTGTGGAAAACTTGTGTAACCGTAGTAAGTTTAATAACAATTTGGTCTTAGTCCATTCGTACACCGCAAAGCCTTGCGATTGACTTCACGCTAAACCACACGGAGTTGCGGCGAAATTCAGGCGAACGGTTTCTCAGCAGTCAGTATTGACGAGTGCTGAACAAAGTCTTATGCTCTCGCAGAGTTGTGGTGAGTTTTCTTACTGCAACTCGTTGACAAGGCAAAAGTTCATGGCAGGTACGCTTAGACAACGACTTGCCTAAAAACTCATAGGGCCAACCGATTTCTCGATTGGCCCAGAGACAACGAAAACCTTCGCCTTGTCATTCGCGCTAAAGGGGAAAGACAGGGAAGGTCCGCTTAGACGGTCTGGATAGTACTACTAAAACGATGCATAGTGCAACATCCGTCGATCAGGATATGATCGTCCAGCATTCGCCTTTCGCCTCCCTTCAAGTACCCTTTAGATACCTATAAACCCTGCGCCGAAGCGTCTATCCGGCGCACAGGGAAAGGACTCCCCGTGGATACGTGGGAATTCTATCAGGATGCCACAGGTGAGTGGCGTTGGCGTCGAATCGCGCCGAATGGTCGGATCGTCGGTGCTTCGAGTCAAGGCTATGTCAATCGTGGTGACTGCGTAGATAACGCCAGACGGAACGGTTACAGAGGATAACTCAACCGTCCGCAGACAACCGAATACCAGCGAACGGCGCACGTAAAACCGATGCGCCGTTTTCTGTTTTGAAAGTATAATCTTCCACGAAAGTGAGGTGATGCTTTTGACCAAACTTTTGTTTTTGCCCGCGCATAGCGAGGCAACCCTAGACGATCATAACGATGATAGAGTAGCTTCTACGTCGTTCGTCGAATGCGCATATCTCAAGCGGGCTTAGGGTATTGAGATGGAGCGCTGAATGGGAGAAGCGCCGCACGCTGAACGCTCAAACGGAAGTATAGGGCGCGTGGAAACACCGCAAGAATCGAATTGAGTGTTCCCCAAAAACCAGACTGCCCCGGAGCCTTAGCTGAGGTTTTCTGGGGCAGTTATTCTAATCTGCACAAAAGTGCCCTCAAAGCCCGACATTTAGTGCAAGACCTGAACATTTTGTGCAAACGCTCCTTTTAGTGCAAAGCCATCGGAGGGTAGAGCTTTCACTGACTGCTTCGGTCGGAGTCCACACTGGACCACACACCAACAATAATTCACCACCGGCGTTTATTGAACGACCGGCAACACTACGGAGCTGGCGTTCGCACCGCCGAACCAGATACTCTGCGTCGCCTTTTTATAGTCATTCTTCTTAGCGTACATAATATTCTCAACGTACGTTTGCGGGTTGCGGTCGTACAACGGGAAGAGCGTCGATTGCACCTGGACCATGATTCGATGGCCTGGCCGAAATACGTGGTCCACGTTGGGCAGTTTCCATGTGTAGCGCTCCACTTTGCCTGGCTCGAGTGACGAGGGCTTCGCAAAGCTTTTCAGGTAGCGGCCGCGAAAGATCTCAATACCGATAGGTAATTCATACCCGGCCATCGACGGTTTCGCCCCTTGCGAGGCCGCTTCTGGAACGTCGTTTGGATAGACGTCGATGAGTTTAACCACCCAGTCGCTATCAGTACCCGTCGTGGATGCAAACAACTCCACTTCGGGTGCACCCATGATGTGCACTCCTTTTTCGAGCGGCGCACTCGTCCAGACCGCCACATCGGGACGCCCGGTTACGAAACGTTGGTCATGGACCAGCCATGGCTTCCACTGAAGGGGATCGTCCATGGCGATCGGGCGCGGGATGAATGGGACTGGCTTGGCAGGATCGCTGATGTACTCTTCATGCCAGGTGGCGCTGGGCTTGTTGAACGTGGCCACTCCGTCTGCCGCCAGGTAGATTGGCTTCGCAATGCCCATAGGCCAGCGTTGCGACACGTTCCACTGATTCACGCCGGTCGCATAAGTGAGCACCGGCGGCGTCCTCGGATCAGGGCCACCCTTCAGCCAATGATCGAAAAACGGCTTCGCGTACTTCACGCGCCATTCCAGCGCCGTGTCGCCCGTGAAGGTGATCGCGCCGAGGTCGTAGCCATAGTGATTAAAGCCCGAGTGTCGCCATGGACCGATCACGAGTGACACCCGGTCGTTGTTCTTGTCCTTTGGTTCGAGCGCACGATAGACGGCGGGAGCACCGTAGCTGTCTTCCTGGTCCCATTGCCCGACCACGAGCATCGTCGGCACCGTATGCGGCCGCGCCGCGAGCCATTTGTCGACGGCCTGCTGCGACCAGAAATCGGTGTAGGCAGGATTCTCGAGAAATTTGCGGATGCCGGGCACACTTTCGGCGCCGACCATCTTCACGAAGTCCGCCATCGATCCGGCTTCGAGATAGCGCGTGTAATCGTCGCCGCCGCCGAGAGCGAATTCGCCACCGCCGTTGCCCTTGTTGAATCCCTGGCTCAGTGGAAAGCCGAGCGAACTGATGCGGAACGCGCCGTTGTGGAACCAATCGTCGCCCATCCAGCCATCGACCATCGGGCTCTGTGCGATCACTGCCTTAAGCGCCGGGTGTGGGTTGATCAACGTCATCAACGCCGTAAAGCCCAGGTAGCTCGAACCGATCACGCCGACGTTACCATTTGCCTCCGGCGTGTTCTTGACCAGCCAATCGATGGTGTCGTAGGCATCGGTCGCTTCGTCTATACCGGTTTTGTTCAATGGTCCAGCGATCGGGCGATTGAGGATCCACTCACCTTCGGACCGGTACATGCCGCGGATGTCCTGGTACACGCGGATGTAATTATCTGTGACAAATTCCGCGTCCATTACTTCGAGTATGTCGACGATGCGCTGGCTGCTGACGCGGCTCGTCGAACCGCTTGCGTTATACGGAGTGCGCGATAGCAGGATTGGTGCTTTGGTCACGCCCTTCTTCATCACTACGACGGTGAAGAGTTTGACGCCGTCGCGCATCGGGATCATGACCTCGCGCCGGATATAGTCGGCGGATGGAAGTGTCTGATCGTACTTCTCGACGACGTCCGGTGTCATCGGTGTAACGGGCGGCGGCGTTTGGGCGATAACGAACGTACTTGCGAATGAGAGAACAGCGGCGAGCAGCGTCACGCAGCGAGCGTATGATCTTTTCATGACGCTAATTTATATAACGCACCAGAGGTTGTGCAATCGCGCTCACCGCGCTGCCGTTCCCTGATAATCTCATTCAATCATTCCGGTGGGAAATTCATACGCCGTAGGAGCGTTTGCCACCGCGGATCGGAGTGGAGATTTTCTAAGAACGGAACCGCTTTAAGACCAATAAGGACCGGGCTGCGTTCGTCGACCGCTCTCTCCAGGATCCTGAATGCCTCATCTTTGTCGCCGAGTGCTCTGTAAACAACAGCAATGGACAATGGATCCGCCTTCGACTTCCCAATCATCTGGCGCGCTTCGCGCTGTTTGCCGGTAAGCGCATACACGTGCGCGATTCCAGCCCGAAAGCTTTCGAATTCAGGCGTCAACTCTCCGACTCTTTCGAATGCAGCAAGTGCTTCCTTATACATGCTCATTGCAAGGTAAACATCTCCCAGTCGGAAATGCGCTTCAGCGTTCCGCGGCTCCAGTTCGACCGCACGCTTTTGGTGAATTAATGCTTCCTGATATTTCCCCGCGCAAAAAAGAATTCGGCCTAAGGATGACTGAATCGACGATGATAGCGGATCCAGTTGGACGGCGATCTCTCCTTCTTGAATTGCAGTTGGATGGCGTCCCAGAAAACCGAGAATGTGACCATAAAAGATATGCCCATCCGCACTGCCGGGATCAAGCTCCACCGCCCGCTTGAATTCAGATTCAGCCCCCGCCCAATCCCAGTCAAACAGAAGTTTGATACGGCCCAGCGAGTTATGTGCCTGGGCAAGTTGCTCATCTAGCGCGATGGCTTTCAACGCAGCCGTGCGCGACTGCGATTCGACCCCTTTGTAATTCGCTCCAGCTTTAAGAACCCAACCTCCTTGCAACCGCGCGGTCGACAACCCGGCATAAGCCGCAGCATAATCCGGAGCTATTTGTGTGGCCCGCTCGAAATATTCAACCGCCTGATTCATGTCCTGCTCGTTGTTCTTGCTTAAATGATACTGCCCGAGCAAGAAGGCTTCGTGAGCTTGCGGATTGATGTTAGGCGCCGAAGCCAGCCGCGCACGCTCGTCAGCAGTTACCTGAATGCGAATCTCGTTGGCCACAGCGCTCGCAAGTTCGCTTTGCAACTTCAGTACGTCGCTCTCAGCTCGATCGTACTCGCGCGACCAGGAAGGTGAGTCGGTGGCCGCCAGAACTAACCTCACCGTGATATGCACTCGCCCGTCCGCGCGTTGGATAGTACCTTCGAGCACCGCATCTACATTCAGCTCGCGCGCGATCTCCGGGAGCGAATTTCGGCTTCCCTTATAGCGCATCGCGGAAGTGCGCGAGATGACCCTGAGCAAGCCGATCCGGGCCAACTTGCCGATCAGCTCTTCAGTCATGCCGTCAGCAAAGTATTCCTGTGCCGGATCGCTGGAAAGGTTAACCAGGGGCATGACGGCGACAGAGCGAATGGGGGCTGCGCTGGTTGCGACGGAGTCGAACCTTTCACGTCTGAGTACATAGCGAGACGTGACAAAGTAACCCACCACAAGCATGAGCACACCGGCGGCCAGCAAGATCAGGAAAACGGATCGTCTATATCCAATGGCGCTTGGAAGAATAACTGCATGCCGCGGCTCATGTGCTGCAGCTTCTCTGGCCACCGTTGCCTCATTCACTCTTTCCGCGTCTTTAACGGCCGGACTGACGGCGTCCATCTGCTTCGTGTCAACTCTCTCGCCCACGGGCGAGTCGCGCCCCACCACTTCGGGTTCGAAAATGTACCCGCGACGAGGCACCGTCTTGATCATCCGCTGTCCACTGTCGTTGAGGGCGCGACGCACCTCGATCAGGCATTGCACCAGCGAGTCGTCCGTGACCGACGTCTCAGGCCACACGGCCGCGATCAACTCGTCCTTGCTGACCAACCGGCCACTATTTTCAACGAGATACTTCAGCACCTCGAAAGATTTGGGGCGCAGCTTCACTTCGAGTTGGCGCGCCAGCAAACACCCCCGCGTTAAGTCGAGCGTGAAATCGTCGAAGGAGAGGATGCGGTGCTGAAGTTTCTGCATTGGAGGCAAAAAAGTTCCTGGACGAAACTTTCGTCGCGTTTTAGTAGTTCTTTAGGAGTTTCTTCGTTACTAAGCTCCGACTCCGCGATTAAGGTTGCTCATTATAGGCCAGTTGTTTCAGCGCCTAAAAGGAGCCGCAATCCAATCACACAGAGGAGAAATAATCATGAACTCCAAAACCAGAAAACTCGCGAAACTCACAGTGTTGGTCCTGACTTTCTGCCTGGTCTCGCTGCCACAATCAACCTCGGCCAAATCATCACGAGTCTTGCTTGCCGGGCGCGGAAGCGCACCACACACACAATCGGTCAACAGCAACTGCAAAACGATTACCGGTAATTCAGCTCAATTTTTTGATCCGGCGACGAGCACCGTGTTTGGCACGAACACCAACGCGGGCGTGCTTAACGGGACGCTGGAAGATGTCGTTAACGTTGGTGCGGGGTTCGTTCTAACTCCGGACCCGAACGTAATCACCTATCTCTCCAACCTCACGATGAAGACGGTGCACGGCGAATTAAAGGCGAGTAGCGATGCGAACACCTTCAATTTTGTAACTGGCAATTTTACTGAATTCGGACAAATCAATCCGGCGACGAGTACCGGCAAATTCGCAGGCGCGACGGGCGTGATTTTCTTCACTGGGAGAACTGTCGGTAGTGCAGAGGTTGGCCCATACGAAGCGGAATTCTCAGCCCACATCTGCTTCGCGCAATGAGAGACTCGACAAAGCTGTACGACTGCTTTACGAAGGTTTCGAATTGGTCAGGTGTCGGACTCAACTTTTTATACTCGACCTCGATGGGTGAACCTTTGAACATTTCGGTTTCCAGACCGGGATAACGCCTCGAGGCCTTCTTTGACGAAGCCATCGCGGCGGAATACGGCCGAGATGCTCACCACTTTCCTGACTTTTTCCGGGTGGCGGATTGCCGGCTTCCTTTTCGAGCATGAGGATGAGTATCGCGTGGTCCATTAATCTCGCTTCACGGCATTACGCGCACCGGCGGTTTGATTTCAAAGTGCGCGTGATTGTTATGACCTGCAACAGCCTGGCAAAGTCCCTCATTTATCAGCGTTTGGTCATTCAGAAAAACGCGACTCGACACCGGCTGAGCGCGAAACGCTTGAATCAAGGCTCGCATCGCTGCTCGATCGAATGCCTGGTCGGTGACGACAATGCCTCCCACGTTTCCGTCTTTGCGGGGGAGACGGATGTCTGACGCCAACCCTGCTTCGTGGCCATGATGTACCGGCGTGTCGCCGCCCTGCGGCAGACTTGTGTCGTTAATATGCAGCAAGGCCGCATTTGGGTGCGTCGCCAGAAACTGTGCCTTATAAGTAGCTCCAGTAGCGCTCAGCGTATCCGCCATCCAGCTGGTGCCGAAATCGTGATTGTCCGACACGTCGATGATGTTGTCGTTGATGAATCCTTCCTCTGGCGAGCCCACCGGCATTCGTTGCCACCGTGGCGCATTCACCGCTTGCAGCCATTTAATTGTGTCGCCGTTGACGTCGACCCGGCCATCGTTCCGTTGATCGTCGACGTCATTCAATCCATTCTTTACGGCCTGAAACAATCGAATGGCTTTAATGGTGAGTGGGCCCATCACGGAATCTGCCGTGACAAACGGAAACCCCAGTTCGAGAAGTCGCGATTTGACCACTAGTACATCCTCGGGCTTGTTGTCGCCATGAAGACCTACGCTCGCTTGAATTGATATTGTCATTGTCATCTCCCGCACTCTGCGCGTGTTGGCATGCGCATGAAGTTGCATCAGGAAAGATCGTCCAGTCCCCACGTCTTCACCGCGAACGTTGACCCGTGAACTGTTCCCTGGGCCGTGGCAATCGTTAGCTTGCGCTTCTTGACGTCATTGACGAACGTCGGATTGCTGTTTTCAGCCACAACGTTAGCGATGATGATTCTTAGATCCTGCTGTGTAGCCGGATGATTCTGATTGATCTTGTTCTGGATGCGAGCTCGCTCCGTTGAATCAATGCCGCCGTTCTGAACTGCGATATCAAAGCAAAGGGCGAGTCCTAACTCGTTCTGAACGTTAAAGTGCTGCCGGTCCATTTCAGCTCGGTCGAAGAACTTTTGCGTGCGCTGAAGCTGAATTTCCTGCACTCTGGGATCGCTACCCAGCCGCTCAAAAGCGTCGGCCCACACATCCAGTATCTTCATTTTGCTGCTGCCCACTGAAATGCTGTTGGCAAAACTCATCTGATCGGCGTGAGAACTTCCGAGGACCTGCACTATCTTCGCTTCCAAATTACCGAAAGCCTCGCTGAAAACCGCCGGATGTTTTGTCCTGATCTCTTTAAGCACTGCGCCCAGTTCGCCATTCGACAACGTGAAACCAATGATGCCCCACGTAATGCCGGCGCCGTCGAAATTGCCTACGGCTTTGGTAAAGCCAGTGCCTTCAAAGTCGGCCGTCAGCTGCAAACAACGCTGCTTCAGGTCGGGAGCCGGAGACGACATCAACTTCAGCCACGTCTGATCGTCCACTTTGCCGGTGGCGGGAAGTTGGTTTTGTTGCTGAAAGCTTCGCACCGCCGCTTCGGTATTTCCGCCGAAGACGCCGTCGTCTTTGTCGTGCAGAAAGCCACCGCTGATCAGCACTTGCTGCAGCTTCTTAATTACTTCACCCTGAACGGTTCGAAAGCCGCCCGGCGCGCGCTGAAAAAATATTCGTGCCATGTTGAATCTCATACGGTTCGGGTCTTCGCAAAATATTCGGAGTCGGTAGTATCGAACTAACCACCGCTCACTCGTATATGAATGTGGGTTGGAAAATATTTCAGAAGCGCTTTATGCGCATGTACTGCTGTGCGAGCGTTTCAGTAGCAGGGTAAGACGGCGGCAATCACCTGACATTGCTGTAAGTCAATCCACAGAATTCTTCATGCTCAAATCGTAAAAGGCGCTTGCCCAAGAAACTCCGGATTAGTGTTTTTCGAAAGCAAAGTCGGGTGCTGTCTCGTGATGTGCTTGTTTTTTAGATTCTCTGAGATCCGAATCCTTAGTTGCTCGTAGCTAGTCGGCAGCGGCGGCAAAGGTGCGTTCGGATCTGGTTTGAGACGCCCCAGGACTTCAAGCATAGCCTTAGTGAAGGCGCCATTGTCCTTGCCATCCACGCCGTCGAGGGCCTTCTCGGAGTCATTGCACGCAGATAAAGTGAGAATCGTCGCTTTGGGATCTTTTCCATCCTTTGCCAATTCGGCATCAATCTCTTCACTAAGGGACTTACTGGCTTCCCGGATTCTGCTCTGATCGCCGCTCGTGAGATCTTTCTTCTGCGGTTGTAAGCGTACGGGAGATCCAGAGAACATTCTAATTGCCGATCCGACACCCGAAGTTACAGCGTCCCTTAACCTCTGGAAGAGAAGGGACAAGAAGACAGAGCCGCCATGACAACAATCTGCGACTCCCAGAATACGCACTCCTTCATCGAACTGCGACCATAGGATTCGGCTGATGTAATCATCGATCAGGATGCAGTCATGAAGCAGAATTGCTTCGTCTTGCCCGTCATCTACGTCATCGTCTCGAAGCACGCCACTGCCATGGCCGGAAAACGTAAAGAGAAAAATGTCACCCCTCTTTAATTTTCCGGCAGCTTCCAGAATTGCTTGTTTCAATGGATCAAACTTCGCTTGGTCATCGGTAAAAAGCCGCGTCGTAAACTTGTGATCTTTGGCGATCTTCTCCATCTCCACGGCGTCGTGAACACAAGCATTTAGCGGAGTCATGTTGAATTTTGAATCGGCCTTGTTGACCCCTACGTGAATGGACATGCCTATAGCCATGATAGAGCTCCTTGGCTGAAGGATTTGAGATCGATACAACCCATGCGCGCGACGATTGCGGCAAAGAACCGCCTAATGACCCCCGCCGCCTTTTGTCGTTGACATGCACGGTATGTCCGTCGAGCCCCTCTCGGGTGGAGGCGCGCCAGGCGGCGCCTGGATGACTTGCAACCGGAACTGCTCATCCGTCGGAACCGCAGTCAGAAGCTTGTAATACTCAGCGAACTCATCATGCTTTGGATCCAAAACTGGGTTAGTGATCACCGAACTCTCGAATAAAGGATCGTTAATCACGAAGATTTCATAACTGACTCCCGCTCCTGGCTCCGGCTTTTCCAGGATCAGCTCCGCTAGCTTCCCCTGATTGCGCCATCTCAAGCGGACGACTTCACCTTCAAGCAGGTATATGTTTGCGCCGATAGTCTTGGCAAAAGGATCCAAATTCCTATCCGGTTGATTACGTTGCTTTAGGACCATGGTCAGTCGAGCGGACGTCTTTGCGGCAGTATGCAGAATGCCATCATTGAGAAATATACTCGGCCGGCCGACCAGGTTATCGATATCCAGGAGGTTACGCGCAGCTCCGGTCACAAGGTCAGGAGCGACCGGGCGATCTCCGTTATGGAGGTCCGCCCCTGCGAAATCGACCACCAGGTCAAAACTCTCTTCGCCTTTTGGGCCTACGCCTCCGGTGTAGCGCCGAACACCTGTCAACGGGGCCTCGGCTTTCTCGATGCGAAGTCCGTGAATTGGTGGATTCTGCGGATCATTTTCCGGACCAAAAAATGCGAGCGGACCGACGTGACGCATCAGGATTTCGTCGGGCCGATTGTTTGTCTTGCGGCGCACCTCGATGGTTAGAAAGTGACGAGTAGCGCTGCTGTTCACCAGAACCTGACAAGCATCGTTCTCGATCGGTTCGAGGATCATCAACCCGGTGAAATATATGCGAACGTCCGGCTCTTCCTGGGGCAGCGTGTCAATTGGGGTAAATGGCATTGTCGTTTCTCCGTTCTGCTTATTCTGAAATTCTTCAATGCATATGAATTTCTCGCCGCATTCCATTTCACATTAATAAGTGGTGAAGCCGCCAATAGCCTGGAATGCCGACCAGTAGTAAGGATGCTGGTAAGTCGTGTCGTTGCCGCGGGCCATTTCAATTTGCGCCCGGCGTAAGGCCTCCGCCGGGGGCGAGTGATCGCGCGTTCGGTGCGCATGAAAGCTGATCATCAACTCGGCAGATGCTTCAGAATCGACGGGCCAGAGCGTTGCAACCACCGTGGGAACGCCGGCAATCATGAACGGGCGAGCCGCGCTCATCGCCCCTTCGCCAGCGTATTGTCGGCCAGTAGCGGTTTCGCAGGCTGATAGAATCACCAGACGGGTCCGTGCCAAGCGCAGACTCTGAATTTCGTAAGACTGCAGAAAGCCATCTGTGACATTTTGTGCGCCGCTCGTTTCCGGCGTCAGCGGAAACCCCGAAAGCATTTCCATCTGGTCGTTCACAACGTAGTGCATCGCGAGATGGACCACGTCGGATAGTGCAATCTCAGATCGAACTTCGGTTTCAGTTGCTTCAGCGTGCAACAACAGATGGTTCTTCCGGTAGAGACCAGAGACGGCTTTGGCTTCCAGCGCGGCTGAACGCAGATCTGAGAGAGTCTCAAACTCGGTGCGATCGAAGTGTGGATTTCCGACGCTGAGAAGTTGTTCTTCCGATCTCTCTGCTTTCGCGCGGGCTGAGGCGCCCATGGCGACAAAGATCGTCGCGCTGGGCGCTGTCCCGAGGATGTAATCTTCGACTAAGTACCTGCCCGTTGCGGGCGACATCAACGCCTGGAAGGGAACGTAATTCAGGGTCTTGTCCGGAACGATGCAGAGGTATTGTGTTTTATCGAGGAACGATTCCACCGGCGCCATTAAAATTCGGTAAAGATTCTTCGCCTTAGCCGGAAGTTCTTTTGGATCTGCAGATGGGTTGTCGACCATCTCGAAAAAGGTGTGAACTATTTGGTTCAATTCGTCAGATCGTATCGGCACTGTCGTGGCGTGAATTGCTGATGGCGTCAGGACCCACAAAATCAGGCGATCGTCGAGCATTGCGTACTGAAGAATTTGTGTGTTGGCCGGCATACTCTTCTGAATTTCAGGCAACGACATCGACCGGCTGATGATCGTTGGATCGACCTGTGAATCGTTGTTCTTCCTCTGCACCCTTGCGCTTCGTTGGATTTCATCCAAAAGCGCGCGAGCCTTACTCTCTTCCGAGTGCTGGTAAGCTCTATTCGTATCACCGCGCCGAACGGCTTCGTAGTAAATTGCTAAATCGTAGAGGTTCTGCTGGTTGGCGAAAAAAGTTATGCGCTGGTTTTCATCGGTGATCTTTGCGCGGTATTCATCGAACAAAGCGAGCACCTTCGCAAGTTCTTCTTCAGTCGCCGAATCGTTCCTGGTGAGGACAAAGCAGAACAGTTTGCCCTTGTGTGCGGCATAACTGTAGTAATCGATCTTCAACTGAGCGTAGATGTCGATGCTCTTGTCGTAGTTCTGAATCGCCTGATCGCAGGCACCGGCCTCTCGATAGATGTCCCCAAGCTGTTGCGCGGCGTTGGCAGCAATCTCTCTTCCACTGGCGCTGTCTGGCATAGACTCACCAGTTTGCAAGGCTCGCCTCGCAGCCGCCACGGCCTCATCGTACTTCTTGACTGCTGCATATGCGGAGCCGAGATAACCATACGAACGTGAGGTTATTAACGGCCACCCGATTTGTAACGCGACTTGCAAAGCTTCCCGCTGATAGATCAAAGCCGCGTCGTGAAAGCCCTGAGACTTCATGTCAAAAGCAACTTGCAGGAACATCCCCCATTTCGCCATCGGATCCACCGGGGAGTTCATGCTGAGCATGAGAGCTCTATTCAAATACCGAAGTGCTCGGTCGATGCGATTCAAGATTTGGTTCGCTTGTGCCAGTTGGGTGAGAGCTTTCAGAATACCGTTCACATCGGCGGTGTGCTCGAAGGCGCTTAGGGCCCTGGCACTATAATCGATCGCTTTCGAAAACTGGCTTTGGTCGTAACTTGCATGCGACAAGCCGTAGAAAGACTGCGCGACCAGCCACTGGTACTGTCTCGCCTGGCAAGTGACCGACAGCCGCGTGAGCATCAGTTCCGCTTGCGCCAAGTCTTTTAGGAATAGGAAGCAATGCGCCAGACGGTATTCGGTGAAAAGCTGCGCGGTCGTGTTACCCAACCGTTCGTATACCCGTCTGGCTTCCGAATAGTTGTCGATGGCGTCTTGGTATTTTGAGGTTGTGAATAAGTCGTACGCGCGCCGCATCTTTCGCTGCGCTTCGACCAATGCTGGCCGCTGTTGCGGGATTTCTCTTTCCAGGTGATTGACGAGATCGGAGGTAAACCGATCGCCGGTGTGCTCGAGTTCAAGTTTTGCCAAATACGCCAGACCCGACGCTGGATTCTCTACGCCATTTGCGGTTGATGGCTGAAGGAGAGCCTCTAGCAGACCGTTTGCGACGTCGTTCCCTTTGGCCGAGTAGTTCTGGACAATTAGGTTCCAGGCTGCGCGGTCGTCCCGACGATGCTGCGCAGCCAAAAAGTCCAGGACGGCGCTTCCTGTACTCCGCGATGTATTGTTGCCATCTGCCTCCAGTTGCTTAAGGTGGCGTTTGGCATCTTCGGCCCACGGAGAGTTGGGATCCTTCTGAATATATTCGCGCCAACTGGCTTCAGCTTCTCGCGAAGCCATCATGTACTGATAGCACAGAGCCCGATTGAACAGTGCTTCCAGCAGATTCGGATTTTTTGCCAGCGCCTTATTGAGATTTTCCATGCTCAGTCCCAGTACCGCTAAACTTTTGCCTGAGTCCCGGTCCGCGCGAGCTAACTTACCCTTCTCCAGCCAGGCTGCGCCCAAGTCGCTGTAGGTTTGCGCGTTGTTCGGATCGCCTTTGAGACTTTCATTGAATTCGTCGATCGCTTTGTCGAAGTCTTTCTTCGCCAAATAAACCTTGCCAAGCGCGTGGTGCACCACGGGAGTTGGTTTGGCCTCCAATTCGTTTAGCAACGTGAGTTCTGCCCGACTCAATTTGTTCCGGTCGAATCGTTCATCACCCGGGCCGCGAGTCACGACATATGGGGCATAGTTGAAGTTGGAAATTCGCGATTCGAGAGGTCGTTGTTCACGATATGCGGAGTTCAGCGCAAGTAGACCTTCATCAACGGCTGAATGGCGGACAAGCAGATACCATGCTCCGAACCCAACGGCGAGTACCACCGACGCAAAAGCGCCAGCCCGCCACGGTGACGCAAAGAAAGCTCGCAGCGAACTAAACAAATTAGGTTTTTGAGGAATGGGTGGCGGCGCGTCAGCCGGCGCGAGATCAACTGACGATGAAACCTCCTCGGAAATAACCGGAGTCTCGCGGGAAAGATACCGGCGAAAAGTGCGGCCAAATCTGAGCTGGTCCAGCCTCTCGGGGGTCGAAAGAAAATGATTCTCGAGCGCTCTGCGATCTTCGGCGGTTAGGGTTTCGCCGAGATAGTCCTCAATCAACTCGTCTTCGGCTGCCAGTAACTCTTCGAAGATTTCGTCTTGAAGCAGGAATTGCTTTTCGAATGCTTCAGCAGTTTGATTATCCAGCTGCCCTAGCAGATATCGTCGGAGGTCTTTTTGTAACTCTGAACCCGGCGTCATAGGAGCTGGCCCTTCAGGTCTGGGGCGACCTCTAATCGATATGGATTACATGGTGATTTCATTTCTCTGTTTGCGTGCTCCCACGCACTGCTGCACGCAGTTCCTAAGAGTTTGCTTGATGCGGCAGGCGCGAATTCGCAGCGCGTTTAATGCGATGCCCATGGCAGTCGCCATTTTTTGATGTTGCTCGATCTTTGCCCGACCCTGCTGTTGGTAATAATCCACGACGAGCGTTCGTTCACTTATGCGAAGCACCTCGAGGCAGTGCAACAGACATTCATACTCCGTGTCGTCTTCAATCTCCTCCGTGACAATCGGCATCACCAGAGGGTCTTGATTAAGCGTCTGCCGCCGGCTTTCTATTGTCCGTCGCTCGGCGAAAACGTATTGCGCGACCTTAAAAAAATAGAGAGCAGGATCGCCTTCCCAGTTGTTGATGATCTCACAAAGTTTCGAGGCGACGCGATTGATGGTTTCATCCGCGAGTTCTTCGGCTTCCGCGCAGCCGCGGCTGGTGAAAATTTTGATTAACTTTAGGCGAATGGTTTCGTACTTGTGGCCGGCGCGCTCCCGATCTGGATCGAGCCAATCGAGTAGTGTGTCAAACAGTTCTTGAGTTAACACCCACCCTTTTTTCATTTAAGCAAATCGAACTGTTGGAAACGCGTCACTGCAGGACGCTGGATGATTTGGTTGTTTGATGTATTCAGGACAGAAACGCGACGAAACTCTGGGATCCATCACCCAACATTGCAAGGAGACGACGCTCTGGCGCCGGGTTCTCAAGCCTTCTCTGTCAGAAAACACGCGCAGAGTAGGAGCGTTAATCAACAAAGTCAATCGAATTGTTAGGTCAATCCGTCAATTCGAAGTCATTTCTCAGATTCTTTCCGCATCGCGCGACTGAGTGCGTCTGAACTTCCGAAATGCCGCTATGGTCCACGAAATGTTTTTTTCTGAAGACTCATAGAGCAGTGAAGAGCGCAAGATTTCAGTGAGTCCACACCTCAATTCAGTGTGGCAAAAAGGTCGACAAACCACAGGAGGCGGAAAATGGCAGTTACACGAACGGCTAATGTCTTCAATCCCGCGGTAATTGTAGACGTGTCTCACCACGATAGTCTTCTTTACCGAGTCACAGTGCGCGGGGCTACTCCCGGAAGATTCACGCTAATCGATGGGCTAACGAAAGCGCTTATCTGGTCAAGCAACGTGGCTCCGACCGCAACTTCACCCAACTTCATCTATGAAAGAACGTGGCCGCTGCCGATCGATCCCGTCAGCACGCAAACCAGTCACAGTATGGGATTTCAATTCCTCGGGATTCGCGCGATCAAATACGAAGTTGAGCTTCATCACCAACTCGGCTCACCGACGAAGATTTTCGATATCGTTTACCAGGCCACTGAAGACGTTGATTCGATTTTCGAAGATCTTGACGTGACCACATTCTGAGGCGGAGGGCTAAGATGAAAAGAAACGTCCTGCTTAAAACAATCGCCGTCGTATTTGTCCTGGTTTCAATTCAATTCGCAGTTCGTGGCCAGGGCTGCTCAACCAGCCCGGACCTCACCAGCTGCGTCAATGCCCGTATCGTTGAGCTTGTCAAAGCAAAGGCGGATCAGAACTCCAATACGAAACAGGCTGAAACACCGAGCAGCAGCAGCAATTCCACCTCGTTGGTCGATCAGAGTTCGGCTTCGGACCTGGTCGGCGTCGGGATGAACCTCGCCGGCTTAACCGGCAACTCAAATTCAGCCGATAATGAACCGACCTCAGTTTCGGTTACAACGTCAGCGTATGCTTTGTACGCTGCATTCAAAGGCGTTGACCCCTTAAATCCGGATTTCTATAACACTCACCGCGACTGGCGCCGATTCTCGGTAACGCTTGGCTACGATGAGGAGAAACTTCCATCCGGTGACATGCAGAAGGCCAAGCTGTTCGGTCTCAAATACCTCGTAATTAATCACCGGGATCCAAACAGAAAAGAATTCCAAAACGCGATTCGCAATGAGCTCCTCACTGCGCTCCAAAACTCGACCATAACCTTCGCGGAAGTTATCAACAAGATCAAAGCCTTCATTTTCACGAACGATGAGGTGGTCACCTCAATCATCAAGCCATACTTTTCAGCGTTTCTTGTAAGAAAAGAAACGGAAGTCGATCTGGCAAAATTGACGGCTACAAAAATAGCTTTAATCGCGAGACAAACAGCCGCGACATCACCAAACGACCCGCAGGCCGTTAAGAATGCGGCTACTCAGGCTGCGGTTGACGAGCTTAATACGAACCGGACTGTTGATAAGAACGCCGCGGCCGTGGAAGTCATAGATGCAATCAAGACGGCAGCCGACGACCGATCGAAGACCGCGCAGGATGTAGCCGCTGCCGCTCAGGCTGCTGCCGACAGATATGTGATTGCGGCTGAAACAAAGAAAGTGCACATAACCGAGCTCAAGTCACAGGACATTAAAACCCTCTTTGCGTTTGAGAATGGATTCGTTACCAATTCTGATCAGGTATTACTGGAATTTCGGGCCGATTTCATTAACAACTACACCAAAGGCGACGGCTTTACGGCGATTAAGGCAAAGTTGGGCGACACACTGACCGAAGAGATAGACAAAGAGCTGCAAGACGTCAGGAATTTCACGGAACTCAGGAAGGTCAGTCTGGAGATCATTGACAAGATTCGCACCGCGCCTCAGCTCTCCGTCGCTTATTTCACTAAGCAGAGAAAGGAAGGAATCGACGAACATAAAGCTGAAGTCATTTTCGAGTGGGGCGTGGCGCCTAAATTTAACCTTACCGCAAACGCAGCCTTCGAATACAACGACAGCAGGGTGATCGGCGGCGACACTAGAGGCGCCTCGTTTGCTACTCAACTTAGATATCAAGTCAATCATAACGAGCGCGATATTGCCTCCTTGCTTCGCAACCACAGTCCGATTTTCTTCGATCTGTCTGCCGAAGGCAGTCGCATGAATGGAAAACCTACGATCCTCAAAGCCCAGGCGAAATTGACCCTTCCGTTATGGGACACCGGCATTCAGTTCCCAATTTCTGTGACTGTGGCTAACCGCACGGAACTGATCAAGGAAAAAGAGGTGAGAGGCCAGTTTGGTTTTACCTTCGATTTTTCGAAACTCGTTGGTGCCATTCAGACGAAATAGTGTGAGCTTCGCAACGCTAGCGTCGGTTTGAAAGCTGCTGACTTCGTACCGCCTTGGCGGTAGCGTTACCACCGGCGCTTTGAACTACCCTTTGAGACGCTTGATAAGAGATTCTGACCACAGGGCTAAATGCTCATGTCTCTGGCGATTGTATTTGACGGCTGCTTTATTGTAAGTCGCGAGTAACTGCCGTTGGTCAGTGATGCATTCGATTAGCTTTGCTCGCCCATATGTTGTTTCGATCACGACCGCCATTTTCCAGCCGACCGTGTACCAGGGGCCCTGAATGCCAAAAAATGAAAAATATGTCTTCGTTCTTTGGTCTTCGGTTAACCGATTGTCCAACACGTCAAGGAAAAAAGTTTCGACCTTCTTCAGATCGTCGTTGAAATTAGCTACGTCTTTATCCCATCGCGCCCGCTCGTCGCTGTTGCTGACTGCGTGAGGATGGACGCTTGGGCCACCCGCTGCCGCCAGCATCGCAAATCCTTCACCGAAAGCGCCTATCATTTTTACGGTCCCCTGGGTCAATTCAGGTAACTTAGCGATTTCCTCGGACGTTTGTTTAGATGGACAACAACTGCTGTAGCCGATGTGATGGAATTCATGTGCGAGATTATTCTCAAACTTCTCCTTACTGGCGGCGGGGTCGAGGTAAAGAAAGATAGCGGGATTAGTGGTCACATCGAACACAAAACTGTTGGTCCTGGGCTTAATCACCGGATAAATCTTCGCACGGATGCGCGCCTGTTTGGGGAGGTATGCTAACGCCAAACGCGCCGCGTGTGTAATATCCGCTCTGGTCCACCTGGCGAGCGTTTCTTCGAGCTCGCTGGCCCGTCTCGCCAACTGATCGGACAAAACGAAGTTTTTGAAATCTTCATCTTCAAAAGGGCGTTGCATTGCAGACTCTCTCATTTTAAGACGAACATATCCCTCACTCTGAAACACTCGTTGCCAATCCGCTGCTGTAATCGGCTGATTCGTTTTTTTCTTGGCAAGGACGGCCAGCACTGCGTCCGCTTCATCAGTGACTAGTTGCACATTCACTGCATCAGGCGTCGCAGTTTGTGCGTAACAACTGGATGCGAAGAGCTGCAGACTACAAACGACCGCAAACAAGATCAGAATCTGAGTCAAATGCCTTTCCATACGCTTAATCTACACGACCGCGTTGTAAAACAAAAAATTACCCCCTCGAAGCGATAACGAATCCTCCGGTTGACCTATGTAGCATACTGCGTATAAAGTATGCTGACTACGGTTCGAAGGAGGAGTCTTTGGATGGGAAAAGCGTTTCTGTCGTATGCGGCAACAGTCATTCTGCAGTCGATACGCAGCGGCTATCTTTACGGGTTTGACATCATCGACATCACCGGGCTGCCGGGCGGGACGGTCTATCCCGCGCTCCGCCGGCTCGAAGAGGCCGGGTATCTCACTTCGAAATGGGAACACCCGAAGATTTCGCAGTCGGAGCTTCGGCCGGCGCGCAAGTATTACGAACTCACTCGCTCCGGACGCGAGGTATTAACGGAAGCGCTAAAACGCTACCGCATCGCCGAACAGTCGATACAAAAGAAAGTCCGAAATCCAAAACCATCGCGCGCGTAGGGAACCGTGGCCAATCCGTTGCAAAAAACACGCTCTCGTTTCTGGCTCTGGCTGATCCGAATCATCGGCGTGATCGTCCCGCGCCGGATTCGCGCCGACTGGCAGTTGGAGTGGGAAGCAGAGTTACAACACCGGGAACAGCTCCTGGCTGATTGGGATCGCCTCAATTGGACCACGAAATTTGATCTGTTTCGACGTAGCACGAGCGCATTTTGGGATGCGTTGTGGTTACAGCCCAAACGTTTGGAGGAAGAGATGTTTCAAGACCTGCAATTCGGAGTGCGCATGTTGCTCAAGAACAAGGGATTCACGGCGGTTGCCACACTCTCGCTGGCGCTCGGTATCGGTGCGAATACGGCAATCTTTCAACTGATCGACGCCGTAAGATTGCGGACGCTACCGGTAAGAGCGCCAAATGAATTGGTCGAAGTTCGCCCCGTTGATATGAAAGGCGCAAGAGGTGGGTTTGCGCGTTCTTTTCCCACCGTCACCAATCCGATCTGGGAGCAGATCAGGGATCGGCAGCAAGGCTTCTCCGGCATCTTTGCCTGGGGTGCTGATACCGCAAACCTTGCTCCCGGTGGTGAGGAACGTCCGGCACGGATGCTGTATGTGAGTGGTGACTTCTTCAGCACCCTGGGTGTTCAAGCCGCACTGGGACGCACCTTAAGCGCAACTGATGATCAGCGTGGTTGCGGAACGCCCGGCGTGGTGATCAGCAACGGTTTCTGGCAACGCGAATACGGTCAGGATGCAAACGTCATCGGACGTAAGATTACAGTTAATGATCATCCACTCGAGATCGTGGGCGTCACTCAATCGAACTTTTTTGGTATGGAGGTCGGCAAGTCGTTTGATCTGGCGCTGCCGATCTGCGCTGTATCACTCGTCCGCGGAAACGACCGCTTGCTCTCGGGAACGATGTGGTGGCTGACGATCACTGGTCGTCTTAAACCAGGGTGGTCCATCGAACAGGCTAACAGCCACGTGCAGTCAATCTCGTCAAGCGTGTTTGAAGCAGCCCTGCCGGCAAATTATCCCGCGGCGAGTGTCAATGATTATCTGGCGATGAAGTTCACCACTATGCCGGCAGGAGCCGGTGTTTCCGCGATGCGTGAAGAGTACGAGCAGTCGCTCTGGTTGTTGTTAGCGATTGCAGGGTCGGTATTGCTGGTTGCGTGTGCAAATCTCGCGAATCTGTTGTTAGCGCGGGCGAGCGCGCGTGAGCGCGAGCTTGCCGTACGACATGCTTTGGGAGCGTCACGCTTGAGGATAGTGCGGCAGTTGTTAGTCGAGAGCTTTTTGTTGGCAACAGCGGGCGCATTGCTAGGTGCAGCGCTGGCCCAGGGTCTGAGCCGATTCCTTGTGTCGTTTCTCAGCACGGGCGCGAATCCGGTCTTTCTCGATCTAAGTCCGGATTGGCGCGTGTTTGCGTTTGCGATTGGACTGGCGTTTCTGACGTGCCTTTTCTTTGGACTGGCGCCTGCACTCCGCGCGACGCGAACGCAACCTGGCACATTGATCAAAACGGCGGGACGTGGAATGACGGCAAGCCGCGAGCGATTCACTTTGCGGCGGGCGCTCGTCGTAGCGCAGGTTGCGTTGTCCCTCGTGCTCGTGGCCGGTGCGTTACTGTTTTCGCGTAGCCTTGGCAAATTGCTTACAGTTGACACGGGCTTTCAGCGTGAAGGGATATTGGCCGCACGAATACTCTTCCCGCGATCGAATCTCTCGCAAGATCAGATTCCAGTTTTCAAAAACCAGCTACTCGATCGAATCAGAGCGATTCCGGGCGTGGAGTCTGCGGCAGTGGCCCAGCAACTTCCTTTGCGTGATTGGGGTGGAGCCGCTGCCTGGATGGATGGTCAGAACGCCACCCAGGCGAAGGACACCAGTCTCAGCCGCATCGGCCCCGACTATTTCAAGACTCTTCAAATCGCAATGCTCGCCGGCCGTGATTTCGACTCGCGAGACACCGTTGGCTCGCCGAAAGTTGCGATTGTGAACGAGGCTTTTGCGCGCGATTTTCTGGACGGCAGAAATCCTGTGGGCCAACGCTTCTGGATCGCGGCCACACCCGGTTCGCCCGACACGCCTTACGAGATCGTGGGCCTGGTCCGTAATACGAAGTATGAAGAATTGCGCGAGGAGTTTGGCCCAATTGCTTACTACGCTTCTGCCCAGGATGCCGGCGGCGGTCCCGGCACACAGGTGTTAATCCGATCGCGATTGTCACAGGCCCAGACTGTAGCGGCGATCAAAAGCGTGCTCAACGAGATCAGTCCCACGATCAGTGTTCGCTTCGAAGGCTTTAAATCGATGATCGAAGCCACTATCTTGCGCGAGCGCTTGCTGGCGACGCTCTCCTTCTTCTTTGGACTGCTGGCGTTGTTGCTCGCGTGTATCGGGTTGTACGGCAGTCTTTCGTATGGAGTCGCGAGCCGCACAAATGAAATTGGGATCCGGATGGCGATTGGGGCGCGGCGGCGAGATGTGTTCTGGTTGATTCTACGCGAGTCGTTGTTGTTGGTAATGGCCGGCGTGTTATTGGGTCTGCCGATTGTGTTTGCTGTCACTCGTCTGGCTGCTTCGCTGCTCTTTGGGTTGACGCCAACTGATCCGTTGTCACTTTTGTTAGCAGCGTTGTTGATGTTGATAGTCGCACTGGTGGCGGGTTATCTCCCATCGCGCAGAGCAACACGCGTTGACCCATTAATTGCACTTCGTTACGAGTAGAAGAACCAATGCGAACCACCGGCGCAGTTGTTGTTGGGCCCATCTGTTTGCTAGTTTGGCCTCATGCCGCCGCCTGGGGCCGAACAATTTAGCACGATCATTGAGACCCTTTACCGTTCCGAATCGGGCCGCGTCCTGGCGACGCTCGTGCGACTCCTCGGAGATCTCGATCTCGCCGAAGAGGTCATGCACGAGGCATTCGCCGTCGCTCTCGAGTCATGGCCTCAGACCGGCATTCCGAACAACCCGCGCCCCTGGCTGATTTCAACCGCACGCTTCAAAGCCATCGACGCTATGCGGCGGCGCGCGCGCTTTGATGGAGCACAAAAAGATCTCATTGCCCACATCGAATCACGTGTCAACGACGTCGCGATCGAGGATGAAGAGATCGAGGACGATCGACTCCGACTGATCTTCACTTGCTGCCATCCCGCTCTGCCTCCTGAAGGACAAGTTGCACTGACTCTTCGCGAAATCTGTGGCCTGACGACGGAAGAGATTGCCCGCGCATTTCTCGTCACGCCGGCAACACTCGCTCAACGCATCGTACGCGCAAAGGCAAAGATTCGAGAGGCATCGATTCCATACGAGGTACCGTCGCCGGAGGAGTTGCCGGAGCGACTCGATGCAGTGCTTCAGGTCATCTATCTGGTCTTCAACGAAGGTTACTCGGCCGCAGCCGGAACGGAAGTCACGCGAGCAGATCTGACGCGGGAGGCGATTCGATTAGGACGACTGTTGACCGAGCTTGAGCCGGAGCCGGAAGTCATCGGACTGCTTGCACTGATGTTGTTGCAGGAATCGCGCCGTGCCGCGAGAACCTCTCCGGCCGGACAGCTGATCTTGTTAGAGAATCAAGACCGCGCGCTCTGGAACCGCGAACAGATCGCGGAAGGAGTCGCGTTGGTGCAGAAAGCCCTGAGCTCTCGCCGCTTCGGCGCCTACACACTACAGGCTGCGATCGCTGCCGTTCATGCGCAGGCAGAATCGACGGCTGCGACTGAGTGGCGACAGATTGTCGCGCTTTACAATCAGTTGTTAAGAATTCAGCCCTCGCCGGTTGTATATCTAAATCGAGCGGTGGCAATTGCCATGAGCGATGGTCCTGAGGCTGGTCTTACGCAAATCGACGCGTTGCTTGAGCATGGCGAATTGTCGAACTACTACCTCGCGCATTCGGCCCGTGCCGATCTGTACCGCAGGCTCGGCCGGACGGATGAGGCTCGCGCTTCTTATGAGAGAGCCCTGTCGCTGACCCAACAAGAACCCGAGCGCCAATTCCTCCAGGAACGGATTCGGCAGCTGAAATAAAAATTTTTTCGAGAGCTGTCGATTTTCCGTCTCGCCAACGACTATAGGGCAAAAGAACGATGAACTACGGTTCCCGAGTGAACGAGAAACGAGTCATCGGAAACAACGACAGAAAACAAGGAGAAGCCATGCCACAGTATTTAGTTTGTAACTACATTCCCGACGACTTCGACCCGTCCACCGTAACCGAAACGATGATCGAAGAGATCCACGCGCTCAACCGCGAATTGATTGCTGCCGGCGCGAGGAAGTTCGCGTGCGGTATTTCCCCGGCCGCCAATGCCAAGACGGTGCGGAAGCAGCCCGACGGCAAAGTGGTTGTCACCGACGGACCGTACACCGAAACCAAGGAGCACATGGGCGGATTCTGGATCCTCGAAGCTGCCAATCTTGAAGAAGCACTTGCATGGGCGAAGAAGGCTGCCATCGCCTGCGATGTGCCCGGCGAGGTGCGCGAGCTTCTTTTCTACCCGGCCCCGGAATAAGAACCCGCCGGAAGCAAGTGAGCAACTTTTAGTGACGAGATGGAGCCGGCGCAATGCCGGTTCCGCGAGTCCTCTATTAGGAGACGAATAGTGAAGTACCTCTGCTTTGGCTACTACGACAAAGACAAATTCGATGGCATGACTGAGCGCGAACGAAACGCCATGTTCGATACATGCCTCGAATACGACGAACATCTTCGCGCCAACGGAAACTGGGCCGGTGGCGAAGCACTCCAGCCTGCGGAAACCGCCCTGACCCTGTCATGGAAGAACGGCAAAGTGACGACGACAGATGGTCCATATACCGAAACTAAGGAACAACTCGGCGGCATTCTCGTCCTCGAGGCGAGGGACATGAATCACGCTGTACAGCTCATCGGCCGGCATCCGGCGCTGACATACGGCAACACTTTCGAGATACGTCCAGCGGCAGACATGAATGAAGTCATCAAAGCTAGTGAGCAGCGTCGAAGGGTCGACTGAGCTGGAACAAAATATAGACTAGTGTTGTCAAACCCATGCCTGCCTAATATTGGATCGCTCGAGGAGATGTCTTAAGCGTGGCGACCAGCCCTGATCGCGCCGAGCGCCAGGCGAATTCCGCCGAGGTGATAAGCGGTGTGGACGAGGATAGAGAGTCCTCCGGTGATGTCGTACTTGCCGTCCCAATGTTCAAACGATTCGAGCGTGCTCATCACGCGGGCATGACTCTCTTTCAAACGGCGCTTTGCATCTTCCCATTCCTCCGGCGTAACTGAACCAACCGTGTCCCATATTTCACGCCAGTTGTTAGTCTTGTCGACACCGGTGCGCAGGTAGTCGTCGATAACATCGAGATAAAATCGCACGTGCTCCACTTGTGCAGCGATGGTGGCAGAGTTACTGGAGATCGCCTGTGATGCTTCTTCCGCCGACATGCTTTCGAGTGTTTCGTAGAGCGTGGTGCCTTTGTCGAGATAGATTCCACGCACATTTGAAAAAGTCTCCTCAAGACACGTGAAGAGACTCTTTTTGAAATGCTTCACTGGTATTTGCGCTGACATCTCTGTTTCCACAGAAGTACTCCTTACACGCTAATCTTCGAACGCGCCGACTTAGCGGCTTTAATAATTAGTTTTGCTGGTTCCGGCATGATCCTCTAGAAACTTCTCGACCTCATTATCCGAACGAAGCCACACAACTCGCTTACTTGCCGAATGCTCTTGCAACAACCTGACGACCTTCGGTCTCGACCGGTTCGCGTAGCCCCAGATCCAGCTCAGGAACTCGAGATCGATCTTCTCGTTGCAACCTTCCGTCATGTCAGGCCGCGAGCGGTTGCGATAGATCAGACGTCTCTTCACAACGCGCCAGAGACAAAGTAAACGCGACATATCCAGGAATACGATCGTGTCGCAATGCCTGACGCGGAGTTCAAGCGTCCCGCCGAAGTTGCCGTCGATGATCCACGAGTCACCACTGACCAGATCCGCAACAGTTCGCAACCAGTCTTCTTCCGCCGGTTTGGTCCAACCTGCTCGCCAGTAGAAAGTGTCAAGGTGCTTGACTTCGATATCGAGCAGTTTACCCAGGCGCCGGGCGAAGGTTGACTTACCAGATCCGCCGGCGCCGATTACTAGAACCCTTTTCATGTGCGTCGTGAATCAAGGCGACCGATTCTGCGATCGCCGTTCAAGATCAGTTCACACGCTCTGAACGCGTATTCTTCGAAGTACTCCGACTTTGAAGTAAGAACCACCCACGCCTTCTGTCCCGAGCGCCAGAGATATCGTCGCGGCAGATCCGGAAACTCTTTGCCGAGGCTCTCAACGTGTTCCGCCGTTGTAAATAACCAGAGCCCGTTTGTCGACGACTTCTTGCTGCTGTCGCGCAAACAACAGAGCAATCTATCTTCAAGATAGACGTACGTGAAGCCAAATGCCTGCTTCACCGTCGGTCGAATGGGCTGCAATTCTTCTAATACGAACGGAAATGGACGCACACGACGCATGTGTTATGGTAAACCAACGGGAAAGAATGTAAAAAGGACATTCAAAGGAGAACTGACGATGACCAAACTACTCACGTGTTCCCTCTTGTTGGTCCTACTGTGCGTTTGCGCCTTACATGCACAGCAACCTAACGAAGCACCGTTCGCTTCCCTCGAGAAAGCCGTCAAGGAAGAACAAGGTGGATGGGCCGGTGACAAGAGTCGACTTTCGACTGTCTTCGTTGCGGAACGCCAACGGCTCGGAGACCGATTCGAGAGTGAGTTATTGAAATGGCTTGGCAGTGATCCGGAGAGACATTACTGGATTTCGGCCTTTCTCGAAGCAGAGAGTTATCTGCACGGCAGTAAACGTTTGCCTCATCTTTCGTTGCTGGTGGAACAACAAGGACTCTCCCTGGTCCAAGGCAAGGACGACGAACGGTCGCGAGGTTATGTGGTTGGCTTCAGCATTACGGCGGCTATTCTGAGCGATGAGTTGGGTCTTCGCAGTTTAGCGGGCAGTTATAAAACGCAGGCGGAGTCACTTTTAACACGCTATCCGGAACTTTCGGTGTACGTTCCAGCAGTTTCTGAAGTCGAACGTAAACGCTATGACGAGATCCAAATAGCGACGATAAGACGCGGGGTGACAACTGTCATCGGCGACAGCAATCCCGCACCCGCTGCCAGGGTTTCGGGTGGAGTAGTTAATGGCCGAGCTGTCAACATGGTCTTACCTCCCTATCCCGCAAGTGCGCGTGCATCAGGCGCATCAGGAACTGTACAGGTGCGAATCGTCTTTGACGAAACGGGAAAAGTTATCTGGGCCAGAGCAATCAGCGGACACCCTGACTTACGCCAGGTAGCGGAGGACGCAGCGTGGCAAACTAAATTCTCTCCAACCGTACTTTCCGGACAGGCAGTCAAAACTTCCGGCATCCTCATTTACAACTTTGTGCCTAAGAATAGCCAAAGCAATCAATAACAAAGTAGTGTCACTGCTCAGTGAAAATGTCCGGCGGGTGCTCAGTGAGAATGTCCGCTCGATGTGAGCTAGGCCGCGCGCCCTTGACGCCTTGGCTATGAATGCCCGCGCCGACCGGAGGAGGAAAACAAAAGCTCCTCCGTTCGTCTTGTCATTCTAGCCGAGGCGTCAAGGGTACGCTGCGCCGCGCTCCGTGAAGCTGGAGTGGAAAAAGCAAAGCCTCCCGAAAGAGGAAGGAAGCAAAGTTGCGCGCGACTCAATAGTTGCCAAAGAGATAAGCATTGCGACGACGGCGAGCCTTGAGATCGGGTGGTTTAGGAGTCTTAGGTGGAACTGGGGTTGGCGGTTTAACCAGTGGCGGCGCCATGGCTGCATGGTCCAAGCGACGATAAGCGAGCTTAGTATCATGGTGATAAAGATGTAGCTCACTCTCAGGGGTGACATGCACCATCACCTTGCAAGCGGCCAGGCAGGGTTGCTCTTTCTCACGCAGGATCTGCAGTGTCAGACCATAGTAAGAGATGGTGTGATCAGCCTTGACCTTGCGCTCGGTGGCAGTTGAGAAGAGACGGTCCAGATCCAACTCCGGCGGCAGCGGTCGCCAGGCACTTTGGGGATCGCGCGCTGGTTTCGCAAAGCGTTGGTTGTAAGCCGGGATAAAAGTCTCGAGGAAGCGGTTGGCCTGCTCCAGCGAATCAATGCCGGCGAGGCGCATCTCTTTGCGGAGTCGATCCTGAAAGGTTTGCCAGAGGCGTTCGATGCGACCTTTGGCTTGCGGTGAGAGCGCTGGAATGGAGCGAATACCGAGTTGTTCGATGATGCGTTGAATCTGGCTCTGCGGTTTACGGCCGGCCAGTTCATCTTCAATGCTGGCTTGTTTAGGAGAGCGCAGAATGGTGTGCCGATCGTGATAGAGAATGTGCGGCAGACCGTAAGTCAGGGCTACGGTACGCAGCATCAGCAAATAGCCTATCTGATCTTCGCTGGGCCGGAAGTGAGCGTAGACCACCTTGCCAGTCGCATCATCGATAGCGCCGAGCAGATCCATCTCGGGAGCGCGGCCTTCCAGCCAATCGTGCGGCGAAGCGTCGGTTTGCAACATCATGCCCTCGGCGCTTTTGCGTTCGCGCTGCATGCGCTTGACCGCCAGCTTGCTCCGTCGTGGCGGGCGAATGTGATGGGTAATGAGCAGGCGTGAAAGGGTGGAGCGAGGGATCTTGATACCCTCATCTCGCGCCAACAGCTCAGCCAGATGCGAGACGTTGAAATCGTGATAGCGACCAGTGCGTCCGGCCAACTCTCTCAGTTGCTCGATGAGAGCTGGCTTGGTGCGCCGCGGAGACGGTCGACCCTGATTGCCATGCACCAGAGTCTCCAAACCCTGCGCTTCATACCGTTGCCGAATCCGTCGCACCTGGCGACTACTCCGGTCCAGCAACTCGCTAGCTTCGCTGCTGCTAATCTTGTTCGCGATTAGCCGCGTGATGATCTCGCAACGACGTCGTTGTTTCTCATTCAAGGTGATTATCCCCATGCTGTTAGCATGCGGACATTTTCACTGAGCAGTTAAGCGGACATTTTGTTTGAGCAGTAACAATCAATAACAAAGTAGTTGACATGCAAGGTCAATTGCAGTATGAACTGGCCGAATTTGGTGTCATTTGTGCGCGAGCCCCCAAGCTGATTTAGCGCGCCGGCTCTTTTATCTCAGGAGTTAACGATGACGATGCCTCCTTCCCTCCCTACAGCGCATAGTCGTGCGCTCGTCGGACTGAAAAGCTTACTTTTCTGCTGCTTGTTGATTGTTCTCTGGTCGTCGCTCGCTTCGGCCCAGCAGGAGCGTCCACTCAAAATCCTGGATCCAGACATTCCAGCTGGTACCGTGTTTGTTGCACCGGGCGTACTAGACCTCCGATTTACAGTCAGCGAGGACGTTAAGTTTGTCAGAATAATTGTCACAACAGACGACGACAGCTCGAAGACCACCATTACAGTCGACCCGGCGATAAGACAGTATTCGCCCACTATTAACCTGCTAAAAGGGAAGAACAGGATAGAACTACTCGCCTTTAAAGCCGATCAAGACAAACCAAGTCAGCGCGAGTTGCTACTTGTAACCTGCTCCGGCAAGAAGTGCGGCGCTGAGACTGAGCTGAGCGGAGGATCTGCAGGTGGCGGAGGCGGTAGCAGCGGCGGCGGTGGGGGAGGCTCGGGCCAACAACCAACTACAAAACCGACGAACTTAACCATCTTACAACCGGGTACCTCCACCACTTCAGGTCTCGTCAACTCAGTCATAGCGGTGAAAAAGAGTGACCTCAATACACTGCTTCTGCTCGTGACGAATGACGGAACACTAGTGGAGCAACCCGCGAGTAAGCTGCCGGTGGAATTCACCGAGGAAGTCGCGATCCTGAAACCCAAGATTCGTCTGAAGAAGGGTGACAACATTGTCACCCTATTAAATATTGATAACCCACTCGATAAGCAGAACCAAACTTCTATTAAGGTTACGTGCACTGGCGATAAGTGCGATGCGCCTGTACCAACTCAAGCTATAAGAATCACTGTTCCAGAGAGCGGTACTCAGCTCCAGGATACGGGTTTTGTCAATTCAGAAATTACTGTCAAGCAGGACACCAAGATCAACAAGCTATTTGTTCGAGTTTTGAATAACGGCAAACCACTTGCCGACCCATTAGAAAAATCTGTCGCAGCGGATCGAGAGTCAATACCGCTAACCTTTGAACCCGGTAAGGATAAAGTGCTCAAGCTAAGAATTAAGGTGGGCAAAGGAACGAACATCATCACTGTTTTCGATCCTGACAAAGCATTTGAGGTCAGCCCACAGGCTTCAACCGAAGTCACTTGTAAAGGCGACAAATGTGGCGAAGCCGTGACCGCAAACACGGGAGCAATCGAGATCGGCCTTCCTGGCGACGGAACAGGCACGTTTCTTGACGCTACCTTTATTCAGCCGAAGGTCAAAATTAAAGACGCCAAGATCAAGAATGTATTTGTTCGCGTTCTCAATAACGACCTACCGATCCGGCAACCCGAGGAGAAGGTTCCGGTCAAAGAGGGTGACAACCCCATCAAGATTAGAATTGGGCGTGGCGAAAATGAACTTAAGGTGTTTGACGCCGATGCTAAGGACAACCCGGAGCAGGCTACCGTCGTCGTGAAGTGCGAAGGTGAGAAGTGCGGAAAGGCGTCTGATATCGAGAGTAATCCCACCGCTTTTACTCGAGCAATCATTGGCCTGGAACAGGCAGCAGCGGCTTCAGCCGATCCGGAACAGAAACTGTTTTTGGAATTCAATCTATCCGCGCCCCTGTTTAGACGAGACAGTACTCCAATCAAGGCTCCTATATGGCTTTGGCTTAATCCACGCATCACTAGTTTGCCGCAACAGATTACGGGTTCCGTGGCGGAGTTTTCGACAGCCGCGAATTTCTTCAGCCCTTTCACCAGTGGCAAAGTAAACGACATCGTCCAGGCTTTCGAATTTAATGGCGGCTTCGAAATTCCAATTCCGTTCCATGGATCCAGGGTGACGGCCCCAATCGCTTCGGGGTTTGGACCAAATACCAAAGTTAGATTCGGGCTCTCGCCAATTGTTGGCGCCGGTATCCTCACGCCCTTCAGCACACAGAAAGTAGTGCAAGTTTTCAAAGTGAACCAGACGGTAGTCGATAGATTTCCTGGCGCGAAGGACAAGGAGTTCATTGCCTTTGTTCCGCCCGATCGAAATCGCTTCTTCAGGCGCTACTTCGCCGGATTGAGATTGAAGAGTTATTACGTCCGCGACGATTTCCCGGATGAACTGGACACAATCTTTCCGGGAATCATCGATATTACTGTCGGACAAAATGAGTCCGTCACAGGCGGAGCATTACGCGGCGTCGTTTTCGGAGTTGAGGGCATTTACCCATTGCCCTTCATCAAGGGAAAGCAGAGAGGTTCCTTATATGTTTTCGGCTCCGCTCGGGTGAAACTAAATGACGCCAAGATCGAATCACCAGTCTTTCTCCAACCACCCGACTCGCCCGTAGCAGTTCCCAGCGACAAGGTTTTTATCCAGCAACTTCCGCCGCGGGACAGCGATTACTACCGGCTTGGTATTGGCGTCGATCTCATTCGGCTGATCAAACGCAACGACAACTAGCATGTTTTTACGTTGGTCTGTTTGCAGTTGCTGTCGGCTCGTCTTCATCGTTGGTGTCTGTTCGAATATCTCAGCGCAGGTTCTCTCCAGTGCCTCACAGCAGCAGACCACGGTCAAAGCTGGCAGTACTCAAACAAAATTACAGTTAGTGATTACTACTCGATCATCTCGTGGAACCGGGACGGATAACAGCGTCTACTTCGATGTTGGGCCCTGGTCGTGGCGAATTAACAAATCATCGCGCAACGATTTCGAAAGCGGACATACAGACACTTTCGATCTCCCTGTTCCCGAGAGCTTTGCTGTCAGCGACATTATCTGGTTGCGCCTTCACAAGAAAGGATTGCTGGGCGTAACGGGCTTAGGAGATGGGCTCACGGGCGCATGGCACCCGGAGCGAGTGCGTCTTCTGGTAAATGGAGTCGAATATTCAGCCGCGGAAGTCACCAGCCCACTGAACTCTCGCTACTGGTTTTGGCGGAAATTAGGTGATGTGGATCCCTACGCTGATCCAAACAGTTTCCTCCGCTCATTGCGTAAGAAACCGAATGATAGTTTGCCGTGGCTCGCCAGAGTAACGGGATTCTTTACGACGCCGTTGTTCAAGAAACAGGGAATTTCAGGTTGGATAAAATGTCCCGAACAAAGAGAGAAAGAGAGTATCGATAAAGATTGTAAGCGTGCGCCGGCCTTTGTGTGCGCTACGGGTAAAGTCTTCCAAAGCCCTGCGCGATCCAACGATGGACTTGCGACAATTGATCTGGCACTGGACCGGTTGGAGTTTTGTTCTGATACCCACAACTGTTACAAGCGCGGTGACCTTGGCCAGTCCCAGGTTGCGCTGCGACCTCGCTATCTACGTGTCGAGTATCGATCGCGACGAAACCGAATACCATGCAAGAACGAACGCGTTCGGATGTGTGGACAATTACTTTGGGACACGGATCGTGAAGGGTGGTGGGAGATTCATCCGCGAGGTGCATCCGACGTCGAGTTCCTTCCTGGCCAAGACTGAGGTGAGAACGAGGCCACCTGCGCATTGCATCGAAAGGAACATTATGAGAATTCAGATACTTGGCCTAACACTGTTCTTCTTAGTGGTTCTTGTTGTAGCGAGCTGCGCAACGAACCAATCAGGAAATGCAAACCGCACGGTAAGTAGTTTCGATTCGCAGGCGTCTCCGACGCCCGTTCCAGAAACTGTGAATAGGATCTTCGATGTGACGCCGCAAAACGTGCGCGGAGCTTTCGAAGATGGTAGACGTCTAAGGACTGCTGACCCGAAATTTGGGCAAGAACAGTCTGTGAACATAACTGCACGAGTTCTAACAGGCACGGAAACTCTACAGCTAACGATCACGTTTCTTTCCCCTTTGAATCTGGCTCGCCGTGCAGGCTTCCACCGTCGTGGAGAAACTCCACCGGGGCCGGACGACAAGGAGCTAACGACGATTTTCCAGAACAGGAGTCAGGTAGATTTCAGGGTCCGGTTACAGCAGCCGAGGAGAGACACACAGCCGAGTTTACCTACACTCTCATATGCGCTCTTAGATAAGGACGGGAACCCGATTTCCCCGACGGACAAACCGATCACTGAAACTCTAATTGACAACCGAGAGAATCACGACTTACTCCAGGCATTTGAACCTGAAGGATTGCCGCTGGTTTTCCCAGTCTTTAACAACACTATTCCAAACTTGACCAACAGGATGGAATCGATGGTGCTAATCGTTAAAGTCGACTCCGATGAACATAGACTGCAGTTTCAGCTGCGGTAGTAGAGACGGCCAGATATGTTTCGACTATTGAGTGCGCAGCGCGGTTAGCGGATTCACCTTCGTCGCCCTACGCGCGGGCAGGTAACACGCGAGCAGTGCAACTACGATGAGTAGTGAAGCAACTGCGATGAAGATCTTTGGGTCAGTAGCACTGACGGTGAATAACAGATTCGACATCACGCGAGTCAGCGCCAACCCGGCGATTGCACCTAGTACGACGCCGATGATCGCAAGTACGAATCCCTGACTCATGATGAGTCTGAAGATGTCGCTACTCTGCGCGCCCAGTGCGTTGCGAATACCGATTTCACGTGTTCGCTGGGCCACCGAGTAGGCCATCACGCTATACACACCACCTGCCGCGAGCACTAACGCCAATACTGAAAAAACAGTAAGCAGCAGCATCGTGAAGCGCGTCTTCGATACTGATGCAGCAAGCACTTGCTCCATCGTCTGAATCTTGTATGGTGGCAAGTCTTTGTCTAACGCGTGCAATTCGCTCTTGACTGAATTGATGAGTGAAGCGGGATCGCCGTCTGTACGAACTACGACGACCATGGTCCGCATGACGGGCAGGCCGAAAGAAGTTTCCACATACGGAAAATACATTTCCTGGGTTGTTTCCGATTGCAGCCCCTGGTTCTTGATGTCCGCAACTACGCCGACGATTTGCATCCACGGGAAGTCTTGCCTGAGCCTGATCTTTTTCGTCGTCGGATCCTCGCCCGGAAAGAAACGGCGCGCAAGTTTGTCGTTAATGATCGCGGCGGGTGGAGTCTGCTTTCCTTCCTGCTCAGTGAACGTGCGCCCGCGCAGCATCGGAATGCCCATCGTCTTGAAGTAGCCAGGACTGACCATCCGGTAGTCGGCGATGCCGTCTTCGCGATCGGCATCGGTAACAAAAGGACGGCCCTCGATCTCAAAAGAAGCCTCTGACTTTTCAGCATCGGACGGCAACTGATTGATGACACTCACTGACTGAACTCCAGGTATCGTACCAATTCGATTCTGTAATTGCTGATAAAACGCAGTGACGTCTGGGTTCTTGGGGTACTTTGCGCCCGGCACGGTCAGCCTCATTGAAAGCACATGAGCGGCGTCAATTCCTGAATTTACTCTGAGCAGGCTCACGAAACTCTGAATCATCAAGCCGGCCCCGATTAGTAAAACCATCGACAATGTGACTTCCGAAATCACCAGGACTGAACGCGTGCGGTTATGACGAAGACCTCCCAACGAACCGTCTTTGATCGCGTCATTTAAATCTACCTTCGACGCGTGCAGAGCCGGAGCCAGGCCAAAGAGTATTCCAACGATCAATGTCACAAGTGCCGTAAAGCCCAACACGGTCGGATCGAGCTTGATGCTCTGGAGCTGTGTTGGGTCGAGCGGACTCCTCACCAGCAACACGCGCAACGTTAGAAACGCGAGCAATACACCGAGCGATCCTCCGATTACTGAGAGCAGCAAACTCTCCGTCAGCAGTTGGCGAACAATGCGCCAGCGTCCACAACCGAGCGCGGATCGCATTGCAAACTCTTTTCGTCGTACGGCGGCTCGTGCGAGCAATAAGTTGGCCACGTTCGCACAAGCGATAAGCAACACGAAACCGACTGCACCGAGTAATAAAAGTAGCGCACGACGAATACCTTTGACGTTCTTTTCTTGTAAGCCCACGACTGCGACACCGACGCCGCTGTCGTTCTTGTAGTACTGTGGATATGTTTCCCTGACCCTTTGGTAGATCGTGCTTATCTCTCGCTGTGCTTGTTCTCTGGAAACGCCGGGCTTCAGCAGTGCCACGGTGTTGAGATACTTGTTGCCGAGCGTTCTGCTCGCTGGATCAAGATTGAGTTGCATCCATACGTCGATGTCATTCGCAGGAAAGTGAAAGCCCTGCGGCATCACGCCCACCACGAGGCGCTTTCTCCCGTTGAGCTGAATCGTTTTCCCGACGATGTTTGGATCTGACCCGTAATAACTTTGCCAGAGACGGTAACTGATGAGCGCGCGTGGTTCGTATCCCGGCATGTCCTCTTCCGGAGTGAACGTGCGTCCGAGCTGCGGCTTAACGCCGAGCACTGAAAAAAGATCGACGCTCGCTTCCGTAAGTCCGATCCGTTGCGGCTCCGCAACGTCGCCGAGGTTTACCGCGCCCGACGCATATGCCGCCATCTTTTGTAGAGTCTGAGTCTGCGCTTTGAACTCGTTGAACTCTGCGTCAGAAAGAACTAAATCGTCCAGATTACGAAGCGAAGACGTGGTGGTAATGTTGACGACGCGATCGGAGTTCGGATAAGGCAGCGATCTCAAGAGTACGGCGTTGACTACGCTGAAGATCGCCGTGTTGGCGCCAATTGCCGCAGCCAGAGTGAGAACCGCGGCGACAGTAACGGCAAAGTTTCTACGGACCTGTCTGAGAGCGAAGCGTAGATCCTGTACCACGCCTTCGAGGAAAGGAATCGTGGCGCGATCGCGGTAAGCTTCTTTTGCCTGATCGACGCCACCCAGCTTCATCACCGCGACTCGTTTGGCTTCCTGCGGAGACATGCCGGCGCGGATGTTGTCGTCGATGTGCATTTGCAGGTGACTCTCGATCTCGTCGGCGAAGTCGCGATCGCGAGCACTTTTCAGCAATACACCTTTGAACCTCACGAGCCACGCACGAAGCTGTCTCATGACTGATCCTCCATTTCCGGTTTTGTTAGCACTGGCGTCTCCTATGGCGTGGCCATAGGAGAATATATCAGCTCATATGGGAAAGCAAGAGGAGAGCGCCGTGCTTGGACACGGTCCAAGCTTCCGACTTGTCTTTAAACGTAACACTCGTTACACTCACGGTTCACGTTACTTATGCTGATCACGAACCAAACATCAATTCACGAATGGGTTTTGCTGATTCACCTCTTGCCGCCCAGACCGACGAACCTGCGTGTGAGGATCTGGCGCAAGCTGCAAAAGCTGGGAGCGGTGGCAATCAAGAACTCGGTCTACGTGCTGCCCGCAACCGAAAAGGCTCACGAAGACTTTCAATGGTTGAAACAGGAGATTGAATCGGCCGGAGGTGAAGCCTCAGTCTTCAAGGCTGCCTCGGTCGAAGGTGCGACGGATCAAGAGATCGTGGCTGCATTCCGTCGAGCGCGTGACGAGGAGTTTGCTGCAGTTGCCGCAGAGTTCGATGGTTTGACGGGAGCAATTCGCGAACAGTCGCGCGGCAAACACTTGTCGGCCGGCAGACTGTCGGCGCATGAAAGCGAGCTCGACCGGCTACACAGCGAGTTGGAACGCATCGCCGGCAATGACTTCTTTAATGCCACCGGTCGTGCCGCTGCCTTCGCCTCTTACGAACGATGTCAAAAGCAACTTCGAGCAGCGCAAGGGCCGAAAGCAAGTGCATCTTCGTCCGAAACCAAACATGGAAAGCTCGAGGTTGCGAGGTATCAGGGTCAACGTTGGGTCACCCGCCGCAACCTCCACATCGATCGGCTGGCCTCCGCCTGGTTGATCAAACAGTTCATCGACAGGCGTCCGCGCTTCTATTTCGTTGCCGAAGGCGAAACGATCGAAGGCGCGATCCCCTTCGACATGTTTGGAACTGAGTTCACTCATCATGGAGAAGACTGCACCTTCGAGACGATGCTGAAGCGGTTTGGTCTCAGCGAGAACAAAGGGCTGCGCGAGATCGCCGAGATCGTTCACGACATCGATTTGAAAGACGACAAATTTCACCGTCTCGAGGCTGCGGGAGTGAACGCAATCATCGACGGGCTCAGCAAAGTGCTGCGCGACGATCGCAAGCTACTCCAACAAACCGGCGTTGTTTTTGACGGGCTTCATGCGTTGCTGAGCAAAGATGCGGTGAAGCCAACACGCAAGTCGAAACGAGATGGACGAGGGTCTAAAAAGTAGCACCGCCGCACAAGTCAACACCGGTAGTTGGCGTGGAAGAGCCGCTGACTACCTCGCACTCGAACACAACGTCACGATCGCCTCGGCAGCAGTTTTCCTCATCGGTTTCGGCGAGGAGTTATGGAAAAAGTTTCTACCGAAATATCTTGAAGCACTTGGTGCGACGACACCAATCATCGGTCTCTTCGGCACGGCGGAAGATTTCTTCGACGCCTGCTACCAGTATCCGGGTGGCTTTGTTGCTGATCGTTTTGGACGACGCCGAGCGTTTCTGATCTTTATTACACTCGCCTCGCTCGGTTACCTCGTTTACCTCTTCAGCGCTTCGTGGCCTGTTCTATTTGCCGGTCTCGCCCTGGTGATGGCGTGGCAAAGCATGGCGTCTCCTGCAATCTTCGCCGTCATCGGCGACTCGCTTCCCCGCGAACGCCGAGCGATGGGCTTTACGCTGCAATCAATATTGAAACGGGTGCCGATCGTGATCGCGCCAATCGTGGGCGGGACTTTGATCGCTTCGATGGGTTTGGTCAACGGCGTACACGTTGGTTTGCTGATCACACTCGTCTTAGCAGCGGTGACGCTCCTACTCGTACTCAAAATCAGAACCCCTAACCATCAGCCACATTCGATCAACATGCGAGGCGTTTGGCGCTCATTTCATGTCGTACTGAAGCGGCTGTTGATTTCCGACATCATCATCAGAACCTGCGAGGGCATGACGGGGGTGCTCGCAATTCTCTACGTGACGAATATTCACGGCGTTAGTGTTGCGACTTACGGCACTTTGATCGCTGTTCAGATGATCACGTCGATCCTCGTCTACATTCCGGCAGGACGGATTGCGGACCGTATTGGACGCAAACCTTTTGTGATTCTGACATTTTTGAGTTTCGCACTGTTTCCCGTCGCAATTGTTTTCGCTTCGAATTTTGCCTCGTTGATTGTTGCGTATGTAATCGGCGGTCTACGCGAGATTGGCGAGCCTTCGAGGAAGGCGATGATCGTGGATCTCGCTCACGACAACATTCGCGCCAGATCCGTCGGACTCTACTATCTCGTTCGCAGTCTTTCGATCACTCCGGCGGCCGCGATTGGTGGATTGCTCTGGAAGATTGCGCCGCAAGTTCCGTTCGTCACCGCCGGCTTGATCGGGCTGATCGGAACAATCGTGTTCACTATGACCGTCGAGGAATCTTAATTCATGGAACGATAGGAGCTAAAAATTATGGAAGGCTTGCTTAGAGACATTCAATACGCTATTCGTTCGCTACGCAGACGTCCAGGATTCTCATTGCTCGTGATCCTGATTTTGGCCGTAGCAATCGCTGCCAATAGCTCAATCTTCAGTATCGTGAACGCTGTGATTCTGAAGCCCCTGTCTTTCAAGGAACCAAACCAACTGGTTTGGATTTGGGCAACACGCAAGACTGTCAGTCGTGCGTTTTTCTCGATTCCCAATTTCATCGACACACGCGATCAAAACGAGACGCTTGCCGAAGTCGCACCACTCGCGATCTGGCCCGCCAATCTAACCGGACAAGGCGAAGCCGAACGTTTGCAGGGTGTGCGAATCGCAGCGAACGCAATGCAGATGCTCGGTGTAGAAGCTGCCGCAGGACGCGCGCTAAGACCTGACGACGACAATCCAAACAACGCTCGTGTCGTCATGCTGAGCTATGCTTTATGGCAAAGACGATTCGGCGGCACAACCGACGTGTTGGGGAAAGCGCTCACGCTCAATGGCGACCCATACACGATTGTTGGAATCCTCCCACCACGTTTCGTCATTCCGAACGCCGAGACTGAGATCCTCGTCCCGTTGAGGTTGGATCAGGATCCACGCCGAACCGAACGAGGCTCAAACTTTTTACGCCTTGTAGCACGGCTCAAGCCGGGCGTTACACCAGCTCAAGCTGAAGCCGATCTGGGCGCGATCAGTGATCGCCTGCGTGATCTTTATCCTGACGACAACGGGAATCTCACGCGGCCTCGCGTGCTGAATTTACAGGACGAGGTCATAGGTGGTTATCGAGAAGGACTCTGGTTGATTCTCGCTGCGGTAATCGTGGTGTTGTTGATTGCCTGCGCAAATCTCGCGAGCTTTCAACTGGCGCGTGCAGCGTTACGGCATAAAGAGATGGCCATTCGCGCCGCACTCGGCGCTAAGCGCAAGATTTTGATGCGTCAGATTCTGACCGAGAGTATGTTGCTCGCAATTCTCGGCGGAGGGTTAGGGTTGCTGCTCTCCTTCTGGGCCAAGGATCTATTGCTGGCAGTGAGTCCGGCGGATTTCCCACGCGCCTCGGCGGTGAGTATCGATGGTCGCGTACTTCTCTTTTCCCTCCTTGTCACTTTGTTTGCCGGCTTTGCCCTGGGTCTCGCTCCAGCTATTCAAAACAGCCGAAGCGATCTCAACACGGAGCTGAAGGAAGGTGGGCGCGATGGTATGCGTGAGACGCGCAATCGTGTTCGCAGTTTGTTTATCGTGAGTGAGATTGCGCTTTCATTGATGCTGCTCGTTGCAGCCGGCTTGCTACTGAAAAGTTTCAGCCAGCTACGCGGGGTTAATCCGGGCTTCGATGCCAACCGTGTTCTTGCCGTGCGGTTGTCTTTACCCGCGGCACGTTATTCAAACGCTGCCTCGGTGAAGACTTTCTACGACAAGATCGCACCACGCGTTGCTGCGATACCTGGAGTAGAAGGCGTCAGCGCAGCCAGTGCGCTGCCGCTTAGCGGGCTGATCGCCCGAACGACTTTCACGATTGCGGGTCGTGCTCCAGCAACCGCAGGTGAAACACCTTTCGCGCAGCATCGCTGGGTTGGACCAGGCTATTTCGAAACGATGAAGATCTCGCTGGTGCGTGGACGCGACGTCACTGACAGCGACAACGATCACGCGCCGGGCGCCATCATCATCGATCAAGCACTACAGCGTAAATTCTTCGCCGCCGAAGATCCATTAGGTGCGCATATTCTTATCAACATGGGTGACGGAAATCCGGCGAAGGAGTACGAAGTGGTCGGCATCGTCGAAGACGTAAAGCACATGGGCTTGACTGACGAACCGATGCCGACACTCTACGGAGCTATTCCGCAAGCGCCAAAATCCGCGGTGCCGTTCATGGCAAACAATCTCAGCCTCGTCGTGCGCACAGGAATAGAACCTGACGCGCTTGCATCAACAGTGCGCAAAGAACTCCGCAACGTGGACGTCGATGTCGCGACAGCGGGAGTCAGACCGATGCACCAGTTCCTGGCTTCGGCCGTGGCTGCACGTAGATTCAATATGGTGTTGATCGGGGTCTTTGCGGCAACAGCATTGTTGCTCGCGGCCGCAGGTCTGTATGCAGTGATTGCCTATCTAGTGTCGCAACGTACGAGAGAGATTGGGATTCGTCTCGCACTTGGCGCCACACCTCGACACATCCTGCGTCTGATGATGGGCAAGGGAATGAAATTGACGTTGATAGGTGTAGCGATCGGGTTTGTCGGAGCGATAGCAATCACGCGTTTGATGCGGAGCCTTTTGTTTGCGGTAGCGCCAACTGATCTGATGACGTTTGGCATTTCCGCAATTGTCTTAATCGTCGTCGCATTGATGGCCTGCTTTATCCCCGCCCGACGCGCGACAAAAGTCGATCCCCTCGTCGCGCTCAGATACGAGTGACTCATTAAATACTCCGAAGGCGTTCGCTAACCTCAGCCCAGGGTTCGAACGGAGTGAGAACCCTGGGATCATTCGCCTCAAATTCGAAGCAACCCTGAAAGGGTTCGCCTTGTGAGAAACCCTTTCAGGGTTGAACGACTGTAATTGATGTAATCCCGGGGTTGTCGCTGGCGCTCCAACCCCGGGCTGAGGTTAGCGAACGCCTTCGGCGTAATTTCAAACTGATAGTCGTGGCCGGGAACTAGTACTTCAGCAGTTGCACCCAATTCATTTAGCGGTGACAATCTGGAGTCCAGGGTCACTCTATGATGAAATTTCGTAGACACGTTCTGCTGCTAGCGGTGGTCCTGATGATCGGTCTAAATTGCGCCCGCGTTTCCGCGCAGCCATATGGTCGATTTCAGGACTTCACTCTCACTCTGGAAACGCCCAAGACCAGGTATGTTGAGCTCGAGCCGATTCCACTTGTCATAACACTCAAGAACAACACGCGGACGCCTCTCGTGGGTCACATGGTGCTGGAGTTTGGAGCTAGTTACTTAAACCTCTTTATCGATCGCCCGGATGGTTCACAGCGGGTGCCGGTGTCGCTGTTCACGCTGGATGTGTTCGGTGCAGCCCACGTGTTCCAGCCAGGCGAGCAGATAAAGAAAACCGACGGTCTCATCTACAGGCTTAACAAAACATTTCCAAGTCCCGGCACTTACCGATTGCACCTGCGATTGACCTCGCTTGACTACAAGGACAGCGTCTGGTCCAAACCTTTGGAACTGGAGATCGTCAAACCTGATGGACTCGATGCGCAGGCGCTGCAATTTATCCGAGATCACAGCGAGCCGACATATTTCTTCATCGGGGTAGGTGTAGTAAAAAACCCTGAACAACTAAAGGTGCTCGAGAAATTCGTCGCAGAGTACGGTGATTCTTCGTATGGAGACGGCGCGTTATTTGTGCTTGGTCAGGTGCAAATTGCTATGCGTGATTACCCAAAGGCTCGTGCGACTTTTGAGAAGTTGTTAAAAAAGCCTAACTACCCCTTCGCCGCGGATGTCTCGGACTACTTGAAGATGATCGAACAGCAGGTGAGAGTCGAGAATCGGCCTTAACAATCCCTTCTCAAGGATAATGAACCGTCACCTTTTTGGTGAGACCGAGATTACGCCTCGCTTTTTGTTCGAACTTGCGCGCGGGATTCGTCATGTAGAGACCACAGCAGCGGTTACAGATCGGAAGACGATTCGTGAGGATGTACTTGCGAAACCTGATCGCCATCTCGGAATTGAACGACTCCATGAAGCCGTCGCGAAAAATATTTCCCGCAATAACGTCAGGATGTCCGGGGCAGAAAATCAAATCGCCGTTCGCGTGGATCCTCGCCCAGTAAAACGGCATAAAGCAACTCTCGTTGCCAAACGTGTCGAGGTAGTCAGAGAACCAGCGTCCAAAATCCTTCCCGCGTAAATGGCTTGGACCAGTGACGACATACGGCGGCCACACTCGAAATCGCTTTTCTGTGAGCAAACGTTGCAAGCGATCGACTGTTTCAGTGTAATCGTGCTGGTCGTGAGATGGCGCGATCCAACCGCGCCATGCGCCCGATGACGTCACGCCAAACTCTGCCTTCAGGTGCTTCTCGTAAGTGACGCCGGCACTCTCCGGCATGAAATAACGCAAATTATAGTTGAGCATGAACACGCCCAACCTTTTCGCCGTTTCGTAGGCGCGCTCGATCACTTCTGAGGTCCACTCACTCACGACCGTGCTCATGACGACGAGCGGCAACGGCAATCCCAGCTCGCGGCGCAGATCGAAAAGACATTCGAGTCCTTCGATGGTTCGAGCGAAAGTACCTTTGCCGCGGACACTATCGTGAGTTGCTTCATCGCCATCGATGGAAAGAATGAACGCGACGTTCCTGATCCTCGCCACGGCGGGAAGATGGCTCTTCATGAGGGTGCCGTTGGTCGTGATCAGAACGTCGAAATCGCGATCGGCGAGTGCTTCGAGTAAACCGTCAATCTGTTTGTAAGCAAAGGGCTCGCCGCCATGAACATTGATCATCGAATAGCTTGGCGAAAGATTACCGATCAGCGACGTAATCGCGTCTTCGTCCATGCTTTCGACTTTGCGTGAGCCGGCGAGAAAGTAACCGGCATCACCCCACTGGTTACAGAATGGACAACGCAGGTTGCAGGCTTCGGTGGGTATCAGTTGGACCACCGCAGCGTTCGGCAGTTTGAAGGTGCCGCCGCGCACAGACGTCTCAAAATCTTTGCTCCACCGTTCCATCCGACGCCGCCCACGCCAGTAAAAGCGCGCGTAGTGCAGGTAGTCGCGGGCTGTGTAGTGATGTTTCATCAAATCCGTACGACGACGGCATACACCAAAGCACTAATAATCGCGGCGATCGGCAACGTAAGCAGCCACGACATCAAGATCCCCGACACCACACGCCGGTTCGTTTCTCCCGTGATCAACCCAATCCCAAACAGCGACCCAACCGACACATGCGTCGTCGAAACCGGCAGACCAAAGCGACTCGCAAGAATAACGAGTGTCGAGGTCACGAGGTTTGCAGTGAAGCCCTGTCCGGGATTCAGCGGCGTGATCCTTTTACTCATCGTGATCGCAACTTTCCTCGCATTCAACAAACCACCAATCGCCATCGCCGCCGCGACCAGCAGCATTCCGAACTTCACGTCGAACGTTTTGATCACGAGCACGAGCGCAACGATCTTCGGTGTATCGTTCAGCCCGCGCGCGAAGCCCACACTACCGGCGCTGAGAAAGTGAACGAGATCGAGCCCACGCTGAACTTCACCGCCGAAGAGTTTTCCTTTGTATTGCTGCCGGCACTGTTCGACTGATCCAACAGATATCTCAGGCAAAGTGACAGGAGCGAGCGCTAACAACCCGGTTGGTTGTGGAATAGGAACGAATTGAACAGCCTCATCAACACAAACGCACCATTCTTTCTGTACGCCAAGCTTCACGCGAACGCCACGCGCAACGACGTAACTCACGACTCCGAGTCCGACTGCAACTAACGGACTAACGAGTAGCGGCAGAAAGAACAACGCGCCAAGCGTACCGAAGTTGACTTTTGTGCCCACCGCAGTCAAACCAGCTCCGACAAGCGCGCCAACCATGCCGTGCGTCGTCGAAATAGGAAAGCCGGTCAACGTCGCGAGCATCACCGTTAGCCCGGCGCCGAGCCCGACTGCTAAAACAAACTGCGGTGAGGCCGCGAGTTCATTGGGAACGAGACCACGACCCGAAAAATTCTTGAGCAACGTCTCGGCAAGAAACAGCGAAGTGATCGATCCGGCAAACGTCGAGATCGTGGCCCATGTGATCGCAGATTTGTAACTGGTCGTGCCGCTGCCGAACAGCGTCGCCACGCCTTTAAAGTTGTCGTTCCCGCCGTTTGAATAGGCGAGGAAAAGAGTCGCGAGGAGCAGGACACTTAGAGTGATCATGGGAGCACCTCGGGCCAATGGGCGTTTACTTGTTTCGGTAGCGCGAGTCTGTTTCTGGCTTTCTGTTCGAACGCACGCGCCGGATTGGTCATGTAAAGTCCACAGCAGCGATTGCAGATCGGCAGCCGGTTGGTGAGCATGTGTTTGCGAAACTTTATCGCCGTTTCGGAATTGAACGACTCCATGAAGCCGTCACGAAAGACGTTGCCGGCGATGATGTCCGGATGTCCGGGACAAAAGATCAACTCGCCATTCGCGTGTACACGCGCCCAGTAATACGGCATGAAGCAGCTCTCGTTGCCGAACGTGTTGAGATAGTCGGTGAAATAGGTTTGATAGTCTGAGCCACGCAATTGACTGGGCGTCGTCACTACGAACGGCGGCGAGAAGCGCCGGCGCTTGTGCAAAACTCGTTCGAGCGCAGCTGCGACTTGGGTGTAATCATGGCTTTCATGATTCGGCGAAACCCAGCCACGCCACGCGCCGCTCGACTTCACTCCAAATTCGTGTTGCAGATGACGCTCGTACGCCTGGCCCACGTCTTCCGTGAGAAACCAGCGGAAGTTGTAGTTGATCGCGAGAGCGTGGAAGTCGCGCGCTACTTCGTAGACGCGCTCGAGCACGTCTGTGGTCCACTCGCACACAACCGTACTCATGATGACCGCCGGCAAAGGCACGCCGCGACGACGTCGCAGTTCGAATAGCGCCCCGATGGAATCTCGCGCGGCTTTGAAAGTTCCCTTGCCGCGAATTTTGTCGTGCGTCTGCTCGTCGCCGTCGATCGAGAGGAGGAAGATCAGGTTTCGTATGCTCGCAAGCCCGTCCAGGTGAGACTTGAGTAAAGTGCCGTTGGTCGAGAAGATGACGTCGAACTGTTGCTCGCGTAGTAGTTCGAGAAGTGTGTCGATGTGCTTGTAAACGAACGGCTCACCACCGTGAACACTGATCAGCGAATCGCGTGGTGAGAGCCCGCGCATCAACGCCGTCAATCCACCTACGTCCATGTGCTGAACGCGCCGGACGCCATCGAAGAAGTAACCGTTTTCTCCCCACTGATTGCAGAAGGGACAACGCAGGTTGCACGCTTCGGTGGGAATTAGCTGGACCACCGTCGCAACGGGAAGTTTAAATGAGCCTGAGCGCACTGCGTCCTCGTACAGCTTTCCCCACACGCGTTGGCGTCGCCGGTTCCGGCCGTACATCCGGGCGAAGTGAAGATAGTCTGTGAGGCGATAAAACATGGCTTTCAATCCGCGTCTTAAGATCCGCGTTCATCCGCGAGTACGATCTTCCCGTAACTCTTCCGACTCGAGATCAACTCATGCGCTTCACGAATTTGCGCTAACGGTAAAACATGACCGACTTGCATCTTCAATTGCCCATGCTCGATCCATTCAAACAATTGCTTCATCGATTCACCGATCAGTTGCGGACGCTCGAAGATCGCGCTCAGGTGCAAACCAAACACGCCCTGCGATCGAAAGAGCAACTTCAATGTGTCGATCGGTTGTACGTCGTGGCTCGCGGCGCCGAAAACAATTAACCGTCCGAGTGACGGCAGGATCGCGAGGCTACGACGAAACACGTCGCCGCCAACTGCTTCGAGAATCAACGTAGGCGCGTTCTTGCCGTTTAGTTTTTGATCGAATTCTTCATAGCTGAGTGCCTCGTCGGCGCCGAGTTCGAGCATGCGAGCGCGCTTCTCTTCCGACGATGCAGTACCAATCACACGCAAGCCAAGCAACTTCGCGATCTGTACTGCCGCCGTGCCAACGCCGCCCGCCGCCGCGTGAATCAAAACTGTTTCGCCCGCCACCGCCCTGCCGACAGTCGTGAGCGCGTGATACGCGGTGAGGTATTGGACCGGAAACGCAGCGGCCTCGATGAAAGACATCGACTCGGGAATCGGCATGCACGCAACCGCGTAAACGCACAAGCGCTCCGCATGGCAACCACCGGGTGCAACCGTCATCACGCGCGCGCCAATCGGCAATCCCTCGCCCGCCTCAACCACACCCGCCGCCTCGACACCGGGAATGAACGGCGGCTTTGGTCCACCCGGATAAATACCGGCGCGCTGCATCACGTCGGCGTAGTTCAACCCGGACGCTTTCACGCGAATGCGCACCTGTCCCGCCTGCGGCTCCGGATCCGGCAACTCCACCAGCTCCAGTTGGTCCACATCTCCAAAACCTTTTACCTGGACTGCTCTCATATCAATCTCGTTCTGCCTCAATTTTTAATCTACTGAAATACGCCGAAGGCGTTCGCTAACCTCAGCCCATCTTATAACGCCGAAGGCGTTGGCTAACCTCAGCCCATCTTCTAACGCCGAAGGCGTTCGCTAACCTCAGCCCAGGGTTCGAGCTCGCGAGAACCCTGGGAATTAATTTTAAGAGAAGCGTTCAACCCTGAAAGGGTTCCGCTCGCGGCGAACCCCCTTCAGGGTTGATTGCTTGATTTTTGAATAACCCAGGGTTGTCGCAAGCTCCAACCCTGGGCTCAAATTAGCGAACGCCTTCGGCGTAATTTCAAGTTGATGCATAACCTCGTAATCGCCTAAGAAACTCACTTGGCGTTATGTTTCTCTCGCGCAATCTGCTCGGCAACGTACTCGGCATCGCGCGCGATCCCGCGCAGGTAAGGCGACGCGAACGTTCTCCCGAAGCGATACCCGAGTAGGAACACTCCCGGTACGCGCGTGCTCTCACAATTCTTGACGAGCGGCCTGCCCTCCGGATCCAGATCGACAACTTCCTTCAAGTGTTCAACTGCATAACTGAAACCGGTGGCGAACACGATCAGGTCCGGTTCGATTCGTTCGCCGTTCACAAACTCGACTTCCCCGTTTTTATAACTACGCACGCCGGGCATTCGCTTTATCAAACCCTTGCGAATAGCGCGAATCACTTCCCGACCGGTCATCGGCTCGGTCAACCGGTTCGCACGCCACCCAAGCCAACTCGTCGGAATTTGCTCGGGCAGCCACGCGAAATAGTGAACGTCGATGCCAAAGATCCAATGTGGCATCGCGATGAGTCGCGAGCGCAGCGACAGCCACGCACGATCTCCTTCCTCTCTCACTCGCAACCAGTTCTCGAGCACTTCGGCAGCCGATGCGCCGCCGCCTACGACCAGAAGACGTCTTGAGCCCGTCAAATCTTCAGCACGAACATCGATGCTGTGCAGCCAGCGACAACCTTCAAAATGAAAGTTATCCGGTAGCCGCGGCTGACTGATGATGCCGGTTGCATTGATGACATGACTGCCACGCAGCTCATGCGTCTCACCGTTGCCAGCGCGATAACTAACCGTGAACCCGCGTGTCTCTTTCCGAATACCGTGAACTATGCAATCGAAGTTGATCTTCAACTCATGCTGTTGCTGGTAACGTTCCAGCTCATGCACGAGGACGCTGAACGGCAGGTAAGTCGGCGCGTGCGGATCGGTACTCATGTCCGGCATCAGCGACAAGCCTTTCGGCGACAGCAGTCTCATTTCCGGATCGACCCGTCGCAGCGCACTCGCGACCGCGTTGCCTTTTTCAAGGATCACGTAATCGACGTTTCGCTTCGCCAGCGTTTCGGCTGCTGCGAGACCCGCCGGACCTGCACCGATGATGATGACGGGGTCGCCGGAGGCTGCGTCATTCATACAGCGACCTGTTGCCGGTTCAGGTGCGGTGTACCCAACTCATGGACCATCAGGTCCAACAGGACATTTGCGTCGTTTGTCGACAACGCGTTCAGACGATGAGTTAAGAAAAGCTGTACACGTTCGGGCCACGCAAGGATTGCAACCGCAGCGCCCATGTGCAGACAAACCGGCGTGTAGATCTGCTGATCGACCATTTGCAGCGCGCCATTTGATGCCTTTGAAACGTCGTCGTGAAGCGTTTGTGCGTGCTCGAACCAGGCGTAGTGGCTGGTGGCAAAACCAGTCAGCTCCGGACTCGCTGCGATGCGACGAAACACTTCCCACGGCAGAAACTTTGCCGGTGCTGAAGCAGAAGGCAACGCGAGGTGTGTTCGTTGTCGCACAGCACGACTCATCTGCTGCTTGAGTTGTTGCGCCAGATCTTCGAGCGGTTGCGTGGCATCGCCATAGAGCACTATCGGAGAGATCAGATTACCGATGCACAATTGATGGCGGCTGCGCCGCAGGCTGACAGGCACTTCGAGCGATATGAGTGAAGTCGTCGTTGGACCACGCGAACGGTTCCATGCATAAATCGCTTTCATCCACGCGGCTGCGCTCAACCAAGCGGGCGCGACACCTAACTGCCGTCTGTCCAGATCTCTTTCAACGACTGCGATCGGCCCGGGCGCTGCGCTGCTTACGACAATACGCGCACTCTTATCCGACTGCGCCTCCCGCCGCAACTGCTGAACCTTCTGCAATGCACCTTTGACGTTTACAACTCGAGTAGATCCGCTTTTAAGATCCACGTTATCTGTGGCTTTACCCGCAAGCTTCCGCAACGCCTCGGCACAAACTCCAAAAAACGCCTCACCATCAACCACCGCATGATGCGCACGAAACGCAAAAACATTTTGATCCTCGTTCGCGATCCAGAGCAGTTGAAAAGGCGGCTCGCGAAACGGATTCAATGGCCGGTTGCGCCACTGCGCCAACTTGTCTCGATTGTCCGCCACACGCAACATGTAGCTAATTTGCGGCTTACCTTCCCACGACAACCCCAGCCAATCACGGTGCAATCGTTGGCCCAGCGGTGGCCAGCGTTTCACAACGTGCATCAACATTCGTTGAACGACTTCGCGAGGGATGCGTCCCTTCAGCTCCACCTCGACACCGAGCTGCATCAGCACGCCGGACGACTCCTGGTACGCCACAAAGAAAGCATCGATCGCGGAAAGCGTCGTCATGACGCCTCCTTCCAACGAGCAAGACGATCATTTCGCGCTTCGATCGCAGCTGCCCATTCACCAGACGACTCCAACATCATCATGACCAGCTCGGCCTGCATCACACGTTCATCGTTCACGGTAACAGTGACACTCGCGCTGACGTTCGAAGTTTGTGAACGAGAGATCGCTGCCGTTATCTCGAGTGACGCTGGCAGAAAGACGGGTTGCAGGAAACGTGCGTCGCGAATCATCCCCAGAATGGCCCATCTTTCGATCTGCAACTGAGCTTTCGCGAACTCTTCCGCAAGTGGTCCAGCTACCTGCGCCGCGAGTTCGAGAATGAGCGAGCCGGGCAGCAAAGATCTGCCGGGAAAGTGATCTGCAAACAGTGGATGATCGGCAGGAACGAACGCCGCGCCCGAAGCGCGACCGTTCTCGGCATCAATACTGATCGATCGCATTAACTCGAACATCTTTGAAATTCTTCTCTGTGCAACCTCTGCGTCCTCTGTGTCTCTGTGGTTGTTGTATCGCACATTCCTATAACCACGGAGACACCGAGAACACAGAGGTTGCACAGAGATATCGGAATCTACTCCTTTTCCGCCAGCTTGTGATCCACGAGACGCGTGATCGCGCCGACAGTGCAAAAGCGCGGGAGCGTCGTCGCATGTATACGCGGCGGAAAAAGCTCCTTCGGCGTGTCGTAGAGCATAGTCATCAATCGCTGGCGGCCCGCTGCGGTCAGTACCGCATCTTCTGCAAACTCAACCTCGGCGAGATCACCACGCGCTAGGTGATAAATCGTTCCTTCCGGAATCTCGATCTGAAAGTGTTGCTCGACACGAAACAGCAGATCGAGCAGGTCCATTGAAGTGAAACCGAGATCGTAGAAGAACAGTTGCTGCGGTTGAATCGGTTCACTCTCCGGCAGCGCGAGCGTCTGGCGCACGAGTGTGGCAACTTCCGCGGCTGTGTCGCGCGCACTCACGCCGTTACGCCTCCGTCAACACACCACACCTGACCGGTTACATACGAGCTCATCGGCGACGCGAGAAACAGGACCACGGGCACAACTTCCTCCGCCTCGCCCGGCCGTCTCATCGGAATCGCCGCACGCGCCTGGTCCATATGGTCGTCGAGAATGCGCGCGCTCATGCCGCCGGCGAGCAGTCCGGGCGCGACGGCGTTGACTCTGATCCCGCGCGTGGCCGTCTCGCGCGCGGTGGTCCTGACGAACGTTTCGAGGGCTGCTTTTGATGAGGCATACGCGGCCTGTCCGACGCCCGGACGTTGAGCCGCGGTGGACGAAACCACAACGATGTTGCCGCTGCGATTAAGAATCATCGGCTTCAACGTCGCTCGTAACATGCGAAACGCAGCCATCACGTTGAGTTCGTAAACGCGTGCCAGATCGTCGTCCGACAATCCCGCGACCAGGCCATCAGCAAGTGTGCCGGCATTGATAATGAGGTTGTCGATGCGCCCTATTTCATCCACGAGATGAGCGGCAGCATTCTCCTCTGTAAGGTCTACAGCAAACGTGCGCGCCTGCAACTCGGTCGCAAGCTCAGCAAGTACCTTCTCGTTTCTTCCTGTCAAAAACAGTCTCGCATCCGCAGCACCAAACGCTCGCGCGAGCGCCTGACCCAGGTAGCCGGTCGCCCCTGTGATCAAGACAACGCGATCCTTTAGCTCCCAATCCGTCTTCATTCGTTTAATCTGCGTTTCAAAATAACAGCCGCGTTCTGTCCGCCCATTCCAAACGACACCGACAACACAGTCTCGGCGTTCACATCACGCGGCTCGCCGATCACGTGGTCCAACTCACAGCCTTCATCTACGTCGTGCAGGTTCACTGTCGGCGGCACGATGCCCGTCGCACACGTCTGCGCCGCGACGATCGCTTCGAGTACACCAGCCGCGGCCATCGCATGCCCAATCGCACCTTTCGACCCCGAGACCGGGACATCTCGCCAACGGTTTGCGAAGAGCTTTCGCAACGCTGCCGCTTCCGCGAGATCGCCGGAATAGGTCGCAGTCGCGTGCGCGTTTACCGCATCGATCTCTTCGGCTGTTAACTCCGCATCCGCAAGCGCACGGCGCATGCAAAGCTCGGCGCCTGCGCCGTCGTCGCATGGTCGATTGAGATCGAACGCATCCTGGCTCATGCCGAATCCAATCACTTCTGCTAACACCGTCGCGCCGCGTTCGCGCGCACTGTCGAGTGTCTCCAGCACCATTGCTCCGGCGCCATCGGCTAACGCAAACCCTTTTCGTTTCTTATCAAACGGACGACACGCCAACGACGGGTCGTCACCATTGTCGATCGCGACCGCCTGTAATCCCGCAAAACCGATCAGGTAGAACGGCGTCAGCATCACACTCGATCCGCCGGCGACACACGCGTCAACCTGTCCATTCCGAATCAAACGAAACGCTTCACCCACAGCTTGCGTGCCCGACGCACACGCGGCAGCAATCATGCGCCGTGGGCCCGAGAACCTCGAAGCCAGATTCGAAAAGCAACGTCCTGCCGAGCGATGCACAAAGCCATCCGATCCCATCTGGAAAGTGTCGAGACCGGTGGACCAGATGAATCCGCACGCGGCAGCATCGCGTTTCGATTCAACGAGCGCGTCGTCGATGGCGCGATTCGCGATCTCGTGATCGCGCTCGACGTTCTCGGGTGATACGGCATCGACTTCACCGCCGGTCGTAACAGTAATTCCGGAGTCGACGAGTCGTTGCACTTGTCTGACGCCGGATCGGTTCGCGAGCACCCCGTCCCACAATTCGCGCGTGGTTGCGCCGAGCGCGGAGAGTGCGCCCATGCCTGTGATTACTACGCGACGCTTGTCGGACATCACGAGATTTCCAGTGTGACCGTTATGGTTGAAAACCCATCTGTGTGCGCCGGTGGCACAGCGTATGTCATAACCCCGTTGCGATGTTCGGCGATCGACGACGACAACGCCGCGAGACCATTCGCTGCGTGCGGCACAACATCAACGATCGCCGGGCTGCGCGAAACCGAGACGAGGCGAATAATCTTATCCAACGATTGAAATGGTTTGGCGCGTGTCGAAAACAACAAAGCCACGCCTAATCCCGGTGAGCCGTCTTCAGCAGCATCTTGATCTCCAGCCATCAACAACGCTTCTTCTTCAAGCCCTGCGTTGAGACGTTCGTGGACCGCCTCAATCCCACACCATGCTTGTCCCGCCGCGCCACCGAGTCCGAGGCAATACGCATGATTGCCGTGTGCGATCGCAAACGCGGACATCGCGAGATTGTCGACAGCATGCAGCGTCTGCGTCGGATTCATGCGGAGGTTGCCGAGTGTTCCACTCGCCATACCCGACGTCACAACGTTTCCCCAACTATAAAGATCCGCCGAGCCAGGCTGGCAAGGCGCAAGCGAGATCACCGCAGCCGTCGATGGATCATCAGCGAATCGCACCACCTCATCAGCAGCCGCCAACGCGAGTTGAACCGGCTTGTTGTAACGACGCACCTGCCGCCACAACTCCGGCCTCTCTTCCCGCACTCTAGCGAGATCATCCTGCCGCGCCGCTCCAACGAGGTGAACCATTTTGTGCTTTTTGTGCCTTTTGTGGCTCAATTCTTCCCGAAGTAAACCGTGTGAATCCCGCGCTTGACCTTGGACCAGTAATACAAATTCGTCGCTAAATTCACCCACAAGTTCAGCGGCTTCTTCCGAAACACAACCCGCCGCATGATCGAACGCAGTGAATAAAACTCCTGCACCGCGCCCCACCACCCATCGTGCAACTCCGTCGGAGAAAGCTGCTGCGGTTTGAAAACAACATACGGCTCACGCAAGTGATTCAGGTCATCATCGAAAACAACTCCGGAGCGCCAGATCTTGTCGCCCGTCGGCGAACCGGGATACGGCGTCAAAATAAAAAACTGCGTGATCGGCACCTTCAATGATTCAAGATAATCGACGGTGCGCCTGAACGTATCCGCGTTGTCGTCGGGCAGTCCGAAGATAATCAGCGCATGCGGACTGATCCCAGCGTCCATGATCCGCTGGAAACCTTCCGCATACTTATCGACCGCATGAAAAGTCTTGTTAACATCTTCCAGATTGCGCGCTGAAAAGGTCTCGACTCCAAGCGCCATCAGCACACAACCTGACGCGCGTGCCTTCTTCAACAGTTCCGGATGACGCGCCACATTGATCGTCGTTTGCGTTCCCCAACGAATCGGCGCACCTTCAAGTGCTGTGAAGAGTCGATCCGCAAACTTGACGTCTTCGCACAGGTTGTCGTCACAGAAGTTGATGTTGCGGCTGTGAGTCGCCTCGACGTCGCGAACGATCTGATCCACGGGTCGCTTGCGATACATGCCGTTATAGACTGCCGCGATCGAACAGTACTCACACGTAAACGGACAACCGCGCGTTGCCTGCACCGGATAAACGACGATTCGGTCTTTCTTGATGAGATCATAACGAGGGACGGGCAGATTGTTGATGTCAGGTGGTCGCGATGATCGATATCGGCTCTTCAGTTTTCCCTGCTCGATATCGTCGAGTAGTTGCGGCCAGACTTCATCACCTTCACCAACGACGATCGCGTCGAACAGCCCATCGACACGATCGGGCAGCATCGAAGGCAGGTAACCACCAAGCACGACCTTCTTTCCCGCCGCACGAAACTTCTTCGAAATATCGACGCAGCGTTGAAGCTGCATGATTTGGCCGGAGAGCGCGACGACATCAGCATCACTCTCGAAATCGATATTTTCGAGGTACTCTTCAGTTAACCTGACTTCATGTTTGTCAGGCGTCAGCGCCGCCATGAGCGGTGGTCCAAGGTGAGGCAGATAGGCGCCCAGGCGATCAATCAGGTTCTTCGACTGAACCAGACTGCCATCGTCCCTATAGTGCGCCGGATGGATAATATCGATCTTCATCGATTCGCTGCAAATTCTGGCAGTGCTTCAGTTTGAAATTACGCCGAAGGCGTTCGCTAATTTCAGCCCATCTATGAAAGCTCGGTCGGTGTCAAGAGATTTTTTAGGCAGACTCCGACTACGACGCCGCAGCGTCTGCGTTTGCTCTATTGCTGTTTTGCTCTTTGACATGAGACTGTTAGTTTTAATTTACCGCCGTTAGCGGTCCTCAAAGGTTCAGTGGCGTACGAGCCACGATCAATCATCTATGCGGTTAGCTTCCATGAGGTTGGCTCCGCACTTTCTGTCCTTCCGGAGCAGAAAGGCTGGCCGCCCAATCAGGGTGCCGGGCATTGAAGCCCATGGGCTGGACGGGCAAGCCGAGCGGCGACGGCACGCTGTTGGAATTCCGCATAATCGATTTCATCGCGCAACATGATGTAACTGCGGATGAGTAGTTTTCTGCTCACCGCCACCTTGGCCTTGGGACGCCCATGACGTTCTGCCAGGCGCTGATAAAAACGTCGCAGGTCAGCATCCTTGCGGATGGCGGTGTGGGCTGCTTCCACCAACAGGAAACGGAGCACGCGCGAGCCGCCTTTGCTGATCCCCAGAAAGCGCTGCCGTTCGGCCGAGGAACGTTCCAGTGGATCCAGGCCGACATAAGCAGTCACTTTCCGAGCGTTGCGAAAGCGACTGACTGGCTCCAGTGAATGCACCAGACAAAGCGCCGTCAAGAGACCGACGCCGGGATGGGTGCGCAAACGACTGATGCGTTCGTCAGTCTGGCTTTGTTGTTTCAGCCAGAGCATCGTCTCCAGCAGTCGTTCGTTGAGCGGCTCGAGCAGTTGCAACCACTGTTTCCGTTGCCATTGCATAGCCGGCGACATGGGCGCCTGCCACAGTTCCTGGAGCCCGGCTTTAGTGAACAGGTGCGGTCCCTTGGCCAGGCCAGCCTGCAGTGCTAAAGCCTGCAAGCTGTTCTTGCCGATGGTGCGCATCTTGATCAGCTTTTGTCGGTAACGCAGCATGCGCAACACTTCGCGACTCTGCAGGGGCGGCAGATAGAGACGTGGAAATTCATCGTGGAGCATTAAGTCCAGAATCAATTCCGCGTCACGCCGATCGTTCTTGTGGCGGCAGCGGGCTCGCTGGCGGATCGTGGTGGCATGGCCCAGCCAGACCTCGCAATCGAGTTCTTCCAGCAGTCGTTCGAACCAGGGACTGTAACCACTGGCTTCCAGGCCCACGATCACGTGACCGCTGAACTGCGCGTAGAAAGCACGCACCGCTGCTTTATCCTGGTGCTGGAGTTGGTGGAACAGAATCTCTCCAGTGTTAGTTGTCAAATAACAGATGGTCTGTTGTCGTGCATGAAAGTCAACGCCGATATATATTTTCTCCACAGCGCCTCCTTTCAGTCTCATATTCAGAGCTGTCGTGAGTTTACCACTCACGAATGGAGGCGCTGCTTTCATAACATCAGGGTTGGAGCGCAGCGACAACCCTGGGATCTAACCAAGAGAATCGATAAACCCTGAAGGGGTTCGGCAACTGGCGAACCCTTTCAGGGTTCAACGCTGCTTTCTTATTCAAGTCCCAGGGTTCTCGCTGCGCTCGAACCCTGGGCTGACGTTAGCGAACGCCTTCGGCGTAATTCAAACTGATGCACTACCTAAATTTTCGATCATGTCCGCCAACGTTCGTAAGCTGGTTCCGCTCTGACACGCGTGGCCAAGCTGCTCGCGCGTGACGCGAAACCCGTAACGATCCTCAATCGCCACCACAACGCCCAGCAATATCAACGACGAAAACGGAATGATCGCGTCGAGTGGCTCGTCAGGAGAACAATCGCGTACAGGCATGGCCGCATTCACGTCGGGCGCCGCACGAATGATCAATTCCCGCAGCTCGTCGATTGTCTCGGGCGTTGCTATTGACTGACTCTCCCGGTGATCTGGACCAGTGCCGGTCCGTTTTCAATCTTGACTGGCGCAGGCGATACCGGCTCGGCGTCGGGGAAGAAGCGCTCGTCCTTGTGTCGATACAGATTGTTGTACGAACAGCCGGGCATGAGTCGCCCGTCGGGCATCACGTAATGCGTGCAGCACTTCTTCAAGCGCGCAACGTCGAGATCCCACGGATCCATGAAGTTGTGAATGAAGAGCGCCTTGCTGCGCGCTTCTGTGCGCCGCTCAATGTCCGCCGCCGAAAGTGGATTGCGCGAATTGAAAGTGTCTTTGAGGAACGACTTCAGCGACGCGAGGATCAAGTCTGAATCTTCCGCGACCTTCGTTGCCGACCAGAGATTCGTGATCGAGTCGAGAATCATCTTTTCGAGTTGATTGTCGGAACGAATGATCGCACGGTTCTGCATCGCATCGAGATACTGCCTGATATTTACAAATTCCGGCAGCGGCTTGTACTTGCCGTCGTCCATGCGAAACAGGTAGGTAGCGGTGTAACAACTCGGATGCGAGCACGGAACGGGATGGAAATATTCGCGTTTGAACCAGCCAGTCTGCTCTTCGATAAGCTGATGAACTTCGGGCATCGTGAGTCGATGGCCCGAGGGGTTTGCATGATAACCATCGCCGCCGTCGCCGGTGTGGGCCATCGGTTGAATAACGATACTCGAACACTGATCGAGTTCTAATCCGAATTCGACCAGCGCGCCGAGTTCCCCGCTGTTGTCACCCTTCGACACTGTGGGAACAATCACTGTCGGAATGTCGAGCTCCTTGATCACCTCGATGCACTGCATCTTCATGTCGATTAACTCGACACCACGCGTCTTCGGATAAACTCCCGCCTTCAACGTATCGAACTGAAGCGACGCGTACATGCCGCCCGCTTTGAACTTCTCGGCAAAGGCGCGGTTCTGTGCAATCTTGCGCCCGTGCGTGGAGATCAGGAGACGCTTGACCTTGCCTTCATGCGGGCCACGGAGAACATAGTCGCAAAACTCAAAGAACTGCGGATGCAAGGTCGGCTCACCGCCGGATAGCAACATGATTGGCAGTTCACCTTCCGCTGCGACCAGCAAGTCGACCGCGCTTTTGAACTCATCAAACGTCATCGCGTAGCGCTGCTGATTGCGAACGATGCAAACAGGACAGGTCAGATCGCAGACGTCGTTGATCTCGAGGATCGGTGAACAGGTGTGTTGCAGGTGATCTTCACAGAGGCCGCAGTCTTCCGGACAGCCATGCTCGACTTTGGTCGCAAAGCGATAAGGCACAGTGCCTGGCTTGCTTTCCAGCACATTGGGATCCTAAGCTTAGAATTCCACGTGGACAAGTTGTCGC
>JADMIO011385300.1_pt1 | contig 91297 bp, 90 predicted proteins | sample 8958161 | NCBI WGS metagenome assembly JADMIO01 (sample SAMN16585339, study PRJNA669376) | soil metagenome | isolation source: Crop rotation soil | place: USA: Cullars Rotation, Alabama | collected 2011
CGCGACAACTTGTCCACGTGGAATTCTAAGCTTAGGATCCCAATGTGCTGGAAAGGGGTGCATCGATCCTGCACGTCATCTATCTCGATCCGGACGTGGCCACCATTCCAGTGCGGCGGCTACAGAATACGCTCGATACTCTCGCGAAGATGTTCACGATCATGTTTGCGACAGTCGCCAACGAAGACATCGATCATGCGCGCGAGATCAATCTCGGCCTGGATCTCCTTGCTCGGATTGCAAGAGGAGAAACTCTTTCGCAACCACAGGTACAGAGTCTGGTCAGGTTCATGGGTTGGCTGAGAAACCTCCCGCATCCGGTGCCTTACCGGAAGCTGACGATTCATCGTTATCGCCCGCTGTGCGAGCTCGGCGGCGCTTTGGGAATGCTGAACTTCGGCCGGGACATCGTCGTCAGCTCGATCGAACAGGGATTTACCGACGCCGTGAATCACGACTGCGTGAAAAACAACTGCGTTTTGCCTGAGGAAGATGAGAACTGATCATGCGCGATCTGGTTAGTTCAGCTTTGCGTTGCTCGTGGGCCATGTCGTTGTTCGGCGTGCAGCAATGCGTAAATCTTGTTCACGACGTAAACCGGTCGTTACGCGCACCCGCGCCGGGGCAAGTGCAATCGGCAACGGACGCGCGCCCGGTTTCCCGTGGCAGGCTGGACACACGGGCGGTCGTGGTGCTGGGTGAAGGATTGGCCGCGGGTATGGGCGACTTCACGTTGAGCGACGTGACGCAGGTAGATAGTTTTCCGGCGCAGATGGCCCGGCAGATGCAAACGAGCCTGCCTCAGCGGTTGATTCAACCGCCGGGCTTTTGTAGTCCACCGGGCTTTGCCGAACAGCCAGTCCTGCTGCCGGTCCCGCTGCAAACCACGGTGTTGGACCACCTCCCGCCGGCGCCCGTCAATGATCTTTCCGTGCCGAATTTCCGCGTGAGTGACACGCTCAATCTGCGGCCCGCCGAGCCGTTGGTTCACCGTCACGACGCGAAGCAAACAGCCGCAAACCTCATCCTCGGAGTGATCCCGATTGCGTATGGCTCCGCTGGGCAGCTTCCGACGCAACTCGAAGCCGCCGTCAGCCGGCAGCCGACTTTCACAATCGTCGAACTGGGCTATTGCGAAGCGCTCGAAGCGGCGGTTAAGCGCGATCCGGATCTCCTGCCGGATGGCGATAACTATCGGCAGGTGATCGAAGCATTGCAGGGGACTGGTTCGGAAGTGTTGTTGCTGAACATTCCCGATCCTTTCGACACGGCGCACTTCTCGACCTTGACGCGAGCCGCGAAGATCCTGAAATTGGATCCGAGTTTTCTGGTCCAGGCGTACGGGCTCAATCCCGACACGCTGATCACTGTTCACGGCTTGAACGAGATCGGGTTTCAGTTGTTGGGCAAGACCATAGACGTCCTGCCCGACGGATGTGTGTTGAGTTGCGAAGTAGCCGGACAGATCAGCGCCCGCATCAAAGAGCTCAATGAAGGACTAACCGCATTCGCTCGCGAGACCGGCGTGGTCGTATTTGATCTGCACGCGCTTTTCCGCAAGGTCAATCGCAACGGCATCGCGATCGGATCGAGAAGACTGACGGCTGAGTATCTCGGCGGTTTCTACAGTCTCAACGGTTATTATCCCGGCAGCACCGGCCACGCCGTCATCGCCAATGAGATACTGCATCAACTCAACCGTCATTACGGCGCCGATTTTCCACAAATCAATTTAAGAGCGGTGATGAGCACGGATCCGGTGGCCGATTACCGCCAGGCCGAAGGACCTGATTGGACCACGAGTCAGTTATCGCAGCTTCAACCGGGACCGCCGCCGGATCTTAGCGTTTCAGTGATCGACGAAACACCTCTTGCATGCGGGCGAAACGATGTATGGCAGGAACTGGAGTCGCCTTCGCAGGCGACCACCTTGCTGCAACTGCCTCCCGGCCTCGAGCAGGTGCTGCCCATTAGTAAAGCAGCCAGTTATTTTGGCGATGGCATCACGCCACTCAACTGTCGCGATCCACGAGAAGTTCAAACCGGAAGCTGCGGCCACAATCTCTTCGGCGGGCTGGCGCTCGTCGACAGTCATCTGAGCGGCCGTTTGCGGATCAAGTTCTCGCCTCCCGCAAACAATCTCTCGCGTTTCGAAGTTTCATTTCTCGAAGGCTTTGTTGGTGACGACGCGGTCCTTATGACGCCGCAATTCTTCAAGATGCCGTTTCAACAGAGTCGCGTCGACGATGTGTCGGGCCAAATCTCTGCGGGCGTTTTGAATCTCGCGACGGGCGAGGTTTCAGACCTGATCGTATTTGCACGCTTCAGTGGCAGCGCGCTGCTGACTCTCGTCAGTCTCAATCCGAGTTTTCCGCGCCAGCCGCTCAGCTTTCCCGGACCATACGGATCGGCGTGGGCCACCTTTACCCAACGGCCTGACGGACTGCTGGACTTCACCTTTTCCGGTTCGACCTTCGTTCCTTTAGGCAACAACATTCGCTGGCCGTTGAACTTCTTCAGCCCAACGCAGCAGTTTGCGACGATTCCCGCCAACGGTTCGGTACTGCATCCGCACCTTCAGCTCAGCACGATGGAACAGCCAGTCGCTGCCGCGGATGAATGTCTCGAGGTGCCGTTCAATACCGTGCAGGAGTTGACGCTCTTCACGCACAACAGCAGCTTTGGCGACGCTTTCACGCTCAACTCGCCGCAGCTTGGCGGCGGCGCCACCGGCCGCTCGCACGTACTCGGACGAGCGCGCTTGCAGTTTGGCCCTCGTTGCGGAAATTCAGTTCCGGTTGCGGTTTCGTTGTTGAGTCCGGGCGGACAGATGGCGGCGTTGCCCGCGTCTCCGATCGTCACAGGCTTTCCGGGCCGTCTCTATCCGGGGCCGCAGGGGTGCAATGAGTTTTTGCGATTCCCATTGCGCACTTACTCGCTCGACGACGTGATCTGCATCGACGATCCATTCGACATCTCGGTGGGCGCCGTCGATTTGCGCACCGGCAAGTTTCTCAGCGAGCTGCTGCATCGCGGCTTCATCAACCAGGACTTGATCTTTGCGTTGATCCGCATTGAGCCGCGCACGCCGCGCAGCTCATTCTTCTTCCGTGGGCCGGCCGCGATCGACAGAGGCGCCGAGGGACAGTTGGTCTTTCGCTTTCAGGGAACGGTGCACATTCCCTATCTGGAAGGCTTTCTGTTTCCGGCTCCTAATCTGACAACCGCGATCGTGATTGGTCCAAACTCAGCGCTCGATCCGTTTCTCTGGATTCATGCCATTCAGGACGCTGACACAAAGGATGCGATAAAGAGTGGAACAGCGCGCGACGTGATGAGCTCAAACGGCGAAACGTTTTCTTATCACTACGAGATTCCCGCCGATCCTTCCTGTCATCAGGCGCAATTCGAATATGAGAACCACTCACAGCAAGGCCGTTTTACGCTCCACAGCCTTGCGTGGGTGGGATTCAGCAATTCAGACGGCGGCACTAACGAAGGCGCGGGCTTCGACACAGTGACCTTCGCGTGTTTCGGAATCTGGAGTAAGGACGGTGTGCAAACAGTGCAGCAGGCAACAGTGCAAATCTCGACTTCAGCGCAACGACCCTACGTCGGCATCCAGGTTGGCGGCGGCAGCGTGTCGAACGTCAATACGAAGCCGCCAAACATTCAAGACGCCCGGCCCTAGTGAGGAGGCGATAGTTTCTGAAGGAGGCACAACATGGGTCGCATCATCAATCTCGAACGGATCCCCTTCCTGGGATCGCTGTTGAAAAGAATCGATCGTGAGGGCGGAGCCTTCTTCGGGTTGGGCCAAACGGTCGTCCATCGTCTGGACCATCTGGCCCGCTTGTTGCGGCACGGTCTGTTAACGGAACTCGACAGCTTTTATGACGCCGCTTTCAAGGGCCGAAAACTCGGTCTGACGGACGCCGGCGCCCGCTCCGAACGCGACGGTATTTGCACGATCGAGTTCAAGCCGGACCTGGACAACATCACCGTCCGGCAAGCGACGGCAGAGTGGTCCGCCTACGTCGCCGCCTTCAAACACATCGAGGAGCTTCAGCTCCACCTCTACCGGATCGACAACTGGACCAATCCCGATAAGCTCGTGACGACCGTCCGTTTTGAATCGATCGGCACGCGACGCGGTGAAGCTGTCTCCGGCGTTGACCGTGCCCACTTTCGCATCGTCTGGCGCGTCTCTTCTGAGGGCGCGCGCATCGTCGAGCAATCTTTGATCACGGGCGAAAGCGTCATTTGCCGCGAGTCTCATTTTGAAGATGTCAGCGCGGCGGCTGGCATCGATTTTGTGAATCAATACTACCCGGGGTTCATGGAGGAGTCGTTGCAGTTCAAGATGCTGCTCTATGGACCGGGCGGGATTACGGCCGTCGACTACGACAACGATGGTTACTACGACCTGTTCATCCCCGACGGCGTCTCGTCGAGACTTTTCAAAAACCGCCGCGATGGAACTTTCGAAAACGTGACGGAAGCCGCCGGACTCGCCGGTCTCGACGGCGTCAGCGTCGCGACCTTTGCCGATTACGACAACGACGGTTTCAAGGATCTGTTTGTCAGTCGCACGTTTTCTCCGAACCAGCTCTTTCACAACAATGGCGACGGCACCTTCACCGACGTGACGCGCGCCTCGGGAATCGGCGCCGACAGTTGCACCACTGTTGCCGGCTGGGGCGATTACGATAACGACGGGTTGCTGGATCTTTATGTCGGCCGTTATCTCGATCCGCGTAAAGGCATTCCGACAACTTTCTATGCTCGTAACGGCGAGCCGAATCAGCTTTATCACAATAACGGCGACGGCACTTTCACAAATGTGACCAAACAAGCGGGCGTCGCCGATCCCGGTCTCTGCCTGGGAGTCGTATGGGGGGACTTCAACGACGACGGCTACGCGGATCTGTTCGTAGTCAACGACTTTGGCCGAAAGACCTTGTATCGCAATAACGGCAACGGCACGTTCACCGACATCACCGTGAAGAGCAAAACGCTCGCTTACGGCGCAGGGATGAGTGCTTCGTTTGCGGATTACGACAACGACGGCCGGTTTGATTATTACGTTACGCACATCCGTTCGGACCATGCCTGGTTTGCTGAATCTCCCACCATCAGGCGTTATGTGCTGAATTGCCTGAAACAGGGAACGTGGAAAGCCGATATGCCGCTGTTTCTGGAGATTCTGCGGCAATCAGGCACTGACTTGGTCCATGTCTTCCAAGAGTGCTCTTCCGGCAACACTCTGCTCCGTAATAATGGCGACGGCACGTTCCAGGACACAACTGAAATCGCCAACGCTAATCCGCCCGGCTGGTTCTGGGGCGCATCGTTCGCCGATTTTGATAACGATGGTTGGCAAGATCTCTACGCAGCGAATGGCTGGGTCTACAACGACAAAGACACAGACCTCGAGCTCCAATTCTTGAACAACGTAGTGACTAATCCAAAGGTCTACAAGACCGGTCTCTACTTCGATCCGAAACACTTTGGGACTACGTCGTGGCACGGCTGGGAACGCAATCGCTATCTGCTGAGTAATCGCGACGGCACGTTCCGCGAAGTGGGCCACGCCACAAACACCGATCTGGTGCTGAATAGTCGCGGTGTTGCGGTGGCTGATTTTTGGAACCGTGGCGCGATGGACATTGCCGTCGCCGCATCGGCCGACAAACACGTGCTGCTCAAGAACCACGTCGGCGCAAAACGAAACTGGTTACAAGTCGAATTGGTTGGGCGTCATTCCAATCGTGATGCGGTGGGTGCGCGCGCAACCGTTTACGTTGGCGGAGAATTGCAAACCCGGGAAGTGGTTTTGGGCGATGGCTACGGTTCGCAAAATTCGTTGCGCCAGCATTTCGGGTTGGCGGAACACCCCGTCGCTGACAAGCTCATCGTGCGCTGGCCGGCGTCGGGCGTGGTCCAGACGTTCGAAAACGTCAGCGCTAACCAGATCGTGGAGATTACCGAGGGCGAAGATCGGTTGGTGATTAAAAACTACCTGACGCCGGCAACGGCTGATGCTGATTTGCTGGTCTCTGTGTGAAGCGATGCACGTCCACGCGACAAATCTATCTCGAACGTGGCGCCGGATACCCGCTGGTATTCGCAATGGCGGACTCAATCTCGGTGTTCAATGCGCCGGGCGAGTGGCGCGTTCTCGCGAGAGCATGGATTCGCGCGTGCGTTGGCTCGAGTTGCGGAACAAGATGGCAGCATATCGGCTCTTTGAAGGGTACACTCGCGCGGGTGGCTTAGACCAGGCGACGATAGTTCGGCTCGATACTTACTCACGGCTGTTTGCGGCCGAGGGGTATGGCTATCGCAATGGCTCGAACGTGTTGCATTCGGAACTGCCGCGTGAGTTGAGTCCGATCGCTGTGCATGCGGGCGTCGGTCTTAGGCTCGCCGAACAGACGCTGACCAGAATTGATCGAGGTGAGGGAAAGAATGATTCGTTGGACCAGTTTCTGAACGCGTGCCGCGAAAATGCACGTGCAGGCTTCAATGGGATCATGGAAGAGTCTCTCGGGCTCGTGTCGCGCACGTTGTTTCCGCACTTAATTGAAAGTCTCGATCAGCGATTGCGCGCCACGAGCAGCTCGTCCGGCGAATACTTCTGGCACGGCGTTGGCCGCGGCATCTATTTCGTTCCGCAAAATGTTTCGCCGTCGCGTGCAGCGCCGTGGCAGGGTTTGCGGATGTGCTCAACAGAACCGCCGCACCAAACAGGGAAGTTGAATGCGCACTCGGGTTTCTGTTTCGCGCTTACACTCGTGAACTTGCGCGAACCCGATGTGCTAGACGTGTTCTGCAAACACCAGGCGGCGGACCTTGATGAGTGCAGCGACGGAATAAACGCGGCAATTGCGGTGTGGGCGCTTTCCGGCGGGGAAGTCGCAATTCCGGAGCCGCTTGCGGCTGAATATTGCTGCCGGCCTGAACGTTTATTCGCGGCGCGTAGGAGAAGAAGTTAATGAGTAGCATACAGCCTCTTGATACAGCGCTTATCGATCGCGTTATTGAATCGTATCGTCCCGATGGTCCATTCATGGTCCTGCGGGCAAACGAACTTGAATCCATCTATCGAACCTACCGCCTGAATCCACGAACCACAGAGCCGGCGATTTTTGCCGTCGAGTCGTTAGCGCACGTTCTTCAGGAAGGCATCACCGACCTCTTCGCCGCGCTCAAGCTGACGAAGGACAGTGTGGTGCTCAGTGTCGGTGAAGGTAACGGCGCGCCTTCACGTCTGCTGGCCAAGCTGATCGGCTGCCACGTCGTCGGCGTTGATGTGAGCCCGCTACAGATCGCCAATGCTTGTGAGGTGGCTCGCTTGCACGGCATTGAGGAGTTGGTTGAGTACGTACAGCAGGATGCGAGCATGTTGGACCTTGGCGAGCGCCGGTTTGATGCTGCGTATTTGAACGAAACCTTCTGTCATTGGGAAAACAAACACTCCGCGTTGCGGCGCATCCTCGCTCATCTCAAGCCCAAGGCGCTCCTGGGAATCAACGACTGGCTCAGAGGTCGCCAGGGAACACTCAACGAGGCTTATCATGCCTTGCCCGCGTTCCGCGATCTCTATCAACCGGACATCTGGCGCCAGCTTTCACTCGGCGAGATCTGCGTGCTCCTCGAGGAAGCCGGTTTTGTCGTGCTGCGAGCTGACGATCTGACCGCCGCCACCGATCGTGGACTCAAGCGGCGGCTGTTTGAATTGCGACGTCTGCCGGCGGACGATGAGCCGACGCGACGAGGAGTCAACTATTATCAGGGCATGATCGCCACTCACTACGATTACCTCTGCTACGGCAGAGTGATCGCGCAAGCGCCGTAGATTTTCTTCTATTTAAAGGAGCATAACGATGGCGGATCTGACACCGGTAAATCCCTGGACCTGGCAAAATCAGTTGGGCTTCTCACAGGCGATCGAGGTGCGCGGCGGCCATCGCGTCCTCTACTGCGCCGGCCAGGTGTCGGTAGATAGCAGCGGCAGACCACTCTACGCGAACGATATGGGCAAACAGATAAATCAGGCGTTAAACAATCTCGAAGCTGTCCTGAAATCCGCCGGCCTCACTCTGGCGAATGTAGTCCGTCTCAACTACTACACTACCAACATGGCGGCTCTCACCAGCGCCGCTGCCGCCTACGGCCCGCGTCTCGCCGCGGCCGGATGTAAACCCGCCGCTACCGCGCTGGGTATAACGAGTCTCTTCCATCCCGACCTCATGATCGAAATCGAAGCCACCGCGATCAGCTAGAGTTGAATCGCAGTTTCAGCAGCGGAAGTCGCCATCGGGGTCGACGATGTTCAAGAGATAATAATTAGAGAAGGCGGCGGGGACGAGATCGAGCGCGCCGAGCAGTGAGACCGTGCCGCGCGCGTAGCGAAAATGATCCGTTCCTGGTCCAATCGGACCAAAGCCCGACATGTGAAACAGCGGCCCTGACACGCCCGGCAAAGTCATTTGAAAACCAAGGCCATCGGTAATGCTGGCTTCGAGAGTGCCCGTCACCCGATCGAGGAAAGTGATCTTGATGTTTTCCAGACGCACCGGCAGAGGCTTGTCCGGCGTGCCGGGAGCGGACGGATCTCGAGGATTGAATATGACGTCGGTGCGCCAGTGCGCGACGATTGGTCCCAACGAGATCGCTGAACGCAGCCGGTCGTGCCCGCGCCCGCGATCGAACTCCGTGTACACTGCGCGCAGTAATTCATGCACCGTCGCGCCAGTCGGCGTCATTTGCACCGGATGATCCGGATCGGGCTCACCCAACAACGCCAGCGATGTGATCTGCCCGCCGGCTTGCCGCGACCCGCTCACTCGCGACACTTGAGCGCCACTCTCAAGACGGCCTGTTGGATCCATCAGCCGGATAGTGAAATGAATCTTCAGCCGCGACTGCGAGCAGGTTCCGGTCAACACGTAAAAACCCTGCACGCCTGCAAAGATACCCGTGCCTTCGATCACGTTTCCATTCGCTTCGACGCCGAAGCTGCCGTCCGCGAACAGACCGGGAATTAACCGTCCTGAGCCCGCGCCGCGAAGCTGGTTCTGTCCTTCATCGTCGAAAACAAAGACGTCGTTGAGCGTGAAGGGTCGCGATCCGTTTGGCGCAGCTCCGCCACTCGATTGAAAGGTCCAATTCAGCAGCGCCCGACCGAAGTTTTCTCCTAACTGATTGATAGCGCGAAATCCCGGCCCGCAGCTATTGATTCGGAAATCGATGTCGTAGCGAGATAAGCGAGCCGCGGCGGCGAAGTTATTTGACTTGCTGGGATCGGGCAGGTCGAAACTACCGTACAGGTTGAGATAGGCCGACTGTTTGAGCAGCGTGAGTACGTGGGCGAGATCGTCGGAGGCGCCGGGCATCGCCAGAGGCGCGCTCGTCGAGGGAGCGCTAGTTGGCGGAGCGCTCGTTGGCGGCGGTGCGGAACTGATCGACGGTGTGATCGTTGGACCAACCTGCGTTGCGCTTGCCAGTTGATCCGGCTGCAACCGTGGCGGAGGCATGCGGCCAAACACATCTTCAAGCGAGAGCGCCAGGCCAAGCAATCTGGTATCCCCATCAGATGGACCGGCAAGCGAAAGGCCCACCGGCAGGCCCTTTGACGAAAGACCCACCGGCAAACTCAACGCCGGAACTCCGATGACACTCGCGGAACTCGTGTTTCGCAGCGAAATGACGAACTGGTTGATCTGTTGGCCATTGAGATCGATCGTGTCTGTGATGTTGTCGCCCTGCGGCCGAATCGGCGGCGGCAGAATCGGGACAGTGGGATAAATGATGCCCGCGAGTTGTTGTGTTTTTAGCAGCTCCTCAAATTGAATCGCGAGCTTGATGCGGGCTTTGACAAACTCTTCCCCCTGCTCGGGTGTGACCGGATGCTCGAGTATGTTTTGTGTGCGCGCGCGAATGTCTTTGTTCAGCGTGTGACCGATTACGTCCTGAAGCGTCGCCGGCGCGTGATGCCAGGAGAGAAAATCGCCGAGGTCTTTCATGCCGTGCAGCGTCGCGACTCCGAAGAAGACGGGGGCCGCGTCTTTGGCCCACTGCCCGAGATTTACTTCGACGAGCGTCGCGCCGGCCGCGCGAAGTTTTTGCAGCGCCCTTTCGCAAACCTGCGCCACTTCCGGTTCGAGGTCTTCCCAAAAGAAAGCTCGCGGCACACCGATGCGCGCGCCGCGATGAGATTGACGGACCGCGATGGTCGTGCCGGTCGCCGCCGCGTGCAGCAAAGCTACGTCGGAGACGGTACGGCCCATCGGCGCCGGAGTGCTTACCGCAAACGAGATCGGCACCAGTCCATCCTCGAGGCCACTGACGGTCCACGAAGCCATGGTCCAACCGCGAAATCGTCCGCTCGTGGAGGGGCGAAAGCCGGAAATCGCGCAGTACGACGCAGGGATACGTGCGGAGCCCGCCGTGTCGGAGCCCAAGCCAGCCGGCGTAACTCGCGCCGAGATGGCGACTGCGGTTCCTCCGGCCCCGCCGCCGGGCACGCGCGTCGTGTCATAAGGATTATGAGCGAAACCGTAAACCTGGTTTGAATTGGTGAACTCACGGCCGAGCTCATCGAGGTTGGCTTTGCCTAATACGATCGCTCCTTTGGCGATAAGGTTTTCGACGACGCGCGCACTGGTTGTCGGATAGTAATCTCGCAGCACTGACACGCCGGCGGTAGTGGGATATCCGGCGACGTTGATGTTGTCTTTGACGGCGACAGGAAGCCCGGCCAGTGGTCCAAGCGATTTGTTTTGGCTGCGCGCAACGTCCACCGCCCGTGCGCTCTCCAGAACGCGGTTTTCGTAGAGAGTGATAAAAGCGTTCAGCGCTGATGTTTCACGATGGCGTTTTAAGAGTTGCGCGGCGTAGTGCTCGGCCGTAATCGAGCCGGTACGAATCTGATGCACCGCCTCGAGGGAGTTCCATTCGAGCAATTCATCGGTGGCGTATTTGTGGTCGTGTGCAGCAAACATTCGAGATTGAGTCCGGCATGGATTTTCGTGGAGGAGACTCACGACGACCATCGGAGAATTGAGAAAAAGCTTTAAGGGAAATCCCGGAGTAAACGGGGAATTTGCTGAGGAGCTTTTCTTGAAGGTGAGTTTACCTCAGCTAGGCACATCAGATTAGAATTGACTTGGTACCAGCGCCAGCTTTTGGGAGAACAGTTAGAGATCGTGGCGGCCATTTTTAGCGGCGGCTATTTTGGCGATCTCTAGAGGTTAGTTAAGAAGCCCGACAAGGGCACCGCCAAGTCCGTTGCCGGACAAAGCCATTCTGCCAGAGTTTGGAAATATTTGTGGGAAGGTGCTGCGCATCTGGAAGATAGGAGCTGTCACCAGTCCCGGATTTGTTTGCTGTAAACTTGCTGCAAAATGCAAATTCGGCTAAATGCACGAACAATGATCGGTTATGGAGGAGCCATGGGGTTAGAACTCCCAAGGCCAATTTCTTAACGCGCGTTAAGCTATTGATTTTATTGGTAGCGGGGGTCGGACTCGAACCGGCGACCTTGGAGTTATGAATCCTGAATCAGGCGCTGCATTCCACCCTTCCAGAGAATCAATCAACATTTTCCGCGGAAAAGCGGTCGTTTGAGCAGAACGTGACGCACTCCAATGCATATAGCGCAGGAAAGATTACAGCAACTTTACAACAAAATTCGATGGTTGGCTGACTGATGGAAGCGGCTTTGCAGATAATCATTAGCACCCTTTCAAAACTTCACCGGTAACGCGGCCAATCCTCTCAAGAAGATGCTTGGCCTCCACCGCAGGGAATCGGACGCAGTTTTTAACCGCAGGTTTGGCAAGCGTCTTAAGAGAGTAGTGAAAGCAATTTGCCCTTCCATGCGCGCCAATGGTGCACCCAAACAAAAATGAATACCTTGTCCGAATGAAAGGTGTCTATTTGGATCGCGAATGATCTGCAATACGTCCGCGTTGTCGAATACTGTTTCGTCGCGGTTTGCAGATCCGATCACGCCCAGAGTCATCTCTCCTCGCGGGATCGTAACATCATGAATCTTTGCGTCCTCGCGAGCGTACCGTTCCGTCGTCGTGAAGACGGGTGAAGTGTAGCGAAGTAATTCCTCAACAGCCGGCTTTATCAGTGAAGGCTCGCTCTGCAGTCTTCTCATCTCACTCGGGTTTTCTATGAGGGCAAGGGTTCCGTTGCCGATTAAGTTTACGGTCGTCTCATGGCCGGCAATCAATAACAGGAATACCATCGCCAGCAACTCGTCTTCATTTAACTTATCTCCTGCTTCCTCGGCCTTTATCAAAGCGCTAACGAGATCGTCTTGAGGATCACGACGCCGCAGTTTAAAGAATTGTCGAAGATAATGAATAAACTTCCAGACACCCGGAATAACGCGCAACATAACGCGCAACGTGGGGTTTGGAGAACTCAGCGAAACTACTGCTTGAGACCAGCTATGAAACTTCTCGTGGTCATTTGCCGGCACGCCCAGAATTTCGGTGATGATGGTCATGGGTAACGGAAGCGCGAAGTCCCGGATCAGATCCATCTCACCAACTGACAGGGCCCGATCGAGCAACTCGTCCGCGACGAACTGAGTGCGTGAGCGTATTTGTTCGACCAGAGCTGGTGTAAATGCCTTGTGGACCAGTGAACGCAGCCTTGTGTGATCGGGTGGATCGAGATCCAGCATGTTTCGCTCCAATGGTCGAAACATCGGAGGCGTCCAGGGCAGTTTGCGACGTTGCTCTTCTGTCAGAGCGCTGCGACGATTTTTTGTGAAACGCTCATCGCGGAGCAGTGTTGTCACATCGTCATAACGCGTCAGGAGCCAGACGGGTGTTTTGTCAGGCAATGTCGTGCGGTAAACCGGATCAGAAGCACGCAGGCGCGCGAACAAGGGAAAGGGATCCGCTTTGAATTCTGCGCTGACGATATTCAGTGGTTGATCTGCGCTCAACATAGGATCTACCTGATTAAGCTAGCGCTGGACTCATGACCTGACGAAATCAAGATCTAATATCGCTCGACCATCGCGGAATCAATGGTTTTACGTTTTCTCACCCGCTTTTGTTATATTTCACATGTCCCCCAAAGTGAACCTTTCAGATGAAACTACTCCAGCGGAGATGGATTACGCGTTGGCGCCAAGTGAACATGGTTCTGCTAAGTGTGTTCCTCCGGGCAGTGCCTTCCGAGAGTCATCGCGTATTCGCCTTTCAATGCTCCGATCGCAGCCGTCACTTTTACGATTGAGGAAGTAGTCGGCGATCTGGATCAGGCGGTGCTCGCATGGATTGTAGTGGCCGCAGCCATCGCAGCAGCAATAGAGCGCAGTATTCTGGGCGAGCATCCGGTCTTTACGATTACACAACACTACGGACTGACTCACGCATCTTCGCTGCTTTCTTACGCGGCACTGGGAGTTGCGGCTGCAGGCGTCTCGTTAATATTCACGGAATCGTTGCTTGGCCTGCGCAAGCAATTTCAGCAAATGATCGCGATACCGGCTTGGGCGCGACCGGGAATTGGAGGTCTGGTAACCGGCGTCCTGAGCAGTTGCGGGTCGGAAGTGCGATGACAACTCATCCGGTAACAATTCCCGCAACGGCTTCCGTATCCGAGGCCGTGAAGAAGATTGAGCACGACGACTTTTCGACGTACCCGGTCGTAAACGAACAGGGTGGCTTCGTGGGTATAGTCACTGAGGTGCGACTGCGTCGCACTGCTGCTGAATGTGGCATGGACCAACTCGTCAACGAAATTGCGCAGCCTGCCGCACACGTAGAGCCCGAGCACACCTTGGTCAGAGCAGTAGTGCGGATGGAGAAGTCTGGCGTTCGTCAACTCGCGGTCATTGACGGCAAGGATGACAATAGGTTGATAGGACTCCTGACGATGAGCGACATCGTTCGCGCCCACGCTCGTGCGGCGGTCGAAGCTGGAGATCCTGAAAAATCCGTCACGCCTGCCGCCTTCTGATAGTTGACGAGCAAACGGCACTGCCGGACACACACTTGTTTATTGCTAACCCTTGAAAGGTTGAAAGGTTGCGATCATTCACGGGTGCCGCAACCCTTGTTAGAACTCCATGTTTTTGATCGATCACTCGTACCGGTCCTTCGCCCAGGCTAACGAATGGACCAACCTTAATTTTTGGATAGTCCCAAGGCTGCGGCGCCGAGAACGCGACGGGTCCTGCGTTCCTGCACTAAAACCACTGCGCGCAAATGCTCCCGTTGCCAGCCAACGTTAAGACTCGCTGTGGACTCTACTTCAAAGCTTTGTTGTCCGGCGCTGACATTTCCCAACACAGAAAGGCTGCGAACGACTGCAGTGTGCTTCAGGTAGTGGCCGGCATTTTCACCGCGCGACACTTCAGAGCGAAGGTTACTTTCGGTAATCGCCAGCAACACGTCAGCGGTGTCGCCGATTGTAATTTGGGGAATGTCGTTAATATGGACGGAGATTTTCAGGTTCTTGTCAGTCTCGTTTGAGCCTGAAGCGGCAAGAAGTTCAACCTTCGCTTTTGGTAAAAGCGCGGCTTTCGTAATTGCTGCACGCGCTTTGTTCCAGTCGGCGCCGACAAACTCATCTCGGCCATCAACGATCATTTGTGGGGTGTATACACTCGCTTGTCCAAACGCGTCCGCATAATGGCTCTGGCGAGTACTGAACTCCGCGGATGAGTAAGGATCGATCCAGCCCAGCTTATTCCAGTAGTCAACGTGCTCCCCTAGGGCGATGACCTCAATTCCCTGTATGGATTGGCTCTTGTCGAGTTTGGAAAGGACCTCGTCGGCGGGAGGGCAGCTCGAACAACCTTCTGAGGTAAACAGCTCAACTACTACTGGGGTCACATTCGGGCCGGCAGCCTTAGCTGTATCGCTTTCAGGTGAGACTGTAACCGACGATGCCTGATGCCAGTTCAATGTCGTAAAGGTAACCACACCGGATACCATCAAGAATAGCGCAATAAAAAGTTTCATCTCCGCTGTCCTCATTCGTAGTCTTCACGGAAAGTTCCGTTTAGTCCCGCCCGTACTCCATATCCGAAAGATCAACACCGAGCCTGGACCGCAACTCACTTTGCGCCAGGGATCTGTTCATTAAGGAGCGGTTTCAATACTGCTTCGAATTGGGTTCGGTCGCGTGCGCCGATGATCCTCTGACGGATGCGGCCCTCACGATCAATAACGTAAGTAGTCGGCAAGCTGCGAATCGCCTCGAATTTGTCCTGCGCACCTTCTCCGCCAAGCAGCACCGTATAATCCTGTCTAATCTCTTTTTGAAATTCCCTAACACCGGCAGCGGAGTCGTCCCATGAGACACCAACCACAGCCAGGCCACTCGCTTGGAAGTCGCGTTGCAACTTATTCAATTCGGGGATCTCGGCGCGACATGGTCCGCACCAGGTTGCCCAGAAGTTCAACAACACGACGCGGCCTTGAAAATCGCTCAACTTCAACCGCTGGCCTTCAAGAGATGACAACTCAACTTGAGGCGCGGGTTCCGATGGGCCTGTCTCTGACAGAGCCGAGTTTGTCGCTGGATCATTTTTAACTTTGATACGCGACTCCAGATTTGGCAATAGAGAGGCGAGACGTGAACTTGCTAATCGTGTTGCATATCCACTCGCTATCGTGCTGCCGATGAGAATAAGCATGACGCCTGATACAACTTCAACTTTGTGCAAGTGTCGACGAAACTTTGCGTAGAAGCTCAGAAACTGATTGAGTCCAAGCCCTGTCAATAAGAAAGGCACAGCAAGGCCAGCGGAATAGAACGACGAGAGAACCAGACCACTTTTCCAACCGCCACTGCTCGCCGCGAGACCGATGATGCCACCGAGGATTGGTCCGATACACGGCGTCCATCCAGCGGCGAAAGCCACTCCAAGCAATAGGGATCCCGAAAGGCCGCGGGGCTTTTCGTTAGAAAAGAAGCGCGTGTCTTTGTAGAGTGTCTTGAGCTTTAGCAGTCCAATCATTTGCAATCCGAAGGCGATGATTACTGCACCACCGAGGACGCGCAACCAGGGACTCGACAAGACCGAGGCGCCAACAAATCCAGCCGCCGCGCCAAGCGAAACAAAGATCAGCGACAACCCGGCGTTAAAGGCAACCGAGTTAAGGATCACCCAGCGCACCGATGAACGATCATCCCGCTGCTGCTTCAAGCGGTCGACGCTGACTCCGGAGATCAACGACAGGTAGCCGGGGACCAATGGCAGGACACAGGGAGACAGGAATGAAGCGAGTCCGGCAAGAAAAGCTATTCCGATTGTGATGTTTGTTCCCATCTTCATTCTCCTCGACAACCAATGGCTCGGCATCAGTTCGTGCGAAGCCGACTACTAAATGCCGAGCACCTGTCCCGATTAGCTTTTGTTACTTTGCATTTTGTCGTTTGTTTTGTGTTTTGCGTGCCGCATGTGCTTCCCGTGTTTCTTGTTCGACATCTTATTGGCAGCCATCTTGTTGTGTTTCATCATGCCGTCGCTCATCTTGTTATCGTTCTGCATGGATTGCGAACTCTGCTGTCCAGCTATCGAGGCGATGCTTGAACCAACAATCAAGGTGGCGACAAAGATCGCGGTGGTTAACTTTCTTATCAACATCTCATTCTTCCTTTCATGATTCATGATATGTGGTGACTCGTTTAGCGCGGGTTCACCAATGCAACTCATCCAACACTGGACGAATACCCGATCCGACTAAATTTATTCCGCGACGGATTACAGTCCTCATCGGTTGATCTCACTACAAAACATTGAGCGATACGCTGGTCTCACTTTTCACCGGCGGAAAGCACACTTCATCGCTGCAGCTCTGATAGCTGAGATGAGCCTTTATCTCATTTTTTCCAATCTGCTGATTTGGCGGAATCATGATCTTAAATCTGATTACCGCGCGGTTCTCGTAAACACCGAGCTGGTCATCGAAAAACGTGAACCGTCTGACAATCGCCTTTGGATAGAGGATTGGGCCAATCCTCATGCCACTGGGTGCTTCGACTTCGATCTTTGTTGCCAGCGCGTATCGGCTGACCGGGTCGTGCGCGTTGACGTGATAGCCACGAGGTATATCGAGCACGAGCGATGCGCGTACTGACCGACCTCTCTGAACGTTCGCCGATGTTAACGATAATTTCGTCGTTATCTTTGGTGGCGTTGTCTGCGCATGGACGGTACTGACACTCGCCGGTGCTAAACAAAGGCACAGAGAAATCGTCAGACTATTTAAGAGCGAAAGGATTTGACGTCTCATGATCGTGTGATCCTTAATTCAATGCTTCGAGCGCTGCTCTAATGTCAGCATTCGACGGCCGCACCTTATAGTCTGTTTCGACTTTGGCCCAGGCGACACGACCATTTTTATCAATCACGTAAACGGTTGGATGTGGAATGCCGTCAAACTTCGTTCCGTCGTAAGCCGGGTCATGCAAGCCGTAAGCATCGATGACCTTGTGGCCGGGGTCGCTCAACATCGTGAAGTTCACCACGCCGTGTCCATCGGCTGCGATCTTGTCGATCAACTGCTTCGTTTTTTCATGATCATCTACACTCACTGCCAGCACTCGCACTTGCCCATCAGCCTTTAACAGCGAACGCAACTCCGACAATTGATGAGCGCAAAAGGGACACCAGTAGCCGCGGTAAAAGACGAGTACCGTTGGCGCCTTTCCGCGGGTTGCGTATAGCGTGACTTGGTTGCCTTGTATATCTTCGAGGGTAAAATCGGGAGCTTGTTCACCGACACCTATTGGAACTGAGCGTTTCATCTCATCTCCTGGATTACCGGCTAAAGGGTAGGCAACGGTTGTAAGTGCAATGCCGCAGAAAAGGATGAACAGTCCTGCAATGCTTCTGAATTTCATACGTCTCTCCTTAGTTAATTGTTAGACCTGGATGATTAGGGCACGTTCTTAGCGCAGCCTGGTGTCGGGTTCGTAGTCGGTTATGTAATACCAATAGAGGTCCGGCTTATTCCTTCGACGATCTCTCATTGGACTGACGGTAAAGAAAATTGAGTTTGGGAATAAATCCCATCGGGTTGGGTATTAAATTGACGGCGAGCTGGAGCTCCGGAAGGGTTAGGGGCCTTTAGTAAGACATGTTTGGCAGCGCATCGAAGCAGCAAGCCCTGTCGGACAGCGCAGTCCGTTGGGCGACGTTTGAGACAGAAGCCATGCCGCATGTCTCTAGTCTATTCCGCGTGGCGCTGTGGCTCACGCGCGACAGGGCTGAAGCTGAAGACTTACTTCAGGAGACTCTGGTGGAGGCGCTCAGTTCGTTCCACCGATTTGCGCAAGGCACGAACTGTCGAGCCTGGCTCGTTTCGATTCTGTATCACATGCAAGGCAAGCGGAGACGAACGGTGGCGCGTTTACACCTCGTCAGCGACGCTGAGGAACGCATCGCCGAAACCACAGCTTTTGAACCACCGACGCCACAGAATTTGACGGATGAGGAGGTACTGGGTGCGCTTGAACGATTGCCACGAACCTTCCAGGAAGTCGTGATCCTCGCTGACATCGAAGAAATGTCTTACAAGGAGATCGCTTCGGCCCTGGAGGTTCCCGTGGGTACAGTGATGTCGCGCATTTCACGCGGTCGTAAATTGCTTCGTGCTGAACTCGCCAGCTACGCCAATGCGCACGGCTTTGGGCGATCCACTCAACATCAGATTTCAGAGAAGGAACCATTGAGGGAGCCTTAATTATGCAATGCCGTGAATTTAGGGAAATCGCTGATTCCTATCTCAGCAACGAGCTGATGGTTGAAACGAATCACAGGGTCATCGCGCATTTGGAGCAGTGCGCCGAGTGCCGTCAGGAGCTGAAAGCGCGGCGCGAGTTGCGTGGCCAACTTCGCGAGGCGTTCATAAAATCACCGGAGAACCAATTGCGACCAGAATTCGCTGCCCGTCTCAGTACCCAGTTGCATGATTACTCGTTGGGTAAACACGATGCGCAGCTCGTGGCGCCGCGAGGATTGCAATCGTCCCTGACAAGAACGCGGGCGACATGGCTCGCGCTCGCTGCTTGTCTGTTGTTGGCTATGGGCCTGGGGCTGGTTGTCGTTCGAAAGCGGCTCGTCGAGTCAAAGACCCCTGGCGAGATCGCCGTGAGTAAGCCAAAACCAAATGACTCGCCTGAACTTAACCCCGGAATACCCGTAAGCATCGTCAAAACAGAATTGGCCAAGAGTGCGGTGGGCGATCATCGCGACTGCGCAATCAAGTTTCGTTTGGCTGAGAAGCCGATCGATCTGGAAGTTGCGGGTCAGAAATACGACCCGGTCTACCTTAACCTGACCAAAGCAGTGTTGTCGCAACAGGGAGCCGCTCCATTGGATGCTCAGTTTGTCGAAGCACACTCGTGCATCTTTGAGGGGAGACGTTTTGCTCACATCGTTCTCAAGTATCACGGCCAGCTAGTTTCTTTTCTGGTCACCGACTGCGATCGGGCCAAAGGCGTGCAGCCGGAATCGGCACGGAGTTCAGCGGATCCACAGGTCATCACATGTTCGCAATTCGATGGTTACAAAGTTTCTTGTTTTCAAACTGCGCGTCATGCCGTCTTCGTAGTGTCGGAATTGCCCGAAGGCGACAATCTCGCGTTGGCCCGTGCGCTGGCCCCTTCCGTCTTTGCGCACATCATGCGTACTGAAAATGACACTTGATAAACAGCGAGGTTTTTAATGAATAGAAGGTCCTTCATAGAATCATTCGCGATGTTTGGAGTGGCTGCCGCCACTCTTCAGCGTCCACCGTTCTTTACCTCTTTCGCTCAAACAATGGAAAAGACGAAAGCAAAAGTGCCTCTCAATAAGCTCCGCAAATCTGACGAAGAATGGAAACGAATACTAACGCCGGATCAGTACTTCATAACTCGACAAGCTGGTACTGAGGCGCCATATTCAAGTCCTTTGCTCAACATCCATGACAGCGGAACGTTTGAGTGTGTCTGTTGCGACTTGCCGCTTTTTAGTTCAAAGACAAAGTTTGAATCCGGAACAGGGTGGCCCAGCTTTTGGGCTCCGATTGACAAGCGAAATGTTCTGGAGAGAACTGACCATACGCTCTCCGAAACTCGGACTGAGGTTCTGTGTGCGAGATGCGATGCTCATCTCGGTCATGTATTCAATGATGGGCCAATGCCGACGGGCTTGCGCTACTGCATGAACGGAGTGGCGCTTAAGTTCACTTCGAATTAGATATGGAACCCCGCTACACAATTACTAAGGTCAGACCTGAGCACTTAGAAGCACTGCCTGACATCGAATTGGCGCATTGCTGAATAGCCAGAGTGTTGGCAAGCCTCGGCAGTGAACCGGACACGCGAAACACCTATGGACCAAAAAACGAATCTGCGAGTCGCCCGTCCCACAAACAACTTCGAAGAGGTTATGCGGTTCTATATCGCCGGGCTCGGCCTTGAGGAGTTGGGCTCATTCAAGGATCACGACGGCTTTGACGGTATGATGGTGGGTATGTCTGGGGCTCCCTATCACCTTGAGTTCACACGCAAGCGCGGCCACGATGCGGGTCGCGCACCGACTAAGGACAACCTCCTGGTGTTCTATCTTCCAGACGAGCAAGACTGGCAGGCCGCCGTGGACCGCATGGTCAAAGCCGGATACCTTCCCGTCCCCTCATTCAACCCGTACTGGGACAGGGATGGGCGTACGTTCGAGGATCCGGACGGCTATCGGGTGGTCCTGCAACATGGGACATGGTCTAATTGAAGCCGTTCTACAGGGCGTTATTTTGCGGCAATCGATTTCGAGTCGTCCAAGTGCACAAGCCTCACCTATGACATTTTTTTCTCTCAGACAATTCCAACCGCACGCGTCGTGGGCTTGATCCGGTAAACATCTTCAACCGCTGCACGCAGAATCTCAGCGACGCTCCAGGCTTGGGCGACGCAACCGCGCGGCGTATGAGGCGCGTCTGCGTCGAAAATCTCCGAGACTTGTCCCAGGCAGGCTTCATCAAGGTGTTTGCTGAAGTTATCGAGCCAGTCTTCAGCGACTTTGTGACCAAGCTGCTCGCCAAAAGTCTTCACATAGGCGGTTATATAGGAGCCCATCAACCAGGGCCAAACTGTTCCCTGGTGGTACACGCTGTCACGACTGCGCGAATCTCCTTCGTAGCGGCCGGCATAACGTGGATCACCAGGAGAGAGGCTACGCAATCCACGAGGTGTCAGCAGCTCGCGCTCGATCACAAGCAGAATCTGCTCGGCTCTCTCTGCCGAGACCATCGAATGAGTAAGACTAATCGCGAAGACCTGATTAGGTCTCACTGAGCCGTCGCGCGCGTCACCGTCCACCATGTCGTAGAGGCAACCCACTTCCTGGTTCCAGAACAATCGGTTGAAACTCTCGCGCGCACGCTCAGCCATATTCGCATAGTTCGTCTTTGCTTTCTGGTCTTGGAAATTCTGGGCCAGGTCTTCCATTACGCGCAAGGCGTTGTACCAGAGCGCCTGTATCTCTACCGGCTTTCCGTGACGCGGTGTGATCACCCAGTCGCCGACCTTCGCATCCATCCAGGTCAGTTGCACGCCGGGTTCCCCCGAGTAAAGCAAGCTGTCTTCATCAACGTGAATGTTGTAGCGAGTGCCTCTTATATGCCATTCGATGATGTCGGACAGAACGGCGTAGAGATTTACTCGGACAAACTCGTAGTCATTCGTGTATTGCAAAAGCGAGCGGACCGCTTCAAAGAACCAGAGCGTCGCATCGACGGTGTTGTATTCGGGTGTTTCTCCAGCATCCGGAAAGCGGTTCGGTAACATGCCCTGATCGACGTGCGCGGCAAACTCAGCCAGGATGCTCTTCGCGATTTCAGCGTGGCCGGTGGCCAGCGTCAGACCTGGAAGCGCAATCATCGTGTCGCGACCCCAATCACTGAACCAGTGATAGCCGGCGATCACAGTCTTGCAGCGCTCGCGCGCGACGATGAATTGATTGGCGGCCGAAGTGAGAGCGTTGACGAGTACTCCGGCTTCCGCCGAGTTTCCGCTCAGAACTTCGCGTCGCTCTAACTCGGCTTTGCGGTAAGCGTTCGCTTTACTGACATCGCGGCGGTCAGTTGATGCGATAATACTGATACTCGCACTTGCGTTCAGATCAAAAGTAAAGGCGCATGGGCTGAAAAGATCTTCAGCAAAGTCGAGACCACGTTCCTGCTCGACTGCATACTGAAAGTTGCGATACCAAAAAGCGTTAATGTCGATCGCGGCAGCATCATGCGCGAAATGAAGTGCCTGGAGATCCCCGTAAGGCTTGATCGTAGCCAATCCATTCTCAGTTTGGACATGTGGATTCAGTGCGCTGTTTTCATGCGTCGTGCTGTGATAATCGCGAAATGCAATCAACGGGCGAATCTCAAGGCTGAGGGACGAGCTGTCAGCTTGTGCTTGCGTTTTGAAAATATCGTACTGAACAACGGTCGTGTTTTCCCCTTGCACCATGAACACAGACTTCTCCAGGCGTACGCCTTGAGTTTCATAAGTGAACCTCGGAAACGGATCAAGACGGAAGCCAGTTTGATACAGGAAGCCTTGTGGATGAACAGCTCCCGGGTATTGATTCGCTGATAGTTCGTATCGTTGGCCATCGATGATGAGGGTCTCTTCCAGCTTCGAAAGCAAAACCAGCCGGCCAACCGGCGGCCTCGTCGCCGCTGTTAGCAAACCGTGATAGCGCCGCGTGTTCAGACCTACGATTGTTGAAGATGAAAACCCGCCGATGCCATTGGTCTCGAGCCATTCGCGTGACAGTGCCGTTTCGAGATTGCGGCAACCCTCCTGATCTATCTCAATCATTGCTTAGCTTCTTCCTATAGTTCTGCAACTTCGCAGAAGACTTTGATAGCGCCGTTCGGCTGCGGAGCATTTCAACAATACGCAGGAACGCGATCCTATGCGCAAAATGTTCGACCCCTTTTCTTCTCACAACACATCAGTCGGAGATCCAGCACCAAAACTTACAGCTTTTGCTCTGTAGACTTTTTGTGCAGGGGCATGTCCTACCTGAATTGGTAGATTGGCCGCAGGATGATCTTTGGTTTGATAGTTTGAGCCTTAGCGCTTTTCTGCCTTCTACAAAGTCAACGAGTCGGCTTCTGAGACATAAAACGGTGGCAACTGTGGATGAAAAGCCTGGATTCGAGTGGGGAAGTTAGTCCTTAATAAAGAGGACAATATAGTAGGACGACTTGCTGTTGAGCAGAACATAAAGAATTTCACGGCATTCAGCGCAAGGAAGATTACAGCAACTTACAACAAAATTTGATTACCAAAACGCGAGTAATCTTGCGAAACGACACAGCCAGTATTTACGCGCCTGGCGGTCGTCAAGGTATAGCTTCGGCTGGCTTAGTCTCAACACGTCCCGCCCCCATCTTTAACACCGACAGAAACGTTTGAGGTCTTTGCCTAGTTACTGACGAGATTCATTCTTTGCAGGAATTCATCGAAGCGGGCATTGCCTTTTAGGTGGGCCAAACGCGGCTCGACTTTGAGCCACATCATGCGTTCTTCGCGCACCTTGATACATCTTTCCAGAGCCGCCAGCGCTTCGTCGGTGCGTCCGAGTTCGGCGTAATTCTCCGCCAGCGCGTAGAGGGCTTTGGTGTCGGTTTGCGCTAATTCTTCCAGTTGTCTGAGTCTCTCGTCTCGCTTTGCATTCTGGCCGGAGCGATGGTGAGAAGTTACAAGGAGTGAAAGCCAGACGAACTCCTGACTGTTTTTTGCCAGTAGCTCCTGTTCCGAGATTTCGATTACTCGCGAGTATTCGCCCAGATGAAATAGAAAGGTAGCGACGCCGCGCATCCCTCGACGGTATTCTTTATTAAACTTCACATTCTCCTGTGCCTGCGAGAGGGCTTCCGCGTATTCGCCACGACCTTCCAGGATGGTTAGGTAACCCGATTTAACGTCTTGCGAGAGTGGGTCGATCTCCATCGCACGTTTGATCTCATCCAGGGCTTCATCGCCTCGACCGAGGCACGAAAGCAGCAATGCATAACCGAGATGCGCCCGCGCGTAGTTCGAGTTTAGCTCAATCGCACGTCTGAAGTCGCCCTCGGCCCCGGCCCAATCCCAATCGTAAATTCGTTTGACCGTGCCGAGCGCAGCATAAGCTTCCGCCGTTTCCGGGTCTAAACTCAGCGCCTTCTGAGCCAGCGCTTTCGACGTGGCGTAGAACTCCTCGGCGCTCGCGCCCGAAGTAGTAAAGCCGCGCCGTGTAGAAGCGTCCGCGAGTCCGGCGTAAGCCAATGCGAAGGTCGGGTCTAGCGCAACTGCTTTCTGAAATTCGTCAATCGCTTTTTCAAAGTTATCAGGATTCTTCGCATCGAGTATGGCGCGCCCGCGGACGTAAGCGCGAAACGCTTCATGGTTGTCGGTATAGCGCTTTGATAAAAGCTCGCGGTCTTTTTCCTGCAACTCTGATACTAGCCCTCTTGTCACTCCGGTGGCGACCGCGTCCTGGAGTTTGAAGAAATCCGCTTCCGTCGAATCAAACGAACCTTCCCAGAGCTGTGCTCTGTCCCGCAGATCCCACCACCGCACGTTAACCAGTAGCCGATTCTCCGTCTGTTGCAGAGTCCCTTCCAGAATCAGGTCAACCTTTAATGTTTCGCCAAATTTTAGCGGGTCTTGCTCGGCATCGCCGTAGTTTCTGACGGAACTCAGCGGGCGCACCGAAAAGCGGTTTAAACTGCCTAGACGTGAAATCAGTGAATCGGTCAAGCCGAGCGACAATGATTCGCCGCCCTCGTTTTCTGGAGACGTCTTTAGAGGCAGGACTGCGACTGTTCGGATATTTCTGTTCGTAACGGCGGTTATCGAACGTTTTCTTCTCTCGTCCGAAGCCCGCCAGATCACAAAGCCCGTGACAAAGATCACGCCGAGCAAAAGAATTCCGATAAAGTGCCAGCGAATCTTTGGTTTTCGCTGTTCGTTTGAAATCGCAGCTTCGACATTCCGAACCGCGTTTTCGGCATGGCCGTTGGGCGAAACCTCCAGCACATCGGCAACAAAGCGGTAGCCGCGTTTTGGCACGGTCTGAATGAAGCGTCCCTTGTTGTCTTTGTCGAGGACCTTTCTGAGAAGTGAAACCGTGTAGTTGATGTTTCCCTCTTCGACAAAGGTCTCGCGCCAAACTGTATTCAGCAACTCCTCCCGGCTGACGATGACGTCGCGCCGGCGCACAAGCAGGAGCAGCATCTCGAGGGCTTTTGGCGGCAGCGATACGAGTCTCTCGTCGCGCCACAGACTGGGAGGCTCCGAGTCGAGACGGAAGTCACCAAACTCATAACGGTGGCCGTTTTTGTTGGACATTTACGCGTGCGCGGCAGGCCTCACAGATTCCTAATCTTTTCCAAAGGACTTTTGACCCTCGCCAAGATAAATGCCTCGCAACGCGGAACGCAATATTTTTGTTGACCCAGATGTGATCAAAGCCAAGGGAGGACAAACATGAAAAGAATCGCATTGGCCGTAGCGCTCGCCGTGAGCGTGATTCTACTGTCACTCGTAAGTTCCGATTCGGTTACGCAGGCTCAACAACGCAGGGTATTTCAGTGGGACACGGGGGTGGTTTCGCTCGGACCGAACCAGGTGCTTCGCATCACGGGCGATTGGAACGGTGACGGCGACACTACCGTGGGTTTTAGGGAGATCAAATACGGACAAGGTGCCTGCAACGGCAATGTATGCAAGCTCATCACCATAGGCACAACGACAAGCGGCCCACATAACGTGGCAGCCGGCGAAGCGATTTCATTGGAGCTCGTTGCCACCACGTACGGGAGAGGAATAGTTACGAGCAATCGCCGAGACGTGCAGGTGACGGCGTCGATCATTAATACTTCGACGGGCGAAACCACTTCCCACATCATCATGGCGAATACTGAGGGCGACTTCCACTAGACGGAACGCGACGGATGAAAAAAATAATCTTCGCAGTTTGCATCGTCATCGCGGCGAGCTTAGCCGCCGCAGCACAAGTTGGTACCAACAAACCGGCGATTGAGTACGACTCGCTCATGAACTTGCGGTTTTACGAAGAGACCGGAAGTTTTCTGGTAGAAGGTCTCGAGGTAGTCTTCCCGCCCGCCGCTGCTTCGACGGCGATGTTTGTGATCACGAAGCCGAACGGAGAGGTCATCTCGAGTCTTCCGCTCCGTCTCGAACCGCTCGAAAAGTTTCCGGCGTTTGGTGTTTTACGACCGGCGCCGGGCAATCCTGGAAATGTACGAGTTGCTCAGTCCGGAGATTTTGTGATGGCTGTCAAGCTCGGCAACGAGACGATTACGACTCTACCGTTCAGCCTGAAGCAGGAAGTCAGCAGCGACCCGTTCAATCCCTCAAAAAAATTTGTGCGCGATGGGTCATGGCGCGATCTTGCCTTTTTTTCCGTCATAACCGACGAAGCGAGCGCCATGCTGCATTTCAACTTCTGGTTGAGTACGCGGGAGTTGCCGCCCGGTCTGAATCGACCCAAAGTCACTCTTCACCTGTTCGCGAACGGAAAGGAAATAGCGGCGAGTCGCGCGCCCGTAGTGCCGGATACTCTTGATTGGTATTTTTACGAGCGGAAAGAGTTGATAGTGGAGGCGACTCCAAAGCAGCGGTGGCTGGCGCTGTCCGACTTGACGAAACAGGACGGCGAGATTGTTATGATCGTGAAGGCGAACGGCCAGCCAATCAAATCCTACAAGACGCGAGTTGTTGGTGGGCGGCTGCAAACGCTTGAGCGAAACCGTCTGGACACTGAACCCCGCACTGCCTTTATCTCCCCACGCTACGTCGATCTAACCGACAGGTCACGCTCAGACTTTACGATGCGGGACATGTTTTGGATTAAGAAATCTTCATAACCGGCAAGGCGCAAGAAAACCTTATTCATCACAGATGGTCGACGTGAAAACCGTAGGACAGCGGCAAATGTTTGGCTGTGCCACTGGGCAGGAATCCTCTCGGCCAAGAGGTCTCGATCCAATACACCTGCTCCCGGGCCGCGAACTTTGTCTGGATGGTCCTTTGCGCGAGGTTTTCAGGGGCTACATCACAGCCAATGGTCCAGGCAGAATCAAATACACATTTACATGCAGTGATGGAGGAAAATTGTCAGGACTTTATTTATCGTATGAGAGGCGCGGGGCAAGATCGTCGCTGTTATAAAGCAGATGCGTTACCTCCCCACGTCCATCCTTCACAAAACTAATGACCTCCGGAATTTCTCTGCAGGTGAATTCATTTTCTGATATTGCGAACAACTGATACGTTGGTCCATTCACGCCGTTCTGAACAAATAGACGATCGCCGTCTCGCGAAATCGTGAAGACCCAATCGTCAGCGGTACGGTAACTGCCCACGTAGGAATCGAAATCTGCCGGATTACGAGTGCCGAGTGAACTCCCTCCAACGACTTCCGTTAGGCGATGGGTGAATGATAGATCCTTCTCCGTATTTCGGTCCCCGTATCCATGCATCTGTCCACACTTCGGACAGTAGGTAGGTGGTTCGGTGTTGTCTACAATATGCTGCACCGGCCGACGAGTCTTGAGATATTCAAAGATAGACTTCAAGTCGTCGTCGGTCATCTTGCCCACGGCTATCCACGGCATTACCGCACTCAACTCTCTCGCTTTAACCTTTCCCGTGCGCAACGTCTGAAGAAACAGGTTTTCATCATAGTAAGAGAGAATTCCGGAGGGGTCGCTAGTGAGGTTGGCGCTGTAGGCCAATTCCTTGCCGCGCTTTACCGGATCGCCGCCACCGAAATAGCCCGGACTAATTTTGTTGAAGAAAGCTGTGTGACAGCCGATACAAGTGCCGATTTTCACCAGATAACGCCCGCGGGCCACCGGTGTTGATAGATCAGGTTTAGCTACGGGGGCTGTCAAAGGTGTTGGCGGATCGGGATACTTCTCCAATTTTGTTTGGGGCAGTGGATTGCGACGCGGTTTTAACGAACGCAGGTAAACGATCACTGACGCCAGATCTTCGTCAGACAGAAAACGGTAATTTGCAGAGAACATCTGGGGGTCGAGCGGGCGTCCATCGTGACTGACGCCCTCACGTATGGCGCGCGCAAACATGTCGTCGGTCCAGTTGCCCGCTCCGGTTTCTTTGTCGGGCGTGATGTTGGGCGCGACCAATCCAGGAGTGTCTTCATTCCAGTTGTGGCCTGCGCCTTTCATCTCTTCGATGGGAGGTGCGCCGGGTTTGGTCCAATCACGATCAGTGTGACAAACGAAACACTGCAAAACCCCCTCAGTCAAATACCGACCACGCTCGAGACGCGCAGAGGTTGGTTCAAACCTGATGTCGGTTAAGCGGCGGATTGACGAATTAGGAAGGGGGGTGACCGGTGATTTCGTTGTGCGGCAATTGCTGATGGCTAAGGTCAAAAACAGAACAATTAAGAGGAGTTTCGAACCATGAGACCTCAAGCCATCTGCTCCGCTCCGACAAGAATGTTTCCAACCAACTGGTTTTAAGTCCTGACCAGGCCATCTTATCTGATTTTACGTAATCAGATGAACGAATATTCACCGGACTCGCAGCCTTCCTTTTGATCGGCAGCACTTTCCGCGCCGATACATTTTCATTCAAACAAGAGGCAAAGCAGTCCAAACAAGCTATGCCGGGCAATCGAAGAGAAGCGGCCAAGAGGCAGGAGCCGGAAGCGAGACGAACTTAATCCCGTGATCCTGGCTTGACGGCCCTTCCATCGTTCACTGCCGAAGGGTGGAGGTGCGGCGCGAAGTTTGCCGCCCATCTGGTTACCGGCGCCGGCTTCATGTCTGTGCCATTGATGACCAGCCAGGGCCGCTCGGGATTTGGTCCACAACTTCTGCTCCCTTACCTGGGTTCACCGCAGAAATGTAGCGAGCGTGCAATTCATCCAAATTGTGCCCCCATTGTTCACCGAAGGTGTGCAACACGAGCATCGATTGCAAGCTCCATGTGAATGGCCAAATCAGTCGAAGACCCGCGAGTCGAACTACAGTCCTCCTGGCGCCAGAGAACCGCTTCGCAAAGCCGCAAATCCTAACATTTCTATGGTCCAGTTTTCGGGGATGTGTCAATCATCGTGTTGTTGTAAAGTTGCTGTAATTCTGAATTCGGCTAAATTGTTGCCACTGCAAGGAGAAGAGAGTGGCGTTGGGGTTAGAACTCCCAAGTTCAAAAGAGCGATTGTTCGGTTGAATCCCTTCTAGAGAAGCTAATATATCGAGAGGTGAATGATGAAGCAGTCCGCCTGGGCTCTAGGATTTATTAATGTCTCAATGGTCCTGGCTGTGTGTACCGTCGCGACGTTCGGCCAAGATCCGAGCGAACGTGACTCGACTGCAAGAGAGCGCATCCGGCAGGCACGCGCTTTTACCCGTGAGCCTGAAACAGTTCTGATTCATGGGAATACGGTCATCGTTATGGGCCGGGAGGTATTGTGCCCGACGGAAATTCTCCCGATGCCGGCGAAACCATCAACCGCCGTTACACAAATCGTCTGGATGAAGAAGTGGTAAGTGGCGTCTGGTTGCCAGGCGCCAGCGTAATTTGCCCACAATGACTGCTGGTCCAGTCCAATTATCTTCGCCAGTAGTACAAAGAGTCTAATACCCTCTTAAAAATCCACACTGCGATGACGTCGATGCCTTTCAGTTTCTGACCTCTCGATCTCCAAACATCGCGAGTATAGTTATCGACTAAAGTTAGCGTCTGGAATTTACGCCCGTCGAACCTCTGGTCACTGACGAAATCCATAATCCAGTATTGATGGGGTCCAGTCAGCAGCGGACGCTGCTGACGATGCGCGGCTTGAAGACTTGAAGACTACATGAGGGACTCACCTTGTAATACCCAGGCAGGACGTTAGCTTTGCTTTGACGCTGAAACGTCGATAAATACTGCTTAGTATCGTTGGTAGCACTAGGTAAGAAGCCGGAATGAGGATTTTAAGTCCAGCTTTACACCTCCTCAGACTGTTCATACCTGTCCTTATCCGCCGTTAACTAAGCGAACCTAAACCGCGCTCGCTTCGAGAAATTTATTCAGACAGGGCAGGAGCTTGGGCAGCACCGGCGTGGGAACGCGAGCGCGCCGTGCGATTTGTATAGGCGAGGTCGTCTATATGCCACCGTGTGGATTGTCCCTCACTGCGAATATTGCCGGACCCATCGGACTCGTAGGTGTATGGCCCAAAGAATTCCCAGTCTGTGGGTGTGTAGAGAACGTAGCCACCACGGAAGACGGCATGTGCCACTAACTCTTCTCGTTCCGAGGGTAAGGTATAAATGCCTCTCTCTTTTAGTTGCTGCATCGGCCCTTCTTTCATATCAAAATTGCTTACGCCGTTAACCTGCCTCAAGTAGCAGATAAGTTTCAGGATTAACAACTCTCTCTCAGTTCGTACTTGTAGCGGTGCACAAGGACACTGAGGTACTGAGTATAGTGTTCACTCAATTGCGCTTTGAGTCCCAGAGGAACGGAATTCCAGCGGGCAGCGCACAATTCTTTCGAAAACGAGGTTAAAGCGTCTACCCGCACCACGTGCCACCGGTCAAGGTGTTCTTCATAATGCCAGCAATATATTGGACCATGGCTCCGCTGGCTATGGAAAATACTATTTTCTCCACCCCTGGAGCCAGGCTTGATGAATATACACAATCCGTTCATGGTCGCCTCCCGCCAGCCTTAAAGCTGCCTTAATGCATCATGCTCTGATGCAGTTATCCGAGTGGGTCCGCCGGCCTTTTCGTAGTTATGTATTGGTGAGCCTGCGACAAAGCACGGTGCGTAAAACTGATCAAGCCTTGCCTGACCTCTTCCACTGCAATGCTCGTATTTTTGTGCTTATAAGGATGCGGCTCGATCCGCGGTCTTGAACCGCATCGAAGTTGCTTCGCTCTCAATCCAGCTACTACGACTTCTCGGAATCGTGAGCTTTCTGCTGGTCCAATCTCTCGCGGGCTCTCGCTCATTCTCTTTACTCCCGCACCGACGTCGAAAGACAGTATTGCAAACAAGAATTCGTTTGCTCATGATTATTCAAGTGTGGTGGTGATACGTGCATCAGGATCCCTTGGCATAGTCAGGTTTGAAAAACAAACAGACGGCACAAGGAGGGCAGGGCGCAGATCCCGATGTCGAGAGTGCTTTTAAAGAACTGATAAAATGCTGTCCGAAGTATACCACATTGTTTAAGTCAGGATCTCATCGTCATCTGTGGTACATAAATGCCGCGAAAACAAAGCCTCGCCAGCAAGTGCATAGCGCCGATATCAAGATTTTCTTGTATCAGATGGTTAACGACTGTAGAAGGTGCGCTTTCCTTAGCCAATACTTTGTCAAGCCTAGGCACAATCATAATCGGGAGGCCCTATTTACCATATGTAAAATATATTATCGACTTGAAATATATTCTGTAAGCGACATATATAGCGCTCGTGAGCTTGCCACTAACCCTATCCCTGAGGCATTATAGGCTCTGGTTAATCCTTCTCTCGCGCATCGACGGTGATGCGCTCCGCGCATAAATCGATCAGCGCTGGCGTTTGGAAGTCCGAGAGCAGGCTTGTTTCACACTTCGAAGCCGCTCTTTTGAGAGCATCCGAACCTGGTCCTTCGACCGCTACCGTTTCGCCGAAGCCCATCCGATTCGCAGCTTCTTTTTCATTCCCAAAAAGGGGAAAGGTATATCTCTATGTCAACGAAACTTTATGTTGGAAACCTCGCTTTCCAAACCACCACTCAGGAGCTCGAGCACTTATTTGGTCAGGCCGGCACGGTTCAATCTGCAAGTGTTGTGGAAGACCGCGACACCGGGCGCTCGAGAGGCTTTGCCTTCGTGGAAATGTCCAGCGAGGAAGAAGCTACTTCAGCGATTGATCAATTCAATGGCAAGGACCTTGGTGGTCGCGCCCTGAAAGTCAATGAAGCCAAACCCCGCGAGAATCGCGGTGGCGGTGGACGTGGCTTTAGCGACAATCGCGGCGGTGGCTTTGGCGGCAATGGTCGCCGGTCTGAGCCACGCTGGTAACAATCCCGCGCTCTCCCCCAGTGTCTTGGTCTCCGGGATGATCCGATCATCCCGGAGAGCCGCGCTGGCTGTTCATCTCCCCTCACCCCGTCGACAAGAAGGTAGACAGTCAATAGAGGACTGCTAATGAAATTAAAACAAGGTGGGGACGCCGCACTGGCGACGCATAGACCGCGCATCGATTGGACCAAGGGCAATTGGGGAATGGCGACCTTTCTGACTTGCGCCCATCTTGGCTCCATCGCCGCGCTCTTCTTTTGGAGTTGGCCCGCGGTAATCACTGCCGTCGTGCTTTACTGGGTTGGCGGTAGTTTTGGTATCGGCATGGGCTATCACAGGCTAATCACCCACCGTGGTTACAAAGTGCCGAAACTGCTTGAATACTTTCTCATCACCTGCGGCACATTAACCCTCGAAGGCGGTCCCCTTGAATGGGTTACGACGCACCGCATGCACCACGCCCACACCGATCGCGCGGACGACCCACATACGCCACGCCATGGTGGCTGGTGGGCACATATTGGATGGATACTTTGGGGCACAGCTCAGAATCACGACCAGGCCACTATCGCCCGCTATGCACCTGATTTAATAAACGACCGTTACTATCGTTGGCTGAGCCGCTTCTACTTCGTTCCACTGATTATAGTGGGGCTGATGCTTTTTGCGTTTGGAGGTTGGGGGGTAATGCTGTGGGGAGTATTTCTCCGCCTTACACTGTGCCTGCATGCGACGTGGCTCGTCAATTCGGCTACACACCTGTGGGGAAAAACCAGATTCGAAACCGGTGACGACTCGCGCAATAGCTGGTGGGTCGCGTTGCTGACGTTCGGTGAAGGATGGCACAACAACCATCACGCTCATCCGACCTCAGCGCGTCATGGTCTGCGTTGGTACGAATTCGATTTGAACTGGTTGGGTATTCGAACTTTGCAATTTATGGGATTGGCCCACGGCATAAAACGCCTTCGTTTCAATCATGTCTCGTCCGTCTGGCAACTCGCTGGTCGAGTAAAGTCCGAGAGTGTCAAGCAACTGCGGAGTATCGATGCCTAAAATCATCTGGTCTTGTTCCAACTGTGGCACCGTGCTGCCACTCTGGAAGATCAAGTGCTCAAACTGTCGTCGCAGGGAGTTAAGCTGGTTCCACGCATTCGTTTTCGTTGCGACCGTGGCGCCATTATTGATCTTGTTTCTTAAGTTTCTATAGAGGTGCAGGGAGTTCTGAAATAAGCACTTCGGTAGTATCGAGTACGACGTTGCGTCCTCTTGGACCAAGAGTGATTTTTACCGTGTCGGCAAGTTTATTCACACCACGTAGAATTGCCGTACGCGCGTGCCCGCCAAGAGTTAATTGCTTTGCCATTACCGTTACTTGTTCTTCCCGCCTATGCCGGATTTCGGCGCCGCAAAAGGTTCAGAGCTAGAACGATGACCGCTGCTACAAGCAACAGGTGAATCAGGCTGTTAGTAACAAAGCCTCCATAAAACCCGACCAACTACAGCAGCAACAACACTATAAGAACTGTCCACCACATGAATCGTATCTCCTCACTTCCAAATGTTTAGAATCCTGTTGTTTGAGACTGGACTGTGCGAACGGAACCGTCTGTGCGCTATACCAAATACGTGCTATCCTTTTAAGCGAAGTAGTTACTCCTAGTTTCGACATGCCTGTTTCTGTACCTGCCACTCCCAGCGACAATCGACTTCTTGCCGCGCTTCCCGTTGACGAATATCAAGGCCTTCTGCCACAGCTTGCGAATGTCTCCTTTGCTCTTGGTGAAGTCGTCTACGAATTCGGCGGACAGTTGGATTACGTCTACTTCCCGACGACGGCAATAGTCTCGTTGCTTTACACGATGGAAAACGGCTCAAGTGCCGAGATGGGATTGACGGGTAATGATGGTGTGGTGGGCATCGCCCTTTTCATGGGAGGCGGCACCATGCCGAATCGTGCTGTCGTACAGAGCGCTGGCGGAGCTGTAAAGATGAAGGCCAAGGTGCTACAGGATGAATTCGCGAAGGGTGGTAAGTTTCAATACCTGCTGTTGCGCTATACGCAAGCACTGATCACTCAGATCTCACAGACCGCCGTTTGCAACCGGCTTCACTCCGTTGAACAACAACTTTGCCGATGGCTTCTGTTGAGCCACGACCGGCTGAATACTGACGAGCTGATCATGACCCAGGAGCTAATTGCCGGAATGCTGGGTGTGCGCCGCGAAGGTGTGACCGTGGCTGCGGGAAGGCTACAGGATGTTGGGGCTATTAGTTACGTCCGCGGTCGTATCCAGATCCTCGATCGTCTGAAAATGGAGGAGATTGTCTGCGAGTGCTACCGGGTAGTGAAAGACGAGTTCGACCGGTTGTTGGGATAAGCCTCCTCGTCTCTTTGTCAATTACCGACGGGTATGCGTTGAAAACGCATCTTGCCCTCAGCATCCTCCCACGAAATCTCCAGTGCATAAGGGTTCGCTTGGCCCGCTATGAGTTTGAGCCGTTTCATCTGATCCTGTTCAGCGTCAGCCGGTTTCCCATTAATCCAGGTTCGGTGCGATAGAACCATCTTCTCGCCTGGTTGCATACACTTAACACCGTCGAATCGAATATGAGCTTGTGAAGGACCACCTCCGGGAGTCTCTTCATCTTTCAGAAAGACAGTCAGAATCTCGATGGATTTGAGCGTCTTATCGCTTGCATTCGTTAACTCCACTACAACCTTTGATGGCGCATCTATGAATCTGAAGTTAAAAGTTTTCTTCATGTTGCTATCAGCGGTCATAATTTTTCTTTCCGTCGCGTGCAGCTTTCATTAGTCTCACTCAAGCGGCCGTCGTAATGCTTCGCAGCAGACGAGCAATAAAATCTCGCAACTGATTGAAGTTGTCAGGGTGGGTGATGTGTACATTCTTACCAATGGCGACTTCAGCACCCGGCGCGATCTCATCAAAGTCAAAGCCAACAATTGGCACTTCCTCACCTGCCGCACTTTCGCGAATACGTCGGCCGCAAATTAGAACCTCGTTCGGTGTCCCAGCAAGGCTCACGAGAATCAAGTCAGGACGTTGTCGCTGAGCTCTTTCTATTCCGTCTAGTTCATCTCGAGCTGCCACTACGCGATATCCATCAAGCTTCAGCAGTTTTTCAATGCCGTCGCGCGTCTCGTGGACATCCTCGACTACCAGAATGACCGGATTTATACCAACCTCATTGTCCATATTCAAACGTCTCCCGGAAACCTTTTCGCGCTGCTCGATCCATCCTGATGTAACGTGCCGAGCATAGATACAACTGGCAACTCTCACCCGTCCGTGCGCCAACACACATATATGAAGCTGCGAAGAGTTAAAGCGACTCGCCTATAAGCGGTCTAGCGCACAGACGCCGCCGCCTGACAGAGTAAAATCGTTCCATGAGCGATATCTATGCCATGCAACGGGCGAACGGGGATGTGTTTGCGCTCGACAATAAGGGACGCTTTTGCGTGCCCCTATTTCATAGCAGAAGTGACGCGATGACCGCCCGGTTGCGTAATGGGGACATGCTGCTTTTCAAACCTGTGGCCCTCGATGGTCGCTTGCTCCGCGAACTTAAACCTAAAGGCGGTCTAAATAATGTGGACCTCTTGCTGGTGAAAGATCCGTTACGGAGTCTGAAACGTGGCGATCAGGTGGACCACGCGGAACTCACCTTACTTGTGGGGAATCACACGTGATGACCCTCTTATAAATCGAAGTCACGCCGGAGACTTAAGTGGTCAATCTTTATATTCATGAACGCCGCGAGGGAGATGTAGCTGTTCTTGATCTGAAGGGCCGCATCAGAATTAGCGGCGGTACTCTTGCCCTGCACAGATCGATTCGCTGCCTGGTCGGGGAAGGAAAGACGAAGATCCTTTTGAACGTCGCGGGCGTTACGCACATAGATTCGACCGGGCTCGGTGAGCTTATTTCAAGCTACGTAACTCTGAGCAACAAGGGTGGAGAGATTAAGTTGGTCCATCTTACGGAACGCCTTCAGGACATCATGACTATCACCAAACTTCTAACTGTGTTAGATGTCTATGATAACGAAGCGGACGCGCTCGCCAGCTTTACGGGCCACGTTTTAAGCATCGTCGAGCCGCAGTCCATCTGTATGTAGGCGAGATTCAGTTCACCCAGGATTGATTCACCAGAACTTTTTTAAGCAGGAGAAATTATGGAAGAGCAGCCAGTTTTCAAAGTTGGGAATCGCATCGACCAAATGTGCATCACCTGTAACGAGGAGCGCGGTCACATCGTGGTTTCTCTGAGCAAGGTAGGAAAGATCACGCGCGTCGAGTGTCCAATGTGTGCATCACGTGTAATGTATCGCGCCGGGACAACACGCCGTGCGTCCGATAAAGTCGGCGCGCCCTATGATCGCACGCGAGCGTATCGTAAAGGACAGACGTTGATGCACCCCACGTTTGGAGAAGGTGAGGTAACTGCGATCATAGAACCGCAGAAAATGGATGTGTTATTCGCTGATCGCATACGACGAATGATGCATGCTCATTCTTAACTGACGATTGCAACAGAGACATTTGACCTTAACCGACTATTTCGGCCTCGGAGCGAAGCGTGGTCGCGGCGAAGAATGCAACATTGCTAACGAACAACTCACCATCAGAAGGGAAGTGAAATGATTATCTGTGACTTCTGCCTGCTTCGCTCCCCGGAAGGCGCCTGCCGCATTGGCTTGAACATCCCGAAAACAATGAAGTGCCGCGACTTTGCCCCCGGTATAGAAAGATTCTGTGCGAAGCCCACGGACTTCGTAAGCCCGAATCAAATCACCGATATGGCAAGATTTTTTGGCCTTGAAAAAACGGAACTTAAAAAGGTCAAGATAATCGCCGAAAGAAGAGTCACCGATGAGTCTTGTAAAGTGTCCTGAGTGCCTGCGTTTGTGCTTTTCTGATTCGCATGCTTGCCACAGTTGCTCGCGGGAGTTTAATCGAGGCGAACTAAGAGCGAAGCTAGTGGCAGAAAACAAAGCGTTCGACAGAAAGTGTTACGGAGTTTTCCTCATTCTATTGCTTCTGGTACTGATTGCTGTGGGTTATGCAGTATTTCAAGGCCCAGTGATACCAAGGACTCCCGACTTTGGCTGACGGGACAAAGCCCGTTCCGGATGGTTGGGAATCGGATTCTTTTGGAAGTATCAGACATCAACGCGGAAGCCACGCGGCTTCACGCCGCAGGAGTGAAGTTTCGACGCGAGGACATCGTGAGCGGTCCAGGCGGTTCGCAATTTTGGGACGTTGATCCCTCTGGGAATCGGGCGCTGAGGCGCAGCCAGATCTAGTAATGATGAGAAGCTTTTATGAGCGACATCTATGTTATGCAAAACGCGAATGGCAAAACCAATTCACCGATACAAGCGGAGTTTGATCCGATACGCTGGGCGCGGCTAAACCCGTGGCTTTCAGAGGGTCAGCCAGATGACAGAACGCCGATGAATGGTTCTGTCAAAGAAAGCGGGGGAACACCATCCGTTCAGCGCTCCTTCGCCCGGAGGTCTCACCAGGCGATGTTCAAAAAGTGGTCGCAAGCGAGGCGCGACTAACGCACTCCCGTAATCTACCAAAATCAGCTACCGACAGCTCCGACCATTCGCATGAAACCCGGTAAGGAGTATGGCTGGAATCAGTCACTGAGAAAAGAAAGTCACTGAAGCATGTTCAAGCAATTCACGCTCGGTATTGAAGAAGAGTTTCAGATTGTTGATCCGCATACCCGTGAGCTGCGTTCTCATGTGTCTGAAATCCTTGAAGAAGGCAAGATGCTGCTCGGTGAGCAAGTGAAACCCGAAATGATCCAGTCGATGATCGAAGTGGGCACCGGAATCTGCAAAGACATAAAAGAAGCTCGATCCGATATCACAAACCTGCGCGGTATCGTTTCTGGTCTGGTGCGCAAGAAGGGGTTGGAGATTGTCGCTGCGGGCACTCATCCGTTCTCGCATTGGCAGGATCAGAAGATTTTCGAAAATGCCAGATATGAACTGATCGTGGAAGAGAACCAGATGATCGCGCGCTCTTTACTCACCTTCGGACTCCACGTACATGTTGGCATTGCGGATCCTGATCGCGCAATCCACATTATGAACGCGGTGCGCTACATGCTGCCGCATGTGCTCGCGCTCTCGACTTCGTCCCCTTTCTGGCTTGGCGTACACACGGGATTAAAGTCTTACCGCTCGGAAGTGTTCACGAGAATGCCGCGCACTGGTATCCCCGACCACTTCGAGTCGGACAGCTCGTTTCAACGCTATGTCAGACTTCTCGTCGAAACAGCTTGCATTGATGATGGCAAGAAGATCTATTGGGACGTGCGCCCGCACCCATTCTTCCCGACACTCGAGTTTCGCATCTGCGATATTCCCACCCGCGTTGATGACACAATCGCCATTGCCGCCCTTTTCCAGGCCCTGGTTGTAAAAATAAATAAACTCCTCGATCAAAATCTAACGTTCCGGCTGCATCACAAAATGCTGATCGAGGAAAATAAATGGCGCGCGGTGCGTTATGGGCTTGACGGCAAGATGATCGACTTTGGCAAGAGCAGGGAAGTGCCCGTGCGTGATCTCATTCGTGAACTTCTGGAGTTCGTCGACGATGTCGTCGACGATCTTGGGTCGCGCGAAGAGATTGGCCACATCTACACAATTCTCGAGCGCGGCACTTCAGCCGACGAGCAGCTTCAAGTCTGGCGGAAGACGGGCGACATCAATGCTGTCGTGGACCATTTGATTGAAGCGACGATGGAGAATGTTCCGTGTGAATGATTCCCGTCGCCTTACCGTCTTCGGGAGTGCTTGGCCTTTCCCAATAGCCTTTGGTTACTGCACACCCTGGAAGTGATTTGCTACTTCGCCGGGCGGCTTTTTCGGCGTGGCGTTTTACTAAGCTTTTTCCTATTCGTATAAGAGAGCACCTCGCCGGGTTGACACTTGAGAACTTCGCATATCTTCTCCAGCGTTTCAAAATTGATCCCGAGTGCCTTACCCTTTTTCAACCGCCACAGTGTCGTATGGCTGATACCCGTCTCTTTAGCCAGCCAATAGAAAGACCGACCGCGGTTTCCGAGTAACTCGTCTATGCGAATCTCAATCATGATGTGTCTCGCTCATGGCTATTTACCATATACGACACATAATGTCTATATGAGATATATTCTATACTTGACATATATTCAGGGTTCGCATAAGGTGGCTGTGAACCGAGTTCGCTTACTCCCTTCTCAGCTCCTCTGGAATTTTCCGGATCACCTGAAGTCAACAGCCTAACAATAGAGGAGCAAGAAATGTTTGGACGACAAGTTACTTTAAAGCTTAAGGCCAATTCCGCTACAGAACTCAACCGCATCGCCGAGACCGAGATTCTCCCGATCCTGCGCAAGCAGAAGGGATTCCGCGATGAAACCACCTTGATCGCGCCCGAACGCTCGGAAGCGATCGCCAATAGCTTCTGGGACACCAAAGCCGATGCGGAGGCCTATGACCACACGGCGTACGCGGAGGTGTTGAAGACACTTTCGAATGTGATCGATGGAACGCCGACGGTAAAGACCTTCGAGTTCGCCAATTCAACGTTCCACCAGGCTGCTGCTTCCAAGTTGATGTAAGCAAGAGCTGTTCTCCCCCGGCGGTAGGGCGGCAGTGTCCGCCCTTCCCGCAAAGCCCTGGCTAGTCACATTCCAAAGCTTGAGTGAACACCAATGATTAATCTTTACATCAATGAACGGCAGGTCGAAGACGTGACGATCCTCGATCTAAAGGGTAGGGATAGAATCCGCGGCGCCACTATAGCGTTGCACGAGTCGATTCGCTGCCTTGCGGGAGAAGGAAAGATCCAGGTCCTATTGGACCTCGCGTGGGTCAAGCACATTGATGCAGGCGGACTCGGCGAGCTTGTGGCAAGCCACGTTACTCTCGACGAAAAAGGCGGAGCACTCAAGCTAATGCACATCACGGAGAGTGTCAAAGAACTGATGACGATCGCAAAGCTTATAACGGTCTTCGATATTCATGACGACGAGCCCAAAGCCCTGGCCAGCTTTGTGGGCGAAACCTTAAAGATTGTTGAGCGTCAGCCGTTCTTTATGTAGTCGAATTCCCCTGAACCCGTTCTTGAAATCACGAGTATGGCGAGAATGAGGCAGCAATAAAAATATGAGTCTTACACATTGTCCTAACTGTAGTCGTCGCTGCTTTACTGATGCAGCATCCTGTCCGAATTGCTTGCAAGGCTTTCGCCCGGGCTTACTCCAGGCATCAGCAGTAGCCGAAGAGAAAGCGTTCAGCGCAAAAACGGATGCGCTATTCTTCAGTCTATTTGTGATTTGGGTGGCAGTGCTGATGTTCTTCCAGCTACAAGCCTACTTAGACCGCACTGGAAATTAATCACCAAGGGGGCACGTTTGTGCGAGGTGGTCTTCTCGTCGAAGCAGGCTGCCAAGGTCGACGGCTTCCTGTACCGTCATCAGATCGCTATTGTCACCGCCACGAAACTTAACTCCGCTGGCCCGCAGTTCCCAATCGTCATGTCCGCTGTAGTTCCGCCGGTTAAATATCTCCACTGCCTCTTAGCTTTGGCACTCTCTATTGCGTCTACCTCGTCCCTTGCCAAAGCTACGCGATAGCGGTCCGCCTTCAATAGCCTCTCGATGCCCTCGCTTGTTTCGTGGACATCTTCAACTACCAAAATCAAGTCGGCTCTCAGTGCTTCTAACATCGAATACTTTCATTCTCGATCTAAATGTTTGGGCTTTTCAATGTACAACTGGAATTCCGGTATGTCCGCGCGGCAACACACATATAACGAGAAGCCTGGTAACGACGCCAAGGTTGACTCAGAAATCGATAAGCGAGCTGGCGCACGGGTTAATCTCAACAAATGAACTACACATCAAATTGTCGAAAGGGACTCGACTGACAAGGTTATCTGCAACCGAGTCAATAACAGATGCATCGTAGTCTCTGGTTACTCCTTCTCTCGCGCATGAACGGTGGTGCGCTCGCGCTAATGAAAGCTCGGCGTTTAGATGATTCGAGGGCAGGTTGGTTGTTAATCCGTAGAAGTCGCTCAATTGAGCATTCGAACGCTCGTTTCTTCGCTCGTTTCCGTTTCGTCGAAGCACACCTGGTTCAAAGCTTCTCTTCTTACTCCTGAAAGCAGGAAAAGGTACACACAAAATGTCTATGAAACTATATGTCGGTAATCTTTCGTTCCAAACTTCGCGCGAAGATTTGCAGCAATTATTCTCGCAAGCGGGAACAGTTGAATCAGTAAACGTGATTGAAGATCGCGACACCGGTCGCTCACGCGGCTTCGCATTCGTCGAAATGTCCTCGACGGAAGAAGGCAATGCAGCGATTCAGCAGTTCAACGGCCATGACGTCGGAGGACGCACCTTAACCGTCAATGAGGCAAAGGCTCGCGAAGATCGCGGGGGCGGTCGAGGCGGTTTCGGCGGAAGCCGTAATAATGGGGGCGGTCGCTCTCGCTACTAATTCCGGTGCTGGCAATTCCGGCGACGGTTTTAACCAGCAAAGCCTCCGTGGGAACGTTACCCCGGAGGCTTTGTTTTGGGATCACTATTCACCTCAACAGCTACAAACGACGCGAAAGGGAAAACTCAATGGAAGAGGCAATTTCAGGTAAATGGCCCAGACTTCTTCTCTGTGCAACCTCTGTGTTCTCTGTGCCTCTGTGGTTGCTTTTGTTAAGAAAATAGTTAACCACAGAGACACAGAGCTTGCACAGAGAAGAGCTGCACGTCAACTTTTGGGCTCACCGCCGTTCATCAATGGTTAACGAGTACTATTTATTCCCAGCGGTGTTATCACAGAAGAGCTACCATCTTTTCGTTTCATCCTTTTCTTCGAAGTCAGCACACTACCAATCGCTTCTTTCGCAAGACTCAGGACAATGCGTCTGTTCTCAAAAAACACTTTGAGCCACGCTCGTCTGGTTGTTTGTGGGAAATAAATAGCCCGGAATGCAAACCGCGTGATTAGATGAAAGATCCGCGGACCTACGGAAGCGTAACTCATCGCCTGAACCGCTTCTGCATTGCGTGCAGCGTCGTATGAGCGGGCCCAAGCGTGATGGAGTTCGTGATGAGTTTGCTCGATGGTCATCTTAAGAGGTACGTGGGCCATCGTGTTTTTCTCAAATTTTAACCAGTGTTTTGGTCGCACCAGACGGCCATCTTCTTGTAACCGCTTATACAGCGGTGTAGAGGGAAACGGTGTGAGCTGGCCAAAAACCGGCAACCCGGGAGGCCAGCCGCGAAGCTGTTCAAGTATCCGCTCGGCCACGCCGGGTGTGTCGTTATCCATGCCGATGATGAAGGAAGTGATGGCGTAGATATTTCGCTCAGCCAGACGTTTGAGCACGCCCGCGTATTCTTCGGGCTTGTTGAATCCCTTCTTAACATCGGCGAGATTGACGGGATCAATCGACTCCATGCCGATAAAGATGACCTTCCCACCGGATTCGGCAATCAGGTCAACGAGTTCCTGATCGCGCAAAAGGTTGGCGCTGATCTGCGCGATCCAGGGAAGCTGGGCGCCGGCCGCGATGATGTCGCGCAACAGGGATTTTGTTCGTTTGATACTGATCGCAAAGTTATCATCAACAAAAAACACCGAGATCACTCCGCCTTCGGCTTTAGCACGCGCCTTTAACGTAAGCAGCTCGTCGACGATGCTTTGATTTGTGCGGAAGCGAATCGAGTCGCCGAAGAATCCAGTGACGGTGCAAAACTCACAACCATAAGGACAGCCTCGACCTGACTCGATCGGAACAATGTGCAGCGAGCGCCAATGCGGCCCAACGCGCGATAGTAAAGGCCGCACGAAACGCGGAAAGAAATTAAATTGATCGAGATTTAGCGTTTCCCAGGAAATGGCCGGGTAAGGTTGAAGACTCGGCTTCCGCTCTTTTCCGTTTTCGTCGGTCGGCTCATAAACATCTTTGAGTTCACCACGGGCAGCGTCCGCAACTATCTGTGGCCACGTCTCGTCCGCTTCGCCGAGCGCGATCGCATCAGCATGTCGCGGTCCTCCATCTCGACCCAGCGCCTCGTCAGGAACTTCGGTGACGTGTGGACCGCCAATCACCACCGGCACGCCTGCCATACGGATCGCATCGGCGACTCGATAGGCTTTCTCAATCATTCTGGTCATTGCGCCGATGCCAACCAACTCTATCTTCTGCTCACGCACAAACTGAACTATCTCGTCATCACTCATTGGACGGGCATTGGCATCGATCAGAACAACCTCGTGCTGTGGTGGAGTAAGGGCTTGCAGGAGAAACATCCAGAGGTGCGGCATGAAGTTACGAGTGACGCCATTGTCTGGATTGTAGAGTAGGATCTTCATCTTCCAATCTCCGGTTCGAAGTAATGACAAGCCTTTTCATCTGCGGCTGAATTGCGCAAAGGGGCAAGAGGAGGAGGAAAGACTCGATCCAAATGTCAAAGCAGGCTGTTGCTTCGCGGAGCACTATAACACATGTGTGCGCTAACGCACATAACCGTCAGGCTTCGGGTAGCGCGCGTAGGGTGAGCTGCTCTTCACCGTTGCGACAATGCCAACCGTCATTAAGCTTACGAGCTTACCATCGGGCGCCTACGTTTATCCTGCGAGCGTATGTGGGTTGGCGCACAGACCCGGCGTTACCTATTGTTTACCGTAGCGGGGGATATGTGTAACAGGAGTTTATAGATGTCTTTTCTGAATAGCAGTACTAATGGCGATCCGGGTGTCAACCGGCTGCTCGCCACGCTTACAACAAAAGAATACAAGCGTTTGTTGCCTAAGCTGAAGACCGTCAGTTTGGTTTTGGGCGAGGTGTTGTACGAACCTGGTGCTGTAATTAAGTACGTTTATTTTCCTAACGACTCGATAATCTCATTGATTTCGGAGCTGTCCGAGAATTCGTTGCTGGAAGTTGGAATGGTGGGAAATGAAGGAATGGCCGGCCTTGCTGTCTTTATGGGTGTCAACTCTTCGTCAACTCGTGCTCTGGTGCAAGGCGCGGGCACGGCAATGCGAATGAGTTCGGCTGCTGTACGCACGGAAGCAAGCCAGCTTGGCAATTTCCATCACCTGCTGCATCGTTATTCGCACTCTCTGCTGACACAGGTTTCTCAATCATCTGCGTGCAACCGCTTTCATTTCGTTGACGCGCGGCTGGCACGATGGCTATTGATGACAAAGGATCGTCTGGGCGTGGAGGAATTTCCGTTGACTCAGGAATTCCTCGCCAACATGTTGGGCGTCCGCCGGGAAGGCGTAAGCAAGGCTGCCGGCGCGCTACAGTCCGGCAAACTGATTCGTTATAGCCGAGGAGTGATTACTATCCTTAATCGCCGGGGCCTCGAAGCTAAATCCTGCAAATGTTACGCGATCATTAAAGCCGAAACGGATGCATACCTGAATTGAGTTCTGTCCAAACTTCGAGTTATCCCTAATGTGAACCACTTTTCTTATATGTGTGTTAACGCACATACGGCAATTCCCACCTCCTGTAGGCTGATTTTCATTATTTCGCGCTCTCGCGCCTGGAGTTGCCCAGAGGGGGAAGTTCTCCTAGCCACGAACGAGCACAAAGGCACAAATGTCTTCGCAAATGAATTTGTGCTCTTGTGCTGTTTGTGGCTTTTACATTTTGAGGCAATGTGCGGCGCGGCACCGTTTGTAATCTTCTTGTCACTTCAGCATTAAACCCGGGGTTTTGACACGAAGTTGTTATGTGTGATGCGTAACGTACGGTGGTGGGAGCATCAAAGTGCTTGATAAGCAGTTCAGGGAGTTTTTAAGTATGTCCGTTGATCATATTCGCGATGTCAGTCAAAGCCGATTAACCTTCAGGAGAGACAGTACTTTTCATAAAGAGTTAAGACGAAGAGTTGACGACTATTTTCGCAGTTCCAATCTCAGTCAACGCGATTGTCCCGCAATGTATTTGAAAACCGCAATCATTCTGGCTCTCTTTGGCGGTTTCTATTCATTGCTCGTGTTCGTGGCCGGGTCGTGGTGGCAAGCTTTGCCTCTAGCGGTTCTGCTTGGCCTCTCAATAGCGGCGATTGGCTTTAATATTGAACACGACGGCAGCCATCACTCTTATTCAAATCACGCCTGGATCAACCGGTTGGCGGCCATGACGATGGATCTAATAGGCGCCAGTTCTTACGTATGGCACTGGAAACACGTAGTCATACATCATACTTACGTAAACATCACAGGGCATGATGCCGATATTGACATTTCTTTTTTCGGCCGGCTAACACCACATCAGAAGAGATTCGGACTCCATCGCTGGCAGCATTTCTATTTGTGGTCGCTCTACGGACTGAACGTCATCAAGTGGCATTTATACGATGATTTTCGCGACGTGATCCTTGGCCGGATCGGAGCCACGCGAATGCCCCGGCCGAAACGGTGGGAACTCGCCGGGTTTGTCGGCGGTAAAGCGCTGTTCATGACGTTGGCTTTTGGATTGCCGCTTCTGGTCCATCCCCTTTGGCTAGTGCTCCTGTTCTACGTTCTGATAGTCGGGCTTGCGGGCGTAGTTGTCAGCGTCGTGTTTCAACTTGCTCATTGCGTTGAAGAGGCGGAGTTCCCATTGCCGCAACTCGGCTCGATGGAAAATGCCTGGGCGATCCATCAGGTGGAAACCACTGTGGATTTCGCTCGACGCAGCAGAGTCGAGAGTTGGCTCCTGGGTGGTTTGAATTTTCAGATCGAGCATCACCTTTTCCCTCGCGTATGTCACGTCAATTACCCTGCCATCTCAAACCTCGTGGCACAGACCTGTCGTGATTTTGGGGTGAGATATGGTGAGCACGCCTCCTTTCGTGCGGGACTCTTGTCCCATTTCCGGTGGTTGCGCCGCATGGGGGCGCGAACCGCGGGCGGCTCGCAGTTAGTCATTGCCGCAGAACATGGACCAGAAGCGTGAAGTCAGGGGCGGGTTGTTATGAGAGTTTTGTTAATTAATCCGGAGTTTCCCGACACTTATTGGAGTTTTCGACACGCGTTGCCATTTGAGGGTAAGCGATGTGCATTTCCACCACTCGGCTTATTAACCGTTTCTGCATTACTACCGCCGGACTGGGAGCGGCGACTGATTGATTCAAACGTGGAATCGCTAAAGACCGCCGACATCGAATGGGCCGACATGGTATTCGCCACGGCGATGCTGGTGCAGAAGGATTCGCTCAAGCAAGTCGTGAAACGCTGCAAGTCACTTGGGAAACGCGTAGTGCTTGGTGGTCCATACGTCACAACGACGATCGAGGATCTGCCGGACGCGGATCACATTTTCGTGGGAGAAGCGGAGACTACGTTGCCGCAATTCGTTAAGGACCTGGCGGCGGGAGTTGCAAAACGGCGCTACCAGGCAGGCGAGCGTCCACCGCTGGCGACGACTCCTGTCGCCGACTTTCACCTTGCGAATTTGAAGCGCTATAGCGCAATGAGCGTGCAGTATTCACGCGGTTGTCCGTTCTCCTGCGAGTTTTGTGACATCATTGAAATCTACGGGCGCGTACCACGAACCAAGAGTATTCAACAAATGCTGGCTGAGTTTGAAGCATTGCGGGATCTTAACTGGCGCGGCACCGTATTCATCGTCGACGATAACTTCATCGGCAACAAAAAGAATGTCAGGTTGCTGCTGCCCGAACTCGCAAAGTGGCAGAAACGAAATGGTTATCCTTTCTCTCTCCTGACTGAGTCAAGCGTAAATCTGGCAGACGATGAGCCGTTGCTCGAGGATATGCGTGAAGCCGGCTTTAGACGCGTATTCCTTGGCATTGAGACTCCAGTAGAAGAGAGTTTGAAAGAAGCTCAGAAGTCGCAAAACCGAGGTAACTTGCTCGAATCAGTGAAGAAGATTCAGAGTTATGGTATGGAGGTGATGGCCGGCTTTATCGTTGGCTTCGACAATGATCCCGAGGATATTTTTGAGAGACAGATCGACTTCATCAGAAAAAGCGCGATTCCGCTAGCGATGGTCGGCCTGCTGAATGCGCTTCCTGATACGCAGTTATGGAAACGCCTCGAGCGAGAGGGACGGCTATTAGGAGAAGCTTCAGGAAATAATACTACCTGCTCCTTGAACTTCAAGACCCGCATGGATCCGGCTATGCTAATTCAGGGCTATCAATCGATCATGCAGACGATTTACTCCCCGCGTGAATATTATCGGCGGGCGCTTGACTCGATGAAACGAACGGCTCAGGAGTTTGTAGAGCCCCAACACTACAATGTCGTTAGCGCTGTCACGGCATTCGCGCGCGTGATGCTCAAGCTGGGAATAGTTGATGGTGAGCGCAAAGAGTTCTGGCGCTTCTTTACTCAAGCGCTGGTAAAGCATCACGACAGGCTTGCCGAAACGTTGCGGCTGGCCGCAATGGGTTACCACTTTAGGAAGCTGAACGACGCATATACCGAACCCCCTTTATAAGCAGTTGAAGCTTAGTCGCTATTCAGTAATTTACTCTTAGTTGACATTCACCACTTTACCCCGTAGCGTGATTGTGAACCGAGAGTCGCTTACTCCCTTCTCAGCTCTTCTGGAATTCATTCGGATCAACTGAAGTCAACAGCAAAGACAAGAAAAATGTTTGGACGACAGGTCACTATGAGACTCAAAGATGGTGGTGCAGCCGCGGAGTTCAAGTGCAGAGGCAGCAGACACGGTTCAGAAAAGGAAGGAAGCCTTATTGCTTAATCTCTACATAAATGAGCGCCGCATTGAAGACGTGACGGTTCTCGATTTAAAAGGTCGAATCAGACTTACTGGTAGAACCAGAGGGTTGCACGAATCAATTCGTAGCCTTGTAAAAAAAGGAAAAACCCGAATTCTTCTCAACCTCTCTCAAGTCACGCAAATTGATGCAAGCGGACTCGACGAGCTCGTCGCCAGCTGCGTGACTGCGGGCAATCAAGGCGGAGAGATAAAGTTGCTTCATCTTACTGAACAGATGCGCGAAGTAATAACAACGGCAAATCTCTCAGCGCTCTTCGATATTTACAATAACGAGTATGACGCTATTGCCGGCTTTAATCGTAAAGTATTAAGAGCGGTGAAACCGTCGCCGTCTCTAGCTAACGACGATGATGCTGTGACTGCCATGGTTCATCCCCCAAGAATAACGACCAAGCTTCAACCACGGTGATTTGAACATGATAATTTGTGAATTATGTTCGCAATACGCGCTTACGGGTGAATGTAGAATCGGTCTCCGCATACCCAAGAGCATGAGTTGCCATGGTTTTAGCCCGACAATGGAAAAATTCTGCTCTGATCCAAAAGACTTCGTCAATGAAAGACAGATCATCGAGATGGCTACGTTTTTTGGAATGAAAGGAACCGAACTAAAAAAGGTGAAGATCATGGCTTCGCGGGAGGAAATCGCTCGCCTGTAAGACTTCCATCGGAACAGAGTGTTTCGACAGCCTTTTCAAGTTTTCGCTACGGTTTAAAGAAAGCACTTCCAGCAAACGTCCAAGCTGGTTGCGACACTAAAAATCACACCGCTTCAGAAGCTCCTCTTACGGCTCGTCATTCCCAAACGTAACTAAACCACAAAGTCAGATCCCGTGAGCCTTAGCTTCGGATCGTCTGACTTGTGCGACGAGTTCGAAGGCTTTATCGATAGTAACGGATTGCAGCCGCGGCGAGTCTGTCTGTTACGATCCGTTAGCGCCTTCTGAGCGGAGATCTATCTTTAGCTGTTGAGGACCATACATCCGACCGAAACGGGTTTAAGGCTGGCGTTATGAACTGTCCTGTCCTCGCCTTGGTTGAGCGAGTGCTTTGTGGTCTTGCCTCTAACTTCCTTCCAGAGAATTGGTCCCGGCGTTTGTGAGTAAAACGTCTGATAAGTGTTCCGACTCACGTAGTTGACCTTAGTCATAACATTACGCCAGGCAAGCTGAGCGGTCTGTGCGTTGGGCCGCACATAGCTTCAGTTAGCGATTGTCGATCAAAACATATGTGTGTTGTCGCACTGACGGCCAGCGTTGTCGCTTGTAGTATCAATTGCTAGACGAGATCTTCCAGCCATGAGGCATGAATGTGACACTGAGCTGATCCTGGCAGCTCCGGTCCACCAGCAAGGAGTATTTGGGGGTGTATGTACGACGTAACGATTAAGAATCGAGTTAAAGGTATCAACTGGGACACCGCCGTGTTCCTTGCATTGTTTCACGTTGGTGCGGTCGCCGCTCTCTTCGTGTTCGATTGGAAGGCGGTGTTGATAGCGATCTTGCTCTGGTGGGTAGCAGGAAGTTTAGGGGTTGGAATTGGCTTTCACAGACTATTGACTCATCGTAGTTACAAGACGCCAAAGCTGGTTGAATACTTTCTGACGATCTGCGGCATGCTCGCGCTTGAAGGCGGGCCTATCCATTGGGTCGTGACGCACCGCATCCACCACGCGCATGCGGATGGGCCGGGTGATCCGCATACACCGCGCGATGGCGGGTGGTGGTCACACATGGGATGGATTCTGAGCGGTACGGCCCAACAGTATGACAACTCGGTCCTGGCACACTATGCCCCCGACTTGGTAAAGGACAAGTTTCATATTTGGCTTAACCGCCTGTATTGGCTGCCGCTCGTTTTCGTTGGAATAGCGTTACTGGCATTCGGCGGCTGGTCATATCTGATGTGGGGCATATTCTTTCGTGTAACTTTCAATTTGCATGCGACCTGGCTCGTTAACTCAGCGACGCACATGTGGGGCACGCGCCGGTTCTCAACATCTGATGATTCAAGGAACAACTGGTGGGTCGCGCTGCTGACCTTTGGTGAAGGCTGGCACAACAATCATCATGCTCACCCGACTGCCGCGCGCCATGGGCTTGCCTGGTACGAAATCGACATCAACTGGTGGGGAATTCGCGGCATGCAGTTTTTGGGGCTCGCGAGAGCGATCAAATTAGTGAGTTTGGCTCAGCGTTTTTTGGCATGAGCGAACGGGAAAACAGTTCAATGAATAATGAGAGCAATACCAACTCGATCATCCTGGTAGTGGAAGACGTCAGCGAGACCCGCGACGGCATTGAGAAGCTGTTGAAGGCCGACGGGTATCGCGTGTCACTGGCCCGGGATGAAAAAGACGCGATCGAAAGCGCCCAACGAGTGCCTCCCAACCTGATTTTGGTGAGCGTGGCCGGATTACTTCACGAAGTTGTTATTGCCGCGCGTCATATCCGCGAGCTTGCCGCATTAGGAGAGAATGTGCCGGTCGTGGTCTTCTGCATTGCAGAGATCGATGAGGGTGATGAAGTCGCGATCGGACAAAACGTATATATCACCCGCCCAGACAATTTCAATCAGTTGAGAACACTGCTCGGTCGTCTACTGAACGACATTCCGATTGCCGCGTGAATAAGACTTAGCTTCAATCGACAGCGAGACTCCTGCCGGACCTCTGACTACTAAGGCTTGAAATCCGGCGACGCCTTGCTGCTCTCGACGTCAAAGGAGACCGAGTTGTGCTCCATGCGTGACCATCCACTTCTCGTCAATTGCAGAAGCAAACGGTGGCCCTGTGGGCACGAATAAAGTTCTCCTAAACCGAGCGCCGGCCAGAAACCAGGTTAATGACCAGAATAATCGCTGCTACAACCAGCAGGAGATGTATCATCCCGCCACCGACGTGACCGATGAACCCGAGTAACCAAAGTACCAGCAATATCACCAGAATTGTCCACAACATCGTCTAATTCTCCTTCGTTAATCTTGAATTGGCGTTTACATTGAAAGCGTAACAGTCAGGAGAGAGAACGTCTGTGTGACAACACACATAGATACGTCACGACGCTAGTTGCGAGTTGCGCTAATCAGATAGGTGAAAGGTGTCAGAGGAAATCAGTCGACAATTATCCCAGCAACCGATCGAACTCGTCTTTGACCACGCGGTAACATTCGCACACAGTTTCTTCGAGCTTCTGGCGGTCGAGGATCGTGATGTGGCCACGAACGTAACTAATCGCTCCGGAATCTTGCAGTCGACCGGCAGCAACGGTAACGCCTTCGCGGCGAACGCCCAACATGTCGGCAATCAGCTCCTGAGTCATGATCAACTCATCGGCCTTCACGCGGTCGTGACTCAACAAAAGCCAGCGACAAAGTTGCTGCTCCACTGAGTGAAGACGGTTACAAACCGCTGTCTGTGAGATCTGGGTAATTAATGCCTGTGTATACCTCAGCAATACATACTGAAATTTTCCACCGCGCGCGAATTCATCTTGCAGCACCCTGGCCTTCATCCGGATTGCGCCGCCCGCGCTCTGTACGACGGCACGGTTGGGCATGGTGCCGCCCCCCATGAAGAGAGCAATCCCGACCACGCCATCATTACCTGTCAAACCCATTTCGGCACTCGCACCGTTTTCCATGGTGTAGAGTAAAGAGACGATTGCCGTCGTAGGGAAATAGACATAATCAAGGTGTCCGCCGAATTCGTAAACAACCTCACCGAGATCAAATGAAACCTGCTGCAGTTGTGGCAGCAAGTGGTCATACTCGTCGCGCGGAAGTGCGGCGAGCAGCCGGTTTTCAACCGGCTCAATCGGTCGAGTGAGTGTAGCCATTAGTTGATTTCCACGCGTTGCCCGAAACTAAAACTCAAACCCGTGAGAGCAAATACAAATCCATTGACTTAGAGAAAAGTATATCAGGTATGTGGCATGGCGCACACAGCGCCTTGTGAGAGCTTGGTTCTCATATGACATTGAATCTTAAGGCGAACAGGAAAGGAAATCGGTAATGTCTCAATGGTGAGGATGGGCTTTGCACAAAAGTCCTTGTTCTGGGATTTCTCTGTGCAACCTCTGTGTCCCCCGTGTCTCTGTGGTGTGGTTTTACTCGAAATTCATCAACCACAGAGACACAGAGAACACAGAGGCTGCACAGAGAAGAGCGCGATCGAGACTTTTTGTGCAAAGCCGTGAGGATGCATTCTCATTCAACGTGGCTGCTGGTTGCAGGATGATTGCCGTCGGCGGATAGATGCTCCTTCATTAACTGCGTCAACAACCGAAGCTGCTCTTGCTGCATAGTGATCAGTTCGGACCATTTCATCTCGCGCAATTCGTCCAGCTTTTCATGCAGGCTCAGAATCTCAAGCTCCGCCTTCAAATTCACCTCATAATCGTGAGCCGCATCCAGCCTGTCTTTTACTCCCTGACGATTCTGCGACATCAAAATTACCGGCGCCTGGACGGCAGCGAGCATGGAAAGAAAGAGGTTCAGCAAAATATACGGGTAAGAATCGAATGAAGCACTATAGCGCGTGAGAATGAGAGTGTTGAGCAGCACCCAGGAGAGCAAAATTACGGCGAAGATAATGATGAAGGTCCACGAGCCTCCAAAAGCAGCAACCCTATCGGCGAGCTGTTGGCCAAGCGTTAGCTTCTTCTCAAACTCCACGTTGATGTCGCGACTGATAGGCAAGCGTTCGCCGAGATGCTGAACAACCCGATGTTCAACTTCAGGAAGCTCATCAAGGCTGACTTTAAATCGCTTCTTCACAAACTCTGGCAGGTGATTCTTCATATAAAGGCTGATGCTGAGCCGCTGTGCCGTTCGGTAAGAAAAATCGCAGCGCTGATTAACTCGGCGGCAACGAATGGCTTCGGAATGTGCATTTCGTATCCAGCGGCCAGTGCGCGCTGGCGGTCGTCGATTCCAGCATAGACCGTTAATGCCATCGCAGGAGTTCTTCCACCATGCTCTTCGCCGAGCTGACGTATTCTGCTGATCAGATCGTAACCATTCATCTCCGGCATTCCGATGTCTGAGATCAGCAAAGCGAATCGTTGTCGCTCCATTTGATCCAGCGCTTCAGTGGCAGAACCTACTGAGACCACTTCGGCTCCGCACGCCGTCAGCAGCGCGGCGACAAGCTCACGGGTGTCCTGTTCATCATCGACGACGAGGACGCGCAGACCATCGAGAGAGTGTTGCGTTGTCGTCAAACTATTCCGTTCATTCTTTGGGTCTATTTTTATCGCAGCGTTGGGGACTTCAAGAAGACTCGGCAACGGAAGCATGACCCTGAAGGTGGCGCCCGTATTTTCACCGGAACTTTCAGCCGTTACCGTCCCTCGATGAAGTTCAACCAACTGACGCACAATTGAGAGTCCTAGTCCAAGCCCACTATTGCTGCGCGTGTTCGAGGAATCGGCTTGGCGAAAGCGCTCGAAGACGTGCGGCAGATGCTCGGTAGCGATGCCTTGCCCACTATCGTTAACAGTGATCAGAGCGTGCGAGTCATTTCGCTCCAAGCGCACGTGCACGTCGCCCCCCTTAGGTGTGAACTTGATCGCGTTGGTTAATAGGTTCCAGACAATCTGCTGAAGACGCTCGGGATCGCCCAAAATGGATCCGACGTTTGAGTCGAATGCGGCCTCCAGATTAATTCTTCTGGCATCTGCCGCGGGGCGCACGTCGTCAACGACAGCCTGAATCAACGGCGCAAGTTTGACCACGCGTAGGTCGAGGTAGAGTTTGCCGGTGGTGATGCGCGAGATGTCCAGCAATTCATCGATGAGTCGCCGCTGAACTCGAGCGTTGCGAGCGATGGTTTCGATCGCACTAACAGTCTGCTGTTTATCGAGCTTACCCTCGGTGAGCAGATGTGACCAGCCGAGGATCGAAGTAAGAGGAGTTCGCAATTCATGTGACAAGGTGGCAAGAAACTCATCCTTGACGGTATTAGCCGAATCAGCTTCCGCGCGTGCTGCTTGTGCCGCTGCCAGGAGTAGCGTCCGTTCTTTCTCCGCTCGCTTTCGATCAGTTATTTCGCGGATATTGCACTGTATAACTTGAAGACCATCTTCTTCATACACGTTGCTGACAAACTCCACATCCCTGAGCTGTCCATTTGTGTCTTGCAGCGGCAAGTCTTCATAGCGGAGATAGCCTGTTCTCTGCAACTCCTTGAAGGCGGCCTGGCTCGCCTCCTTATCACCGAAGAGACCGATTTCCCAAAGCTCCTTTCCTAAAAACTCAGCGTGTGAGTAGCCCAACAACTCCGTCATGAATGGGTTCACGTCGGTGATTTTCAGAGTGACCGCATCGAGGATAAGTATTCCGTCGCGTGCAGCTTCAAAGAGACGCCGGTAGCGGAGTTCTGAAATGCGCAGACGTGATTGTGCCTGGTCGCGGACAGGTGACTCATCGTTGTTCACCACGTTTGATTCACTTTTCATAACCTGTAAGATTTTCGTTGACGATGACATCGGGAACTCTAATCTCGTTGAATGAGAATCGAGACGGCGCCTTCACGTCGATAACTGATTGGGACTATGAATAGTTTTACATGCCTGAGGAGATCCGTCTGTGTGCTACCACACATACATGAGCAGCAGCCGCAAGCCAACCGAAGATTGCATGTGGCTGCTCGATGGAAAAGTTGGGCGTCAGTTTCGGGGACGTCGTGGCCGCTGCTTGGCTGACACTGACTTGACGATAGTGGAAAGGCTGGGGGCAACAAGAAACGCCGACTCATAGGGAAGAACGGCTTGGGCAATGAGCGCTTCGATCTCGGGTTTGTTGATGTCTTTGGGTTCCGTGAGTCGGATGCTCCTGACTTGCTTGCCTTGACCTTCGAGTAGACCGTGAGTGTCGCGTAAGTCTGCGCCATGGAGGAAGAAGAGCGTGACCCACCTCGGATAGCCGGCCACGGAAATGAACGCGTCGGATGTCCGCTCTGTTGGGCTGATGCCGAACACCAAAGCGTTGTAGTTGTCGTAGACCAACTCGAAGCCACGAGGAAACATGTCGCAAAGCCTGGTGCGGGCCTCGCGCAACTGTGCTTCCACTGCAGGTGTGTACTTTCTGAGGAAGATTGAGATTTGCGACTCAATGGCAATGACACTCATGACGCCGAGTTTTACTCAGTTCTATGCGCCTCGTCAAAGAGTGGCAAGCGAGGTTCTCTCGAATTTCTTCCTTCCAGGCTTTTAAAGGACAGTTACCGCTACGTGCAGCTAGTAATAGTCTGTGGCTGAGCGTGGATGAAAGTGAAGGGCGCTACCTTGATTCAGCATAGTAGCGCCCTTGCCTCATATCTGGGCAATGAGGAGGCTGGTAAGCCTTAGTTAAGGAAATGTTAGCATTCATGTATGTGTGGTAACACACATATACCTTCAGGGTTATGCCGCCACCTCTACAGCCAGGCTTTCCCTACAGGTATCGGAGTTTGAAGATTAGTACATACATGTGTTAGGTGCTGGTTTTTCTTCTTCAGATCCGCAGCCTTGATCTCAGGTGCTTCCATGCCGCCGTTACTTTGCTTCCACTGCTTCCAATGCTTTCAAAATCATCGTGATGATCCTGATGTTCGCTGCATTACCAAAGGCTTCAAATTTCCGTCGCGCTGTTGGTCTATCTCGAAAGATCGGCTCTCACAATCGCGCGGAGCGTTACCTAAAGCGTAACGAAAAATCTTCTTTCAACCGGAGGAGAGACTTTGTAAATTCGGCGTGAAGATATGATTTTCGCTTACGAACGGGCGCTGCATGACATCGCTCGCTTTAAACGATCCAAGTAAAAATATCTGTGCTATAGTGCTCTCACCCCTCAAAACAAAAAGAAGCGGGCCGACCTTGTGACGCAAACACAAAGCCGACCCTGGGATCTCAACCCTTTCAGTTACAAAGGAGTAAGACCTTGAACACTCATAGTAGCGCAACCGCGCTTGAAGAAACACCTCACGAAACCGAAACAATCCAAATCACCATCAGCGATGCTCTCAGACGACGCGCAGAGGCAGTGATAAATGGCAGTTCGATCGATCCAAAGTGGCGAAACATCGTTCGTTACGCTTTGGAGATCAACGATCCCTTACTTCCTGACCTCGTGCGGCGCGCCGATGCCGGTGAAATAATCATCGACACGACCGTTTTCTCAGAAACTTCCGACGAGAACGAAGACGATGCGAACGAAGAAAAGATCGAAGCACTGGCGGACATGATCTGTCGGGCTGGCAATGAGGCCGCGGCCGCAATGTTCGTCTTGATGGGAGCGTTGGAAAACTCCGTGCATCCCAAACTGCTTGCGAACACGGCGAAGCACTTTGCCTTCGCACGCTGCTCCGAGCTGGACCTCTATGGAATGGTCGACGCTCAGCTGCGACTAGTTGAACGCGAGTTGTTGGCCCATACTTCGCTAGTATCCTTATGACGTTTAAAAACCGAGAGGCCTCGGATGCAGGGAGTAGTGTGCACCCGAGGCCCCTCAGCTTACTTCAAATATTCAGCACGAGGATCAGCTTCTGGCCTCAAAAGTCAGAAATCATTCTTGGATCTGGTCAGTACAGGGAGCAGTAGCGACCTGGTCAAACCATGGAGGTCAAGATGTCAGGAAATATCACACGCTGATCACGGACCCGGTCGCTACCGCTCCCTGTACTGACCCGATCCAAGTGCGATCGCGTAGTTCTAAAAACAACTTCTAAGAGTTTTCTTAGAATTTTCTAAGAACTTTCTAAGGACTTTTCTACGACTATCCGCCTACTCTGCCCGCGCTTTAGGTTTTCAATTTGAAAAGGCGCTTGCCGCTAGGGCTTTTTCAATTTCTCCCGTCTCTCCATTGTGTTTTCAACCAGGGCTCTGAACTTTGCCCAGAACCTTCCAACAAGAGCACAAAACACCATGACACAAACCTTTCGACGCAAACGCAACCGTGATACCTGGCACTTTTGCGGGAATTGCCGCCATTGGCCCAAGTCAAACTACGAGTCCGGCAAGGAAAAACCTAAGTCCGGCAACATGTGCGACCAGTGCAGGGCCAAACGCTCTAACAAACACTGCAAATAGAGACGCACGCAACGCGAGGCAATCTCGTTTTTCTCGCGTCATTCATGCGCTGAGACAAATAGCATCGTGAGTGCTGGCAAGAATGTTTGAGATCTGCGCAGTCCTGTCTGGGTTTGCCGAAATTCAATCCATGATTTGGTGAATTCAATCCATTTTCGACGAAATTCAATGTGCAATTCCGTCGAATGCAGACGAGACGAAACCGGTGCAAGACAACACCGCGTGAGATCAAAACGCACTTGGACCGATCTTGTTTGCTATTCGCGCAATTCAAGACGCTACGAACCGAATTCAATGAGCAATTTACTTCCAAATTGTCTCCCCATTGAATCAACCCTGAAACAGAGGAGAAGCTATGGCTAGAATCAAACTAAACCTGCGGAACCTGTCCGTGACTGACAAAATTGCCAAGGGCAGGCAAATCGTGACGGCGATGACGAACAACGCGCGCTTTGCGAATCCACATCCACCGCTGACTGATGTGACGACGACTCTAGATGATCTGGAAAGGGCGTTTGCCCTGGTCCAGGCGGCGCGGTCAGAGGTCACGACGAAAACCGTTAGTCAGGACAACGCCGAAGCAAAGTTGGATCAGGCTTTGACGCAGCTCGCCGGTTATGTGGAAAGTGTCGCCGGCAAAGACGACACCGTGATCACGAGTGCGGGTATGGACACCAAAGCGTCTCCTTCTGCACCGACAATCCCGGCCGCACCACAGGGATTAGGCGCTACGGCAGGAGAGCACGAGGGCGAAATTAATCTCACGTGGAAGACCGTCGCGAACGCGCGCAGTTACATCATCGAATTCAGTCTCGATCCGGCAACATCAGGTAGCTGGACACACTCCGGTGTAGCGACCGCTGCTAACAAGACAATTTTCAGTCTAACGAGTGGCAAGCGCTACTGGTTTCGCGTAGCGGCTGTAGGCGCAGTCGGGCAGAGCGGCTGGAGCGAGCACGCAACCAAAGTCGTGCCGTAGTGATCGAGATCAGCATAGCCTCATGTTGTTGGGGCATGAGGCGGGGCATCACCGTGCGCAAAAGGAAGGGGGCCGGTGGTGCCCTTTATTACGGGAACAGTACTTCCAGCGCCAGATTGAGTGCATCCATAACTGGTCTGGGCTTAAACGTTGGGTGTCAAGATTGGGTGAAGATGCACCTTAAGTTTGGCGAGCAGTTGCGCAGCAAGAATGAGATCTCTGCGTTGTCAGTCGATGTACGAATTGGATGTCGCGCCGGAATTTTTTATGAAGCGGCGTAAAATAATGCGCCTCTACTCTCTGCTGACGAAATCAGAAAAAGTGACAGTTAAGGGGTTAAGGGGCAGGCAAGTAACATGCAGATGAACCTTTGGCTCGTCATCGGAATCATTGCGTTTTGCGCGGCGCTGAGCGGTGTGATCTTGGCCAACATGTTCGTGATTATATTGATTGGCGAAATAAATCGGAAGAAAGAAGACGGAAGACTTATTTCTTACCTCGGCTTTACCCACCCAAGGCGCCGCGAGTCTTCACCGAGTACCGCAGCTTATACCCTGATGGCAAGCTGCACATTTATGCTTTGGCCGTGTTCGCTATAGCAATGATTGCTCTATCGTTGTGGCTGTCCTCTATCTAACTCCTTGATGACAGTCGAGCTTCGGGAGGGACGTGGAGCCCTTAAAGTAATTCTCCATTTGGAAGATGCTTGGTCTCTTGTCAGGCAAAGAAAAAGAGGACGGATGTCCTCCCTCTCTGGTTAGAAATTTAATTCTGGCTTACGCGGTTTTGGCAGCTGCGAGCTTGTGAAGCGTTGAAGTGGCAAGCTCGGCTACCCCAACTCTGGGCGTTCCCTCCACCATACTCGTGAGCGTCTTCAATACCTCGGGATATCCTGAGACATTGTAGGCCTCCGCCTCTTCTTTATTGTCCCAGAACGTGATAGCAATAGCTTCCGAGCGGTCTGGGGCGACGAAAGTCATCTCATCGCGGAATCCCTTTTGTTTACGCAGGAGTGGCAAAATCTTGCTCTCAACAACGTTCGTAAACTCGGTGGTGGTGGCGTTCGGCTTCAGTTCCATTATAACGTGGCGTGTAAACATAGTTAGCTCCTTAGGTTTGTTTGGCTATGGACTTCAGGTGATCTGGGTGATTCCAGAGGAGCTGAGAAGAGAGTAAGCTTGAACTCGATTCGCCGCGTACCTTATCACGCACGTGGGCGTTTACCTAATCAGGTTTATTCGAAGCGTGTCATGAATCGAATTGCTCATGAATAGGATGATGTCGAGTTGAAGTAGCGATGGAGTATACAAACTGATGGTCCAGTCGAAAATCGAAATCTTTACCGCAATGCTCGCCGAGCAACCGGAAAACGCCATGATCTGGTACGGCTTGGCCAGTGAACAATACAAACTGGAGAACTGGAGTGAAGCAGCGAAGTCTTTGCGCCAGGTCGTGAGTCTCAACCCGGATTATACGGCCGCCTATCAGATGTTAGGCACCGTCCTGGCTAATGCTGGTGACCTTAACGGGGCACAACAGGCTTGGAGAAATGGTATTGAGGCCGCGGATCGTACCGGCGCGTGGAAGGCCGGGCAACATATGCGCGGCTTGTTGGCGGGCGTTGCATCTGCCGATTAGGCTCTCGGCCCGACTAGAGGACTGCTGAAGCGCCCGATGCGCGTCCGCGTTGGAGTTTTCCGTTTCCTTTAAGTGACCAATAACGGCTCTGACTCGGAATGATCAGTGAAGGGAATTACTTCACGCGGAACATTCTCCATGGTCATTTCAATCAAGTGGTCCACGACAGCTTTGACGTCGCTCGTCTCGCGCCAGACTCGAAGCTGGTCATCGGCCGAAGTACCTCGCTGAAGAATGGTGTGGATGTGCCGGATCTCTTTTCGCGAGCGCAAGTCATCAATAACATCGTCAACGAACTCCAGTAGTTCACGAATGAGTTCACGCACTGGCACCTCCTTCCCCTTGCCAAAATCAATCATCTTGCCGTCAAGACCATAACGGACGGCGCGCCACTTGTTCTCCTCGATCAGCATTTTGTGATGGATCCGAAACGTCAGATTTTGATCGAGTAGTTTGTTGAGCTTTGCGACCAGTGCCTGGAAAAGGGCAGCAATAGCGATCGTGTCGTCAACGCGGGTGGGCATATCGCAGATGCGAAACTCGAGCGTCGGGAAGATCGGGTGCGGACGCACGTCCCAATAGATCTTTTTGCCATTGTCGATGCATCCGGTTTCGATGAGTAGCTTGACGTATTGTTGGAATGCGCTGTGGGAATCGAAGTGGTCAGGTATACCAGTGCGGGGAAACCTTGTGAAGACTTCCGAGCGATAGGATTTCAATCCGGTATGAACACCCAGCCAGAAAGGTGATGAAGTAGAAAGCGCGAGTACATGCGGGAGAAAGTAGCGGATCGCGTTCATTATCTGGATTGCCCGCTCAGGATCCGTAACGCCCACATGGACGTGGAGACCGAAGGTGAGCAACGACCGTGCGATCATCTGATTCTCTTCAACGATCATTTCATATCTTGCATTCTCGTAGATCTTTTGGTCCTGCCAGAGTGAGAATGGATGAGTGCCGCCGGCGACAATCTCCAGCCCCTTCTTGCGCACAAGTGTAGAGAGGATGCCGCGAAGATTGGTGATATCGGTGCGAGCTTCTTTTATGTCCATGCAGATGCCGGTGCCCACTTCGATCATCGACTGGATCATTTCCGGTTTGACTTGCTCGCCTAACAGCATCCTGCCCTCTTCGAGAATTTCAGAGACGTGCGAGCGTAACTCGCGGGTGTTCGGATCAACGATCTGAAACTCTTCTTCAATCCCGAGGGTGAATTGCTCGAATTGACTCGAGTCGGTTCTCATGTTTCTTCCTAACTGGTTGCGACCCGGCTTTGCACAAAAAGTCCTTGTTCTGGGATTTCTCTGTGCAACCTCTGTGTCCTCTGTGTCTCTGTGGTGTGGTTTTACTCGGAATTCATTAACCACAGAGACACAGAGGACACAGAGGTTGCACAGACAAGAGCGCGATCGAGACTTTTTGTGCAAAGCCTTGCGACCCTTTGTACGAATCGCAGATTGGCCCAAGGCTCACGCAACTTTCGAATACCGGCCGCCTTCACTTTCCCAAGCCGCTGTAGCACTACTATCGCTATGCGGAGACGTGCTCAAACTCGGAGTTTCGTTGAGATTGACTCGATTTCCCATCATTAAGGCAAGTTGCTCGGGGTGTACGAGCCGGCCACGGTTGAGATTGATTAACGGATCGCTCACCAGCCAAAAGTCGACTTCGGCTGCGCCTCCCACCGGGACCAGTTGCTTGAGCAAACCGGCATCAAGCGGCACTGGTTTGAAGAGCAGCATTCCGAAGTTACGTAAACGGGCCAACAAAGCGTCGCTACTACTGTTAAATAGCGGCACACGAAAGCGTCCGTGATCGTCAAGGGCGAACACATCGCCGTTGGCACGTTGCATGACAAAGATATTGCTCATAAACCTTTCTGCTATTCAAGCGATGATCCACGATTCAAGAGACGAGCGAATTCGTTGCTCAGCTCCTGTGCACGACTGCGAGCGTTCCAAAAGGAAAGAATAGATAATTCGGCTGGAGTTGGTTGTCTGAAGCTCTCTTTGCCTGCCTGTAACTCCACGAGGCTTAGCTGCGGTTCGTCCTTTTCAACATATAATGTATTAGTAATTTCCACTTTGATTCTATCGCCTTGCTTTCTTCTCTTTCAGATTGGTTCGATCGTATAGCAATTCCGAAAGCAGAGGTCTGTGCTCTAACACACATAGCCGTAGGTAGTGGTCACAGACAGACTGTCATTTACAACAATGACGAGCAAAGGAGGGATCCGGCAATCTTTTGAGACAAGCCCGTGTCAGAGTTAACTAGATCTATGCGACTGATAGAAATTGCAATAGGCGTAATACTGTTAGGTGGTGCAGCATGGACCGTGGTTAGAACTTATAAAGGCCGCGGCATCTCGTCGTTTCTCGTCCTCGCGTTCGCTGTGTTCCTCGTCGCCCTGGGTTTGGCTTTTCTCTTTGGCGCCTTTGGCGAGTTACTGCGCAACCTCAGGTTTGGGAGCGAGTGGCTCAAATGAACCCGATACCAAAAAGGGAAACTATCGCGCTAATCAGATATATTTCGCATGTAGTATATACTTCATTTGACATATAGCACTACGAGGCGTAAGGTTGGGATCGAACCGAGACCAGCTAACTCCATTCTCAGCTCTTCTGGACCCGCCAGATTCGTCTGAAACTTACAGCTCAACTACCGAAAAGTTAAGGGTGTTTACCCGCGCTACTAGTTTGTCATTATTGCGCGTTTGTTAACGCACCGATAATGGCGTACCAGTTCGCAGCCTCGCCCCCCAACTCCTGGTAGAAACCAAAAGGAGATTGAAAAGTATGACGACGAATATCCAACCGCTACATGACCGCGTAATCGTGAAACGCATTGACGAAGGCGAGCAAGCGCGTGGCGGCATCATCATTCCCGACTCGGCGAAAGAGAAATCCCAGGAAGGCGAAGTGATTGCCGCAGGCCTAGGCAAATACAAGGAAGATGGCTCGCGCCAGCCTCTCGATGTCAATGCAGGCGACCGCGTTCTGTTCGGCAAGTACGGTGGCTCAGAGATCAAGGTCAACGGCGAAGAGCTGTTGATTATGCGCGAGGACGAGATTCTGGGAATCATCACCCGCGCTGGCGCCGCCGCCGTCGGCAAAAAGGGCAAATAGATTCTGGCATAAAGCAAACTGAGAGTTTGCGTGGACACCTTTCAATAGGAGAGATGAGATAAAGATTATGGCAAAGCAAATAGTTCATGGCGAAAAATCGCGAGCAGCAATTTTGCGGGGCGTGAATCAACTCGCCGATGCAGTGAAAATCACCCTTGGACCAAAGGGGCGCAACGTCGTTCTCGATAAGAAATACGGCAGTCCGACCATCACGAAAGACGGCGTGACAGTAGCGAAAGAGATCGAGCTGAAAGATGCGCGGGAGAATATGGGTGCGCAGATGGTGCGCGAGGTCGCTTCGAAGACCAGTGACGTTGCGGGCGACGGCACAACAACGGCGACAGTGCTTGCGCAGGCCATTTTCCGTGAAGGCGTGAAAACAGTCGCCGCCGGCGCAAACCCGATGGCTCTGAAACGCGGCATCGATAAAGCGGTCGAACGCGCAACTCGAGAGATCAAGAAAATGTCGAAACCGGTCACTGGAGAGATGATCGCGCAGGTCGGCACGATTTCGGCAAACGGCGACCACAGCATCGGCGAGTTAATCGCCGAAGCGATGGTCAAGGTTGGTAAAGATGGCGTCATCACCGTCGAAGAATCGAAAACAATGGAGACGGCGTTGGAAGTTGTCGAAGGGATGCAGTTCGATCGCGGCTACCTTTCACCCTACTTCGTCACTGATGCGGAAACGATGAAGGCTGTGCTCGAGAACCCAGTCATTCTGCTCAGCGAAAAGAAGATTTCGGCGATGAGAGACATGCTGCCTATTCTTGAGCAGGTCGCTAAGTTGAGCAAATCAATCTTGATTATCGCTGAGGATGTGGACGGCGAAGCTCTCGCAACTCTCGTGGTCAACAGACTGCGTGGCACGATCAACGTAGCCGCGGTCAAGGCGCCGGGCTTCGGTGATCGTCGCAAGTCGATGCTGGAAGACATTGCGATCCTTACAGGTGGCAAGGTCATCAGCGAAGACCTCGGGATCAAACTCGAGAACGTCAAGCTTGAAGACCTGGGTACCGCAAGACGTGTGACGATCGACAAAGAGAACACGACTATCATCGATGGCGGTGGTGAGACAAGCGATTTGCAAGCTCGGGTGAAGACACTGAAAGCTCAGATTGAAGACTCTACTTCAGACTATGATCGCGAAAAACTGCAAGAGCGACTCGCGAAACTCGTTGGCGGCGTCGCGGTAATTCGCGTCGGCGCAGCGACGGAAACCGAGCTCAACGAGAAGAAGGCGCGGGTCGAAGATGCGATGCACGCGACGCGTGCGGCAGTAGAAGAAGGCATCGTGCCGGGCGGCGGTGTCGTATACATTCGCGCCGCGAAAGTGCTCGACAAATTCAAACTCTTCGAAGACAACGAGGACGAATCTGCCGGCGACGCAGACGAGCAGATTGGCGTCAACATCGTCAAGCGGGCACTGGAAGAGCCGTTGCGTCAGATTGTTTCAAACGCCGGCAAAGAAGGCGCCGTCATTGTCGAAAAGGTTCGTGCAGAGAAGAACCCGAACGTCGGCTATAACGCGGTAACGGAAAAGTTTGAAGATCTCGTGGCTGCGGGTGTGATTGATCCCGCCAAGGTGACTCGTTGCGCACTGCAAAATGCCGCGTCAATCGCTGGGCTGATGCTCACGACTGAGGCACTCATTTCTGAGCTACAGGATGATGACAAGCCGAAGGCATTGCCCGGCGGCATGGACATGTAATTCCGTGACAAATTGGCCAACATGTTCACCAGGGCGGCTTCTGTTAACTCACAAAGGAGAGAAGTCTTCTCGAAGTGAGAAACCTATAAGGGAAAGGTAAGAAACTTATGTCTATGAAACTTTATGTCGGTAATCTCTCGTTTGAAACGTCGAGCAATGAACTACAAACATTATTCGCGCAAACGGGCACAGTCGAAAGCGTATCGTTGATTGAAGATCGTGAAACAGGCCGCTCGCGTGGCTTTGGCTTCATCGAGATGTCAACGAAGGAAGAAGGCGCAGCGGCAATTGAGAAGTTCAACGGCCAGGAACTAGGCGGACGGATGTTGAAAGTCAACGAAGCCAAGCAGCGTGAAAATCGCGCGCCGGCTTTTAGTTAAGAGACCAATTGCGAGGGTGAAGGGATCTCGGGTTTTCAAAAGACCCCCGGGACACAAACCTAAAGACGGGCTGACCCACCGGCAGCCTTCCCCTTCTTTGTGTGTGTGTGTTAACGCACAGACCTTCTTCCCTTTGACTGCTATAACTCGTTAGCTTCCTTTCGAAATTACGTTTCGACATCCGGGATCGGGTCAGCAACCTTCTTCTTGAGCCGCCTTGTAATCTCCAGAGAGGCCGACGAAGTTGTTCTCTCAGCGTCCGCAGACGTTCCATCTATCAGGCTGTAGATTCTCAGGTGCAATTTACGTATTTCAACGTGTGCTTGGAAACATTGGTACAAGCTCTAGAAAACTAAAGGAAGAAAATGTCGATCTTAAAAAGCATTATTTCCGTCTTCACCCTGTCAGCGTTTTCAATCGTCTTCGGCGTGAGCATACACGCGCAGCCACAACCTAACCGTAATAATACGCGTGAAGTTGGCAACATGCTGCAACGACTTGAACGAAGCTCGAGCAGGTTCCGCAATAGTCTCAATCTGGCATTGGTCCAGAGGAGCGTCGACCAAATGCGGCCTCAAAATGATGTCAGCACTTTCGAGCCCGCCTTTGAACTCGCTATTAAGCAGTTCAGGGATCAGTTCACGCGCCGGCTTGCAGTTGCCGCGGACGTTGAGGGCATCCTGCAAAAGGCGTTACCTCTCAATAGCTTCATAACTCAAAACAACTTAAACACTCGGGTCAAGAATGACTGGACATCGGTTCGAACAGATCTGAACACGCTGGCGACTGCCTATGGCGTCAGTTGGCAGTGGAACCAACTAACTCCGATGAAGGTTGACGCAAATAGATCGTTCCGACTGTCCGAGGGTGAACTCGATCAGCTAATCCAGCGAATCGAGAATGGCGGCGACACGTTTCGTGTGAGTCTTACCGACGCTTTTTCCCGAACACCTTCCGACCGGAGCAGAAGCGAAAGCAACATGAATGATGCTCTGCGAGGCTTCAAAAAGGCGACGGATCAGGTGCGCATTCACTTCGACGCCAGGGAGTTAATTTCGGACGATATAAAGCAGCTGCTCGATCACGCCGAACCCCTCGACAATTTCATGCGTGATAACCCGCTTACAGGCCGCGTCAAGAGCGATTGGTCGACCTTGCGCGGGAACCTAAGCGTGCTGGCCAGCGCGTATGACGTAGCGCCAAGTTGGGGAACCAGCCCACCTTTACAAACTGGATCCAAGAACACTAATCGCCTGACCGGAACTTTTAGATTGGATTCGTCTCTCAGTGACAACCCGTGGGACAAAGCGCAGCGCGCGACTCAGAATTTACGTACCGACGAACGGCAGAAAGTCGTTGACGAAATTCTGGCGCGACTTGAATCTCCTCAGATGCTGATGATGGAGCGTCGCGGTACAACGATGACTATTGCGTCTTCGCTAGCGCCACAAACGACTTTTGAGGCAGACGGCCGCGAGCGTCAGGAACAACTTTCCAATGGTAGATGGACGAAAGTAACAGCTACGCTTCGTGGGGAGCAGTTGGTAGTGAGTTCGAACGGCTACAAAGAGAATGATTTTAATGTCACGTTCGATGCAAGTGAGAACGACCGCCGTCTACGAGTGCGGCGGCAGATCTATTCCGATAAGTTAACTCAACCAGTTGTCGTCGATAGTGTTTATGACCGGACCGCCGATGTAGCGCAGTGGAACATTTATAACGATTCGCGGTCGGCTTTGGGTAACGGCAGTGCGACCAGCGGTGAATTTATCGTGCCCCCCATAGAGCTACGTTCAGAATTGCCAAAAAATCGGCAAGGTTGGCGCTGGAGTTGTGGTCTTCCTCAGAAGAGCCAGGTGGCATCATTAACGCGCTCTTATTAGAACGCACATCCGAGAAGCATTTCTTTATGAAAGCGTGCTGTTACTTGTGCATTGATTTACATTGAGTGACACAACTTTAACATTGATTACAACTTGCCGCCGTTACTGGACCACTTGCGAGTGCACACTTTGACGTCCTTTGGCATAGATTATCATCGAGTCACGTGACTATAGCGTGACAAAATTTCTTGGACCACTCGGGCGCATCTTTGGACGGTTAGCGCAAGCGAGACCGAGACTTTTCAGGATTCTGCCTTGCGTGGAAACAAGCCAAGACAATGACCTGCTCGTCGATGATTCGATACCAGATTAGATAGGGGAAGCGGTGAACGATCGCTCGCCTGACGTTTCGATATACAACAGGATAAATGAAAGGGGTTTCTTCGCGAATGGAGAAGACGTGTGAGATCTCCTCTGGTAGCGTCAAGGATTTTGTGTAAACGATCGTCTCTTGTTTTAGGTCGCTGCTCTTTTTCATGATTTGTTTAGCAGCAGTAGGGGCTGTGGGAACGGTGGGAAAACGCAGTTTGTTTTTCCACGGTTTCCATAGCCCGGTTTGTTTTTCCGTTTTTCAGTTCGTTGTCGGTCCCAGGCTTAGTTCGCCGGCAGCCGGTTTTCGTAGATGATGGCGAAGCGATTGAGCGCGTCCTTCCAGGCGTGGACTGGCATGGTCCACTTCTTCGCGATGTTGCGCAGCGCCAGGTAGAGCAGTTTGCTGACCGCCTCATCATTAGGAAACGAGCCGCGCGCTTTCGTCACCTTGCGCAGTGACATGTTCAGCGACTCGATGGCGTTGGTCGTGTAGATCACCTTCCGAATCTCCGGCGGGTGCGCGAAGAACGGAATCACCCGGGTCCAGTTGCCGCGCCAGGACTTCGCGATCATGGGAAACTTCTCGTCCCACTTCCGGCTGAATTCGGCCAGTCTTTGCTCGGCTTCCAGGTCCGTCGCGGCCGTATAAATCAACTTCAGGTCAGCCGCCACTTCCTTGCGCTGTTTCCAGCCCACATAGTTCAGCGAGTGCCGCACCAAGTGCACAATGCAGAGTTGCACTTCGCTTTGCGGAAAGACGCTCTCGATCGCTTCCGGAAAGCCTTTCAGCCCATCAACACAAGCGATAAAGATATCTCTTACGCCCCGATTCTTCAGTTCTGTCACTACTTGCAGCCAGAACTTGGCGCCTTCCGTTTGCGCGATCCATAACCCCAGCACTTCTTTATAGCCCTCGATTGTGACCCCAATCGCCAGGTAGATCGCCTTGTTCTTGACGTGTCCGTTATCCCTCACTTTGAACTGAATAGCATCTAGATACATGATCGGGTAGACCTCGTCGAGCTGCCGGTTCTGCCACGTTTTGATCTCGTCGAGCACTTCATCCGTCACGCTCGAGATCAAACTCGCTGTTACTTCTACTCCGTAGATCTCTTCCAGGTGCTGTTGGATCTCTCGCGTTGATAAACCCCGCGAATACAGCGAAAGAATGTTCTTGTCGAACCCCGTGAAGCGCGTCTGATGCTTCTCGATGATCTGCGGCTCAAAGGTGCCGTTGCGATCCCGCGGCGTCTCTAGCGCTAGCTCACCAAACGTTCCTTTGATCGTCTTGGCCGACTTCCCGTTGCGCGAGTTGCCGCTGTTGTTCCCAATAGCCTCGTGCTTATCGTAGCCGACATGCTCAGTCAGCTCCGCGGCCATTGCCCGCTCCAGCAACTGCTTCGTCAGTTGCTTCAGCAGCCCGTTTTCGCCGATCAGGTCTTCCGGCTTTTTGTAGTCCTTCAGCAGGTTGTCAATCAGCTCATTGTCGATGCTTTTGTCTTTGGTCATCTTTTCTCCTTGCCAACCCTAACTCAGCTGGCTCTCGATGACCATTTACACAAAACTTTCTACACGCTCTCTCCTCTTGGAGCTGGGTGCCGAGATCGGATCGTTGGGTTTCATACCAGACTTTTGCCTCAGCGATGTCTAATTCTGTTCACGTTTGCCATGAGCTCTGATCGACTGGATTTGATTCCATATCGGCCAGACGCGCGTCCAGTAAGTCTCTTTCGGCGTCTGTAAGAGGTAGATCGGCTGATATTAATGAGTCCCAAACTACGCCGATCAACTCCAGACGATCCGCTGGTTCTAGATTGCGGATTTTCTCTAACAGGGCATTATCGATCATGATTCAAGCATAGCTCATGCGTACTTGATTTTCCAGACGCAGTATCAATCTCATGTTAAGGTTTACTCAGCAACTCTCACGACACTTTCATTTCATTGAATAGGAATCCAGCTGTTTTGTTCATTGAGTAGGCTCGGGGCAGGGAACTGTAGGCTTTATCCAAACAAAGCCGTCGCATGTCAAACTTGAATCTTAGGTGCGGACAGGATGTCCCGCCTCCATGTCTTCAACAAGGATTCAATCATTGTTGCTTTGTGGCCACAATCCTGTCAAACCCGAGGCCACTGCTGCCTTCACCACGGCCGGTAGTTTTGCGTACGCCAAACCAAACGAAAACCTTTCCGTTGTTCCAGCGTGTACGCTGAAAGGATTGTTCTACCCGGATGCCTGAACGTGGGACTTCTTCTTCGTGGATAAAATACGGCTTCTTCTGAGCCAGTCCTTCCTGCAATAAGGCACTGCGCGGCCGTATCTTGTCGGGTTTTCCTTGTTTGCCTTCAAGGATGCGTGGCATCGCAGCGCGCTGTATCTGTACCTCGCGGTTGCTGGTTTTCACATGCGCAGGAATAAAAGGTATCCAGTTTTCCGGTATGGTGTTCATGACTTCGTAACGGATCTTTGCTTCTTCATCACCATCTTTAACCGGCGGATCCGGTTCAACGACCACGACGGAATCTGTGACCAGTTTCTGCAGGAAGCCATGATATTCGGAGGCACTCTCAAAACCGGATCTACTCAAACCGTTCGGAAGCGGAATGATTGTCTCGACACCCCATACCATGTTGGCCATCTCGTCACGTACGAAAACAACTTCTTCCACCGGTTTGCTTGCCTGAATTTTTGCCACTGTGGGCAATAACAAAAGATCCGTATCTCCGGGCGACGGCCTGTCGCTATCTACTTTCATTGAGAACATGTTCCAGCGGGTCCAATCCGCATCATCACCTTTTCCCGCAGCGTCAATCCAGAAATTTTCCCCGAAAGAATTGGTAAGTGACAATCCTTTGATTTTCGTGAGCGTGGCCACCGGAAGTCTATAAGGAATAAGATACCAATCATTGGCATAGACAAGCCCAAACTCAATCATCAGCAACTTGGCGAGTTCCGTTGTATCCGGTGTGACGTAACTGAAATTGGTCCGCGAATCCTCAAATGCCCACCAGCGCGTATTGGGCATCCCTTCAAAGATCACGGGCGAAGGAATTAGGGATTGAACTATTTTCCTGGGCGCCGGCGGAGGTGGATTGTCTGGCAACTCACCCAATGTTGAGGTTTTCTTATCGACATCAACATTGTACCAGTCGAGATGCCCGTGAAAATACTCTTCAGCGTGGAGTACTTTCTCACCCGACTCCGTGGTGCTGGAAATGGAAAACTGGTATTCGAGTTGTGAAGGTTCCCAGGCATCACTGATGGGATCGGAAGGTTGATAAAACAGATCTTTGAACCAGGCCTTGAATGTATCTTCCGCCTGGTCAAACTGGCTGTGATCTCCCGGAAGAGGAAAATCAGGCAAGTCATAGTAGTGCACGACTGCTTCCAGATCAAAAAACAATTTGGCGCCATCTACCATGCGGCCGGCCATAGCTGCGAATTGCTGCCAGACTTCTGGATGTGCGCAGATAGCAGCATCTTCCTCAGCGGTCGGGTTCGGCTTTTTTATCCCATAGTGATCAAGAAAGAATTGTTTGGTCGCATTGAGCAAGCCCCTGTCTTTGAGTAATTGCATCCACCGGCGGCCCATGATCAGTCGCAGGTCTAGTGAAATATCCTGTTCCAACGTGGCAAAAGGCAGCGGCCGTTGTTCCACGGTGGCTTCAAAAGGGACGTCCTTATCGAACGCTTTTACTGCTTGATCATCAGCCTTGTATCTATCCACATCGGATGTAGACGTGCAGAGTTTACACACCACCGGAGAACCGGCGTCTTCACCTTCGAACTCACCCATCTGCCATTGTTTGGTCAGCATCCAGAGAGCGTCACGTACTTCGGCCTTGAGTGCTCGGTCGAAATTATTGGTACGCGGGCGCCCCTCCAACCTGCTCCACGCAAGTGTGAGCGGGAATGCTTTCAATTCAACGATCTCTTTGAGTGAAGCTTCTGCTGGAATCAACATGTATATGCTCGCTCTGTTGGTAGCTGATAGGTTTATTTAAGATTCTTTACGATGCCCACGTCCAGGTAGTGTGCTTTATTGTCCAGCACTATCGAATAGGGGAAAAGGCTTTCCGCTCCCAGCACTGCAGGCAACAAGGCTGCAAACGCAGTTTTGTCTATCTTCTCCGGCTCAACACCGCGCGATCGTGCAGCATCCAGAGTGTAAGTGAGTGAATCGACGAGATCACTCCATTGCCAGTTGCCTGCGAGCTGTGTCGGTGTGACCAATAACATGGTTTGCGGGGCTTCGGAATTTGGCCGATCGTAATGGAAAGTGATGCCGGTGATCTCTTCTTTCGCCGGTATCAGTTCGGTCCATTCATCCACCAATACGCCGCAGATCTCGGCCGGAGCGGCAGCGGCTTTTGCGGTGCACGCCGTGTACAAGAGAGTATTGCTTTCCTCCAGGTTCACATCGCCTTCCGGAAAAGGCAGGGCCAACCAATGATATTTCTCAGTCTTGAATGGAAGCTGTATCGGGTGAATCGTCAAATCATCTTCTGTCATGTCGAACGCTTCCCGAAGAAGAATACAGTTTTCCACATGTTTCATTTTTTCATGCACGCGCGCAATGCCGTGCAGCCAGTCTTCTTGAGGATTGGTTCGTTTCCCGGTTGTCAGGGAGTAATTGAGCAGATCCGCAGTAGCATTCCAGGAGTTTGCGATCTCTGCCTGTTGCGCTGCAGGCAACGCGTAACGGGGGATCATTCTAAATTGATCACCGAGTATGATTCGGGCCGCCGATTCTACTTGCTTCATCTGGTCTTCCGCACTTAGCGTGGCCAATCCGTCAAGTATCGCTTGCGTCGCAGGGATACGTTTTGTTTGTACATCGGCGGTGAGTGCCTGGGCACGAGCCTGCAACTCATATATAAAAATAGGAATCTCGCGCAGCTCGGTACTGATATCCAACGACTGGAGATCGAATGGGGCGAGGTCGAGCGCCTGAATGTCCTGGATAAGTTTGATCAGCGTGGGCTGATTGATGCTGATGATACTTTTTAAGCTGGTAAAGGCGGCGTCGAAAAGGGCCTTCTTTCCCGTAACAATGGCGAGCGAAATACTATCCACAGGTGTAGGAATGCTCGAGATCAATCTCTCCATAGCCTGAAGTGTTTCCGGAGATGGCGTGGGATCCAAGGCCAGAGCATCATAGTCGTCTGAGTTTTTCTGCCAGCGATTTACGAATTCCTGAACCTTGCTTTTCAAGGACACGAACCATTGTTGCCTCCGCACGTAGAGTGAACCGATACCGGTTTGAGGGATGCCATACTTTCCTAATTCGAGCATCAAGTCAGCAAAGCGATTGATCGTCACATCTGCTTTCAGACGCATATCCTGCGTAGCAAGCTCAGTGGCGACATCCTGTTGCGGAAGGCCGCGCAGGTAACCGAGCACGCCGGCAGGCAAGGCAGCGGCTGCAAGGAGGTCCGTCAGATTCTTGAGCAGATCCACCACACGTTGAGATGGGAGCTCGGGCGGTGGTTTATCTTTTTCGCTGGCTTCGTTCGGCAATGCCAGATCGCCAGGAGTCACTGAAGGCGATTCCAGCAGTAGAGCACGCAGGCTTTTTACCAGCGGCATGATCTGGAATATCGAAAACTTTGTGATATCGGCAGGATTTTCCGTATAGCTGAATTTCATGTCTCCATCAATTCGCGGGTCAGCGGTAGCATGGAGACGATGAATAAAGCGATCATCAATTTCATTCAGCGCCCGGGCGTCAAAGGCGTTGAGAATGTAAAGAAGGTCAATTGGCGTCAGGCCGATATCCTGTAACGAGATTTCGGTATTCCTGGGTAAACCATCTGCCCTGCTTGTGTAAGAACATCGACAAACGATCTTGTTCAGCGCCGGCACCATGGTCGATACCCATTGGTTGAGCGAAGGCTCCGATTGAGCTCGTGGCCCAGTACCTGGAGCCAGGGCCACAAATGTCACGGGGATGCTCACCCGATGTGTGAGCGTGGCGCCACTGCGCGGCGTACGAATGACGTCAGGCTCCTGGGGATAATTTCCTTTGCTATAAGTCTCCAATGTTCCCGCGGCACGATCATAATTTCCCATGAGCACGTGATGCACGCTTTCCGCCATACCCAGATCAGCAATCGCGTCGGCAATATCAATGATATGATTGACTGCTTCTGTGATCGCATTGGCGATAGCCGTGTCGTCGTTTATCAAAGGAAGTCCGAATGGATATTTCTTGTTAGCCGGAGTGGTTTGTTTCTTTACGTGATTGGAAAGGTTCACGCCGTGCACAACATTGCGTGCTTCAATAGCCGTTATCGGAACAGTGACCGGATCAACAGAGGGGTCGGTATTATTGGCAACCTTAGTATCTTTCAGCTGCTCTGCATTGAGCGGAAAAACTTTCCTCAACTTATATATGTAGCTGTCGATACTCTTGAACGTGAGATCATCCCGGTCGTGCAATTCTCGCTCGAGATGATAGCCCAGCAAGGCCGCAAGACTCTGTCCACCCTGAATGCCTTCAATAACAGACAGCGCGAGACGAATTCGTTCCGATGTAAGATTCACTGCCAGCACGTTATTGCCGTCGGGTTTCCCATGTGAGATATAACCGTTACGCAACACTGCTGCTGTGACGCCCTGATTGAGTGAAGGAGCATGTATGTATCCTTCATTTTCGGAATCAGTGAGAAAAACTTTGTCACGTGCAGGATTGAAATCGGCGACCACGTCCTGAGGTATTTCCTTCACACTAACCACTTTATTTTTTTCGGGTCGTACATTTTCCAGCCAGCCGAATGCGCCGAGAAAAATTCCGGTCTTTCTTTGCTGATCGCTAACGCCGCCAAGATTGTTTCGCATGATTCCGAGTTGGTTGGCGAGGATGGCAGTCTTCCATCCGTCCAGGCGATAAGAGCAGCAGTCCAGATGTTCCACGAAGGCGCGTTCCAGTCTGGCTGTTGATGCGCCCTGCAATTGTTCCAACGCTTTCACTTGTGAAGAAAGGTATTGGGCAAAAGCCGGTATAAGATCCGTCAGTAATGAATCACGGACAAACTCTGATACTGTCTTGGCCGTTGAAATCGCAGGCACGGTTTGATATAGGAGGGCATAGCGGCTTTCTGTAATCTCACCCTTCCATTGCTGGTGCGTGAAAGGCTGTTCAATTTTCATCGACGCGAGTTTCGCCTCAGGGAACGCATTCACTGCCGCCGCAGCCCCAATTCCACTGTCGTGGTAAGCCTGCTCCAGTGCATATTTCAGCAAACGGTATAATTCCGCTTCTGGTCGTTGTGTCAGGCCCTCACCTGTACGCAACGCATTTTCCGATTTGCGAGCCTCTTCGAGCAGTGCGGTAAGGTAGTTTTTCTTATCAGCCGTATACGCGCGGATAGCTTTGGTTTCAGAAAGTGGAGAATCGTCAATAAGATGTTTGACGGGCCACTCCCAGGGCAGGCCGAGCAACGCAGCTATCTGTGGAAGAATGTCCGTCGGGTAACCCAGGGTTTCGCGCAGCAGGGCCAGCGTCTTCGTCACCACCCCTGAAGTCTCTCTGAAGGCGGGTTTGATCAGACTCATGGCATTGCTCATCTCGATCAGACTTTCGAGATACCGCCGGTGAAATTCCACTGAATTCGGGTGGAGGGCAATGACATCCAGAAGCGTCTTATAGGCATCCGCGGATTCCTGGGCCACATGGCCTACTGTAGCCACCAAATTGGCTGCCCAGAAGTTATCGATCTTTATTAGGAGTTGATATAGATTCCTCAAGAACCCAAGATGTCCTCTATTGGCAAACAAGAAGTTATTATCCGCGTTCATCCAGGTCAGGCGCCGGAAAGCGGCAGTTGGCAAAATGCCATATGGCTGGTTGCCGATACGAACCGCGGGTACGGGACCCCTTCCACTCACAAAACTGTTGAAAAAGTCGCGGGTCTGTCCAAGAGTCTCCGGGCTAAAACCACCTTGCATCAGAGAGTCCATGACATAGCCCAACGTTGCGGGCCAGAGCGCTATGTTCATATTTCGCGCGTCGCTCTGATCCTGGCAGTCGCTGTGTAAAAGCTTTTTGGCAGAATCGTAATCAAGCCCCAGCCACTCGGCGAGCCATTGCCCGTCGCGTCTCTTGTTCGAGTCATCTTCTTCTTTAAAGCCCGGAATCTGTTTGAAGTAGAGATCGAAGGTTTGGTCTGCCAAATCACCACTGGTATAGCCGGAATCTGATGCACCGGTGTTATTGGTGGGAGTCCCTTGTGGCACTATGCTGAAACCCTTTTTGCTGAAATAGTGGTGATCGAACAATTCCTGCAATTGTTGTTTCCCTGCCGCGGCGTCTGCACCGAGTTTTATACCGAGCACGAGGATGCGACTAAAGCCGTTGAGTTCATCTTGGGCCAGATCCACCCGAAAGCCCATGCCGATATCAACGGCACGATCGAAATCCGCAACCCATTTTATGGAATCAGCAAATTCAAGATCGCCCGCTGCATTTTGTTTGAACTGGTCACCAGCAGCAGAAGATGGATCCGGGCTGGTAGGAAGTGGGAAAGGAATGGCTCTCCCAAATATAGGCTCCATGGGCTTGTTGTCTTTATAGCGGATTAGTGCAAGCCGTTCGGAAAGCAGGTTGACCCGCGTAGCTTGAGACCAGCCGTGCTCCTTACCCGCCTTCATGGCAAGATCAGTAAACACGACAATCGCAATTTGGAGATCAGCTTCTTCACGTTTCAATCCAAGCGGGAGCTTTTCATTGAAATTTACGGGTTCGTAAGTATCAATGATAGTGTTTGCATCCAAGGTCGGATTGTCGGTATTGAAGTCAGCCTTGATCTTTTTTGTTTGGGTATCGTTACCGTTTGCCAACCATAGTTTCTTGAACAGATCAACGATGATCGCCTGTTGCGCAGGGTTCCAATTATCTGAAGCAATGGCGAGGATGACTGTATTCGGGCCACGCACAGGAAAGACGCTGAGGACTTCCTCGGGAATCAGTTGGCGTGTAATCCACGCGGCGCGGCCATCGCCATGCGCGCCTACCAGTAATCGCCAGGCAGCTTTCTGCAGCTCAATCGTAGCTGCATCGGGATTGTCGGGGTCGACAGGCTTGCCTGAACTGTAATACTCCGCCCAGAAACGGGCCGCATTGTTCACTTCCTTGCGCGATAGCAGCGGTTCAAAACTATCAACAAGGCATTCGTCCGGATAAACTCGTATCCATAACTGCGACTTGTTATCAACTGTTTTGAAGCGAGTTTCTATTCGCAACGGAAACAACAAGAAAGGTGTTTCGTTGGGAAAATGAGAGGCCAGCTCGCGGCGAGGATCAATGAATAATTCAAATTCTTTCTCTACTCCAGATAACGTGTCGCGACTGCGATTATGCCTGTCGCGCAGTTGTGCCTGTTCAGCTTTGACGGCGCCGATTTGATCTTCGAGCTGGCTGCGGCGGCGAGTGAATCCGGCATTATTGTCACCTCTCTGACGCTCGAGCGCGGCGCGTTCCTTTTCAAGAAGGCGTAGACGTTCGCTTGAGGCAAACAGATCTAACCTCGCCTTTTCGGTCGCTTCACGGCTCTGAAGCAGGCTGTCACGAGTTTGCTGAAAATCGGCCATAACGTTTAACCAGCCTTTTTTAAAAGCATTTCAGAGGCATGCACGCAAACCATCATCGGAACCTGGTAGAGAATGTAGGCGAGGTTGGCTGCATCCATAGTTGCATCCCAGTGCACCTGGATGTCGTCCTTATACTGTTTCAACTGTCCCTCTTGTTCCGGATCGCCATCGGAACTGGGTGGTGACGCCGGCAAATTCAGCGGTTTGGGCAAGCGGTCAAGATCAATAACACCTTCTTCGGCGGGCACGACTCTTGACCAGTCGAGGTCGTTCCAACTGATGAGTGTGCTGTTGTCTCCATCGGCGGCAGATATATCGAAACCGAAACGTGGTTCGCCCGGACGTTCCTTGATCACAAAAAACCAGCCTGCATTGGCAAACGTGGGAGTCTCTGGTTCGGTCTCTCCTTTTGCGTCAGAAACGGTAAGGTCAAAACCAAAAAAGTAAATATCCGGATCAACCTTTGCCGAATACAAGGGTGTCCGTATGACTTCGGTGTCTGGTTTTTCCTTGTCACCTTCCTCTGGATGGGACAGGCTTCTTGGCTCACTCGGATCGGCTTTGTGTGTTTTCGGATTGATGGTCCAGTCTGCCTTGTGTGCATATACAACAGCCGTGGGGTATTTCTTCAAGAGCTCACCACGAATCACAAGTACCACTTCGTCTTTCGGCGGCTCACCGGGTTTCTGGCGATTATCATGATCGCCGAGTTTGCTCTTGCGCCGCCATTCATGGAGTTTGGGAATATCGTAATAGGGCTCACGTTTTTTATCTTCGGCTTTTCCTTCGAGCGCCGGATCTTTCAGAATCGTCGACACATCCCAGAATTGTCTGAAGTAGCTGCCGCGTTGATCGGTTGGATATTCCCGCCAGAGTAATTCGCGGGCGAATTCATGATTCAATCCCACCATATAGGATTCGATGAACGGCTGGTTAGTTTCGAGCAGGGTAATACTGTTGTGTTCAATACGCTCGACATTTGGGAGGAAGAGTTCATCGGAGATCTTTTTCAATGCTTCATACATGGCGGTGTTTATCTTCGGATAACCCATCGCTTCAACAAATCCTTCATCAACCAGCTCGCCCTTTATCCACGGCGGGAAAAACACATGCTGCCAGGTCCAGGCAGGGACCGTTTTTTCCGGCCTGAGCTGATCCAGAATGGCGCCGGAAACAGAGCTCAATTCCAGGGTGATGGGTGGTTTCACCGCAGGTATATCAGCTTTGACCAGTTGCAGGAGTCGGAATGTGTCTTTCAAAGAATCCTTAAAGAGCACGGCGTTATGACTATCCGTTGCACCGCCAAGCCTTGGGGTAAAATCTTCTTCCGGGGCGGCCAAACGGAAGTCACTACTCCTGGACAGCGCGTCCACGGATTGCGAAGATTGATTGTCAGACTTTAGAGACTCGGCACCCTTCAAATCCCTTGACCACCCTGTCAGCACACGCCAGAGATAGACCAACCCTCCAGCGACAACTATCCCCGTAATCAGCAACGCAGCGGGAGCTGAAAGCAGAATCAGCAAAAGGAGAATGAGCACTGCTAATCCGAGTGGAACAAAAGGCAACCACGGATAACGTTTGAGCCAGTCTGTCAAGAATTGAGGCAGGCCTTTAGGTTCAAGCTGTGCGACAACGGTATCAACCGCGGGCAGTGCTGGTGGAAAGACTTTCGGCGGGGCTGGTAATAGTTCCCCCGTGCTTATTTTGGTAACGACTGATTCCAGTCTCAATGATTCGCCGGGAGGTAATTGTTTTTCCAGATGTGTAACCAATCGCCCGCGCGGACGCACGATGCGGCGCATAGGAGCTGAGAGCACAACGTTCGGAACCGCACTTTGTCTAATGGTATGAAATACGGTTGAGCCGCTGAACATCACTCTTTTTTGAAGAGGAGCTGTAAACAGCAAGGCCTTGGCAGCCCCGACATTGTTGGCCTGGGTAAAATGCTTGTCATGCAGCGCTGAACCGGCGGCAATGGAGAATTGTCCGTAGCGAATCTGACGGTTAGCTTTTAATACTTCGCCGATCTGTTCCCAGGCGGCCTTCATATAGTCCTCCTGGTTGCCCTGCACCACACGGGTGCCAAAATGCGCAGGAACACGGAATCTTGGATCGAGATTCAGTTCGTTCACCCAATTGTAGTCATTGTCGATGCGGGTGCCGGTGCGATCCTGATAGACACGTTCCACCATGGCGTGCCAGCGACCGTAAATCGGAGGAACAATCAGCGGATCGGAATCCTCGTTCGGATCAATGTCCAGGCCACTTTCATTTTTGGCGTTGGTGTTGGCGGTATCAGAAGTTTCTAAAGTGTAGTCATCAGCAAGATTCAGAAGACCAGCAAGCTCAACCTGGAAGGGGTGCAGCGCAGGGGATTTCTTGACCGCCCATTTGTCAAACTTTTCCGTTTTAGCTATCTCTTCAGCAGTCAAAGATTCTTTGGGCACCTTGAGCGCACCACCAAGTCTCAAGATGCCACCGAGGGAACTATCAGGATCTTCAGTCCAAACTAAATTAGCTCCTGGCTTGGTCATGTCCATTACCCGCCGGCCCACGCGACTGTCGGCCACTTTGGGTTTCAGAAGACGAACCAGGTATTCAAAATCTCCGATCGTTCCGGTACTGAATTGCCAGCGATAGTAATACGGGAACTCAAGATCAGCGCCTTCCCACGCTATCTTGAGTTTGGCATTTGCAATAGCGGTTGCAGCACTTCCGACTCCCGCCAACCTGCCGCTTTCGTAGGCAGGAATAACAAAAGCATGGTACGACACGCTGGGTCTCAACTTGCGCGGACATAACAGTCTTGAGTAAGCGAAGTCAGGGTTTTGATTCAGGAAGTTTTGAAGTTTGTCGAGGGACGCATTCACATCTCCGGGACTTTCCGCAAGGATCCTGCTTTCAGCGGCAGTGAGGTCACCATTGAAATGTACATGCGCCCATGCCCAGAGCTGATCTTTCCTGGGGAAGAAACTTTCCTTCGTCGACGCGCTCTTCAACTTGAAAAAAGGAAGCGGGCGATTAAGTAGATTCTGTCCTTCATCGAATTCGCCCTCCGCTAGTACGATCAATGCGATCCAGGGATTGAGTCGCTTACCGGCTGGGGGAATAGGTGTGTAGCGCCAGGGAAGGTCTTCATCGTAAAAATCTATATAGGCGAGATAGTTTTCTTCAAAGTTGGTGATCCAGCTATGTGGATCTGTTTTAACGACGGCGCGCGCATCTATTCCGACAATATCACCCGGGCCATAGATCTCGAGATTCTTGTCATCAACTGGCGCGGATGCACTATCACCGTGAACATCCAGCTTCACGGTGAACGTGCCGCGTGCCCCACCTGAGGATTGCAGGTTATTCGCTATGCCCTGCCGTAGGTAGGGCAGGAACGAGTAGGTAGCAATACTCATAAGGTTGCCTCAAATGTTGGAATGACGTGGATCTCTTCTGCCATGCCCGGGTTCGCGGAAATCTGTGAATTCAGGTAATCCCGCGCATGGGCCTCAGAGGCAAATACGGGAGCACTTACCACTGGCTTATTGTTTTCTGAAGAAGCGACCACATATCCAGGTTGGCCCACTTTCACCCGGTCGTTTTCCAGAGTGGGGACCATGCTCTTTTTCCGCGCAAAGGACAAAGGCGACTGACTAATGGCAGCCCCACCCAACCAATGCACAAACAACGTACCAATGCTCGTGAACCAGCGGGAAGCGTGGTACTTGTTGTCACCATCGATAACCTTGACTTCATAACGCACCACGCGTTTTGCTACTTTGCTTGAGCCCAGTTGTTTTCCTGAGAAAGCAAGCTCCACACCACCATCGATATCCTGGAACGAAGGACGTGAAAGTTTGTCGGCATCGCTCAGGTTCTGGAATTGCGCGATGGCAAATTTTTCCTGCGGGGCCTTGCTGGTAGTTCCCAGGGAAGCCACGTTGGCCTTGACGCTGAACACGTGTGCGTCGGCCACTGCGTTACTGCCGACCTTATCGACGTTGATGCCCAAAGGGATAGTGCGTTGACTGATGCGCAGCATCCCGACCGGATGCAACACCAGCGTTTCGGCACTGCCGTCTAATTTACGCAGCGAAACCAGCAGGTTCGCACTCTGCGGAATTTCTGCTCGCCAGTTGTCCACTTTGTTGAATTCGGCGACCAGGAGCGGAATGGCATTAATAGAAGGCAGTTTGGGATTGTCTGCTTCACCCCACGTGATATCGAAATCGACGGAGATATCGATCGAGAACAACCATAGATCTATGGACAACGTAGCCGTGCCGCGCGCGTTCCATGGTGCCGGACCCTGGAGTTTAAACTTAAGACTCACACTGAAGACACCGAATCCAAATGCATCCATTCCCACGGAGAATGAAATTTCAATGACGAAATGAAACGGCGAGAACTGGAACAGAGCGTCAAAGCTGAAGCTACCGTGAATGTTGAACCCATCGGTTCCGTAAAAGAGCTCGGCACGCGCTCCAAACTGTACAGTGTTGGTCGTAACGGCAAGATAGTTTTCAACGGTGATGCGCTGGACCGGCGTACGCAGCACGTCAATGTGAATGCGGCGGGGATTGGGGAAGGGCAGCGGCGGTGGATTGAATGCCGGATGAAAGCCGCCAACGCTCAGCACAAAATTCGGGTTATCACTGAAATCCATGAGGAGACCCATCTCTCCTTCCATGGTCATGAACAGGATTCGCGAGTCGAACATTGCAGCGAAGAACCAGATCCTGCTCTTGTCGAATTCGATTGCACCGATAAAAGCGACGTTGACGACAATGATGGGAGCCTCTTCGGCGGGCAATGCAATGCGCAACAGTCCGACAATGGCAATGTTGCCTGGAATCTCGATGATGATGCCCAATGAAAGACTTATCAGTGAGGGAGTGCCCCATCCGATTTTCACCATTGGACCGATGAGGAAGGTGCCCTCACGAGGTGGGAAATACATGCGGAGGTCACTGATGATGCGCGGCGCATTGGCCACCGGGTCGGGCGGGAACATGATGCTGTTAATCGCACCCGTACGTATCCCGGAAGCGATTGGCTCCAGCATCATCGTTCGGTTGAGCCCGAGCAGGCCTCCGATCCCGAGCAATGTAAACCCAAAACCCAGTTGTATTCCCGTCGCGAATTCTGCGGTAATGATAATGAGGAGTGAGAATCCCTTGGAGCCGTCGGGCATTTTAGTGGTGATAAGCCCGATTGCTTTGACAGTCACAATTGCTGCTATGGATAGCTCAAATACACCCGCATATTCTTCCTTATCAAAATCGAAATAGAGATATCCTCCTCCTTTTACGATCCCGGCATCAATAGAGAGGCCCACTCCATTGGGCGGTTTGAAACCAACAGTCAGATCTGCCGGACCGAGGTTACCTTGTTTGAAAAATACGGAAGCCTTGATGCCGATATTTTCCACGACGGCCTTCAAGGGTCCCAGTTCCAATCCCACTGTCGCACCGGCTTGCAATGAAAAATGATCATTGGTGGGTTCGAGCGCCAGGCGCATACCCGTTATGCTCAACGGCCCCAGATCGACATGGATGGCGAAATCCAGTGCCAGGCTGGCGCCACCGCGGAAATAGAATCCGCCCAACAAAGAAAAGCCCACTCCCACGGCGGCTTCTGCTTGTACGTTCAGACCGGAAAGTATTTTTTGCAGGAAGCCGTCACCTTCTCCTCCTTTTATTAGGAGTCGAATAGCCTGTAGCTCGCCTTCAAAGCCGAGATCCAGTTTGCCGGCAGCGTTTTGGATAAACACATTCATGCCCGGACCCTGAACCGCTAACCTCGAGCCGCCTTTTGATCCGATCAGAATGATCTCTTCAGCTTTGTCCCGCTTTACATGAAGCTGAATGGTGGCTTTGAATGCAGAGGTCAGATTCAAAATGCCTTCTGCATTAAACGGTGGGCGGACTACTACTCCGATGCCTCTGATATCGGCGGTAGAATTAAAAAGAAGTTCCCCGCGATCGCACACATCAAATGCAAACGCGGCTGTGCCCATCAGGTAAGGCAATAAGGCAATACCCTTTTTCTTACCTCCCTGAGCCTCTGCTGGCGAGAGCGTCACGCCAAACTGGCTGTATGTTCCAGGTGTCACGCCTTTTTGAAAAATGGGGAAACGCAATTCCGATAAATTAGGCGAGATGTTCCCGAGCAGAACACGGGTAGTTTCAACTTGTGGGTATATTCCACCCGGCGATGAAATTGATCGCATTAAACCTTCGAGCCGAGTAAGAAGTTTTTCTGTATTGAGACCACTCTCCCATTGATATACGTCATCAAATATTTGGCGGGGACCGCTCAATAATTGTCCGAAACGGTTCCAGTTGATCAGGCGGGTTGGTTGATTAGGCGCCGGATTGGGCTCATGGTCTATCAGTCCGAGCACTAATAGCACTTCATGGACATCCGGTTTGAGTCGGTCAAAATAGTCAAGTACCAGGAAATCGGTGAGTCGTCTTGGCAGGTCTCCGATATCGGGAAGTGCGCCGCCCCCACCGGCCTGGATCTCGACATGTAACTGCTTGATAGCATTTACTGTTGCCACCAATCGCCCAAACAAGTTAGCGACGGCTGCTGCAACACCTGCTTCCCCACTGGCGGTATTGAGTTGTTGCACCGCATTCAAGAGCTCTCCAACCTGCGTAGCGAGTGCCGGTAATGCGCCACCGAAAGCGCCGGGCGGAATTTCATAGCCCAGTTTCCGAAACAGTGCCACGGCTTGTCCCGGCGTTTTGATCGCCCGAAGAGGAGAGATCGCAAGGCTGGTTTGCGTCAGTATGGTTTGTAGGCCGTCAGGCATTCGGTTCTCTACTCGTGGTTAAGACGGTGCCAAACTCACGGGCTTCTTGTAACGGGCCCCTGCACGTATTGAGCGACAATCCACTGTGCCCGAAGGCCGGATGATGCAGTCAAAACATCCTCAAAAGTGGTAGTGCTGAAATACTTGCTTCTCAGCGTTTCAAGTATGCGCCCGCAAAACGTTATGTTGGTTTTCGGAAATCGAACGATATTGAAAAGGTCAATTCGCTTGTTTTCTGCCAGCGAACCAATCGCTTGCAGGAGTTGCTCTAGCGCCAATGAGCGCTTATTGGGTTCTTCCGGTAAGAATGTAAATTCGAGCATATCCGGCGCTGTCATCGACAACAGTAGCAACCTGATCCCGCAGACGCCGGCCCCCTTCGCGCTCAATGTCGTAAAATCGACAGTGCCGTCATTCAGCGAGAGCGCCAACTGGTCCAAGTCGTGTTTGCGCTCCTCAATCTTCCTTCGCGAAGCCCCGTCGTAGACCACACTAAATACGAATCGCTTGAAAGCGTCGCCGGATTCGGCTGTTTGAAGAGCCACATTTTGGTAGTAAAGGTTGTGCTCGTTGATCAATTCACGTAAGACATCCGGACTTCCGATAGCAGGGCCTGGTTTGTTAAGAGACTCACTAATGAGGGCTTCCAACTCTGCACTGGGAGGGACTACGTCCTGGACCATGGTGAGTTTTGCCTGCTCCACATTCGACGCATCCAGTACGCGCACCTCGATATTGAGAGTCCCCAGGTTAGTTGCCTTATGCGCTACTTCTCCGAATTGAGATGTTTGAACCTGAGGCGGATTCCCACCTTCCACAAAGGTCCATTCGAACGATGAAGCCAGAGCAGCCAAACCAGCATTCGTAATGAAGACGACGTACGCATTTTCACGATTGACGACGACGGGTGAGGTTACAAATGAAACCAATGTGCACCGGCCATCAGGCGCAACAACCGCCTGGCCCAGATCGGAGGGTTGCAGGTTTAGCGGAATTCTACTTTCGGTCTTGCGAACAGGCATAAAATGGAATGACACCTTTCAGTGTCAGGATCGCGTTCCTACCGAAATGTAATCGGGCCCGCAGTCTGGTCACGTAGTCGCATCCACGAGAACGCATATTGGTCGAGGCTGTTTAGTGCCGAGCCTGACAATATCAATGCAGTGCCGGCGTAACCCAAAATTGGAATATTCAGCAACAGCCCGAAGAAGAAAATAAATAATGTTCCAGATAGACTAAGAAAGAAGGGCAACAAACCATTTCGTTTGTTTGCTCCTTTAAAAAGCGAGAAGAGATTAATGACCAACAGCACAAAGAGAGCAGGTAGCAGCCAGGGAGTGAACTGCAGTATCTGGATATTAGTTATACCCAAAACGCTGAGGTAAGAAGCCAGACACAGCGGACACTTTGGAAAAAAGAGAATCGATACGGAAAGTAAAAAAGATGCAAAGTCTCTTATGCTGTTTCTTGAAGACTGTGAAAATGCCTGCTCCTGTCGATTGTTCCTCAGTTGTTTCTTGAGCTGATCGATAACTTCCGGAACATCCCATTGCAATTGCTGAAAGCGATGAGCAATCTGTCCATCCTGATCAAGAATGAAGAGTTCGATGGCGTGTTGATTGACGATAGAACCGATATAGTTAACGCCCGAATCAAAATAGCCAAGCATGACTGGCATTCCGGATTCAATCCTGAAAACACGGTGGTCATCATTGAGCAGCATTCCACGATTGTGACAGTAGGATTGCAATCTGAACGGTCGGTCATACACCGGGTCGTAAGTGATGGCGGCAGTTTTTATCTTGCCCTCGAGCCCCGCGGCAATTAACGCCTTTTGTAACTGGCCTAACCTTGTAATAGTTAAGGAACACTTATTGGGGTTATCGCAACGCGTATAGAAGAAGACCACTACCGTTGGTCTGCCGGTGAAATATTCCTGGTATTTGATCGTCTGTCCATTATGATCTTCCAGGACCAAACCGGCGACATTCTTATCCAACCGTTTTAGCGTTCGCGAACGATTAGGTTTTTGCCGGACAGCAAGGTTACAGCACCCCGCAGATCGCTTCTTCTCGCCCTGTTCGATGGTCGTAATAGCTTTGTTGATTTCCGACTTTACGTCGTCGCTAAGAAATGGGTCACGGCAAAGCTCTTTCAGATGCACAACATACTCAGACGCGCCCGAGCCCATCCATTGAAGGGTTTTGGTTATCTCCAGCAAGGCAGTGCTATGGGTCTTCACCGGCCATCGAGGTCTATAAGATTCAAAGCTGACCGCATCATCTAAAAATTTCATGTTGCTGACAGCTTTTAGTAAATAAGGAACCAATTCAGGATGTGGGGAGGGAAGGCCGCGCAAGGCAATTGCGGCGCCTGCAACAAGGTAGGCGTGACGACCCGTCTCCAGAACTTCCAGTACAAAAGGCAAAGCTGATTCCGCTAAGCCCGTATGCATGAATGATTCGAACAGATAGCCGCGGATTCTGATTACTTCATTAGCACTTCTTCCATGATATATGGGATGTTGTTGCGGAAGATACGCGAGCAACTGCGTGCTAAGCGCAGGAGATTGCTTAACGAAATCTATCGTTGCGGCTATTTCCTCTTCCGGGCTTTCTTTTCCCAGGAGTCCTATGTAGTCAACGCGCATCATGGCTCCTGGCTCTTTCTTTTTTGCTTCATTGCGTTATCAAGAAATTGTTTCGATAGTTGCTTAAGACCGGCGGAGGTCGTCAATGATTGAAGGGTGGTGATTTTGTTTAAGAAATCGTCGTCATAGTACAGGGCATTTACGTCGCTGGAATGCATTAAGGCGTTAAGACAAACTGCTCGCAGATCCTTGTCCTCTTCTTCATTCAGGATCAAAGACCTGGCAATATCAGTAAAGTATTTAGGATTACATGTCGTCAGAGCTGTTGCACTGCTCTTCCGAAGCTCTATTGACTGGTCCTTGTCCATCATCAATTCTGTCAGAAGTTCTTTTGATTCCACGTCATTTGCCAAAACGTGAACTGCCTCAAGCTTTGTCGTTTCATCTGAGGCCGGATCCCGTAGAATCCTTCTCAGAATGGGATAATGTTCGGCATGGATGTCATAGCCCAGTAGTTGTATGGCCTTTGCCGTAGAAATAATCGGTGTTTCTCTTTCTATTAATCCGTCTATTAGCCTTCTTTGGACGTATTCATCCTTATACTTTGCGAGCTCTTCGGCAGCACTTTCCCGAAGTAAGGAATCTGGATCGTCCAGTAAGTTACGCAGCATCGTCATATACTCGGGGCGCAATGAGATGAATCGTTTTGAACCAAAGCTCAATGCTCCCAGCACGGATAGTACGGCTCTGCGCAGTTCGACTGGCTCGGTGTTATCCTCCGCTATGGATAAACAAGCCTTAATGTATTCTGTACTCTTGCCAATACCCGCCAGTGCTTTTTGAAGTACCAGCATCCTGACGGTGGTATCTTCCTGTTTGTTGGTGAGCAATTCCATTCCCTTCTTTACCGCCTCCGGTTCCTTCAGAACGGGCAATGCCTGAAGCGCGCTTTTGTATTCGTTGGAGTTCCCCGCCTTTTCAAATCTGCTCAGCCCGAGTTCAATTTCTTTCTCCTCGGCTCTAATCTTTTCCTGGACACTCTTGAGATATTCATTCTTGTCAAACATGGATCTGTCCTAAATAAATGGCACATCGTCGTAGTCAAAATAGTTGCTGTTGCCTTCGGTCTTCCCAATGTAGTCAATAACGTCGGCTACGGTAGGCACAGGCCCCGGCTTGCTGGGGAATGCCAATTGGGGTAGAGGCCCTCCAGGTGCAGTGGGTGGGCGAGGAGGTGCAGTAACTCCATTCCAGGGCCACATGGTATCCGTCAGGAAATCTCCGATGGCCGGAGCTGGCTGTGGAGAGTAGGTATTGGTATCTGAGGTGTTGTAAAGGTTCCTGGCCAATTGCCACTTTGCCCACAGTCGGTCGATATTAGAATGAAGCAGGAAAAAGAGCGGGTCTTGTGTTGCGGTTGGGGGTGATCTAAGCGGGCCAGTGGAGAAGCTCCTGTGAGTACTATTATGCGGATCGAATTCCATATCATTGAAGTCTATGAAGCCTGGGCCAAGCGCCAATACCGAAGTTTCGTTTCGCACAGGTGTAAGAAGGGGCTCGAGTGACTGGGCTCCGGAGGTTGCTGTATTGAAAAGTGGTGCTCGTATAATGCCTGGGGTACCAAAAATTTTCCAATCCGTCAGGGGATTTGTGGAGCTGAGTACCACCCTGCCGACGCTGTTGGGGGTTCCGCCCATAAAATCAGGACTGAATATGTTGGGCGAAGGCTGATCAAAGTGCCAGTAAGGAACTGTGACGCTCTGATCAATCACTTGCAAATGCCTTTCAAAACTCAACACAAAAGCCCTATGCCATGGCAGAAAAGACGGGCGGGTGTGAATCTCGCCCGACGCTGCCGCATTATGACTATCAAGGAACACCTGGTACTGAGCAGTTGAAGCGTTCAAAGTTGCATACGCATGCAAAAGGCGGTTCCGCTCGTTAACAGTGAGGTTATTTGCATTCTTACGAACGCGCACCATCAATGTCCTTTGGTGTTGGACAGTATTGGTAGTATCAACCACCGAGATACGACCGTCCTGATCTTCCGTACTCGGAAATCCGAACCTTCCTCCTACAAAAAAATTCACAGGCGAACCATCGCCCGGTAAGGTCAGCGTCAGGGTATTCTGGTCCGCTGAAGTGTAAGTGCTTCGAAAGATGACCTGTCCACCGCTGGAAGTACTGTTTTTCAGGATAACGAGGCGGTCTGCCCGAGGTTGATCGGTAATGCGAATACTACAGGAGGACAATGTCCAGCCAACATACGCGGTGCCCGAACTTGAATTGTTGATTGAAAGTTCTATTGGACCGGTGATGAGTGGCGCGGGAGGTGGAATTTCTCGCGCGTTGGCGAGTCCGGTATTCGCCGTATTATTCTTTGTGGTAAGGCTTCCCATGGCCTTTCAGCACTCGCAGAACCATTTCTCTTCAATGTGAGATATTTGATCAATAAGATCTAAGGTTTCAGCTCTCAACAAACTTTTCATTCTTTTCCGTTACCGAGCCGCATCAGCAAGCGGCCTACAAATGGAGGAGGAGGATCATGCCGAGTGTGCAGGCGCCATCGCCAAAGTTAGAAATGAAAAGAGAAGTACGATTGCAATCGAGGAGAATTCAATTAGCCCTGCTTAACTCCAACCCTATTAATAAACCGGACACTATATCGAGCAAAGGATTCGTTCTGTGCGCTAGCACACTTATACCCAATTTTTATTATTGACCTGTTCTTGCATTGAAGCCTCCCTCAGGATCTCTAAGCAGGGTTTAGCGCGATGACTGCAGCGCTCCAAAATTTAAGAGCAGAGGTTCATTCGCCTATTTAAATAATCAATTTTCTCAGAGGTAGGGGCCCGTAATACTTCGGTGTTTACAGCGCCTCGGTGATTCCACCGCACGCCACGAGTTCCTAAGTGGTTGGGCTGAATACTAAGCGTTGTCGACCCCAGCCGTTCGCCATGACATTACGATCGCAGCCAGAATTCTGGACATTGATCGAACATCGGTGAGTTAGAAACTGACCAGCGATTTTTCGAGCTCCAGGAAGGGGCTATCAACTGATTGATGGCTGATTGTGAACCGCTGACATCGAAGAAATCGATCCAAGACGCAAAAAGACTCAGCGGCCATCCAAAGAAACGCGCAATTTGCGTACAACTCACAGGTAGGTGCGAAGATAAGTCCTTTATGGATGCAGGAAAGGGGAATGCTCTTTTTGCGGAGCTGATAGAGCACTATCGCAAGCGATGATTCGCACCCTGCCCTCCGCATAGCGCTGGGGTGACCAAATAGATCAACAAAAGCATCACGATACTAAATGAGCCACTTCATCTTAATCAACACGAGCGCGGATAATTCCGATTTCACGTGACAGGAGCGTGACAAACGAAAAAATGTCGAGCGCTCGGCTCGCCGTAAGTCGTTGATTTAATTAGTAGCGGGGGTCGGACTCGAACCGACGACCTTGGAGTTATGAAAGCGCCCTGTTACTCGTGCATTGATTTACATCGAGTGACATAGCTTTAACATTCACCACAACTTGCCGCCGTTCTGGACCATCTGAATTTGCACGGCTTGACATGCTTTGACAGTGATTGTCATCGAGTCACGTGACCACAGCGTGACAAATTTTGGTCAACAATCCCGGCTGGTTTATTTCTAAGTTACAAATCTGCGGCACTGGAGTCTTTCTGCTATTTACGAAGCATTTAGCATTGAAACGCTCAACCCACACGCGGACCCTCTCGCCATTGTAAACGTGTCCTCGAATAGTTGGACGGCTAACGGTGCCTCTAAAGTTTCATGCTGCGAAGGCTTCGACCACCAGCTTAGACTTAACCTCTTTACTCACGAAGACCACAACCCAGATCGAATACAGTAAATAAAGCTTTTTCACCTTCAGGAGTGATCTTCTAAGGTGAATATTCAGTACTGATGTAAAGTAGGAGGTCGAAACATTCCGCGGAGAAGGTTTTGCTGGAGAACCTTAGATGCTGCAACGGAACTACTGCAGTTCTAGGTTATCCTGCTCCTCCACGTCTATGGGTACCGCCGTGGTGCTATTGTCACTCACGAGCTGAAGCGTATCAGGAAGCACTTCATGCTGGTTTAAATGCTCAATGGTCACTTTTCTTTTCACGTAAACCTTCACAGCACAGCGCCCTGTCGGCTTTTCGTCTTTGATCTCTTCGCCAATTCCGACGCCCACCACGTTCGGAAACGCAAGCAACGTTTGCGTGTACTGCTCCAGAGCCTGACGGCAGTTGTCTTCTTCTGACATCGCTAAATAAGTTCAGTTACAATTTCAATTCGCAGAGCATTAATGACATTTTGGATCTTATGGAAGACGCTTGCAGTTAGAGAACCAGCCCAGTGCACGCCGACCGCGTTCGCCTGCAGGTCACATATTAACGAACCCGAGTCGCCTGGAGCAGTGAAGACTTCGCACAACACTTGATCGACAAACAAAGGCTTTCCAGATCCGCCTCCGACCCTCGGGTAAGGAATGGCATTTGTTCGAAAATCGAGATCCTTAATGATTCCGGTTGTATGCCCCGTCGATCGGCCTGTCTTTTGGACCGTCATCCCACGCATCAGGTTTGTGCTGACTCCTTGTGGCACGCCGAACTCAGCGATGAACGAAGTGGCCAGTGTCGGACTTTCCAGCCGGGCGATAGCGATATCGCAGAGGTTCGTATCGTTTGGTTCAAATCTGAACGGTATCAATTCCGTCAGCGTTGCTATTACATCGGCGGGCAGTTGTCCACCGTCATCTCTTCCGGGTTGCGTTACGGCATCGCCCGGGTTCCCAAGTCCGGAGCCGGCCAGCACATGTGCATTGCTGAGGATGAAGATGTCGTTCGGATTACCCTGTTTTGTGACGAGGCACCCGAGCGTCCCGGTTTGGCTCCTGATTTCGCCGAGGCTGTAACCGGGAATGGATGGTCTCACTCTCAACGTGTAGCTCTGTAACTGAAGTGGCCCAATCTCTTCAATATCCGTGGGTACAGGATCGACGAAGTTAGGTAAGCTTACCGTTTCAGGAATAAAACTTTCGCTGGGGATTCTCTCGGCAGGAAACTTTTTTTCCAGGTAGAACTTCAACGAGAGCTCTTCCTTTCTTTTGCCGGCAGTAATCTTGTTTCCGATACCCAATCCAACTACGTTTGCGCCAGTTACGAACCTGCGCACCTTTTCCAAAACTACATTCTCTTCGGTCGTCAGCCCTTGAATTAAGAGAGGGTCCTTTCCAGCACAGTGGGATCCGAAGCTTGGAATTCACGTGACTTGAAGTCGCGGC